>Ga0255338_1003827_pt1 | contig 17046 bp, 15 predicted proteins | sample MeOH1_35cm_T4_19_FD_203715 | JGI IMG/M metagenome (GOLD analysis project Ga0255338, IMG submission 203715) | Sandy soil microbial communities from University of British Columbia, Vancouver, Canada - MeOH1_35cm_T4_195 | ecosystem: Engineered > Artificial ecosystem > Sand microcosm > Unclassified ...
GAAGTCTTTCGGGAGGTAGTAGATGCGGCACCCGGCCATCCGCGCCGCCTCCGTCATCTCGATGTTGTCCCGGGCACTGGCGGAGGTGGGCGGCTCGTGCGGGGTGGCTTCGCTGAGTACGATCATCGGGGCTCCTGAAGGTTACCGAACCTCACCCGCCTGGAACGACCTCAGGAGACGCTGATCGCGCTGGCGCTCCATGCTTAACCCTCTTACTTTGAGGGCGAAGAATAGGGCGAGGCCCAACTGCAGCAGGCCGAGGTCGAGCCGCTCCCACGCCTTCACGTAGAACCCGGAGTACTGCTGGTGCAGTTGGATGTCCGCCACCCAGGCGCCGGCTAACTGCGCCACCCCGTAGCCGCCCAGGTGACCGACCCACACCGCCACCCCCAGATTCACCGTACCGAGCACCGCGAGGAACGCGGCGGCGAAGAGCGTGCGGCGCTGGTGGCGTCGTCCCCGATTACCGGTTGATTGCTCCATGCGGCGTCGATCGTCGAGGGAGAGCATGGGTTCTTCCTACCAAACGGTGCTCAGGAGCGGTGCTGGTCACGCAGCTTGAAGACGGCGGCGATGGTTCCGAGCACCACCAGCGCCAGGAGCACCACCGACCACGCCGGGTAATGGATCTCGGCGGTAACGAGAAACTCGCCGTTCCCGAGAGGCACCTCGGACACTTTTTTCCCAGGGGTGGCAAAGATTACCCCAACCACGAGGACCGTCAGGGTCAATACGGCGCCGGTGACCGCAGCCGCGATCTGTTTTCGGTTCATATCTCCCCCGCGGTCACTCGCATTACGACGTCAGAGCAGGGGGCTGCGGTACGCCGCGTCCGAAGTCGGCCTGGGTCTTCGGCTGGAACCAGTTGATCAGCAGAAGCACCGAGAACGGCAGCATCCAGCCGCCGAGCCCCATGCAGATGATCACGACGTGGTCCATCCAGGCACGGGGAGTGCGGGCGTGGTGGCGTCGTTTCGACGCCTTCCGGGGAGCCGGCGGCTCCCCGGGCCGACGTTCCGTCGGCTTGCCGCCGAGACGGGGGCACCACCTCTCTCCGCCCCACCCCATTCTCCAATTGGGCGGACCACCAGGCGGTAGCACCCGACAATTCGTTTTGAAGGACGGCGCGGGTTCCGGGAGCAAGGCGCCGGGGACTCGTCAAGGAACTGTGCGTGGACTCCTCGTATGTAACCACCCGGCGTAAGCCACTCGCGACCCTGCTGGCGCTCCTGATCCTGCCGGCGGTGCTGCTGCTGGCGATCTCCCTCTCGCGGATCGTCTATCCGTTCGACGCGGGGAACTATGAGGCGCTCGTGTGGGACTCCGCCCTGCTCAGCGCGCAGGGCCGGAACCCCTACACGCACGCCCTGCAGCCGCCGTTCGTCGTGGCGCCCTACGGATACCTCTACTACCTGCTCATCGGCTGGGGGCTCAAGCTGTGCGGGCTGCAGCTCTGGGTGGGGAGGGTGCTGTCCCTCGTGGGGATGCTCGCCTGCGGGTGGGGGGTGGCCCGGATCGTGGGAGTGCTCACGCGGAGACCGGTGGCCGGAGTGGTGGCGGTGGCGGTGGTGCTGACCTCCTGGCCGGTGGCGGTGTGGTCCTCGCTGCAGCGGCCCGACTTCGTGGCCCTCGGCTTTGCGTACGCCGGCCTGGCGCTGCTGTTCCGGGATGACGTGGAGCGGCCGGCGGACTGGCGCGCCACGCTCGCGGCGACCCTCCTGTTCGCGGCCGCCTTCCTGTGCAAGATGACGATCGTGCTGCCGTTCCTGGTGGGCGCCGCGCGGCTCTACCAGACGGGGCGGCGGCGGGAAGCGTTCGGGGTCTTCCTGGGCACGGTGGCGTTGATCGGCACGGCCATGCTGCTGCTCAACGCCACGTCCGGTGGAGGCTACTTCTGGCAGCAGTTCGAGGTGCTGGGGCACGTGAAGGCGTCGCTGCGAGTGGCCGGGCGCTGGCTAAGGGCGCTGCTCACGGCTCCGTCTACGTGGGTCGCCCTGGTAGTTCTCGGCGCCGGAGCGGGTGCCACTCGGCGCACCGAAGGGCGCTCGGCTTTCGCACTGGTGGGTGGCTACCTGGTCGCATCGCTCGCCCTGGCGTTCTACACGTCCATGCGGGGCGGGTCGAACGTCAACTACTACCTGGAGGCGACGCTGGCGCTCGGCCTGGCCGCGGGAGTGGCCGTGGCCCGCACACCGCGGCTATCGGAGCGCGCCGGGCTGATCGTCCTGGCCCTCGCCCTCACCGGCTCGGTGCAGTTGGTGCGCCTGGGACGGGGCGAGTACTTCCGCTGGAAGAGCCTGCCCTACTACCGGGAGCTGGTGCAGACCGTGGCGAAGAACACCCCGCCCGGCGCGCTCTGCGTGAGCACGAACCCGGACCTGGTCGCCGCCGCGGGACGCACGTTCCACTTCGCGGATTTCATGTTCTACGACGAGCTGGCCCCCTCAGGCACCCTGCGCGACCTCTTCAACGAGGCGATCCGCTCCCGCCGCTACAGCGCCTTCATCTGGGGCAAGGACGACGCGCGGTTCCCCGGCTACCGGTACGTGCCGATGCGCACGCCGCTGCCGGACCGCTACTACCCGCTTTACCTCTACCTGCGGGAGGACCTGGTGCCGCCTCGCTCCAGGTAGTAGCAGGCCTGGGCAGGAACTCGGCTAAGATCGTACGACGCGCCGACCAAAGCCGCGTCGTCGCGAGGAGCGCAGAAACGTAGCGATCCCGCGAAAGCAGAGTCATTGCGAGCGGCCTCGCTGCCCTTACGGGTTCAGCTACCAGCAGCGTGGTCGCGTGGCAATCCCGACCGAGCCGGGGTCACTCTTCGACGAAGCGCTTTTGGGCTACCTGTAGTCGAGCGGGATTGCCACAGCCGCTGGAAAAAACGCGGCTTCGCAATGACACTACTGGCGGCGGGTTCCGGGTTAGCTAAACTCGGCGGGGATTGCCGCACTTCGCTTCGCTCCGTTCGGAATGCGTTGCCCTATCCCAATGATCCTGTTAATCCTGTCAAAAGCCCTTACCCGATGAGTGGCTTGACCACGTTGCCGAAGACGTCTGTGAGGCGGAAGTCGCGGCCCTGGTAGCGGTAGGTGAGGCGGGTGTGGTCGATGCCGAGCTGGTGCAGGATCGTGGCCTGCATGTCGTGTACGTGGACGCCGTCCTTCGCCACGTTGTAGCAGTAGTCGTCCGACTCGCCGTAGACGGTGCCGCCTTTGAAGCCGCCGCCGGCCGCCCACATGCTGTAGACGGAGCCGAGGTGGTCGCGGCCGTGGCCGTTGGGCTTGCTGAGGTCGCCCTGCACGAAGGGGGTGCGGCCGAACTCGGCGGCCCAGAGGACGATGGTGTCGTCCAGCAGGCCGCGCTGCTTGAGGTCCTTGATGAGGGCGGCGGAGGGCTGGTCGGTGTCCTTACACTGCACTTCCAGCTGGGTGCTGAGGTTGCCGTGCTGGTCCCAGCCGGAGTGCATGAGCTGCACGAAGCGCACGCCGCGCTCCAACAGCCGCCGGGCGAGGAGGCAGTTGCGGGCGAATGAGCCATTGCGATGCACGTCCGGGCCGTACATCTCCAGCACGCTGGAGGGCTCCTTGCTGATGTCCAGCAGGTCCGGCACGCTCGCCTGCATCCGGTACGCCAGCTCGTACTGGGTGATGCGCGTCTCGATCTCCGGATCACCGAAGTCCGCGAGGCGGCGGCGGTTGAGGGCGGCGATGTCGTCCAGCATCCCGCGGCGGAGGCTGTTCGAAACGCCGTCCGGGTTGGCGAGGTAGAGCACCGGCTCGCCTTCGCCGCGGAAGCGGACGCCCTGGTAGCGCGAGGGGAGGAAGCCGCTGCCCCAGTAGTAATCGTAAAAGAGCTGGCCGCACGTCTTGGCCTGGTCCGCGGAGGTCATCACGCAGAAGGCGGGGAGGTCACTGGTCATGCTCCCCAGGCCGTAGGTGGCCCAGGCGCCCATGCTGGGACGGCCGGGGATCTGGCTGCCCGTCATGAAGAAGGTGACGCCCGGCGCGTGGTTCACGGCCTCCGTGTGCATGGAGTTGACGAGGCAGAGGTCGTCCGCCACGGAGCCGAGGTGGGGCAGCATGGAGGAGAGCCACATCCCGCTCTTGCCGTACTGCTGGAACGGCTTGATCGGCGGCAGCACCGGGTGCGACTTCTGCCCCGCCGTCATGGTGGAGAGCCGCGCCTTGGAGAGCACGGAGTCCGGGATCTGCTGGGCGTTCTTCTCCACCAGGTTCGGCTTGTGATCGAACAGGTCCACGTGCGAGGGCGCCCCACCCTGCCACAGCACCACCATCCGCTTCGCCTTCGGCGTGTGGTGCGGCAGCCCCGGCAGCGGCGGCATGCCCCCGGCACCCGGCTTTCCGGGCGCCGCCGCTGGCGCCGCCAGCCCCTGCTCCTGCAGCAGCGCCGCCAGCGCCGCAATCCCGATACCGTTCGCCGCGCGGCCAAAGAACTGCCGGCGAGTCAGGTGGAGACGCTTTTCAAATTCGGGGTTCATTGTGGAAATACCAGGTGTTGGGTGTTCAGGCATTCAGGCATTCAGGCATTCAGGTATTCAGGCATTCAGGCATTCAGGCATTCAGGCATTGGGGACGTCGGCAGCCTTTTCGTACCTCGTCATCCTGGAGCGAAGCGAAGGATCTCGACCCCGCGCGAGGGAATCCGGGACAGGCTGCCGCACGGAGGCGAGATCCTTCATTCCGCTTCGCTCCATTCAGGATGACGGGAAACGCATGCGGACGCCGCCTCCGAGGCTCTTCCTATCCAGTCCATCCTGCTTCCTTTCCCCACCCCTTCACGGTTGCAATCGCCTCCGCCCAGCAGCAGGTATCCGTCTCATTCTCTTTTTCCGCGCCCTTCCGCGTATTCCGCGGGCAATATCCGGTCTTCCCTTTTTCGCGTTCTTTCGCGTGTTTCGCGTGCAACATCATTCCCGGTTGAGCGCTTCATCCAGGTTGTAGATCGCCAGGCAGACGTTGGCGTAGGCGGCGTGCTGCACCGGGTCCAGGGTGGTGTCGCGGGGGCTTTCGCCGGTTTTGAGGTACGCTTCCGCGGCTTTCGGGTCGGCGCGGTAGGCGGCCAGGGCGCGGCTCAAGGCGCGGCGGAGGATCTGCTGGTCTTGCGGCGTAGGGCGGCGGGCGCAGACGCGGCGGAACGCCTCGGTGAGGCGCGCGTCCGGGCTGGGGCCGGCTTCCTTCATCACCCGCTCCGCCAGGGCCCGGCCGGCCTCCACCCAGGTCATGTCGTTCAACGTCGTGAGGGCGTGGAGGGGCGTGCTGGTGGTGGAGAGGCGCACCTTACACGTGTTCCGCACGGAGGCGTCGAACATGTTGGCGGGGGCCACGGTGCGGCGCCAGAAGGTGTAGAGGCTGCGGCGAAAGAGGTCGCTGCCCTTCGACTGCGGGTAAGTAAAGTCGCGCTCCTTGGTGATGGAGAGGCCGTCCCAGATGCCCTTCGGCTGGTACGGGTAAACCGGCTTCCCGCCGATGCGCGGGTCCAGCAGCCCGCTGGTGGAGAGCGCCACGTCGCGCAGCAGCAGCGACGGCAGCCGGAAGCGCGCCGCCCGCGCCAGCAGCCGGTTCTCCGGATCGCGCTGCCGGAGCTGCGGGGTGACTTTGGAGCTTTGCCGGTAGGTGGCGCTGGTGACCAGGAGGCGAGTCAGCTTTTTCATGGACCAGCCGCAGGCGTAGGGGTTGGGGGTTAGGGGTTGGAGGTTGGGGGTTGGGGAAGCCGAATCGGTCCTGGCATCTTTGCTCATGAAGGTGACGGCAAGCCAATCGAGCAGTTCCGGGTGCGAGGGGGCGTCGCACTGGGTGCCGAGGTTTTCGGAGGTCTTCACCAGGCCCTGGCCGAAGAACTGCTGCCAGTAGCGGTTCACCTGCACGCGCGAGGTGAGCGGGTGCTCCGGGCTCACGAGCCAGCGGGCGAGGCCGAGGCGGTTCTTCGGGTAATCGGCGGGCATGGGCGGGAGCTTGCCGGGCGTATTCGCCTGCACTTCTTCGCCGGGCGCCTCGTAGTTGCCGCGCAGCAGGAGGTGCGTCTTCCGCGGGCGAGCGTCCGACATGATCATCACGCGCGGCACTTCTGGCTTGAACGCGTCCCGCTCCTTCTCCAGCGCCTTCACCTTCTCGGCGTCACCCTTGGCCGCGGCGATCTGGTCGTCGAACGCCTTCAGCTTCGCCATCTGCTCGTCCGTACCGGCGTAGATCCAGGGGTCCGCAATGCGGTACTGGCCGCCGAACGGCGGGGTTCCGGTCTCCGGCACGTTGTTGAAGAAGGCCATGAACTGGTAGTAGTCCTTCTGGCTCAACGGGTCGTACTTGTGGTCGTGACACTGAGCGCACGCCAGGGTGGCGCCGAGCCAGGTGGTGGCGGTGACGTCCACGCGGTCGAAGAGGATCACGTTGCGCTGCTCTTCGGGGATCGCCCCGCCCTCGCCGTTCAGGAGGTGGAGGCGGTTGAAGCCGGAAGCGATCTCCACTTTCATCAGGTCCGCCGGCAGGCGGGTGGTGGAGGTGACCGTGTCCGGCATCCCGCGCTTCTTCAGCTCTTCCTGCACCACCAGGTCGCCCGCGAGCTGCTGCACCGTGAACTGGTCGAACGGGAGGTCCTCGTTCAGCGACTGGACCACCCAATCGCGCCACACGTACTGGTAGGTGTCGCCGTCTTGCTGAAAGCCGTTGCTGTCCGCGTAGCGGGCCGTGTCCAGCCAAGGCAGCGCCATCCGCTCGCCGTAGTGCGGGTTGGCGAGGAGGCGGTCGACCACCTTCTCATACGCGTCCGGGGAGCGGTCCGCGAGGAAGGCGTCCACTTCCTTCGGAGTGGGTGGGAGGCCGGTGAGGTCCAGCGTTACGCGGCGGAGGAGGGTGACGCGGTCCGCTTCGGGCGAAGGCTTCAGCCCTTCCTTCTCCAGCCGCGCCAGGATGAAGGCATCGATCGGGTTGCGCACCCACGCCGCATTCTTCACCTTCGGAACGCGGGGGAGGACCGGCTTCACGTACGCCCAGTGGGTGGCCGGCGCCTTCGCCTCGGACCAGTTCGCGCCCTGGTCGATCCAGGCCCGCAGCAGGCTCACCTTTTCCGCGGAGAGCGGCGCAAAGCCGAGCGGCATGCGGGGCAGGCCGCCGTGGCCCAGCACCCGCTCCAGCAGCGGACTTTTCGCGCTCTGGCCCGGCAGCACCGCCGCGCCGCTGTCGCCGCCCTTCAGCATCACCGCGCGGGAGTCCAGCAAGAGCCCGCCCTGCTTCTGCGCGCCGCTGTGGCACTGGAAGCAGTGCACCTTAAGCATTGGCTGGATGTCGCGGCTGAAGTCCACCTTCCCCACCGGCGCAGCGGGCTTGGCCGGCGGGGCGGGAGGTTTGACTCCGGCCGCAAACGCCGCCCAGGGCAGCAGCGAAGCGGTGAGCGTGGCGAGCGTGATGCGATGTGCGAGCATAGCGGATTGGAGTGCGGTGGGCGTCAACGGCGGCGCCGCGGCGGCAGTGCGTACCAGATAAGACACGCATCCGCACGAATGTTCTCTTTCAACTCTACTGAGTTTTCCTCCCATCCGTTCCTGCATGCGTGAGGAAGGTGAGCCGTACGGTCCGCCTTTCGGTGGTCGCACCGCGCCTCACGAGTGCAGAACCAGCCTCTAACGGGTGGGAGATTGTAGTACAGCTTTGTAATCTAAATGAAATCAACTTCCACCGGGAGGAGGAGGGAGGCTGGCGGCCGAACAACCGCTCGGAGACCCGGGGTGCGGGGGGTGCGAAAATGTCTGTCCTGGAATATATAGGCCTGATCGTTGCCGTCCTGCTGATGGGTTACCTGGCGCGGAACATCCTGGAACTGGAGCGCGGCGCCCGCCGCCTACCCCCCTGTAAGCCGGCCGAGCCGCGCACGCTCCCCGATCCGATTACCATGTCGTGGGACGATCCGGAGCGGCGGGACTCGAAGTAGCGCAGCCGGTTACGCTCTCGCTCCACTGCTGCACGGCGGCGATCTCCAGATCGGCGGGGTGAGGATTGCTCATGGTCATCTACATTTACGGGGTGTACCGCTGGGCCCGGACGCGGGTCGGCTACCGGAATGACTACTGCCGTCGCTGCGAAGGCCAGCGGATCTCCGAGCAGTACCGCACCTTCGACTGCGGGCACCTCTACTACATTCCGCTCCTACCCCTCGGCTTCCGGCGACGCTGGCACTGCACGAGCTGCGGCAGCAACCCTCACGAACAGCCCTGGGGCGCCCGGCAGTGGTTTGCCTTTGGTGCTTTTTTTGTAGGGCTATTTACTTTCATCATCTGGCTACCCATCATCCTGGGTGGAATTCACGACTTGCAATTACTGGGTACGGCTCTCTGCCTCACACTGGCATTCTGCGGCCTGGTCTACGGGAGTTTTCGCAGCAAGCCGCGCGTCAAGCTGAGAGAGCAACTGGAGCAGGTGCCTCCACTACCGCGCGACATGTGCTTCTACTGCCGCGGCGCCCTGGATCCGGAAGGAAGGTGCGCGCCGTGCGGGGTGCGCCACGTACCGGTACTATAGGCAAGTCATACCGTCGTGGTGGGCGAGCGGGCGCCAGTTTGAACGGAGCGCTGTAGCGCAGCAAGAAGAGTACCGGCATCCCTAACCGTGAGCGTCGAAGGAGCGCCACTTCCGGTAAACCGCACCCCTATGTTCATCATCTACGGCATCTATCGCTGGGCTCGGACCCGGGTGGGTTACCGGAACGACTTCTGCCTCAACTGCGAGGAGCAGCGGGTCGCCGAGCAGTATCGAACGTTCGACTGCGGGCACGTCTTCTTCATCCCGCTCCTGCCCCTCGGCAATCGCCGGCGCTGGCACTGCTCCAGTTGCGGCAACAACCCGCACGAGCGCGTCCGCACCTCTCGCACGCTGATCATCCTGTTCACGGTAGTCGTCGGGATCTTCACCGGGCTGATGTGGCTGGGCGGCCCGGTCCCTCCCGATGAAGCCGCGCTCATCTGGAGCATGCGGATCCTTTTCACGCTGGGGTTTGCCGCGCTGGTCTACGGGATCCGGCGCAGTAAGCCGGCGATCGGCTTGAGGGAGTATCTGGAGCAGGTGCCCCCGCTGCCGCGCGACGTGTGCCTCTACTGCCGCGGCGCCCTGGACCCCGAAGGGGCGTGCGCGCCGTGCGGGGTACGCCACGTACCGGTACTGTAGGGAAAGTGCGTGTCGCGCGGGACCGAGCGCCATGCCCGTCCCCTGTCATCCTGAAGGAAGCGAAGCGCACTGAAGGATCTCGCCTCCGTGCGAAGCCGTGTCGAAAAGCAACCCGTGCGAGGCCGAGATCCTTCGCTGCGCTCCAGGATGACGGGGTACGGGCCGGCTCACTACGCACGAGGAAGGCGTCCGCACCTTGCGCCGTTGGTCGGAACCTGTTTCTGTACCGCTGCGCCTTTCAGGGCAGCTCCCGGACCACGCGGCAGGGGTTCCCGAGGGCGACCACGTTGGGCGGGATGCTCCGGGTCACCACGCTGCCGGCGCCGATGGTGGTGTTCTCCCCGATGGAGACGCCGGGAAGGATGATCGAGCCGCCGCCGATCCAGACGCGGCTGCCAATGGTGATGGGCGCGGCGAGCTCCGGCCCGGCGACTCGCGTGGCGGCATCCAGCGGGTGATATGCCGCGTAGAGCTGGACCGAGGGGCCGAGCATCACGTCGTCGCCGAAACGCACTTCGGCGCAGTCCAGGATGACGCAGCCGAAGTTGATGTAGAGCCGCTCGCCCGCGTAGATGTTGCCGCCGTAGTCGCAGCGGAACGGCGGCTCGATCACCGCGCCGGGGCCGAGCGTGCCGAACAGCTCTTGCAGCAGCCGCTGGCGCTCGGGCTCCTCGTCTTCCGTGGTGGCGTTGTAGAGCCGGAACAACCGCCGGGCGCGGCGCCGCTGCTCCACCAGCTCCGGATCGGACGCGAGGTACAGCTCCCCCGCCAGCATCTTCTCGCGTTCGGTCATGGTGCTCCTGGCAGACGAGTGGCCGGCTACAACCCTTTTATCGTGTGGTTGCCCGGAGTCCCGGAGCCATCCGGGCCAGACTTATCGATGCCTCTCGCCGTCTCGTGAGGTTGCACCCGGATCGCTCCGGGAGTCCGGGCAACCTATCGTTTGGGCTACCGGTAATCGATGCGTTTTCTTACGCGAGGGCTTCCTGGATGACGTTGCCGTAGACGTCCGTGAGGCGCATGTCGCGGCCGGTGTAGTGGTAGGTGAGCTTGGTGTGCTCCAGGCCGAGGAGGTGGAGGATCGTGGCGTTGAAGTCGTAGACGGTCTGAGGCTTCTCGGCGACGTGGAAGCCGATGTCGTCTGAGGCGCCGACGATAGTGCCGCCCTTCGCGCCGCCGCCGGCCAGCCACACGGCGAAGGCGTGCGGGTTGTGGTCGCGGCCGGTACCGCCTTCGGTGAACGGCATGCGGCCGAACTCGGTGTGGAACACCACCAGCGTGTCTTCCAGCATTCCGCGCTGCTTGAGGTCTTTTAGCAAGCCGGCCACGGGCACGTCAACCTCTTTGGCGTGCAGCTCGTGGTTGCGCTTCATGCCGTTGTGTGCGTCCCAGTTCTGATCGAAGGTGCCGCCGCCGCTGAAGATCTGTACCATCCGCACTCCGCGCTCCACCAGGCGGCGCGCCAGGAGGCACTGGCGGCCCACCAGCTCCGTCTCCGGCTTGTCCATGCCGTACAGCGCTTTGGTGTACGCCGTCTCTTTGCCCAGGTCCACGGCCTCCGTGGCTTCCGACTGCATCCGGTACGCCAGCTCGTAGGCGCGGATGCGGGCGGCCATCGCTTCCTCGGCAGGGTGCTCTTTGAGGAACTCCTCATTGAGGCGGCCGATCAGGTCCAACTGCTCCCGCTGCTTCTCGGGCGTCACGTCGGCCGGGGGCTTCAGGTTGAGGAGGGGCAGGCCGCTGCTGCGGAACTGCACTCCCTGGAAGTTGGAGGGGAGGAAGCCGGAGTTCCAGTTGCTCGCCCCGCCACCCACCAGCGCGCGGGGGTCCGTCATCACCACGAAGGCGGGGAGGTTCTGGTTTTCGGTCCCCAGGCCGTAGGTGACCCATGAGCCCAGCCCCGGCCGGCCGGAAAGGGTGGAGCCGGTGAGCATGTGGTACAGCGCCGGCACGTGGTTGTTGCTGTCCGACTTCATGGAGCGGATCAGCGCCAGGTCGTCCGCGCACTCCCGGATGGCGGGGAAGAGGTCGGAGACCGGCATGCCGCACTTGCCGCCCGGTTTGAACGCCCAGAGGCTCTTCATCAGCTTGCCGGGCGCGCTGCGGCCCATGGTGTCGAAGCCGGGCCGGCCCGCCACGGAGGTGCCGTCCTGCCGCTCCAGCTCGATCTTCGGATCGAAGCTGTCGATGTGGCTCAGACCGCCGAACAGGAAGATGGAGATGACCCGCTTGGCCCGCGGCGGAAAGTGGGAGGGCCGCGCCAGCAGCGGGTTGGGCGGCAGCGTCAGCTCGTGGCTCGCGCCCGGCTTCGCCGCCTCCGCTGCCTTCGCTTCTTCGCCCAGCAGGCAGGAGAGCGCTAACCCACCGAAGCCTCCGCCGGCCCGGCACAGGAACTCCCGCCGGGGCATCCAGTGCGATTTCGGATCGTCCGATTTCCGGTGCGACATTCGGGGGTCCTTCCGTAACGGGAGGGAGTAATAGAGTAGTGAAGTGTGGGAGTAATGGGAAAATCCGAAACCTGGAACCCGCTGACTCCATTACGCCATCACTCCACTACTCCCTCCTCCAACAGCAACAAGCGCAGGAAAGCACAACTGAATAGAGGCGATCCGTACGGATCGCCTCTATTCTAGCGAACTCGCATGCCTGAGAACAGACTACCGAGTCTTGTGGGTAGTGTGACCCTTGCGCTTCGTAGTTTTGCTTTTGCTCCGCGTCACCTGGCGAGATCCAGCTACGGACGACCGCACCGAGCTGAACTCCGGCGTAATGGTCGCGCGGTCCGTGATCGACTGCTCCTGCCGGATGAGCGGCTGTGGGATCAACACTTGCGTCCCCACGCGCACCAGGTTCGGATCCGTCGCGGCACTGGCGATGCTGCCGTTGCGCTGGAAGAGGAACACCTCTTCCACCGGGAAGCGGGAAACCCGCACCTCATCGTCCACCTGGTAACGGACCTGAGCGCCGGTGGCGCCGATGGAGAGCACCTTCCCCTCTCGCAGCGGACGATCCTGCATCACGTCTTGCAGCCGGGAGGCCAGCTTCACCTGCGTGGGGGACATCTCGCCCCCGCGGATCTCGCCGATCGGCTCGTTATCCGTTTCCGCTCCCAGCTCCTGGCGGGAGCCGGCCACGCGGGTGGTGGGATTCGGGTCCTGGGTCAGCTTCACGCGGACCCGGGACGGGGGCAGCCGCACACCACCGGGCGCCACATTGATGCCGAGAGTAGGGATGCCGGTGCCGTTCCAGCCCGACCGTCGCATCATCCCGCCGCCATTGTTCATCCACGCGCCGCGCACGTCCACCAGCGGGCCACTATAGGCCGGACCATAGCCGTTGTAGCCGTTGTAGCCGTAGTTGTTGTAGCCGTAGTTACCGTACCCCGGGTAGAGGCCGGTGCCGAGACCGCTATTGAAATCCAGGCCATTGAAGCCATTGTTGAACAACTGGTTCCCAAAGGCGTCGGTGGTCCCAAAGCCATTGTTGAAGAGCCCGTTGCTCAACGTGTTCACGCCCTGATTGTTGGGCACAAACCCGTTGTTCAAGCCAAGGCCGTTATTGAGCCCCAGCCCGTTGTTGAAGTTCGTGCCGGTGTTACTCAAGCCCACTGCTCCGGACGAATTGACTCCGAGTCCGTTCGTGGATAGACCGCCCACCCCACCGCCGCCTACGCCCGTACTTCCGGTCTGGGCGAATGCCGTTCCGCCTGTAACCAAGACCGCCACGAGGGCGGAAAAAATAGTCTGGTGTTTCATGTTCCTAACAGCCCCTAAAATCGTTGACTGTCTCCCAGGCCCATGGTACCGATTCCGGAACCGAGCAAAACGTAGGGGCGTTGCGGGAAAGAGAAAGGTCAGCGATTCTGGAGGAGCTGCCGGGCGAGGGCAATGTCGTCCGGCTTGTCGATGTCGGTGCCCAACTCGGCGTAGCGCGTGAGGATCAGGGCGCAGCGCACTCCCAGCAGCCGGGAAACGGACTCCTCGAGATCTTGCTGCGTAAGGCGGCGGAGGAAGAACTTCACCAGGTTTCCGGGGCCGATGAGCCGCGCCAAAAACGCGGGATTCTTGCGCCGCAGGTAGGCTTCACGCACCATATCGGCCTGCCGGGCGAAGGCGGAGACGCGCTGCAGCACCACGTTGCCCCCCGTAAAGGAGCCGGCCCGGGTGTGGAGGTAGGTCCGCTTCATGCCGGGGAACCGGGCATCGCAGGCTTCTTTGGGGATCCCGGCATAGCTGCAGTCGGCCCCGCGGCTGAGGCCTTCCTGCACGAACGCATCGACGGCCTCCGGGGTCAGGAACGGGAGATCCGCCGTAACGATGAGAACAAACTCAGCATTCTTGCAATGCTCCAGCCCCGCCGCGATGTTGCCGGAAAAGTCACGGTCCGCCTCTACCCGGAGGTCGGTTTCCGGATGCTCGGGCGAGCCGGGCGGCGCCACCACGATCACGCGCCCGATGGTGGACGCGGTCTGCAGGGCGCGGAGCACGTAGCGGATCATCGGCAGGCCGTTGAGGTCCGCGAGCGCGCGGGAGCCGGGGGTGGCGGGAACGCTCGCGGCGGCCGCAAAGTCCGGTGGCGTCTTCCCGCCGGCGAGCACCAGTGCAGGGATCGGTTCAGATTTCAAATTTGGAATTTGCAATTTACTATTTCAAATTGAATTTCAGGCGGCGAGGCGCATCCGCTTGAGAAGAGAAACGCTGGCACCTGATCCTGGTCCGGTACACCAGTCGGCTGTCAGATCCCGTGACGGGTTCGCACCTCGCTTACGCCTACGTACCCGTGATGGAACAGCCGGGATCCCTCCCGGGTCGGGATGACACTTACGGGAGGCAACAGCTCATTCGTCTGCGGTACTCGGCTCCCGTTTGAGTTGTCTCGCCGTCGAACACACACGGGATGGAGACAGATTGCAAATTCGGAATTTGCATTTTTCAATTTCAAATTGAGCTTCACGCGGCGGGGCGCCAGCTTTCCTCACCGGGCTGCGCGGTGCTGCGGGTCAGCTCTCCTTCGCGGGTGCGGAAGAGCTCGGCGTGTTTCAGCACGGCGGTGGGGAGCAGCTCCACGTCCGTGGTGGAGATGAACGTCTGGCAGCGGTCCAGCGTGATGTCGAAGATGTGGGCGCGGCGGCGGGCGTCCAGCTCGCTGAAGACGTCGTCCAGGAGACAAACGGGAGACTCACCGGTGAGGTCGCGCATCAACTGCACCTCGGCCAGCTTCACGCTGAGCGCTACGGTGCGCTGCTGGCCCTGGCTGCCGAAGGTGCGGATGTCCCGGCCGTTGACCAGGAAGACGAGGTCGTCGCGGTGCGGGCCGACGAGGGAAACCTGCCGGCGCAGCTCCTCTTCACGCACGTCGCGCAGCGCCTGGCGGTACGCTTCCTGAATGGCTTCGCGCTCTTCCGGAGCTTTAAACGACGGCTGGTAAAGCACGCTCAGTCGCTCAGTCTTCTCGGTGAGCACCTCGTGGATGGGAAGGGCGAACTCCTGGAGCTTCTTCAGAAACTGGGCCCGGCGCTCCACCAGCTTGCTGCCATAAGTAACCAGCTGCTCGTTCCAAGACTCCAGCGTATCCACGATCGAGGCGCGCATCGAGCGGTCGCGAGACATCTTGAGCAGGCGGTTGCGCTGCTCCAGCACCTTCCGGTAGTACGCCAGCGAGTGGCAGTAGCTGGGGCTGAGCTGGGAGATCTCCAGGTCGAGAAACCGGCGCCGGCGGGAGGGCTCGCCGCGGACCACTTCCAGGTCCGAGACGCTGAACGACACGGCCTTGAGCTGCCCGATGAAGTCCATCGCGCGGGTCACCCGCACCGTGTTCACCACCAGCGACTTCTTCTCGGTGCGGCTCAACGCCACTTCCAGGTCCAGGTCGTTCCCCTGCTCTCGCAGCACTTCGCCGGTTACCACGGCCGCGGGACGGTCCCACCGGATCAGCTCTATGTCTTTGCTGCCCCGCATCGACTTGCTGGTAGCCAGGAGGTAGACCGCCTCCAGCAGGTTGGACTTCCCCTGGGCGTTGGGACCCACCAGCACGTTGAGGGAGGGGGAGAACTGCTGCCGCAGGGTTTCGTAGTTCCGGAACTCCTGGAGGATGAGGTGGCGAAGGATCATGGGGGCGAGCAGAGCGAGAGGGGGCAGGAGATCGGCAAACTCATTCTACGCCGACCCCCAGCCGGACTCAAGAACGACAATCCCGGCCCCCTCGCCAAAAATTTTTCCCCCTCTGAGACATTCCGAGAGACCCTCTCGGGTTTTGGACACGGAACTAAGGGAGTCCAGAGAATTATGAATATAAGAGAGTAGTTCTAGTAGGGATGTTCAAAAGTTCAAAAACCCTCACCACCCAGGCATCAGAGAGCCTTTCTGCGTGCCTGATGGTTTTCGACAATGGACGTGTCAGGAACTTTGGAATCCGTCGAGGTTGTTCGGAATCTCAGGGATTCAAACAACGCGGGCGGTTTTCGACAGTTCTGACAGCCATTGTTCAAAACTCGTCGAGGTCCATTGTTCAGAATCCGCGGCGCTCACGCTGACCCGGGCTGCGCCTTCAAAATCATGGTTCGGAGAGGGCAGCGGGGTTATCCGAGGGCCTGCTGGAGCTCTTCGGGATAGATCCACACTCCGCACCTGGTACATTCTCCACAGATGCAGTCCAGATGGGCCAGTAATTGACCCAGACTGGGACTTCCCTTCAGCGCGGCGGCCAACAGAACGCGGGCATCGTCGGCCTCCAGCGGGTGGTCGAGCGTTTCGGTGATGAGCGGCAGCGCCTGGTGGAGCGCTTGCGGGTAGCTCTCCCGGAAGTACGGCAAGGGCTCGAAGCCCGCCTCGCCGGGGCAGGAGTCCCTGACCGCCGGGCCCAGGAAGCAGAGCTATTCCACAAAGCCCCACGCACGAGAGTGAGATCCTTCGCTGCGCTCCAGGATGACGGGGTACGCGCGCGGACTCTACGCACTAGGGTCTGACTATGTGCACCCTATCCGCGTACCCCGTCATCCTGGAGCGCAGCGAAGGATGACCGGGTACGGTAGGGATGCCGCGGCACCACGTGCAGCGCGTGTCGTGCGGCGTACCCACAGTCGTAACCCGTCATCGTGAACGGAGCGCAGCGGAGTGAAGGATCTCGCCCTCGCGCGTGCTGAACTCGTCCACGTGAAAGAGTTCTTCATTTACATCCTCACCAACCCGTCGCGAACCCTGTACATCGGGATGACCAACGACCTGGAGCGACGTGTTGGGGAGCATCGGGAAGGAAAAGTCCCAGGGTTCGCCCGCCGGTACGGTTTGAAGCGGCTTGTCTATTACGAGCGATTTCCTACCGCCATGGCAGCTATCGAGCGCGAGAAGCAATTGAAAGGGTGGCTCCGAGCGCGGAAGATCGCGTTGATTGAGGCGCTGAACCCGGAATGGAAGGATTTGAGCGCAGGTCCTACCGAGGAGATGGAGGCAGCCGGCTGGTGATCCTCTTTTCCGGTGGCGGTAGTTCAAGCACCGGAAGTTGACGCACGGGGTCGAGATCCTTCGCTGCGCTCCAGGATGACGGGGTACGGTAGGGATACCGCCGCGCCACGTGGGGCGCGTGTCGTGCGGCGTACCCGCAGCCGTACCCCGTCATCCTGAAGGGAGCGCAGCGCACTGAAGGATCCCGCCTTCGCGCGTGGAGCGTACCCAGAATACCCCACGCGCGAGGGCGAGATCCTTCGCTGCGCTCTAGGATGATGGGGTAAGGAAGCGGGCTCGACGTTCCGATGCCTGAACGCCTGAACGCCCTCAGCGTACTTCATAAGCGCTCGGCAGGTGGAAGGCCCGGCCAATGATTGTCAGCAAGCAGGGAACGCACCGACCGGAGACCGAAGCGCGTGGTGAACCGCCATGCA
>Ga0255338_1003828_pt1 | contig 17046 bp, 16 predicted proteins | sample MeOH1_35cm_T4_19_FD_203715 | JGI IMG/M metagenome (GOLD analysis project Ga0255338, IMG submission 203715) | Sandy soil microbial communities from University of British Columbia, Vancouver, Canada - MeOH1_35cm_T4_195 | ecosystem: Engineered > Artificial ecosystem > Sand microcosm > Unclassified ...
CTGTCTGATCCGCCACGGGCTGGACCTCCACTACGTCACCAACGGCCAGAAGGTGCCGGAAGACCTGCACCTCGCCAATGCGCTCTATCTCGTCGACCGGGCATTCAAGGGGCAGGATAATGCAGCGTCCGGCCCGCCGCAGTTTGCGCAGACGACAACGTCAGATTGAACTTTCCTTTTGAAACTGCAGTCCAGTATGTGCAAGTTTGCTAATATACAAGAACAGCGATCAGGAGAACGTTATGCGCATCACACGGGGTTACAGACAGTTCATTGCACTCATCAGCCTTGGCCTGGCTTATAGCGGAAACGCATTGGCCGAAGCGTCGGACCAGTTATGGCCGGCCCTCAAGGAAAGCTTCTTTGCCGGAAAAACCATAGAACCGGCTTCTTTCATCAAGCTGGAAGGCCCTAAGCGCGCAGAAAGCGGCGCCCAAGTACCGATCACCCTGACAATAGATAAAACCCTCGGCGAGCAGGATGCTATCAAGAAAGTCTATGTCATCGTCGACGCCAACCCAATTCCTTTGGCCGCGATTTACCATTTCACGGAAATGAGCGGCAAGCCGCAAATCTCCACCCGCATTCGCATGGAAACCGACTCCTACATTCATGCTGTGGGTGAAACGGCGGACGGCAAGCTATATATGACGGCCATTGCCATCCGCGCGGCCGGTGGCTGCGGCGGACTGGTCGATGGCGACGATACCGCGATTCGTGCTGCTGCAGGCAAGATCAAGATGAACGTCGAAGCACCGGTGAAATTTGGCGAACCCACAGCCGCAACGTTCCACATCAAGCACCCGATGTTCACAGGCTTGCAGCGCGACCTGGTTTCAGGCGGCTACAAACCGGCTTTCTATATCCAGAAAGTCGCTTTCACCCATAACAGCAAGCCGGTGATGCAAGCCGACTTTGCAGTTGGCGTTTCGGAAGATCCTTACCTGCGCTTCAGCTACTTGCCGGATACCCCCGGCAGCCTGGAAGTGAAGGCTGATGACAATGAAGGAAAATCCTTTACCCAGGCAGTCGAGGTCAAAGGCTGAACTCGGGAAAGGGCAATAAAAAAGGGCGCTTCAGGCGCCCTTCTCTTTTTCAGTTCACTCAGCCACGCAGAGACATCCGCTTCATCACATCGTCTTTATCCACCACTTTGTGTTTTATGGCTGCGGCCACATGCAATACGATAACAATGATCAGCAGCCATGCGGTGATTTCGTGTACTTCCGTAAAGACTTCTCGCAAATCCGGGTTATCAAGCCCTTTCACCAGGGGGATGCCGAACCACATGATGCCCCACTTGCTGAAAATCGACATCACGAAACCGCTGAGCGGCATCACCAGCATTAATACATACAATGTCTTGTGTCCAGCATCGGCAAGCTTCTTTTCCCACGCCTTCATAGTATCCGGGAAGGCCGGGGCCACATGCGTAAATCGCCAGAAAACCCGAAACAGGATAATGGCCAGCAAGGTAACACCTATCGATTTATGCAGATTGAAATAAAAGGTACGCACCGACACGGGTTCGGGAAGCGTCATGGTATAGATGCCCAGGTTGAACAAATCGAAAGCGGCGGTTTTTGGAGCATCCTTGGGAAGCTCGTGCATCCAGAAACCAAGCGCCAGCATCGCGATAATCAGCAGAGCGATCAGCCAATGCAGGATAATCGCTGTTTTCGTATAGCGTTCTACGGTGTCGTTCATCAAATCCAGCCTGTCGTCGGTTAAATAATCTCCAGCATCCAAACCTGGAGCCCTGCCGAAATATACACTTTTTTGCCGGCATCATCATCGGCAATGCCACTTGTGTCTTTAAGCTTTGCAGAACCGCGCCATTCCCCGACAGTCCAATCGGAATGGCATAATGGCCCTGATTTAGCAATGCATTTTCAGGCTTCAAAAAGAGGAAAAAGTTTCATGCATAAAGCATTGATGTTATTCATCGGAATGTTCGCTTGCCTCGCTGCGCGGGCCGAGCCCTTGCCCATGGAGGAGGTGGCATCCGGCGTTTACGTGCACCATGGTGTGCATGAAGACCTTGATCACGGTTATCACGGCGACATCTGCAACATCGGTTTCATTGTCGGCGAAAAAGGCGTCGCCATCATCGACAGCGGCGGCAGCCTGGCCGTGGGACAACGACTCAAGGAAGCGGTGCGCAAGGTCACGCCATTGCCCATACTTTATGTCATCAATACCCATGTGCATCCCGATCATATTTTCGGCAACGCAGCCTTTCTTGCAGACAAACCGGTGTATGTCGGCCATGCGAATCTCGCGAAAGCCATGGAATTACGCAAGGACGCCTATCTTCGCAATAATGCGACCTGGCTGGGAGATGCCGCAGCCGGCAGTGAAATCGTCAAACCGACGCAGGAAGTCTCTACTTCACTGGAGCTCGATCTGGGCGGGCGCACTCTGCTACTGAATGCCTATCCGACAGCTCATACGAATACCGATCTTACCGTGCTCGACCACAATACATCGACGCTATGGAGCGGAGATCTGTTGTTCGTCGAACGCACGCCCTCCATCGATGGCGACATCAAAGGCTGGCTCAGCGTGATCGAGAAATTACGTACCGTTTCCCCATTGCACGTCATCCCCGGCCATGGCCCCGTCGTTACCGACTGGAACCTTGCTCTGAGTAATGAACAGCGCTACCTGGAGACACTGCTCGCAGACATTCGCAGCAGCATCAAGAAAGGCGAATCCATGGAGCAGGCGATGGATACGGCCGCTGCTGTCGAAAAGGAAAACTGGATCTTGTTCGATATCGTCAATCGACGAAATGTAAATATCCTTTATCCCGCATTGGAATGGGAATGAGCCATGCCTCTTCGTACATCACTTTCATCCTGTTGTTTTTTTGAAGGCTTTCAGGAATAAGCTGCGATTTCTCTTGCTGCTATAATGCGGCCTTTTAACCGTTCCCCAGCGAAGTAGCTTTCCAGAAAAACCTCTCCATGCCCGGCGCCGGTTTCATCAATAATCTCAAACATTACAGCTTGGCATGGGCCCTGGTGGTGTCGGTCATTCTGCATGCCGTTCTAGTCGGTTTCCTGCACCCGTTCAAGTTCAATACACCGATTCAGAAGCCTCCATTGACGATTGAAATCGTACAGCCAAAACCCGAACCGCCGGCCGAGGTGGTGGCCCCGCCGGAGCCCCAAAAACAGGAGCCGCCAAAGCCGGAACCTAAGCCCGAGCCGCCACCCATCAAAAAGCCTACTCCTCCGAAACCCATTGAACAGCCTGCGCCTGCCAAGGTGCCGGATACGCCACCGCCCGCTGGACCGCCACGATCGGAACCGCCTGCACCGCCGGTGATCTCTGCAGCACCGAAGGTCGAGGAGCCGCCACCAACATTCACCGCCCCCCCGCCTCCGCCGGAGCCACCCAAACTAGTGGGGCCGACAGAAGCGGATATCGAATCGGCACGGCAGGCGTATGGCAACTCGCTCAGCCGCGAAATCAGCAAGCACAAGCGTTACCCGCGCATCGCCCAAATGCGCGGCTGGGAAGGCACCGTACGCTTGCTGCTGGAAATCGATACCAATGGCAAGGTCGTTTCGGTCAAGGTTGAAGAGGCGAGCGACCGCGAAGTATTCAATACCGAGGCGCTGGAAATGGTGAAAAGAATGGTACAGCCGCCGCCCATTCCCGACACCTTGCGCGGACGCAGCTTCACCGTGCGCGTACCAATTTCCTTCCGCCTGGAATAAGTTTCGCGATTCATGGCGCAGCGCAAACCAAAATCGCTGAAGCAATTGCTGCTTACCCATGAGCTGATCTTCATCCTGCTCATCGTGTTGGCCGGTGTCGCCGGCGCCACCGGCATTCACTACTGGCAGCAGGCCTCCTACGAATCATTGCGCATCAACCGCCTGATTCAGGAAATCCAGCAAACTCGCGGCGACCTCTACCGACAGATGAAAGAGCTTTTCGACGCCTATTTTCTCGATGACACGCAGGCGCGCGCGGAGTACGACGGCTATACGCGATCGGTAGAGCATCACTTCCGGGAGTTGCGCGGTTTGGCGGTTGGAACAGAGGAATTGGACGCCATCACTCAGCTCGAACACAGCTACCGAGATTTTCTGCATGAAACCGGCGATATCCTGCACCGCCACAGCGAGATGCCCAGTGATGCATTACGCAAGGCGTTGAATACCGATCTCGAAACCGGCGTTTTCAGCCGTTATGAAGCGATTTCGGCACATGCGGAACGCTTGCTTACCCTGAAGCAACAGGAATTGCAGAAACGGCTGGAAGATGCCAATCGCACTGCCATCGTCCTTCTCGCCATCCCCATCGGCCTGGCCGCGCTGCTATTGATGTTTTCCCGATTTTTCCTGAAGCGTGCCATTGTCCGGCCGATTTCAGACATCCTGCACGCCACCACGGAAATCAGCGCCGGGAGGCTGGAGCATAAAGCACCTACCGGAGGCGCTGCTGAACTGGCGACACTGGCCGAAGCCATCAATCGAATGGCGGAGGACCTGGCACGCAGTCAGGAAGCCTTGGTTCGCAGCGAAAAGCAGGCAGCGCAAGGAGCCTTGGTGCCTATGCTGGCACATAATATTCGCAACCCGCTCGCCAGCATCCGCGCAACAGCGCAGGTGGCGGATTCACCGGAACTTGACGATGAAACGCGCGAAGCTCTGACCGGCATCATCGATGCCGTCGACAGGCTGGAACGCTGGACCGGAGCAATGCTCGCCTATCTGCATCCGCTCAAGCCGCAGCCTGTTGCTTGCAGTCTGCAATCAATCATTCAGGAAGCGCTCACTCCCTTGCAACAAAAATTCAGAGAAAAGGCGATGCTAGTGGATCTTCCTTCTCTCGATAAAAACGATACCGTCACTCTGGATGAGCATCTGCTGGAACAGGCACTTTATAACCTGCTGATGAATGCAATCGACGCCTCAGTTACTGGAACTGCAATTTCCATCACTTGCGAAATTTCAGCCGACCGGGTAGCCATCCACATCGCGGATCGCGGGGCAGGCATGCCCTTCAAACCTGACCCGGGCGCACTTAGCCCGGGCCCCTCAACAAAACGCTTCGGAACCGGGCTCGGGATACCATTTGCGTTCAAGGCATGTGAAGCCTTGGGTGGCAGTCTTGCATTTCATCCACGCGAAGGCGGCGGAACAATCGTAAGCCTTAATCTTCCTCGCAATATCGAATAACTCGCTTCCTCAGCCGCATCGCCAAGTGTACAGGTTTCGATAGTGTGCGCCTTGTTCATCCGTAGCGGATTCGACCAGGGAAAACTCCTCGACTTTCCAGTCCGGAAGCATGACCGACTGCGCCTCGACAGGCTGCGCCAATTTTCGCAGCAAGGTCACATGTGGAGTGAATCCGCGCCGGTCGAATTCGATACCGGCATCACTCACCACCGAGCGCAGACTCTCCGAAAGACTTAGCAACGAAGCCACGCCACCCTCGGGTGCCGCAAAGGCGATCTGATTATGACGCCAGCAAGAGATGCGTTGCAGGCAAAAAGAAAATGACGCAAATTCCATTTCATCGATGCGCGGCCGAAGCTCCTCGATTTTGCTTCGCTGCACCTCCCCAAGAAAAAGTAGCGTGAGATGCAGCGTTTCCGCACGCATCGCACGTCCGCCGCAGCGCTTCTGGTATTGCACTGCCAGCGCATGCAACTTCCGGCGCAACTCCGGGGAAGGCCACAAGGAAAAAAATACCCGCGCGTGCTCAGTACTTTTATTCTTTCCGGGAATATTCATCCGAATCTATTGCCTCGCCACTATTTTTTAACAACAATGACAGCGTTAAGCGTTAGACTCTCACATCATGTTGAATCAAGCCATACCCGATTTTGAACTGCCCGCTACCGGCAACCGGCAATTCAAACTTTCGCAATATGCCGGCATCAAACTTGTTCTGTATTTCTATCCCAAGGATGCGACGCCCGGCTGTACCACCGAAGGTCAGCAGTTCCGCGATCTATATCCTAAATTCAAGGATGCTGGCGCAGAAGTCTTTGGCATTTCGCGGGACAGTCTGAAGTCACATGAGAATTTCAAGGAAAAACAAAGTTTTCCATTCGACCTGCTTTCGGATACCGAAGAACTGGCATGTACATTGTTTGACGTCATCAAGATGAAGAACATGTATGGTAAACAGGTTCGCGGGATCGAACGCAGTACGTTCGTCATCGACGGCAAAGGCGTATTGCGGCAGGAATGGCGTGGCGTGAAGGTTCCAAATCATGCCCAGGCGGTGCTCGATTTCATTCAATCAATCTAGGAAAGCTTTACTGGCATGGCAAAAAAAACCGGCGCCCACACCAAGCTGTTCGTTCTCGACACCAATGTATTGATGCATGACCCTTCCAGCCTGTTCCGTTTCGAGGAACACGACATTTACCTGCCCATGGTAACGCTGGAAGAGCTGGACAATAACAAGAAGGGGCTTACTGAAGTCGCCCGTAACGCCCGTCAAGCCAGCCGTAACCTGGAAGAAATTATCGGCCATAACTTGGTCGATCTGGAAAAAGGCTGCCCTCTTACCGTAAACAACAACAATTTCAGCACCGGCCGCCTCTTCCTCCAAACGCACGCCGTCAGTGTCGAATTGCCGATGCTGGCAGGCAGCAAGGCTGACAACCAGATCCTGGGCGTTGTCGTTTATCTGCAGAAGCAATATTCGGAACGTCAGGTCATTCTGGTCAGCAAGGATATCAATATCCGTATCAAAGCCCGCGCCATGGGCATTCTCGCGGAAGACTATTTCAACGACAAGGTTCTGGAAGACACGGAGCTGCTATACACCGGCATGAAGGATCTGCCGGCCGATTTTTGGGAAAAGCACAGCAAGGCGATGGAGTCTTGGCAGGAATCCGGCAAGATGTTTTACCGAATCACCGGGCCGCTGTGCCAGAGCTTCATGGTCAACGAATTTCTCTACTACGAATTCGAAAAGCCCTTCCACGCCATTGTGCGCGAGCAGCAAGGCAAATCCGCCGTTTTGGAGGTAGTAAAAGACTTTACGCAGGCGAAGAACAATATCTGGGGCATCACCGCACGTAACCGCGAGCAGAATTTCGCACTCAATTTGCTGATGGACCCCGATGTCGATTTTATCACCTTGCTGGGACAGGCTGGCACCGGCAAGACCCTGCTGACGCTGGCCTCTGCGCTGACTCAGACGCTGGACAAGAAAATCTACAGTGAAATCATCATGACGCGTGTAACTGTTCCCGTCGGTGAAGACATCGGTTTTCTGCCTGGCACTGAGGAAGAAAAAATGGCTCCGTGGATGGGCGCATTGGAAGACAATCTCGATGTGCTCAATAAAACCGATGATGAAGCCGGCGATTGGGGTCGCGCTGCCACGCAGGATCTGATTCGCACACGCATCAAGATCAAATCGCTGAACTTCATGCGCGGGCGCACGTTCCTGCATAAATTCCTGATAATCGATGAGGCTCAAAATCTTACTCCCAAACAGATGAAGACCTTGATCACACGTGCCGGCCCTGGCACCAAGGTCGTCTGCTTGGGGAATATTGCCCAAATCGATACTCCATACCTGACCGAAGGCAGTTCCGGCCTTACCTATGTAGTAGATCGCTTCAAAGGATGGCAACACAATGGGCATGTCACGCTCATGCGTGGCGAGCGCTCGCGCCTTGCCGATTTTGCCGCCGAGGTGCTCTAAGCGGTTGTAATTGCGTTGTACGCAATTACAACCGCCATGATTTCATCATGAATCCAGGCTTTTACATTATTTTGATGGCGCAATTCCTGTCGGCCTTGGCCGACAATGCGCTACTGTTCGCCGCAATAGCCCTCCTTGTCGAAATGAGCGCGCCCGAATGGCATACGCCTGTACTTCAGGGCGTATTTGTCATTTCCTATATCGTGCTGGCACCCTTCGTTGGCTCGTTCGCCGATTCGTTACCCAAGGGCCGGGTAATGTTTATTTCCAACGCCATCAAATTCATTGGCTCGCTCGCGATGCTGATGGGAATGCCTCCGCTGTATGCTTACGGCATTGTCGGCATCGGTGCTGCGTCATACTCTCCGGCAAAATACGGCATCCTGACCGAATATCTTCCTCAGGACCAGTTGGTCAAGGCGAATGGCTGGATGGAGGGAACCACTGTTGCCGCAATCATTCTGGGCGCAGTCATCGGTGGCCATATGGCGTCGGTCGACCCTCGTCTGGCAATGATTGTCATCACCGTGCTTTATCTCGCAGCGGCCGGCTTCAATATGTATATCCCACACGTACCTATTGACCATAGCATCCCGAAAAAGACACTATTCTATTTGCTGCATGACTTCTGGCATGCATTCTTTGCCCTCTGGCGCGACCCCCAAGGCCGCGTCTCGCTCGCCGTTACCACCTTGTTCTGGGGTGCCGGGGCCACTATGCGCCTTGTCGTGATCGCCTGGGCTGCCGTCGCCCTCAGCTTTGGCCTGGATAAATCGACCCAACTCACAGCAATGGTCGCATTCGGCATCGCATTCGGCTCCGTGTTCGCTGCCAAGTACGTCAAACTTGAGGAGTCGGTGAAGGTACTTCCTGCTGGCATACTTATGGGGTTTCTGGTTGCAGCAATGGTATTTATCAGCGAGTGGCATATCGCCGCCCTGATGTTATTCGCCATTGGCGTTTTGGCTGGCTATTTTGTCGTTCCGCTCAATGCTCTGTTGCAGCACCGAGGTCATATTCTGATTGGCGCGGGGCACTCTATTGCCGTACAGAACTTTAATGAGAACCTAGGCATTCTATTGATGATCGGCGCCTACACCATGATGGTAAAAGCCGAGATGTCGATCATGTGGATTGTGATGCTCTTCGGCGCATTCGTCAGCCTGACCATGGGCATCATTTATCGCGTATATCGTAACCAACCTCCATTGCATCACTCATAAAAAAGCCGCCTGAACAATCAGGCGGCTTCCGGCTTTTCTGCTTATGTTACTGACTCAATGTAATTTCACATGAGGCTCTGTGCGGCGCGTAATCATTCTTGCGACCGTATCAAGTACCACTTTTGTCATGCCATGCAGTGCATAGAGATGCATCTTATAGAGCGATTGATACATGACTCGGGCGACCATGCCCTGAATGAACAAATCACCCTTGGTCAAGCCGCCCATCAAGTTGCCGACGGTCGTGTATTTTCCAAGATTGACCAACGATCCGAAATCGCGATACTTATATTCCGGCAATGTTTTTCCATTAATTCGATGAATGACGCTTTTTACCAACATGGAAGCTTGCTGGTGTGCCGCCTGCGCACGAGGTGGAACCAACTGCCCCTCGCCCTGAGCCGGCCACGGGCATGCTGCACAATCTCCGAATGCAAAAATATTCGGATCGATTGTCGTCTGCAGTGTGGGTTTCACCACTAGCTGATTGCACCAGTTGGACTCAAGCCCATCAATATTTTTCAGAAAGTCTGGAGCCTTGATGCCAGCAGCCCATACAACCAGCTTCGCTGGAATAAAATGATCCTCTCCAGTGTACACGCCGTTGTTATCGACTTTGGTAACTCGCTTACCTAAGTGCAGATCAACCTTAAGACCTGTAAGCTGTTTCTGGACAGCTAGTGACAAATGCTCCGGCAAAGCCGGCAAAACCCTTGGAGCGGCCTCAATTACGCTGAGTCGAATATCTCGATCCGGATCAATGCGATCCAATCCGTAAGCGGTCAATTCCCGCGTTGTATTATGCAGCTCCGCAGCCAACTCTACGCCCGTCGCACCACCTCCAATAATGGCTACATCCAATTGTCCTTGGCCCAGTGCCCACTCCTGCGTCTGAGCGCGAATGCATGCGTTGATCAGCTTCTTATGGAAAACAGCCGCATCCGCCTGCGTATCAAGCGCAATACAATGTTCCTTAACGCCTGGCACTCCAAAATCATTGGAAACGCTTCCCACCGCAATAATCAAAGTGTCGTACTTGAGTGAGCGGCGAGGAATGAGTTCCTTGCCTGCATCATCGAAGACCGGCGAAAGCGTGATTTCCTTCATTGTCCGACTCAGACCCTCCATAGCACCGAGCCGAAACTTGAAATGATGCCATCGTGCTTGAGCAAGATACTCCAACTCATGCTGATCGATGTCCATACTTCCTGCAGCAACCTCATGCAGCAATGGTTTCCATAGATGAGTGGATGTCTTATCAACCAGAGTAATCGCAGCCTTACCGCTCTTCCCTAGTTTGTCACCCAGGCGAGTGGCCAACTCGAGGCCACCCGCGCCGCCGCCGACAATCACCACATGATGAGGTGTTACCAGCGATTGGGATTTGAATGCCATAAATACCCTTCCCTTGTTTTATTCTTATTCGTTTCCGGTCGTGGTGCCGTGGGTTCGAACCCATGCAATGATTTTTAAAGCTTCGTCGACCGTTAGGCCATTATTGGGATCCGTTGGATCCATCAAGCCTTTTCCCTTTGCGCCCATGCCGCCATTTGTTCCATGCCAAATTGTTTCAAACATACCTTTATTAGTTGCATCCTTGGCATATTTGAAATCTGGTCCATGCAAGCTCGGACCTGTTTGGCCTTGTGCATCACCGCCATGGCATTGCGTACAGGAATACAACTGAAATAACTTCTTTCCTTTTTCAGCGGCTTCTTTGTTGCCAACGTATGAATTCTTTCCTGTACTCATGAATTCCTTGGCTGCAGGTGTATCGAACAACTCCGGCTTGATCTCCAATGGTTTGCCATCTTGAGTAGTTACAAATTCCAGCATCTTTGCATCTGAACCCGTCTCTGACTGAGCGTCAGCAACATTAGTACCATTATTCTTTCCGCAAGCGGTAATTCCCAATGTCATTAGCATGGCAATAAATAAGATTTGCAACTTTTGCATGAGTTTCTCCTTTGGATTGAAGTCGTTTTATTTTTTAACCTAATGCCTCGGCTGGCATATCAATGAAAACGGCCACATAAGTGGCCGCTTATCAAAACACCAGCGCTTATTTCAGCCAGGGTTTGGATGGGTCGCTGCCCTTGAAGCTCGCACGCAACCAGCCCATAATTTTTAGGATTTCATCCGTGCTCAGAAGTTCCGGATTGCCAGATGTTTGCTGATGCCAAGCCGGCATACCAGCATCACTGCCACCGGAGATCGTTTCGAACATACCCTTGTCCGTTTGATGCTTTGCGTACTGCCAAGTATCGTCAATGATACTCGGGCCAGTTTGGCCGCCTGCATTACCACCATGACACTGTGTGCAAGAATAGTAACCGAAAAGCTTTTTACCTGCTTTTGCTTTCTCAGGATCCGCCACAAACATTTTGGTATAAGGATTAATGCAAGTCTCCAAGAATTGCTTGGCTTCCGGAGAATCCTTTTCGGTAGGTTTGATCGTGAACGGAGCATTACCTGCCTTCGTGGACTCAAACTTGCATTCTGCATTCGCCTGAAGAGGCATCAAGCCTGCAACGGCGAGCATAGAAACAAACAAAGTCATCTTACCTACTACCATCTTGCCTTTCATAACATCTCCTCGGTTATTAATTAAAACCTGTTGAATCTATGCAGTCTGCAATAACTCAAGCTGTAAACAAATAACGAAATAACGCCGACATGGTTGACAACGCATGTCGGCGGTTTAACTACTTAATTAATGGAATTTCGGAATCGCGTCGCCGCGTTCTTCAGTCTCTCCGCGCTTTTCTATAACCACGGGCACATGCGGAATCCCGTATTCGTCCAGAATTTTAACAATATCTGCTTGGCGACGATCAAGCACATCTTGAATCATAGCAAGACGTTCTTTATCTTTTTTACGCACACCGACGGAAATATTCCAATACGACTTCCCGTGCACGTTAGTTTCAGCATATTCCGGTGCAGGGACAACGACTAACTCCGTTGACGCCTTCTTCGCGTAATAACCTGCAATTGGACCCCAAACAATCGCCACGTCAATCTCACCCTTAACCACGTCATCAATCAGCAGGCTTGGCGGCTGATTCAGGTCACGCCACAAACGATATGGCTTCGAATTTCCCAACAAACCCTTATCCTCCAATGGACGAGTTGGCGGGGTCATTCCTACAAGCCCAATAACAGCCTTTTTCAAATCCGGCGAATCGTAATCGGTAATTTTTAATCCGCTATCTTTACGATATACGAACACATAACCAGAGCGATAGTATGGCTTTGAAGTGAGCATCATATCGTTACCTGCAACCGTACCGATCATGACATCACAACGTCGGGCATTAAGCGTATTACGCACAAACCCGAATCTATCTACCCAGAACTGATACTCCAGCCTTTTTCCAAGGTCTTTAGCGATCAATTCCGCAATTCTATTCTCAAATCCTTCTTGTTTGTCATTGGACCAAGGCAAGTTATCTTTATCCGCGCACACGCGGAAAGCAGTTGGATCCTCTGTGCGAGTTGGTTCCCCACCACGTCCGGTTTCAGGATCAACTGCCAACTCTTGACCAGCCCCGGCATAAACATTTGCAGCCATCATACAAAAAGCTGCCGTTGCTGCAATCTTATTTAATTGTTTCAACATTACACTTCACCTCATCGCCAGTTAGTTATGTTGCTGTTGCAGACAAAAAGCACCCCGCCGAAGCGGGGTGCTTATGTGACACACTAACTAACGGTTAGTTCTATAACTGTCGGTCTTTCGACTTCAATTACAGAGAGAACACGTTCAGTACACCGCCGCCAGGAGCAGCATTGTACTTCGTCAGTTCCTTGTAGCCGCCAGCAGCACCAAGTGCATCGGTGTCATTGGTCAGGCCTAGGTTCATCGCCACGCCAGCCCAGCCGCCGATACCGGACAGCACGCCAACGTATTGCTTACCCTTGTGGCCGTATGTGAAGGCATTGCCGATCACACCGGAACCCACTTGGAACTTCCACAGTTCCTTACCATTCTTGGCATCAACAGCCTTGAACCAACGGTCCAGAGTGCCGTAGAACACGATGTCAGAAGCGGTTACCAGCGAGCCACCCCAAGCAGAGAATTTCTCCTTGTTGTACCACACGGCCTTGCCCTTCATCGGATCCCAAGCTTCGAAGCCACCCATCACGCCATCCGGACCAGCAAACATGGTCAGGGTAGCACCAACCCACGGTTGACCAGCAACATACTTCGACTCAACCGGTTCGTAGGTCATGCAAACGTGGTTCAGCGGGATGTACATCAGGCCAGTCTTCGGCGAGTAAGAAGCCGGTTGCTGGTCCTTCACACCCAGAGCTGCCGGGCAGATACCCTTGGCGTTGTAATCTTGGTGAGTAGAGTACTTGCCGTTCTTTTGGGGAACGCCAGACTTCATGTCAACACTGTCAGCCCAGTTGATGAAGGAGTGAGCCTTCTCAGCAACAACCAGGGAACCGTTAGCTGCATCGAAAGTGTAGTTGAAACCGTTACGATCGGTGTGGAATGCGTATTTCTTGCCACCCTTGTCGAACAGGATCACTTCGTTGATGCCGTCATAGTCCCACTCGTCGTGAGGAGTCATTTGGTAGCCCCACTTGGCGATACCAGTGTCAACATCACGTGCGAAGATGGTCATGGACCACTTGTTGTCGCCAGGACGAACGTCCGGGTTCCATACGGACGGGTTACCGGTACCGTAGTAAACCAGGTTGGACTTGGCATCATACGGCCACCAGCCCCAAACGGAACCACCACCATGCTGCCAGCCATCCTTGACAGCTTGCGGCTTCAGCCAGGTCTTGACACCGAGGTCAGTTTCCGGGAACTTCAGTTGGTCCTTGGTCAGGGCCTTGAAAGAGCCGCCTTCCTTGTTGCCGCCGTTGACGTCTTGGTAGACGGACAGAGCGCTGTAGTGAGGATTATCCTTGTTGAAATCCTTGCCGATCAGAACTTCGCTATCCGGGCCGGTGCTGTATGCCTTCCATGCCAGGGAGCCGTCCTTCAGGTTGTATGCAGCGATGAAGCAGCGAACGCCGAATTCAGCGCCGGAGCAACCGGTCAGAACCTTGTCCTTGATCACGTGCGGAGCATTGGTGTTAGTAGCGCCGACCTTAGGATCGGTGTTCTTGACATCCCATACCTTTGCGCCAGTCTTCGCATCCAGAGCGACCAGCATACCGTCGTTCTGTTGCAGGAAGATCTTGCCATCACCGAAGCCCAGGCCACGGTTCACGTTATCGCAGCACAGCACTGCTTGAACGGACGGATCCTGTTTCGGGAAGTAGGACCAAACGATCTTTTGATTGTCGTTCAGATCCAGTGCATACACGTTGTTCGGAAATGCGGTGTGAACGTACATCATGTTGCCGACGACAATCGGGGAACCTTCGTGACCACGGTTAACACCGGTAGCGAACGTCCAAGCTGCCTTCACGTTCTTCACGTTGCCCTTGTTGATTTGGGACAACTTGCTGTAGCCGGAATTGTCGTGCTGGCCACGTGGGTGTGCCCAGTTGTTGGCATCGGCCATCGCTTTTTCTTGATCTGCCGCTGCCATTGCTGCCATCGGCATTGCAATGGTCATGCCAGCGGCAAGACCCAGAGCGATCTTGAGTTTGCTCATCTCCATGTTCAATCTCCATAGTAGTTACAACTAAGGGTTAATAAAGTAAAGCCCTCCAGTAGCGAGTTACCCTTGTGCCGGGTTATACGCGCTCCCGTCAAACCTTACTTTTCGCAACACCTAAATGTGTGCTGACTGCATGGTAGATCAGTCCAATTCTATTTGCAATACCACAATCGCAAATTTATTAGGCCCTTGAAATACCCACCATACGGCGGTGCTATCATAGGTATAAACTTACTCAGACACAATATCGTCGTACTCAATCAGCATACCTTTATGCACAATCCTGACGAACTTCTCCACCCAGCCCTTGATCCCTACAATCATGGAATGCTGCAGGTATCTTCATTGCACAGCATCTATTATGAACAATGCGGCAACCCTGACGGCAGACCAGTCGTAGTTTTGCATGGCGGCCCCGGTAGTGGCTGCACGCCCATGCAGCGCCGCTTCTTCGATCCTGCCGCTTACCGGATCATTCTCTTCGATCAGCGGGGCTGTAAGCGCAGTCAGCCGTTAGGCTGCAGCGACGAGAACACGACTCAGCTTCTCATACAGGACATCGAGGCTCTCCGAAAGCATCTTGGCATTCCGAAGTGGATGGTATTCGGAGGCTCCTGGGGAAGCACGCTAGCCTTGGCCTATGCGCAAGCCTACCCGGACCCGATCACTGAGCTCGTCCTACGGGGAATTTTTCTATGCCGCCCGCAGGAGCTGGACTGGTTTTTTTATCAAGTCAGGCACTTTTTCCCCGACGCATGGGATAAATTTGCAGGCTTCTTGCCTGATGAGGAACGCAAGGACATTCTGTCGGGCTACCGGAAACGCATATTTTCCGATGACAAAACCACGGCTCTCATTGCCGCAACCAATTGGAGCAATTTCGAGGCTGACATAATGAGCCTGATACCAACGGCTCCGGGGACTGCAATACCATCACCCGAAGACGAAGCCACCATAGGTCGCGCGCGCGTTCAGCTACACTATTTATCCAACAATGGATTCATCGATGGCCAGAAAATATTAGATCATATTGACGTGATCCGGCAGGTTCCAACCAAAATCATTCAAGGTCGATATGACATGGTCTGCCCTCCGTATACCGCTTATGAATTACATAAGGCATGGCCGGAGGCCGAGTTCACCATGATCCCAGATGCCGGCCATTCGGCCATGGAGCCGGGCATCATCTCTGCATTGATGAGTGCAGTAAAGTCTTTCCATCGCCAATAACTTGGACAATGTCATGTCTATCCTGCAAATTCCGCTGGTGCCACCCATATGCATTACGCCCGACCACTCCGCGCTTGATGCTTTACAACTTCTTATCGATTATAAGTTCAATCATTTGCCGGTCTGCCTTGATAGCAAATTCCTTGGATTGCTCAGCATCAATGATCTGCTGCTGCAGGCCATTCCTACGAGCGCGAAGATCGAGGGCGGCCTGACTGACCTAAGCTTCGCCGGTGATGCAGTAGGTTTGCTGTCATCCATGCTGGACCAACTAAAACTTCTTAACGCCGGCTCCATCATGCACAGCCCCGCCGTGACCCTGCCGGAGAATTGCCCCCTTCTGGAAGCCGCACTTCTTTTAAGCAAGAGCGACTCGCCCCTCCCGGTGCTCGATGAGCAAGGTAAGTTACGCGGCATGCTAAGCCGTCGCGTTCTGCTTTCTTATTTACTTCAGAACACACCCACAAAATGACCGTCCAGCCTTTATTGTTCGGGCTTGGCCCTTTGACCGTTTCGGTCGTTATCTTTTTGCTCACCTACGGTGCGATTGTCACTGAGCGTATCAATCGCTCAATTATTGCTTTGCTTGGCGCCGGCCTGATGATCCTCAGCGGCGTTATCACCCAGCAGCAGGCCATTGCAGGCGTTGATTTTAATACGCTAGGCTTGCTGACTGGCATGATGGTCATCGTTGCATTAACCCAGAAAAGCGGTGTATTCCAATATGTTGCGGTAATTTCAGCCAAACTGGTCAAAGCCGATCCGTGGTGGCTGCTTGTCATGCTTAGCGGCGTCACCGCTGCCTTTTCTGCCTTTCTCGACAACGTGACTACTGTCATGCTGGTTACGCCAGTCACACTCCTGATCACACAGGCATTGAGAATTTCACCCTACCCTTACCTGTTCAGCACCATTTTTGCGTCAAATATTGGTGGCACAGCAACCCTTATCGGCGATCCTCCGAACATAATGATTGGTTCGGCCGCCGGATTAAGTTTCATGGATTTCGTATTGAATACGGCCCCCATCGCCGCAGGTGTGCTTTTCACCACACTACTACCCATTTACCTGATCTGGGGCCGCAAAATGGTTGCCAGCCCGGAAGACCGTGCGCAGGTAATGTCTTTCAATGAAAAAGAGGCCATCAAGGATGCCCGCCTTCTTAAACAATCACTTTCAGTGATGGCACTAGTTGTTGCAGGATTCGTTGCGGCACACGAGTTGCATCTCGAACCAGCAACCATTGCGCTGTTCGGTGCGGCGCTACTATTGTT
>Ga0255338_1003829_pt1 | contig 17046 bp, 19 predicted proteins | sample MeOH1_35cm_T4_19_FD_203715 | JGI IMG/M metagenome (GOLD analysis project Ga0255338, IMG submission 203715) | Sandy soil microbial communities from University of British Columbia, Vancouver, Canada - MeOH1_35cm_T4_195 | ecosystem: Engineered > Artificial ecosystem > Sand microcosm > Unclassified ...
TGTGGCGGCGCCGGCGTTCGCTGGTGCTGCTCAACTTCTTCGTGCGGACGGGGCAGCGGACCTGACCGCCTCCCCGATACGTCCGTAGCGTTTCAGGCGATGAACCCGCAGGTGGATGCGGCCAGGATGGAGCCAAGGTAGCGATGTTGACCCTTCAGTTCAACGCCGGCCGCAGCCGCCAGGCGATCCGCGAGGCGATCCAGCTGCTCGAGGACATGACCCCGGTATTCAGCGACATCGGCGATTACATGATCGAGGCGACCAGGCAGCGGTTCGTGAAAGGGGTCGGCCCCGATGGCGCGGCCTGGGCGCCGAAGCGCGCAAGCACGCTCGAGCGCTACAAGCGGCTCGGCTACGGATCGCTCGGACGGCCGCTGATCGGGCCGGCGAAAGCGCTCTCGCGGCAGATCCAGCGCTTCGTCAGCCGCGACGGCGTGATCATCGGCTCGTCGCTGATCTACGCCGGCGTGATGCAGGACGGCGCGGCCAGAGGCGCGTTCGGCAGCGATCGCCGCGGCCGGCCAATCCCCTGGGGCAGGATCCCGGCGCGCACCTGGCTCGGCCTGTCGGCGGCCGACGATGCGGCGATCGTCGCGATCGTGGAGGAGCACCTCGAAGGCAAGCTCGGCACCTCCGCCTGACCCAGCGCCGGTGGCAGCGAAGTTGACGCCTACGCTCCGCTGCTTGAGACGGGGCCTCCTTCCAACCTGAACCGCTCCGTGGCACGTTGACCGCGCGGCCTCGATTCGCGGGCCTCCTGCCGGCCTGTCGCCTCGCTACCCGAGGCCGAGGCGCGCCCATCCGGCCATTTTCACCGACCATGCCCGCCCCGGCGGGCATGCCAACGCGCGCCTCATTCCGCCATCACGCTGGAAGCTGATGACGAAAGCCGCCTCTCTCGCCCTTTGTTCCGCGCTGCCGCTGGCCCTGGCCGAAGGCGGCGATGCACCCGACTGGCTGCACCTGCTGCCGGCCGGCGGCACCGTAACCACGGTCGACGGGCGCGGTCCCTACACGGTGGAGGATTATCATGCGGTGATCGCCGCCAGCCTGCCCACAGGCGAGAAGCTCGTGCTCGACGAGAACCATTCGACCGACCTGGCCGCCCCCAAGGGCATGCCGGCGCCGGCGCGTGGCTGGATCGTCGAGCTGCAGGCGCGCGAAGCGTCGAACGGCGAGGCGGGCGGCATCTGGGGCCGCGTCGAGTGGACCGACGAGGGCCGCAAACTGGCCGCCGCCTATCGCGGCGTCTCGCCGGTCATCGCGCACCGAAAGAACAAGACGATCCTCGCGATCAAGCGCGCGAGCCTGGTCAACCAGCCCAATCTCGAAGGGCTGACGGCCCTTCATCAGGAGGACAGTGAAATGGGATTGAAGCAAGAGCTTTGCGCGGCCCTGGGCCTCGCAGAGGATGCCGAGGACGCCGCGATCGTCGCGGCCGTGAACAAGGCGCTCGGCGGCAGCGAGACCGCCGCCCAATCGGCCCTGGCGCCGATCGCCGAGCTGCTCGGCGTTGCCGTCGATGCCGACCTGGCCGGCGCGATCACCGCGCTCCAGGCGGAGAAGAAGCCGGACAACGAGGTCGTTGCCGCGCTGCAGACCCAGCTGGTCGACGTTACCGATCAGCTCAACTCGCTCCAGGAAGGCACGGCCCGCCGCGAGGCCGAGGCGTTCGTCGACGGCGCGATCGCCGAGGGCCGCGTGGGCGTGAAGCCGATGCGCGACGAGTACGTCGCCATGCACATGGAAGATCCGGCGCGGGCGAAGAAGCTGATCGGCGCGATGCCGAAGGTCGGCGGCGGCCCTGCGTCGCGGCCGGCGACCAATCGTTCCACCGACCTCGACGACGCGGACCGCAGCGTGATCGCGCTGATGGGCCTCGATGCCGAGCAGTTCAAGAAGGCGCGCCAGGCCGAGCTGGGCGTCGAAGAGGAGATGCTCTGATGGCTCTTGCCGCCGATCGCAACACGCCCCGCCGCGAGGGCGATATCCTGTCCGGTTCCGTCGCCGCGGCGGTCAAGATCTTCGCCGGCGCCCTGGTGATGCGCAATGCCGCCGGCTACCTGACCAAGGGCGCCACGGCGGCCGGCTCGGTCGGCGTCGGCCGCGCCGAGGAGCAGGTCGACAACAGCGCCGGCGCCGCCGGCGACAAGGCGCTGCGGTTCCGCCCCGGCACGTTCCGGTTCAAGAACTCGGCCGCTGCCGATGCCATCACGATCGCCGAGATCGGGGACAAGTGCTTCATCGTCGACGACGAGACCGTCGCCAAGACGGACGGCACCGCCACCCGCTCGCCCGCAGGGGTCATCGAAGACGTCGACGCCCAGGGGGTCTGGGTGCGCGTGGACGAAGTGCTGACCCTCTCCCGCTAGCCGCCTGAACGAAAGGACACAGGCACCATGATCATCAACAGTGCAAACCTGGCGGCGCTGCGCACCGGCTATTCGGCGGCGATGCAGCGCGGCCAGACACAGGCGGCCAAGCCGCAGGCCGAGCGGATCACCTCCCGCGTTCCCTCCGCCCAGAAGGAACAGAAGTACGGATGGCTGGGCAAGCTGCCCGACGTCCGCGAGTGGGTCGGCCCGCGCGTCGTCCAGAACATCTCCGAGAGCGATTACGCGATCAAGGAGAAGAAGTGGGAGCTGACGGTCGGCGTCGATCGCGACGACATCGAGACCGACAACCTCGGCCACTACTCGCTGCTGTTCGAGGGCATGGGCGAGTCCACGGTCTCCAAGCCCGAACGGCTGATCTGGGACCTGCTCAAGGCGGGCTTCGCCACCACCTGCTACGACGGCCAGTACTACTTCGACACCGACCATCCGGTGCTCGACGCGGACGGCGTGGCCCAGTCGGTGGCGAACACCGACGGCGGCGCCGGCACGCCCTGGTTCCTGCTCGACACGAGCCGGGTGATCAAGCCGATCATCCTCCAGGTGCGGCGCGACTTCGGCCAGCTGGTCGCCAAGGACCGGCCGGACGACGAGAACGTGTTCAACGAAAACGAGTACGTCTACGGCGTCGATGCCCGGTTGAACGTCGGCTACAGCTTCTGGCAGTTCGCCTGGGGCTCCAAGCAGGCGCTCGACGCGGCGCATTACGAAACCGCACGGGCCGCGCTCGCGGGCATGAAGGGCGACTATGGCCGCCCGCTCGGCATCATGCCGAATCTGCTGGTCGTGCCTCCCGCGCTCGAGGGAGCGGGGCGCAAGATCCTCAACAACGAACTCGACGGCGCCGGCGGGACCAACCCGTGGAAGGGCACGGCCGAGCTGCTCGTCGTGCCGTGGCTGGCCTGAGGGGGATAGCCAGCCGCGAATTGAGACCCGCCGGCAGATAGCCGGCGGGTCTTCCGAAAGGGGCCCTTCGACAAGCTCGGGAAGAGCGGGGCCCTTTCCGGAAGACCCGAGGAGGACACGATGGCGAAGAAGCCCGCCGCTACCCGCAAGCCCGTAACGCCGAATGCGCCAGCTCCGGCCGCGCCACCGGCTGCGCCGTCGGTCGATCCGGCCGCCCCTCTCGCCACGCCGCCGATCGACCCGGCCACGGCTCCGGTCGACCCGTCCACGCCGCCAGCTCCGCCGCCGCCTCCCGGCGCGCCGGACAAGGACAGGGCCAAGGCCACGGGCACGCATGAGGTTCTGGTCGTCACCGGGCCCAGGAACGGCTTCCGCCGCGCCGGGCGCCAGTTCGGCGCCGAGCCGGTACGCATCCCGCTCGACGAGCTGGACGAGGACGAGCTGACGGCGATCCTCGAGGAGCCGGCGCTCGCCAGCTCGATCGAGGTAGCCGACGACGACGATACCTGAGCCATGCCGTACACCACCCTCGCCAAGCTGACTGCCCGCTTCGGCCAGCGGCTGCTGCTGCAGCTGACCGACCGCGCCGCGCCGCCGGCGGGGGTGGTGAACGCGGCGATCGTCGACCAGGCGATCGCCGACACAGATGGGGTGATCGACGGCTACCTCGCCGGGCGGTATCAGTTGCCGCTGACGGACGTGCCGCCGCAGCTGGCCGACCTGGCGCTGACGATTGCGATCTACAAGCTGCACCCGTTCGAGCCCGACCCGAAGATCCGCAGCGATTACGAGCAGGCGCTGAAGACGCTGCGCGAGATCGCCAGCGGCGTGTTCCGCCTGCCGATCGCCGGACTCGAGCCTGCAGCCCTGAACGACAGCGGCGTGCTGACCAACGACCGCGAACGGCCCTTCACCGAGGACAACCTCAAGGGGTTCATCTGATGGGCCCCATCCGCATCGACGACGTCAGGCAGCGGATCGAGGCGCAGGTTCCCGCTCTCGCTGGCCACCTCGGCAATGCCGGCGACTTCGCCAACCTGGTCGAGCACAACCAGCTGCCGCAGCAGACGCCGGCCGGCTACGTGATGCCGGGCGGCCTGCGCGGTGGCCAGGCCGACGCGGCGACCGGACTGTTCCGCCAGGCGTTCGACGAGCTGGTGATCGTTGTCCTCGTCACGCGCGTGGCCGGCGATCCGCTGGCGAGCGCCGCGATCGACGAGATCTCGCCGCTGGTCCGCGCCACGATCAACGCCGTTGTGGGCTGGGGACCGGCCGATGCGATCGGCGTGTTCCAGCTCGCCCAGGCCGAGCTCGTCGGCGCCAAGGATGGCGCGCTCGTCTTCCAGATCGATTTCGCACTCTTCGACCAGCTGAGGATCACCACGCCATGACCAAGTCCAGGAAAGCCCAGGAGCCCGCGCACGAGCCCGTGCCGGGCGGTGGCAGCTACGTTCGCGATCCGGTCACCGGTGCGCTGACCCGCGTCGCCGGTACCGAGCGCAGCGAGGGAACGCCGAGCGAGGAAGACACAGCCGCCGTCGCGGACGAGACGGCGCCTCCGGCGACCGACGAACAGAAGGAGGGCTAGATGCCTAACCCGATCAAGTGGAAGTCGAAGATCATCCTCGCCAAGCCCGAGGTCACCTACGGCACCGACCCGGTGCCGACGGCCGCGGCCAACGCGATCCTGATGACCGACGTCGAGCTGCGGCCGATGGAAGGGCAGGACGTCTCGCGCAACCTCGAGCGGCCCTATCTCGGCGCCCAGGAAGAGATCCCGGTGGGGCTCTATTCGGTGCTCACCGGCTCGGTCGAGCTGGTCGGCTCCGGCGCCGTCGCCACCGCGCCCGGCTGGGGCCCGCTGCTGCGCGCCTGCGGCGCCGCCGAGGTCGTGACAGCGCTCACCAACGTGGTCTACTCGCCGGTGACCGACAATCACGAGAGCATCGCGATCTACTTCTGGATGGGCCCAACGCGGCACGTCCTGAAAGGCGCGCGCGGAACCGCTCAGATCACCGTCAACGCTCAGGGCATCCCGGTGGCGCGGTTCACGCTGACCGGCCAGTTCGCCACGCCGGGCGACGTCGCGCGGGTGACGCCGGACCTGACTTCGTTCCAGCGGCCGCAAGTGGCGACCATGGCGAACACGCCGACGTTCACGATCGGCGGGACTGCGATGGTGCTGAGCCAGTTCAGTTTCGACCTGGGCAACGACATCCAGCAGCGCCTGCTGATCGGCCGAGAGGAGATCCTGATCGTCGACCGCAAGGAGAGCATCTCGGCCCGCGTCGAGGCTCTGCCGCTGGCGACCTACAACCCGTTCGCCATCGCCCAGGCCGGCACGTCGCAGGGACTGAGCCTGGTGCATGGCACCGTGGCCGGCAAGATCGCGACGATCAGCGCGCCGACCTGCGCGCTCAAGCGGCTCACCGGCTACGAGCAGTCGCAGGACATCGCCGAGTGGCCGCTGATGCTGACGCCAAAGCCGACCGCCGGCAACGACCAGTGGTCGATCACGCTCACCTGATCATCCCTCTCGCGCCCGGCGGTCTCAATGGCCGCTGAGCGCCCGTTCAGAAGGCCCTTACTGCATGTTCAAGATCGCCAAGGAACCGACCTTCACCCACGAGGTGGTTACCCGCGCACCTGTCGACGGTGGCTTCGAGGAACAGAAGTTCAAGGCCACGTTCCGGGCCATCGATCCCGAGGAAGCCGAGACGTTTGACATCGTTACGCTGGAGGGATCGACGGCCTTCCTGCGCCGTGTGGTGGTCCAGTTGCACGACGTCGTCGATGCCGAGGGGAAGCCGGTCGAATGGAACGACGCGGTGCTGCTGGCAGCGCTCAGGCTGCCATGGGCGCGAACGGCGCTGGCGAGGGCCTATTTCGCGGCCATCGCGGGAGCCAAGGCGGGAAACTGAAATCGGCGGCGCGCGCACTCACGCGAAGCGCCGCCGGGAAGGACGAGGCAGCAGACGATGCCCGCCAGTTCGATTTCCCACCCGAGGTGGTTGCCAGCATCGAGGAGGCGCTGGGGGCGGCCAGAGGAAGCGAAGCGGTCGAGGTATGGTCCGAGAACTGGGACATTGTGAAAGCCTTCAGCGCGGTTTCAACCCAGTGGCGAGTGGCGTCAGTCGGGTTGAGCGGGATCTACTACGTGGGCCTGGACTATGCCGCAGCGCGCGCGGGCCTGGAGCTCGACGGCCTCAAGCTGAGCCCGACGCTGTGGGAGGGCGTCCGCATCATGGAAGGCGAGGCGCTCACCTGCCTCAACGCGCCGAGATGACCGTATGCCGCTGAAAACCGCCCTCATCGTCGATGGATCGAGCGACGGCGGCAAGCAGGCGCTCGTCGAACTCGAGCGCTCGATCGAGCGCGCCGATCGGGAAGCCAGGCAGCTGGCGGCCGCCTTCTCGGCCGTGGATGTAGCGACAACCCGTCTGGCGCAGGCGCAAGTCGCGGCGAAGACTGCGACCGACGCGAGCAAGACGGCCTTTGCTGCCGGCGAGATCAAGCTGGGGGAGTACAACCGCCAGCTGCTCGAAACGAAGACCGCGCTCGGCCTGGTCGAGGCCGAGCATCGATCGACGGTCGCCGAGCTTCGGAAGGCCCAGGGAGCCTACGACGGCGCGATCGGCCAGGGGCAGCGGTTCGTGCGCTCGGTCGGCGAGCAGCGGATCGGCGCGCAGCAGCTGGCGATGAACCTTGGCGACATGACCACCATGTTCGCCCTCGGCGCCCGGCCCATGCAGATCTTCGCCAGCCAGTCCGGTCAGGTGATCCAGTCTATCAGCCTGATGAGCGGCGGCACGAGCAAGTTCGCCGCGTTCATGATGAGCGGATGGGGCACGGCGATTACCGCGGGCGCGATGGTGCTCGTGCCGCTCATCGGCTACCTGCTCGATACCAAGGATGCGGCCGAAGAGGTCGAGTTCGCCTCGTATCAGCTCGGCGACGCGCAATCGATCCTCGGGCAGATTTTCGATCTGACCACCGGTAAGATCAAGGCGCAGAGCAACGAGTTGCTTGCCCTGGCGCGAGCCCAGGCGATCGCCGGCCAAGTTGCAGCGCGGAATCAGCAGGCCGAGGCGCGCACGGCGCTCGGCGAGCTGCGGCGGCCGACCTATTCACAGGGTAGCCGCACGGCGACCGGAGGCGCCGGCCTCTACGGATCCGGCCTGCAGTATCAGCAGAACGCCAATCCGGTCGGCGATGTGCTGGCGCAGTTCCAGGCTGGCAAGAAGAACGCGGAGGACGCCGAGCGCGCCCTGCGCGGTCTGCTCACCACCGGGAAAGCCACTGAGGAACAATATCTCGCTGCAGCGAAGGCGGTAACCGACTTCGCTGTCGGCGCGGCCAACGAGCAGGTCTTCAAGGATCTCGAATCGGCGCTCGGCGGCGACAGCGAGGCAATGCAGCAGTTCCTGAAGCCGAAGCAGGACCACTCGCGTGCCCGCCGGGCCAGCGGTCCAACGCTCGCCGAGATCGCCCAGCAACATGCCGAGGAGATGCGCCAGCTTCAGCAGGAGGAGTTGCGAGCGCAGATCGACTTGACGACCGATGCGCGCGATCGTGCCGACCTGGAGCAGCAGCTGATGCGCGTCGAATTCGACGACCGCGTCGCCCAGATCAACAACAACAAGCATTTCAGCGCCGCACAGAAGCGCGCCCAGGTGCAGGCGCTCGAGGGGCTCTACGGCGTTGTCAAAACCGCCGCAGATGGCTCGTCGATGGTGTTGGGAACGCCGGGCCTGCTCCAGCAAGGTATCAATCGGGAGCGGGACCGGCACATCGAGCAGGAAGCCCAGCAACTTGCCGAGCTGCAGAACCAGGTCTCCCAGGACGCCCTGCAGGCACAGATGGACCTCGCCGACACCGAGGCCGGCCGCAAGTCGCTCGCCCTGCAGATCTACGATGCGGAGACCGCCTACCTACGCTCCAAGCTCGAGGCGATCGCCGCCAGCGAGACCGCAACCGAAGTCGAGAGGCAGCGGGCCCAGATCGAGCTCCATGCGCTGAATGCGACGGCCGCCATGCGCCGCGAGGGCGTGTCGCGGGCGAATGCCACGTCGGTCGAGCGCTACTTGCGCGAACTGCACCAGACGCCCGAACAGGTGAGCGAAGCCATCGACGCGATCAAGGTTCGCGGGCTGGAGGCTCTGAACGACGAGCTGACTGAAACCGTAGCCAAGGTGCTCAAGCTCGGCGGCGTGTTCGGGCAGGTGGCCAACCAGATCGTTTCGGACCTGATCCGCATCGCGGTGCAGCGATCGATCATCGCGCCGCTGGCGGATATGCTGTTCCCGGGCTCATCCGGAGGCCCCACGAACCTGCTGGCGGGAACGGGCCACAGCGGGGGCGGCGGGCTGTTTGGGCTCATCGGCAGTCTTTTCGGCGGCGGGCGGGCGTCGGGCGGGTCCGTCTCGCCCGACAAGTTCTATACGGTCAACGAACGCAGCACGGCGCCTGGGTTGTTCTTCCCGCTTTCCCCCGGCCGGATCGAGCCGCCCGGAAACGACAACGGTCGCTTCGCGCAGCCGGTGATCGTGCAGCTGCGGGTCGCCCGCGGCGAGCTGTTCGACGTCGAGGTCGAGCGGATCTCGGGCAACGTCGCGGTGCAGACGGTCGAAGGCTATGCGCCGGCGATCGTCGAAGCCTCTGCCGCCGAGACCACCCGGCGCTTCACCCGGCCGAGGCTCTAGCGGTGCTGGTCCCGCTCCCCAACCTGCCTGGCCTGTTCTCTTCGGTCGAATGGTCGCTGGTCATCCCGCAGCAGAAAAGCGCGTCCGAGTTCACCGGCCGTACGCAGGTGATCGGCCTGCCGGGTGCCGAGCACTGGCGCGTGAAGGCGAGCGCGCTGCCGCATGCCAGCGAAGCGGAATCGCGCTCCTGGCGGGCGTTCATCGTCGCCTGCCGCGGCGCAGAGAACACCTTCAACATGCCGGCGATGCCGCTGGCGGCCTTCACCGGCGCCAATCCGAGCGTGACGGCCGCGGTCGCCGGCAACCGCGCGGTCACCGTCTCGAGCGTCGCCGGCATCGTGCCCGGCATGGTGGCGACGGTGACCCAAGTGGGCGGCCGCTATCGCAAGGTGGTGGTGGTCGGCATCGTCGGCCTCAACGTCCAGTTCGAGCCCTACCTCACCGCCAATCCGCTCGTCGGCGCCGCGTTCAACCTCGACGCACCCTTCTGCACGATGCGCCTGTCCGGCAACGAGCACGGGTGGCAGCGGGGCGCCCGGGTTGCCGCCGGCTTCGCGTTCGAGGCGGAGGAAGCGCTCTGATGTGCCCTACCGCTTCGCTGCCTGAGGGCGCTGTGATGTGCCCTATCGCCTCGCTGCCTGAGGGCGCTTTGATGTGCCCTGCCGCTTCGCAGCCTGAGGGCCTGATATGAGCCTGCCCGACGCCACCGCCGCGGCGGCGATGGATGCCGACGTCGTCAATCCGGTCTGGTTCGTGTTCCTCGACTTCCTGGCTGGCCCGGTGCGCGCGAATTCGAGCGGGCGTGACATCACCGTTGCCGGCAGCGGGCAGCCGAACCTCGACGGCGAGTACATCGGCGTCGATCCGCGCCTGGTGGCGACGTCGCCGGTCAAGGTATCGCCGGGCGGGAGCGACACGCGGTGGATCCGCCTGTCGGGCATCCGCGGGCTAGACGATGCCGACCGGGCGCTGCTGGCAGACCCGGCCAACTGGCGCGGCCGCGTGGTCCGACGCTGGCAGATGATCCGCAACGCCGCCGGCGCGCAGCAGGGCGCGATCCGGCATTTCGACACCGGCTACATGATGTCGCTCAGCCACATCGGCGGCGCATCGAGCCTCGCGCTCGAGCTGACCTACGAAAGCTACCTCGCTGCCTTCTCTCAGGCGTCCGGCCGGACCTATGTCGACCAGGAAGGCTTCGACGAGCTCGACCTGTCCGGCCGGGCGGCACTGGCGATCGCCAACGGCAACCTGTCGAGCCCGATCACCAGCGGCGCGGGCGGCGCCGGCAGCGGCAGCGGCGGCACCTATTTCCGCAACCCGTCGCTGAAGCGCGACGTGCTGGACCGCGCGATCTGATGCCGCCGGCCGCCTTCAGCGCGCCGCGCGCCGGCGACTGGGAAGCTGCGCTGGGTGCCTTCCTCGCCGCGTGCGAAGGCCGGCCCTACGCGTGGGGCGAGCACGATTGCGCACTGTTCGCGGCCGGCGCGGTGCAGGCGATGACCGGCGCGGATCCGGCAGCGGCGTTCCGCGGCCGGTACCGTTCGAAGCGGGGCGCGGCCAAGGCCTTGCGCGAGCTCGGCGCGGGCACGCTCGAGGCGACGATCGACGGGCTGTTCGAGACCATCACGCCGGCCTTCGCGCAGCGTGGCGACCTGGTGCTGCACGAGGGCGCGGTGGGCGTGAGCGCCGGCCGCTTCGCCCTGTTCGTCGGCGACGCCCTGCAGGGGGCCGAGGGCGGCGCGGACGTGGCCGTTGCCGGCCTCGTCCGCGTGCCGCGCGCCGCCTGGGAAAAGGCCTGGCGCGTTGAGTAAGAAGATCATCAAGATCGCGGCGCTGGTGGTCGCGGTGGCCGCCGCGATCCCGACTGGCGGCGGCTCGCTGCTCGCGGTCGGGCTCGGCATCTCTTCGGGCATGGCGTCGCTGATTGCAGTCGGTGTATCGGTCGGCGCCTCGCTGCTGACCAAGCCCAAGACGCCGAAGATCGGCACCGCCAACGAGGACAGGCTCAACGTCTCTATCAACGTGCGCGCGCCGCGCGTGATGGCCTTCGGCAAGACGGCGCTGGCGACTGACCTGCGCGACCAGGAATTCAGCGGCGCCGGCAAGGAGTACCTGCACCGCTTCCTGGTCAACGCGGCGCACCGCATCAACGCCCACACCGAGATCTGGTTCGACGATCAGCTCGCGTGGACCGCCGCCGGCGGCGTGCAGGCGCCCTATACCGGGTACCTGACGGTGACGCCGATCGCTGAAGGCGCACCCGGCAACGCGATCAACATCGGCCCGCGCATGGGCAGCTCGCGCCGGTTCACCGGCTGCGCCTATGTTTACCTGCGATTCAAGCTGACCGGGAACAGCAAGAAGACCGAGAGCCCGTTCGCACAGCAGGTGCCGACCCGCATGACGATCGTCGGCGAAGGCGCGCGCTGCTACGACGTGCGGCAGGACGGCACCCGCGGCGGGACGGGCGCTCACCGCGCCAACGACCAATCGACCTGGACGTGGGGCACGCATGCCCGCAATCCCGCCTGCCAGCTGGCCACCTGGTTGCTGGGCTGGCGGATCCAGAACCCGCAGAGCCTGACGTGGAAGCTCTCGGTCGGCGCGGGCATCCCGGCCGACCGGATTGACTGGGCCTCGTTCCTCGAGGCAGCGAACCTGTGCGACGAGCCGGTTACGCTGATCGGCGCCGGGACCGAGCCGCGCTATCGCTGCGACGGCCTGGTCGACGAGGACGACGGGCCCAGCGCGATCGTCGATGCCTTCAAGGCCAGCATGAACGCCGACCTCGACGACCAGGACGGCCTGCTGCGGCTGACGGTGTTCCACAACGACCTCGCCACGCCAGACGCCGACTTCACCGAGGCCGACATCCAGGGCGACTTCGTGTGGCTGCAGACGCCGCCGCTCAACGACAGCTACAACGTGGTGCGCGGCAGCTACGTCGAGCCGGCGGCGCTCTACCAGCCCACGCCCTATCGCGACGCGACGGTCGCCTCGCCCGACGGGCTCGAGCGGCTGCACCCGGCAGACTTCGGCCTGGTGCAGAGCCGCAGCCAGGCCGAGCGCCTGGCCAAGCAACGGCTGCAGCGCCAGCAATATGGCGGCGAGTTCCGCGCCACGTTCCTCGCCTCGGGCTGGAAGGTGCAGAAGAATTCCGTCGTCCGGCTGAGCTTCGCGCCGGAAGGCTGGGTCAACAAGCTGTTCCGCGTCGCCGAGACCGAAGTGCGGCAGGACGGACTGGTGCCGATGGTGCTGCGCGAGGAGCACGCGCAGATCTACGCCTGGGCCGCCGAGGAGAGCCCGGCGGTGCAGATCGCCGCGCCGACGCTCTATCTGCCGGGCGATGCGCCAATCCCGCAGTTCCTCGGCACGGTGCAGGAAGGCGCGACTGTCGGCGCGGTGCTGGGTGACAACCTGAAAGCCGAGGGCGGCGCCACGGTGCTGCCGCCGGGCGAGGTCCGAAACCAGACCATCAACCTGTCGGCGAGCGGCGCACTGACCTACAATCCAGGTACCGGCCCCGTTGCGCTCGGAGCGGTGACCCCGGGCGGCATCGGCGCGTACCGCTCATTCCTGACCAGCAGCTCCTTCGTGCTCAACGCCTACGCCGCGGGCGGCTCGGTCGACTATTCGCCGGCGACCGGCCAGTTCAAGGTCTTCTCGGGCGCCGCGGACGTGTCGGCGAGCTTCGCGCTCTCGACCCAGTCGAACCCGCAGGCGCTGACGATCGGCTATGTCGGCCAGACGTTCTCCGTGACGGCCGGCTTCGACGAGGACAACGCCACCGCGGTGATCCGGGCGACCGGCAGCGGCGCCTATGCCGGCGTCGTCTTCGACCAGACGATCACGCTATCCAAGCTCAAGGGGGGCTACGAGATCGTCGCGGCGCTGCCGGGAACCAACCTGTTCGAGGGCCGCACGGTCTACCTCAACACGGATGGCAAGCTCTACCGCTACCACAGCGGGGCCTGGACCTCGGCAACGGCTGCGGCGGACGTTACCGGACAGCTCTCCAACGCTCAGATAGCGGACCTGGCAGCCGCCAAGATCACCGGCCAGTTCATCGACACACAGGTCGCATCCAACGCCATCACGACCTCGAAGATGGTTCTCGCGGCGGGCAACCTTGTCGCTAACGGCGACTTCGCCACGGGCAGCCTGAAGAACTGGCGGCCGTGGGACCAGCCGGCTCAGATCGGCGCTATTGCCATCGGTTCCGGCAAGTATGCGATGCTGTTCACTCACCCCGGCGGTGCAGCGACGAACATCAGTGCGTTCGCTGCCGACAAGGCGTGGGCGGACGCGGGCGCAGACCAGGACGGTTTACTCGTCGAGCCGGGCAAGGAATACCGAGTAGCGTTCCGCCTTGCCAAGGGTGGAACTTACGCCGGCACAAGCTTTGTAGTTAGTGCCTACTTCGGCCCCTACAACGGAGGGGCGCTGGGGAGCGTCCTGGTCAGGGACATCACTCCAGCGGAGATGACCGCTGGCTACACGCAATACACCGGCACGTTCGTCGCGCCGGCCGGAGCGACCCGTTGTTGGCTGTTCTTCTGGTCTCAGGGCATGACCGCCGGCCAGCTTTACCTGACCGATGTCTTCTGCAACCAGAAGGCGTCGGCCGACCTGATCGTTGACGGTGCGGTGACCGCCCAGAAGGTTGGGGCAGGCGAGGTCACGGGCGACAAGGTCGCATCGAACGTAATTACCACCCAGCACCTGTCCGTCGCGACGCTGACCGACAATCTCGTTCCGAACGGTCAGTTGCTGGACGGGTTGACCGGTTGGCGCTCGCGGGACAACAATGACGTAGGGTCCAACTCCATCCGCACCCACCCCAACTGGCTGACAGTGGGAAGCAATGGCATTGTCCTGGACAAGAGCCTGGTGGGCGGTGGCATCGCTGCCCAGTGCAAGGCGTTCCCGGTTCAGCCGGGCAGGAAATATTCCGTCCGCTTTCAGCTCTACGGTGCATCCACCACGGCTGGTGGGCTCTACACCCGCGTGTGGTCCAACAGTGCGCGCGACGGGGATGGCCTCGGTTATGTCTCAACGGGCACCCAAACAGACCTGACCACTGCTGCGCCGGTTGCCGCCGGATATGTGCAATACGAGTTCACCTGGACTGCTCCGGCTGGGCATTTCTGGGCCTCGTTCGGCATCTACAACTGGGTCAACGGCCCGCTCTGGATGCACCTTACCAACGTCGAAATCCGCGAGGTGAAGGAAGCCGTCCACATCGGCGACGGGGCGGTCATCGCCAACAAGATCGGAGCGGGCGCCGTCACCGCGGCGAAGGTCAACGTCACCGACCTGTCGGCGATCAGCGCCAACCTCGGCACGATCACCGCGGGCTTCATGCAGAGCCCCAGCGGCAACACCCAGATCGACCTCAACAACGCCCGCATCACGTTCAACAACGGCACCTACATGAAAGTGACCGGGATCGGCTTCGGCACGGCCGGCCAGTTTCTCGAGTGGTACGGCCCGACGATGAGCATCGGCTTGTGCTCGGAGAGCAACGCCAAGTATTTTTTGAAGACCAACGGGGAGCTGTTCTTCGGCGGCGCGACCGCAAGTTCGGACTACGTCAGCAAGGGCATCAATTCGGGCAACATGGACGTCGGGGCGCCGGCTACAGGCGCCTACTTCCCCGTGACGGCGTCAGCCCTCAGGGTCTTCATCCCCATCGGGGGAGCTGGCAACGTCGCGCTCACCACGGCCGACCTCCTCGGTGTTTCTTGGGGCGCTGGCGACATCAACGTCTCCTACAAGTGGCAATATTCCGCCGACAACTCGACGTGGAGCGACGTGGGGACAGCGGTCACGGCCTCTATGGGTGCAGGCTCCGCCGGAACACAGATGCCCGCCCTGTCCGCGACCAAGACGGGCTTGAGCGCGGGGGCTGCTGCCTTCTTCCGGGTCGTGCTCATGGTCAACAGCTACACCGGCACGGGCAACCGGACCTTTACCGGGTCGTGCGCCGCTCAGGCCACCTAAGGGAGTACAAGCATGTACATCATCCATCATCCGTCTCCGGCCTCGACTCTGTTCCACCACCTGGGCGCGATCACGCTCGATGCCGGACGGCTCAGCGTGGTGATCACCAGCCGTTCGCCAGAGCCGTTACCGGTGCCGGCCGGAGCGAACGCCCAGGAATGGGTCAACACGCTGGAAGTGCCGATTGCCGAGATCTCCGAGCAGGCGATTGCCGACTGGCTGGTCAGCGCGGAGGGCTATTACGCGGGCGGTGAGATCGTCTCCGACGAGGCATTCGAGATCGCCGGCCGAAAGGCGCACCTGCACCAGAAGGTGAAGGCGGCGCGGGACCAGCGCAAGAATGCCGGCCTGGTGACGACATTCGGCACCGTTCAGACCGACCTCGACAGCCGCCTCAACCTCACCGGCGCGGTGAGCATGGCCTCGATCCTGGGCGCCAGCTTCGCGATCGATTGGCGCATGGCCGACGACACGATCGTGCCGCTGGATGCGGCGCAGATGACCCAGCTCGGGCTGCTGGTCGGCGGCTTCGTCTCGGACTGCCAGGCGGCCAAGAACCAGCTCGACGCGGCGATCGGCTCGGCGGCGACGGTGGAGCAGCTTGAGGCGATCGATGTCGACGCCGGATGGCCCGCGTGATGAAGCGGGCCCTCCTCCTGCTGCCGCTCAAGATCGACGCGCCGCATTGCATCTTCGGCCGGTGGCACGGCCCGGCCTGACGAATACCGCCGCCGGATGACGGGGGTGGCCGAGGCGCACCAACGCCTCGAACCGCGAGCTGCTACTCGCACCTTTGGCTGGCGCGCCCAGCCTAAAGCTCCCCCGGCCGTTACGGCGGGGCCGATTTAGGTATGAGTCATGAAGGAAGGATTGAAGTTCGAAGCCGTCGAGCCAGTGCGGCCGGTGGCACCGTGGCGCGGTGGCAAACGCGCCCTAGCCGGCCGCCTCGCCGAGCGCATCGCCGCGGTGCCCCATGCCCGCTACGTCGAGCCGTTCGTGGGCATGGGCGGCGTGTTCTTCCGCCGCCGGCAGAGGCCGAAGATGGAAGTGATCAACGACATCAGCCGCGACGTCGTGAACCTGTTCCGGATCCTGCAGCGCCACTACCAGCAGCTGCTCGACGTCCTCAAATGGCAGATCTGCAGCCGGGCCGAATTCGAGCGCTTGGTCGACGTCGATCCCGAGACGCTGACCGACCTGGAGCGCGCCGCGCGCTTCCTCTACCTTCAGCGCACAGCGTTTGGAGGCAAGACGATCGGGCAGAACTTTGGCGTCGGCTTCGACGGGCCGGCACGATTCGACCTCACCAAGTTGGTGCCGCTGCTCGAAGCCGCGCACGAGCGCCTCGCACCGGTGGTGATCGAGCGGCTGCCATTCGCCGACTGCATCACGAAGTATGACAGCCGGCCTGGCACCCTGTTCTACTGCGATCCGCCGTACTGGGGCGGCGTCGATGACTACGGCGTGGGGCTCTTCTCAGAGGCCGATTTCACCCTTCTGAGAGACCGTTTAGGGGCGATTCAAGGGCGCTTCATCCTGTCGCTCAACGACACGCCGGAAGTGCGCGACCTGTTCGGCCGGTTCGAGCTCGAGGAGGTTTCCCTCAACTATCGGCTGAGCGGCAAGGTGACGCCGGCGCGGGAGCTGATTATCAGTGGCGGCAGCTAGGGAGGACGCGATGCAAGACAAGGCGCAAGCGGTTCGTGATTATCTGGAATCGACCTTCAAGGAGGTGGAGCAGATCGAGGTCTATTTCGGCTCGCACACCGTGAAGATTCAGGCGACTTATGTGGAGGTCCAACATCCCGACCTAGTTATGTGCAGCACTATCAACGGCGAGGAGATCGCGATCGACCCTTCACACATCAGCGCCATGCTCGCGGTTGACCTTGAGGCCCGCGAGGCCGCGAGGGGCATTCGAAAGTGAGCATCTACGACCGATCGACGTGGCCTGCCGAGGGAGCGGCAGTGCTCTAAAACCTCTTGTCAAAGACTCCAGAACCTCGCGCCGCGCTACAATGGATTACATCCGCGCACTG
>Ga0255338_1003830_pt1 | contig 17042 bp, 13 predicted proteins | sample MeOH1_35cm_T4_19_FD_203715 | JGI IMG/M metagenome (GOLD analysis project Ga0255338, IMG submission 203715) | Sandy soil microbial communities from University of British Columbia, Vancouver, Canada - MeOH1_35cm_T4_195 | ecosystem: Engineered > Artificial ecosystem > Sand microcosm > Unclassified ...
GGCGCCGAAAATGTATAATCTATGCCGTGATGCTCGCCAAAATTGACCCCGTAAAAACCACCACGGTCCGCCAATACCGACGCCTCAAGCCACATCCGGTACTTTTCCGCCGCGGAAAACCGTGAACCCGTTACCGGATCATCCATCATGTCGCCAAGCGACATCAAACTCAGCTGCATCACCTTACTCCAATCCTTGCGATTCTATATTACCTTACATCGTATGTTTCTAATAGGCAAGCTTGGTAGGCCCCCGGGCATAGCTTGAGAAGAAACCATCGCTTCAAAAACAATCGATGCATCATTGGATATCATTCTCGCCCCGAGGTATTGCCCGGAATAGACGGCGTCCGCCTGTTTGAACCCTATAGTTGGGCAGCCAACTCGCTGTTTTCCGCATGCGTCAAACCGTCTGGTGATGTTGCTCACCAAAAAACGCATTGGCTTCCGACCTCAAGCGATGTGGAAAACGACTGCTATAATCCAGGTCGATCATCAGGACATGGAAACCAAATAGCGCCTTACTATCCTCGACCCACGGCAATTCGTCTGTGCCTGACCTGGCCGCTCATTTAATCCTAGTCGATCGATATCACGATTTTCCCGAAGTGACCGGCCTTCTTCAGATAATTATAGGCGTCCACCGTCTCTTCAAATCGAAAGACATGATCGATGACCGGCGTGATCTTGTGTCGCTCGACTGCCTCCATCATGCTTTCGAGCATCGTCTTTGATCCCATCCGAATGCCATGAACATTCACCGCGCGAAATTGGATCTGATAGGGATCCATAAGGCCGCGATCCTGCAGTCCGACCAGATAGACATGCCCACCTATGGCTGTAGCAGCGACAGATTGCGTCAAATTGCTTCCGCTGACCGTCTCCACGACATGATCGGCGCCGCGGCCTTCCGTCATCTTTAGGACGATTTCGTGCCAATTCTCATGCGTCCGATAATTGATGGTTTCATCTGCACCGAGCGCGCGAGCGCGGTCCAGTTTCTCGTCGCTGGAGGATGTGATGATCGTACGAGCACCCAGCGCCTTGGCAAACTGGAGGCCAAATAGCGCGACACCGCCGGTGCCAAGTATCAGCACCGTTTCACCAGGACGCGCATGCTGCACCCCATTCCACGCCGAAAGTGCGGCAATCGGAAGTGTGGCCCCCTCCTCGAAAGAACATCCCTCAGGCAGGCGCACCAACGCATCTTCGGAAAACACCCTGTACTGCGAAAGAACGCCCTCTTCCCCGCATCCAAGCGCACGGGCCATTGCGTCAGCCGGAATGGGCCCCTCGAACCATTTCTGCACCACAACAGAAGTCACACGGTCACCCACCGCCCAGGCGCCAACCCCCGATCCAACCTCGACAATCTCACCCGCCCCGTCAGACACTGGAATTGTTGGTTTCCCCAGAGCAATCCCCCCTTCTTCGGGCGACTTCACGAACAACAGGTCTTTGAAATTAAGGGAGGCCGCCCGCAGTCTGACAAGCACCTCTCCAGGTCCTGGACTGGGCTTGGGTTCCTCCACCAAACGGAGTTCTTCAAGGCTCGGAGCGTACAGCCGGAACACTTTCATTTATCAATTCCCATATTGAAAGGCACAACGTGCCGAAGACGAATGGATGGCAATTCTACATCCCCCAAACGCACAGCGTGTCGCCCTCATAGCGACACGCCTTCTTCTGGCGATGGCTCAATATAACGGGCGCGTGAACCGGCCCGTTAACAGAGCCAATACTTTTGCGTTCGATCTTTTCCTCAACCACCTGATAGCCGGAAATGCGCCGGAGAATTTCAGCCAATAGCGTCTGAAACATCATCCAGGCGAAGAAGAACCCAAGGCAAGGATGCTGGCCGCCTCCGAGACCCACATGCCAGTTCGATGCGCGATCCGGCACTACCTCGTCGGATTGAGCAAACATTTCCACATCATGGTTGCTCGAAGCATAAGCCAGAAATATCCGGTCGCCCCATTCTGCCGTGCCCGTCTTTTTTGGCTGCTCCGTAGAATGCTGATTAAAGCAGATGGGATCAAGCTTACTCATTTACGGCTCGCGACATCACCCTCGTCTCCAATCCCCTTCTTACGGCGAAGAGATATTTTCAGTTGATGTCTCCGACAGAAGCCGAAAGACGGCCGCACATTCGATGCCACTGGCATAGATAGTGCGCCGTCCTCCTGAATCCTTCCTATCTTGCTGTCCGAGCACTACCAAAGATCAGAACTTATAGCCTAGCCTCACACCATAGGTCCGAGGCTCTGCGCCGATTGCGCTGTCGGCAAAGGCATTTGTAACATAGGTTCTGTAATAGACCTTATTGGTGAGGTTCTTACCCCAAACGCTAAATGTCAGCCCATTGGGCAGATTCCATGCCAGATCAGCATTGATCAAAGTGTAACCTGGCTGCCTAAGCCGATTGCCGCGATTGAAGAAATATTCCGTGGTATAGAAGAGGTTGGCCGACGGTACGATGCTGCCTCCATTACCCAGCTCGATCCGGTAGGAACCGGCGAGATTGACCGTCCACTTCGGCGCGCGTTCAACCCTCTGCCCCGAAACATCGACGGAAGTCGGCGTATTGCCGAGCGATCCAGGGATTGCCCCTGCAGGCACTGGAGTTGGTATATAGACGAGCGCATCGGGGAAAGCGGAATATTTGGCATCAAGATAGGTGACACCCGCGGTAAGCGACAATCCAGGCAGCGGCCGCGCCGTAATCTCAACCTCAGCTCCCTTCGACCGGGCTTTCGCCGCGTTCTCGAGATTTTGCAGGTTGTTGCTGGGATCCTGAGATTGAACCTGCACATCCTTCCGTTCATACCAGAACAGTGCGGAGTTGATCGTGATCGCCCGCGATGGGGCGAGCTTCAAACCGACCTCATAGGCGTCGACCGTTTCCGGATCGATCGGTTCGGTGGGGAAGGATGTCGTATTATAGGCGCCGCTCTTAAACCCTGCGGTGTAGCTGGCATACAGCAGAAAATCCCGGCTAGGGTGATAGGATAGAACAATACGCGGCGTGACCGAATTCCAAGTGTGTTTCGCCACTCCCTTGGGGATCAAGGTGAAACCGTTGACGGCTCCGGTATATTCCTTCTTCTCCTTATTGTAACGCAGCCCGCCAGTCAGCTCAAGATCACCGATCTTGTAGGTGCCGTTGGCAAACAGCGCGTAGATGTCCGTCCATGTCGTAATATCAATATCGGTGTTAGGTACACCGGCGGTAATGATTGTGACAGGATCATATTTCGTATTCTGATGAGAATAATAGCCGCCAATAAGCCAAGTGAAAGGCCCGTCGCCGTTCGACGCCAATTGGACTTCCTGCGAAAAAACCTTGGCCGGCGAGTGATCGACAAGATCGGCATAAACATAAGGTGTTCTGTCGACCTCGATCGCCGAGACGACCTTGTTGAACCGATAGGCCGTCAAGGACGTCAGGCTGACTCCACCGAAGTCATATACGCCACGCAGAGAAACGCCTTCCTGGACAACAATCTGCTTGGGCTTGATGCTGCCAATATAATCATAAGGCCCGCTGGGCGCGATAGACGTGGGGGTCTGCCCCAGATAGCCGGATACAGCGCTGACGGCGACCGCCGCCGGATCGTCATTGTGCGTATAATCCCCAGCCAGCGTTATATCGAGGCGATCGGTCGGTTTGAACAACAGAGACCCACGAATTGAATAGCGTTCGGCATCCCCAACTTTCCCGCCACGGACGAGGTCGTTGATATAGCTGCGCTGATGGCTGTAGTTTCCGGCGACGGAGACCGCTATCTTATCGCTAATGGGTCCAGTTATATATCCACGAACCGCAATGGCATCAAAATTTCCATAACTCGCTTCAAATTTTCCGGACGTCTTGAACTTGGGCGCTTGCGTTCGGATATTGACCGCGCCGCCTGCAGTGTTGCGACCGAAAAGGGTTCCTTGCGGCCCCTTCAGCACCTCAATGGATTCGATATTCGCCAAATCATAAACGCCTCCCGTCGCATCCGGCATATACACCCCGTCGAGATAGGTCGCCACGCTCCCCACCTCTCCCAGGATGATGGTGTCGGAGCCAACGCCGCGAATATAGGGAACCACTGAACTGTCCTGCTCAGCGACGATAAGGCCGGTCGTGAGTTGGCCAATATCACTGCTCTTGGTCGCCCCCTTGGCGGACAGCTGGTCGCTAGAGAATGCCGCAATCGAGATCGGAACGTCCTGAAGGCGTTCGCTACGGCGCTGGGCAGTTACGATAATATCGTCAATGCCACCGCTCTGCAATTCGCCGGGCGTCGCAGATGCCGGCCCCGAAACCGCTTCCTGCCCCATCGCCGCTGAAGTCATCAGCAGCAAAGCCGTTGAAAGCGATGCGACGGAAACACGCGTCAGAAATTGATGATACATCGGTATTCCTCTCCGCCATCCCATACACACGAGCCTCCCGCTCGTTTCATTCGGGAGATGGCACAGAAATAAACCTATCACTGATTTATTTGATGTCAATAAGGCATTTGAGCGATTCTCCAAAGCAACCCACCGTGCCGGTATTAGGGCGCGGAGTCATCACGCGGAGTCCCAGATGAAGGTGGAAACGAATTTGACGGCCGCGAAATGATTTCCGGGCTATATATCGCTGGGTTAGCTGCGCCTAACAGGGACATATTTCCGTGCGGGGGTCTTTTCGAGCTGCGCTGCTTGTGATTCTGACCTTGGATGATTCTCAGTGGATCTGGCCCTGACGCTGATGGCAGTTTTGCGGATATACACTGTGTGGTTAGTACGGTGGCGGCGCAGGACAACATCGAACTCGAAGAGCAAGAAAGGTCGTAAACGCCGGCCGGGAATCGGTGTGCGCCAAACTGGTTGGAACTTCAGAAGTGAAGTTGAAGTCGAGAACTCGTGTCGGATCGATCCTAGACGAGAAAGGCTCCTGCGAGACCGCTTCGACCGTATCTTGGGCGCCATCCCGGAAAAATACGCCTATTGATTTATATGACGCGCAATATTGGGATAATCCCATCCACCGAACCTCTGATGCGTTCAATCATCACACCCTAAGAATAAATGGCCTACGAAACAGGGCGGTTCTGCGCTGCCCCTGCATTTTCTGTCCGGGGCATTGCACGGCGCCATGAACGCCGGCTGGAGCAAGCCGTAATCTAACAGAATGATAGCTTTTTTCGGCAGGTTTTTAGCCATATCGCTACGCCCGCCTTGTATTTTCACGAAGCACTTGCAACCCAAATCGTAGAGCGTTAGATAATAATGACTTCTTATGGATGGAACCGATGGGCAGACCGCGCAAACCACTTATCTCTCGCCGTAAGACCCTCGAAACAGCGCTGAGAATCATTGATGGCGAAGGGCTTGATGCACTGAGTATCCGGAGGTTGGGCCGCGAACTCAACGTGCAGGGAATATCGCTGTATCACCATTTCAAAAGCAAGGAGGACATCCTTGCCGGCGTTTGTCAACTCGCGCTGGCGGAGGTACGCACGCCAACGGCGACCGATTTGCCCTGGCGTGAGTGGCTGGTGGCGAATGCGCTGCATTATCGGCAGGCATTGAGCGAACATCCGAACCTTACGCCGGTTCTGATGCGCAGGCACCCCCTTCGCATTGGGCTTGCCGAACATAATGCGACGGCGGGCCTTCTGGCGGTTCAAGGTGTTCCGCTCGACGCTATTATGCCGCTAATGGAAGCCCTTGAAGAAATCGTGCTGGGCAGCGCGAATTACCATTCAGCGGTCGAAAATGACGATCAATCGGAAAGCTGGAAATCGGAGCATCCCTTTCTTTACCACCTGAGTCGCCGTCATGTGGATCGTGATCGCCTTTTTGAGATTATGGCACGCGCCGTTATCGACGCCATCGCTGCCGAATTTGGTATTGAGCAAGCGGATAGCGCCGCCGCATAATCAGATCTGACGTTGCATCAGTCCGAAGCAGCGCGATCGATCGCAGGGCGCTCTATTGCGCCAATCGCTGCGTCGCCCGCCTTGCCGCTCGACGCCGAGCGCCCCGCCCTCCGGCCGGCAAACACGCAGTCGGCGATTGCCAGGCCGCTGATATAGCCGTTGGAATGGAGGCCTACTGCACAATTGCCGGCAGCGAACAATCCTTCTATCTTCGATCCGTCAGCGTGAAGGACTGATCCATCCTCTTCATCGACACTCAAGCCGCCGAGCGTCATGAGGAGAGTCAGCGCATGACGGTTCGAGAATTTCATGTTGATGGCATAATAGGGACCCGAGCCGAGTTTTAATCGTCCATCAGGCGATTTGCCTAAACGGTCAGGCAATCCGGCATCGACATCCTCATCGTGAGCAGAAACGCTCGCCAACAGCGATTCAACTGGCAAGCCGAGAGTTTTAGCAAGCCTCTCCAAACGGCCAGCGCGACGCGTGCCTCCCAACAAAATATTCGGCAGGATACGAACCGCATAATAGCGAAAGAGGTGCCATCCGCTTCCAAAAACCTGCTTCAGCGCCTTGCGAAAGGTCGAGGCATTGATGATGAGCCATGCGTTTCCACCTTCCTGTCGGCTGATCGCTTCGCCTATCAGACTGATATAGGCATCCTCGGCAATGAAGCGCTTGCCGGCGCTGTTGATCAAAATACCTTTTGTCAGTGCCGCAGGCACAATGTGACGCGCGATGTAGAGAGAATTCATGCGCCTCAGGACGCCACCGGCCAAACGCCCCATTTCCATGCCCGTCCCATCATTGCCCAATGTCGCAAGCCTGTGGAACTTGGCGTCGGCTTGAACGATCGCCGGGTTAAACTCACTAAGCAGCGCCGTGTTGAAGGCATAGCCGCCGGTGGCAAGGATCACCCCGCCCCGCACTTTGACCTTCAAACTTCGCGAATGCTCAGCCTCGATCTTTTCTATTTCTTGAAGAGATTGTTCATGGACCTTGTTGTCTTTGGGCGTAATGGGATTTGAATTGGCATAAAGGCGACTATGTAGCGGGACATAGGCGTCATCGAGAAAGGCAAGTTCAACGCCTGCCACTCTCTTGTGGTCACCGACCACGAGCCTCTGCGCCCAACAATGCGTGCGCACCTCAATGGACGTCTGGGCGATACGTTTGGCAAGCCCCTCATGAAAATGTCGCCCGCCAAATCCCGCACCCACCGGCCGATGTCCACGAGGCACTGGCCTTGCTACCGCCGCGTTAGCTGGCGCCTTCTCGTTCCCGGAATAATAGAGATACTTGCCTTCTGGAGGAAACGACGCTTTTGCCAGATGAGCTTCCGATGAGAAGGCCAGTCCATTTGCGATCAGCCAGTCGAGATCGGCTGCGCTGCCCTCGCAAAAGCGTCGCAAGGTTTCAGGGCTTACGACATCGCCCACTTCGGTTGCGAGATAGGCCATCATATTGTCAATATCGTCGTCAAACCCCGCTTCGGCCTGAAACCGCGTGGCGCCCGCGTAAATGACGCCCCCACTGGCTGCCGTGGTTCCTCCGCCATCGAAGCGGTCGACAAGCATGACTCGGGCTCCGTCTTCCCAGGCTTGGAGAGCCGCGCATGCCCCCGCGGCGCCGAACCCGATCACCAGGACATCGACTTCGGTATCCCATTGGAAGGCGCTAACCTCGCTGACTCCCTCAGGTTTCATCGTCATGAGCGATACGCCCCGGTGGAATGGAAGGGATCTGCTGCATAGCCGCAGGAGCACGGCAAAGGGAGCGATACCCGCAATTTCGGGGCAACGTCTATAATCTCAGCTATCGGCGTTGGACGAATCATTGTGAATGTCGATCTCCGCGCTTCGGAAAAATCTTTGATGATGCATCGTTAGATTAGTTTCGCTCAATATGCTAGCCAGAACATTCCGGGCTGGAGCTGTCGCTCCCGGTAATACGCCATAATGCGGAATTTCTGATCATAATGACGGCAATTGAACTCCAGAACCGATTACCATATGATGTATGCTTAATAAGATACAGATAGCATGCCATGGCAGGAAGGGATGAGGGCGTGAAACAACAAAAGGAGGCACCTTTGGCCCAAAATACCCCCGAACACGTCCAGGCAGCGATGCGCGCCGGCCTTCGCCGTCTGGCAAAGGCCGTTGTCGTCATCACATGTTCGTTTGAGAATAAGCGATATGCGATGGCGGCGACCGCTGTCAGCGAACTCAGCATGAATCCGCCATCGCTTCTGATCTGCGTCAACAAGTCAGCATCGATTTCCCAGCCTCTGGCCCACCGCGTCGATTTCGCGGTCAACATTCTGCACAGTTCGCATGAGGCAATCTCAAACTTATGCTCTGGAGCCATCAAGGGAGAGGAGCGCTTCAAGCTCGGCAATTGGCAAACTGGCGGGACGGGCGTTCCCATCCTAGCAGATGCCCAGGCGGTCTTCGAATGCCGGCATGCTGAAATGCATGCGTTCGGCACACATGACATTGTCATTGGCGAGGTCTTTGCCTGCGCCGTCTCAGGAGATGTTTCGCCCCTGATTTATGTGGACGGTCGATACATGTCACCTCTGTAAACTAACGGTGAAAAAGCACTGCTCTTCGGCTTCCGCGTGGATACGCCGTACCATCGGAAACGATAAAATACTCAATATTAATAATAAGTTATAAATACGCTCTCTAGATATCCTCTCCTCAACACTGACAAGCAATGTGCTATCCTAGCAACCGCTTTGACATATATTGCATACGACGTTAGTTTTGTTGACAGAGTCGACGATTATGAATTGATCGGCCAATTCCAGGAGAGGGAATATTTATGAGCATGACAACCTTGCGCTCATTTTCAGCATGTTCAGCGGTTGCAATCATGGTGGGTGGATGTTCGTCGGCGGCAATCGCCCAGACCGGCATCGCCACGCAGATGGGTTCAACCGCGGATGACGCAGCCACGGACGACATCATCGTCACTGCTCAGAAACGCAGCGAACGGCTTCAGGATGTGCCGATCTCCATCTCGGCCTTCGGCAACAAGCAGCTTCAAACCCAGGGCATTACATCAAGCTCCGACCTGACACAGGTAACGCCCGGCCTGAATGTGACTGAAAATTCCAGCTTTGTCGTTCCCTTCATTCGCGGCGTCGGTTCGACGGCAATTGTTCCCGGCGAGGTCGGCAGCGTTTCGACCTACATCGACGGGGTGTATGTCCCGGTCAATGTCGGAGCGATCTACGAACTGGCCAATGTGCAGTCGATCCAGATTTTGAAAGGTCCGCAAGGCACACTTTTCGGTCGCAATACTGCTGGCGGCGCCATTCTCATCACCACCCAGCCTCCGGGCTTTGACTGGACCGGCAAATTGAGCGCCAGCTATGGAAATTTCAACGATCGGTCGGCCCACGGCTACGTGAATGGACCGCTATCCGATACGGTAGCGGTCTCTGTCCTTGGCGATTATACTGCTCATGACGGTTATCTCCACGACATCATTGGCAATCGGCGCGCCGGCCAGCGTGAAAACTATAGCGGGCGAGCGGCCCTGCTCTTCAAACCGACTGATCGGCTGACCTTCACGCTAGGCGCGGATTATTTCTTCTTCGACGATGCGAGCGGCATTCTTGCCCAACCTCGCAATGGCTATCTGGGACAGACGACAGCTACACCCAATCCCACAGGTCCATATGACATCGCTCTGTCGACCGCAGGCGTGGCGAAAGGCAAGCAATATGGCGGGTCAATACGGGCCGAATATGATTTCGGTGGCCTCAAGCTTGTTTCGATCACCGCCAAGCGGTTCAACCGCTATCGCAACAATTATGACTCGGATGGAACGCCGATCAACCGCCAGATCATCAAAGACAATGAAATGGTGAAGACGTTCTCTCAGGAATTTCAACTTGTTTCATCCGACAGCGGACCGTTCAATTGGGTTCTTGGCGGATTTTATTCAGACCAGAATGCCGGTTATGATCCGGTTTTCGTCAACACCGCCAGAATTGACAGCAGGGTCAACACAAGGGTTGCGGCGATATTCGCCAACGGCACCTACAAGCTTGGCGATTTTGAGCTGACTGGCGGTATCCGTTATAATATCGACAAGGATGTCTATATCGGAAAACTCAACGGCGCCACGCTGGTGGATCATGCACGTAAGAAGTGGACATCGGTGACACCGCGCGCCGTGATCGCCTATCACCCAGACAGTTCATTTCTCGCTTACGCGAGTTTCAGCAAGGGCTTTAAAAGCGGACTGTTCAATCAAACCTCATTTTCATCGACGCCAATCAATCCGGAACGCATCACCGCTTATGAAGTGGGGCTGAAGCTGCAAATGGACAGGTCGTTCACTTTGAACGGTGCTGCGTTCCTGTATGATACCACGGGTCTGCAAGTACAGACGCAGAATCCGGTTACCAACCTTCAGGTTCTGGTGAATGCCGCTTCCGCACGAAGCAAAGGCTTCGAATTGGACACGACGATCCGCCCGCTATCGAACTTTACGGTCAATGCGGGCGTTTCTTATCTCGACGCCGAATATCGCAGCTTCCCTTCTGCGCAGGCTTTCATTCCCAACGCGCCCGCTATTCCGCCCGCCATCCCCAATTCGACCGGCAACCAGTCGATTTCTATCGATGCCGGTGGAAATCGGGCCGTTCGTTCACCTAAATGGACGTTCAACCTAAGCGCGGCATACACTATCGAAATGGCCAATGGCGGGTCTATCATTCCATCGGTGAACTTGTTCAGGACGTCATCTTATTTTTTCGACGTGATTAACCGTCTCAGACAAAATTCCTATGAGATCGTAAACGCTCAGATCCAGTGGCGCTTGCCAGGTAACCGCATTTCGCTCAGCCTTTATGGCAAGAATTTGACAGACGCGACCTATCTGCGATCTTTCAGCTCAACCGCGTTCACGGACAGAGCAGTCGTGGGTACCCCACGAACCTATGGTGTGCGGATCGGATATGAGTTTTGAAGCGATTTTGAGCATAGGGCGAAAAGTGAAAGCCGGTTTTTCGCTTGAACGATAAAACAACAAAACTTAGAGCGCGCGATATGCGTCAGATTAAACCCAGCGCGCTCTAGAATTTTTGATGATTTATTTTATCATAATCATACAACATTTTAACAGGCTGGTGAATAGGCTCCACATGAGCCAGATTTTGGCGCAGGACTCGCTTCAGGGTGCAAATTGATGCCGACGCCGTGCCTTTGCCGTGATCACAAAGCCATCTCCTGTCGCGCCATATGTGAGACAGATGACAGATACGCTCAGTTAAGCGCCGATAGGTCGCGTACTGCCCCGGCAGATTCACCGCCATCTGCTACAAACTCGGCCCCTGTCGAGAAACTCGACCGATCACTTGCAAGAAACACCACCAGGTCGGCGATCTCCTCTGCTTCACCAAAACGCTGCATCGCGCAGAATTGCGCCATCGATGCGGGAACCCCCATCGTCATCGGCGTCCGTATCGTTCCTGGATGAACCGAATTCACCCGAACGCCGAAAGGAGCAAGCTCAAGCGCTGCCGACTTTGTCAGGCCGCGGATACCAAATTTGGATGCGCAATAAGCGTGGAACCCTGCGGTGCCCTGCAGACCTGCAACAGAAGAGATATTGATGATGGATGCGGAACCCGCAGCTTTCAAGGCATCAACCGCCGCAGACATCCCGAGAAACGTTCCAGTAAGGTTGGTATCGACAACCCTGCGCCACCGATCGAGCGAAAAATCGCCTAAAGGGCCGCCATCGACCACGCCAGCGCTGTTTACAAGAATATTCAGGCCACCAAAGCTTGTCACCGCAGCTTCCACCGCGCCGCGCCACTGTTCTGCATTGGTGACGTCCAAGGGCACGTAAAGCGCTCGGTCAGAAAGTTCCTCCGCCAATGCGCCCCCTGCTTCCTGAGCAATATCGGCAATGACAACCCGGCCCCCCGCCGCGACGATGGCCCGCGCGCTCGCGGCACCCAGACCAGAAGCGCCGCCAGAAATCAGCGCAATTTTCTTACTGAGATCGGTCATGCAACACCTCCGTTGCGCGAAAATTCCCGTGACTGGCGATTACTTCGCGCGATCATCACAGAAGCACGCCCGACTTGGCACCCGGCGCAAATATCGCGGGAGCACGGATCAATCCATTGACCATCCCGATACGCGGATAGCTTTTGATGCCGTCCTCTATGATCTGGTAATCGGGAATACGCGCCAGAACCCCCTCCAATATGGCCTGGAACATCATGCGCGCAAGGAACGAGCCAAGGCAGCGATGCATGCCGGCTCCCCAACCCATATGTCGGTTCGGCGTGCGGTCGAGCTTGACCTGCTCCGGGTCGTCAAAGACGCGTGGATCGCGATTGGCCGATGCATAGGCCATATAGACCTTGTCGCCCTTTTCAAAAGGAAATCCTGCGATTTCGATGTCATGTTTGGCGTTTCGTCCCGCACCGTGAATAGGTGAGAAATAGCGAACAAACTCCTCGCACGCCTTTGGCAGTATCTCTGGACGATCGATAAGCTCCTGCCGCTGTTCAGGATGCCGACCAAGATAGACAAGCGCATTGGCTGAAACCGCCGTTGTGGTATCGACGCCGCCGGATAATATTTGCCATGCCATTTCCTGAATGGTGGTATGCGTCAGCGGCTCACCATTGAGCGTACCATGGGCTAGATAGCTCAGCAGGTCGTCCGGGCATTCCTCCCGGTCTTTTGCTCTGCGGATGGCAACTTCCTCGTCAACCCGGCGGCGAAAAGCGGCAATTCCATCAGCAGCCTCGGCAAAGCCCGGATCATCTTGCGAAAGATAAACCATCCGGTGAACGGGTTCGGAATAAAGCTCCCAATCCGAATAGGGCAGCCCGAACACTTCCATCGTCACGATGCCAGGTATCGGGCTTGCAAGATCGTCGACGAAATCAATTTCGCCGCGCTCGATCACCTTGTCGATCAGCCAGTCCACGACCTGCTTCGTTCGCGCCTTGCGCGCTTCAACGGCGCTTGGGGAAAAGCGGCGATTGAGGAAGCTGCGGGCGGCATCCCATTCTGGCGAGTCCGTTTCGCTGGGAACCCCGCGCACGCCCGGCAGCAACGGGATGGTTATACCCCCGCTTTCTTCCCCGGTTTCCGGATCGATATGGCGATGCGCGGAAATGCTGTCGGTACTTTGCGCAATCTTGATGATGTCTTCATAGCGCGTGGCCACCCAATATCCACCATAAGATTCGGTCCACGCTTGCGGGCACTCCTCTCGCATGATGTGATAAATCTCCCGCCAATGCTTGGCATGCTCCTCGGAGTGCTGGTCAAAGTTGAGCGGACAAGATTTGGTCTGTGAATCAGATGCCATATTTCGTTCTCTTCCTGAGGAAGCCGGACACCCCGGCTCAAGGTTGTGCGCCAATCCTGCCTAGATTGATCAACGAATATCCGAAAGAAGCGTCATGCCATACTCCGATTCCTTCTAATCATTCATCCGGCGATATTATGACGCTGCGGACAAAATCCCATAGACTCATTGAGACTTCAGCCTAGGGATGGATTATAATCGCTCCCTCAGGACAGCAGCGCTGCGCCTGATCCACTTTCTCCTCGAAACCCTCCGGCACCAATTCGCTTTCCAGATAGGCGTGCCCATCTTCATCGTTGATGCGGAAAACCTCTGGGCATGTTAACCAACACATTGCGTGCCCCTGACAAAGCCCTCGATTGATCGAAACGCGCATAGTCCTTGTCCTCTGCTTTGCCTCATATGGAACCTATGACGCAGCGGCACGCGTGTTCATGAACCCCGCGCCAGTCGAACGCGATTTTGGTTGCCTTATCGCTACGAACGTTGACAGAATAATCTATCGATGATTTATTTATTGTCAAGGCATCGTCAGCGTCGACTATCAACGGCGCATTTGCCACATCGGCCTCTCCGCACGACCTTTATCCATATCCCAATCAGCGAAATTTCCGAGATTCCTTGCTAATTATCCGGACTAAAATGATTTTTCTGGACGTCAACCCTGACTGCGCCAGCACAATCTTCTGATGACAAAATCTTTAAAAAAACATTGTATGCTTTATGGCGTTCCGATAGGGTCGAAAAGAAACGGAGACATTGAGCGCTCGCGTCAGGAGAGAAGGTCGAAAGATGAACTTGGACGGCAAGGTTGCAATCGTGACGGGTGGCGCGACCGGGATAGGAGGCGCTGTGACGAAGTTGCTCGCCGCCCAGGGAGTGAGCGTGTGGGTGGTGTCGCATGTGTCCGAAAGCGAAATGCAGCCCTTTTGCGATACGATTTGCGCCTCAGGCGGAAAGGCTATCGCTGCGCAATGCGATGTCTCGGATCGCTCCGCGGTTCTGGCCCTCGTCGATCGGGTTAGGCGTGAGTCCGGTCATCTGCATGTCTTGGCCAACTGCGCTGGCGTAATCCATCGGACGCCGGCATTTGATATGGACTTCAGCCATGTAGAACGCATCTTTGCGGTCAACACGCTGGGCGCGATCAGCATGATCGAGGCATGCCTTTCATTGATGAAAGAGTCCGGCGGCGGGTCAATCATAAATATTGCGTCCTCTGCCGCCATTCTGGGGGTCGAAACCACTTCCGTCTATTCCGCCTCAAAGGCGGCGCTAGTACATTTCACGCGCACCCTAGCGCCCGAACTTCGGCGGACGGGCATCAAGATCAACAGCATCGCGCCAGGCTCTGTCAGAACCCCGATGCTCGGCTTTGTCGATGGCGCCACACTGACGCCCGAACAAGAGGCGTCGGCCGCCAAGCGCGCATCGGTCAGCGCCAGCCCCTATGGGGATGGAATGATGGAACCTGAGGACATCGCGCAGGCCGTGCTTTTCCTTGCATCGGATGCATCGCGCGCTTTCCACGGCGCCTGCCTGGTAGCGGATCAAGGAATTACAGGAGCAATGCTTCCGGCTGGAGGGTGAGCATCGGGATGGTGCCTCAATAGCGACGTAGATCGGTCCAGGCTCCAAATGCGTCTGCGCATTGACGATAAGGTCATAGAAATAATGATCCATCAATCATGGTGATGGATGGAGCCTTAACTTGCGCCTTACTTAAGGAGAGAGAGAATGCTTGGGCAAGAAGAAGTAGCATATCTGCGCGAACTTATCGATCGCGAGAAGATTCGCGACTGCCTCCAGCGCTACTGCGTCGGCGCCGATCGCTGCGATGTAGAGATGTTAAGCTCGACCTATTGGCCAGACGCCCATGACATCCATGGCGACTTTGACGGGTCTGGTGAAGATTTCATCAAATGGGTGATCCCCGGTCTCAAGAACCTCGTCTGCACCCAGCACTTCATGGGCAACAGCCTCATCCGCATTGACGGAGAATTCGCCAATGTCGAAACTTATATGCGGAACTGGCACACGCTCCAGGATGAAAACGGGCAAAAGAGCGACCTCATCCACGGCGGCCGATACCTCGACAAATTCGAAAAACGGAACGACGAATGGCGTGTCATTGACCGGCTTGTGATGTTCGACTTCGTTCTCGAAAATCCCACAACCGCCGAGTTCGCCGACGGCTGCTTGGGTCAAAAGAACATTCCTGTCAGCACGCGATTCCCCGACGATGCCCAATATCGCTTCCACGGCGGCTTCTCCGTCGGCGGTTATCTCGGCAAGTAACGAGCCATCGGATCGCTGTCAAAATGATTTGGGTGAAATGAAATATTTCACGGAGAAAATTATTCCGTGGCTTTCACCTTATCGCGAACCGTCTAGCGCCGATCGATATTCGAAAGATGACGAGCCGAAAATGGTGGTTTTCCGCGACCCGGAGCGCACCGGAAGCGCGGGAGACCGCCATTTTCAAGCCGTTAGGGCTGAATGTCGATCGACCCTAATAGCCATCGCGCCGCCTATCGATAAAGCCCTTTCGGCCTTCAGATGCCAAGCCCATCATATTAAGCTCAAGAGTGTAGGCGAGTTCGGCGCGATAGAGCTGTCGAAGGTCTTGCGCCTTGCTGCTGTTGTTGAAGCTTTCCTTAAGGCGCGTCATTGCCGCCCGAGGCTTCCTCGCAATGACGGCAGCCACTGACCATGCCTCATTTTCGAACTCCGACAGCGGCACCGTCCGCAAAACGGAACCGTAGCCGTGCAATTCTTCCGCGTAGATCGGCTCAGCCATCATCATCGCCGCGCGGGCCCGCTTTTCCGGCATCAGTTTGAGCGCATGGACCGCGCCCGTGGTCGCGCCATTATCGACTTCCGCCAACACAAAGCGCGTGTGCTTGGCGGCAATCAGGATGTCAGCGGAAGCGGCGATCAAAACCCCAACGCCAATACAATATCCCTGGACGGCGCCGATCACCGGAACGGGGCAGTCAATCAGCGCCAAGCTCGCCTTGAGCGACCATTCGGCCTGGCCCAGAATGCCTTCAAAGCCTTCCAGAGCCTCGACTTCCTTGACATCGCCGCCGGCGGAAAATCCCCTGCCCGACGCGCGAAGAAGCACGCATTTCACCTCTGGGTTCGCGCCCGCCTTCTCAGCCTCCAGCGCCAGTCGTTTCAAAAGCGCGATGCTGAAGGCATTGACCGGCGGATTGTCGATGACGATTTCGCAGACCCCATCCCGGCTGACGTTAACGCTTATCATTTCCAAAGCCCTCAACTTTTACCGTTCTGTAGCGACTTTAACGCCTTGCACGCCCTTCGACCATGATGCCTCAGTTCGCCACTGCCTGTTGGTGCTGTGAGCGGAGTTTGGGGATGACGTTTTCGGAGACGAGCTGGACCATGTCGAGGAATTCCTCGCGCGGGACGCCGCCCATATCCATTTTGATGAGGTTGACGTCGGCATTGAGCAGTTCATCGAGCTGGCTCAGTCGGTCAATGAACTGCTGCGGCGAACCAACGATCGCTGGTCCGTTCGTGGTCAGCATTTCATAGTCGAACGCCGTGGTGAAATAGGGCGGAGGGTTGGGATTGACCTTCTTGATCAGTTGCTGGCTGAAGGCATGATAGGCTTCGTACCGCGGTTCAAACCGCCGGTGCGCCTCTGCCTCGCTCGGCGCCACCCAGCCATGCCAGCATGCGCCGATTTCCGACTTGTGCGCATGCCCCGCCTTGTCGAACGCTTCGCGATAGGTGTCGA
>Ga0255338_1003831_pt1 | contig 17042 bp, 17 predicted proteins | sample MeOH1_35cm_T4_19_FD_203715 | JGI IMG/M metagenome (GOLD analysis project Ga0255338, IMG submission 203715) | Sandy soil microbial communities from University of British Columbia, Vancouver, Canada - MeOH1_35cm_T4_195 | ecosystem: Engineered > Artificial ecosystem > Sand microcosm > Unclassified ...
CGCAGGAAGTGGGTCGGCGCTTACAGAAAACGCAGCTAGCGGTTGACGCGGCGCGTGGACGCCGTGGAGGCCTCTCTGGTAGGAGGGTGAGCGATGCGGCGGACTGCTCTGTTCTTGATCTCAGCGGGACTTTCGCTGCCCGTGTGGGCGGCGGATACCGGAGGCATCGAAGGCCGCGCAATGATCGGTCCGGCTCCGGCACGCGCGGCACGCATCCTGGTAGAGGGATTCGGCCCCGGTTTGGGCGGCAAGCACTGGGAAACAGAAACGGACGCGCTGGGCCGGTTCACGGTGCGCGAGCTCCCTCCCGGCAAGTACCGCGTCTCCCGGCTCGTGATGTTCGATCAGAGGACGGCGCACGGCACCGTCAGCACGGGTACCGGCACCCATGCCGTGCGCGCCGAAGTCAAGGGCACAGCTCGCACCGTGGTGACGCTGGGCGGCAGTGGCCGCACCGTGGTGGGGAAGCTCGTCGCCGGTCCCGGTCTGGGAGGTCGACAGCTCGCCTTCACGGCCGGAGAGTTCCGGTTCCTGACCCTCAAAGAAAGGCGGAACGACGGTTTTCCGGGTCGCCACCTGGTGCTCGAGATCGAGCCGGACGGAGCAGTCCGCTGCCTGGACGTGCCCTCCGGAAGCTACGACCTGTATGTAACCGTGAAGGACGATGCCGGCAGGCTGGATGGACGGGACGTGGGCCGCATCCAGCGCACGGTCACCATCCCGCAGGATGAAGCAGGCACCGGCAAGCCGCATGATCTGGGAAAGCTGGAGCTGGAACCGGTCAAGGAGTAGCTCCGGAGCAATGCTCGGGGTGGGCTTCTGGTCGGGTTCGTAGCGTGTTCCGAGCTCATCTCGCTATCCAACCGCTTTTTTGGGCGCGCCGCCAGCCCGTCAGATAGCAAGCAGCAGCAGTCCTGCCGTAAGTGCCGCAAGAACCGCCAGAAAGAATGGCGCATCGAGCAGTGGACGCGGTAAGCGCCGCGGGCACCGAGCATTAGGCATCGGGGCGTAGTCGAAAGCACAAAAAAGGGGTCCCGCGTGCTGCAGTGGTTTGGATCGCGTTGCTTGAAACTGCTAGACTCCCACTTGAACTCGCTTGAGGGTGCCGATTGTCGAGTGTGAAATCCAGATGACTCTCACCATTACCCTACCACCTGAACTAGAGAAGCGCCTGCGAGAGCGTGCGGCTCGCGAAGAGCAGGATGCCGAGACGATTGCCACCGCCGTTCTGGTGGATGCGCTGGAATGGGAGGCCCAGGACAGCGCGGAAGCGATTCAGGGCATCCAGCAGGGGCTGGACGACTTTGCTTCCGGTCGCTTCCGGCCATTCAACGAATTTGCAGTGGAGCAGCGCCGCAAGCATGAGCTCCCTGCGGAAGAATGACCTACCGCATCGACCTCTCTGAATCCGCGGAAGCAGAAATGGATGCGGCGTACCTCTGGATTTCCCGCCGTTCCCCCGAAAAGGCCGGGTAGTGGTATGCCGGACTTCTCCAGGCCATCGGCTCGCTGTGCGAGTTGCCGCACCGGTGTCCTCTCGCGCGGGAGAATGCCTACTTTGACGAGGAGGTCCGGCAACTACTCTATGGCCGGGGTCGCACCGTTTACCGGATTCTCTTCGTGATCCGCGAGCCGGAGGCTGCGGATGACGAGGCCAGTATCCGCATTCTTCATATCCGGCATGGCGCTCAAACCGCCTTCGGATCAGCAGACTAACGGAAAGCAGCAGCACGTGCGGCAGCAACGATGACCAGGCTCCTGGCGCTGGGTTCCTGTTGCCGGTGGTAGTTACCAGGTAGCAGAATGTCGCTCCTGTGGTGCTCGGTTCAGTAACTACTCGGGAACACTGGAGCGGGACTCGGTGGGTCCGAAGCGTAGCGCAAAACCTGAATCGCTGAGCGATGCTCCGTAACGCAGTAGGCAACCTGGCGTGAAGCCGTAGGGCGAACGGAGTGGTTCGATGAGCAGGGCAATGCGGCGGCACCATCGCGAGCGCCTCATCCGGCGCGTCGAGCGTTTCGGCGAGTGGTATCGAGAGCGAGCCCACAAGCTCTACAATCACCGCAAGTTCTGTACGTGCTGCGTCTCCGGCTGCGGGAATCCCCGGCGGCTCCTGAGGGGCAGCAAGCGGAAGCAACTGACCTTTCAGGAGCGGCGGCACGAGGATCGGGGTGATCCGGCCTGGCAAGAGGCGACGGCGTAAGGCTGGTCGCTAACTCTGGGATGATGGGCGGCGACCCCGAAGCGAGACGCGCTGCACCCGAAAAGACTCCACAGCCAGCGTGAGACTTGCGGAATGTGAGCACTTACCCAAGACAGATCCGAGAGCGAAAGGAGACGCCGAAGTGAGCAGCATTCCCACCGGAACGGAACTGGTCCGGCCGTTTATACCGGCCAAGGATTTCGAGCTGTCCAAGCGCTTTTACGAAGCGCTCGGCTTCGAGAAGGTCCTGGATGGCGAAGTGGCGATCTTCAACGCGGGCTCGGGTGGGTTCATTCTGCAGCGATACTATCAGAAGGAGTGGGCTGAGAACTTCATGATGCAGCTCATGGTCGACGACCTCGACGCGTGGTGGGCGCACCTCAGCGCTCTGGATCTGGTAGGGCAATTCGGCGTGCCGCCGCCCAAAGCACCGGCGCTGCAGCCCTGGGGACTCCGCGTGGCCTACCTGATCGATCCCTGCGGAGTGCTCTGGCACGTGTGCCAGCGGCGCGAAGACGCAGCGCAAGATTAGCAGCGCCGAACACCCGTTCCGTGTTCCTGGTTCCGCGTTCTGAACGGCACTTCGCCGCAGGGAAACGCGGAACACGGAACTTTGAACGCGGAACTCCGAACGCGGAACTACCAATCTTCCGTGGGGCTGAGGCCGAGTTGCTGGAGGACCTGCGGGTGCACCGGGATTGGCTTGCCGAGTTGTTGTTCGAAGTCTTTGATCTGGCGGCGTAGGATGATGGCCATCACCTTGGCGTGCTCCGGGCTCATGCGAACGTCCGCCACGACTTTGGGCGGTACCGGTTCACGGTCCGGTGCGGGCGGCAGGCGGCTGGGGGACGGAGACACGGTGAACGTGAGCGCCACGGTAAAAGGGGCGCAGCCTACCTGCACGCCGTCGCTGTAAATGGGGTCGGGCTCGTTGGGGAACAGGTTCTCCACAATACGTCTCCAGGTTCAAGGGGAAATGGGTCACTGGGGAAATGAGTAAACGGGGAGAGGAGGCGCCTCTACCGGGCCACTCCTCACCTCCCCTTTGCCTCGTTTCCCCCTGGCGGATGCACTCTCTAGTTTACAGCGCCTGTCACGTGGGTCAGGGACCCAGCTCCACCAGCAGGCATGGGCCGCCATAGATCACGTTGAGGCCCGCCGCTTCCGCCCGCTCTACGGCCTTGCGGCTGTGAGCGCCGGGCTGCATCCAGAGGTGGCGCACCCCGGCGGCGATGGCGTCCTCCACGATCCGATCCGTGACCGCCGGCGGGGTGATGATGGAGACCGCCTCCACCGGCTCCGGCAGCGAGCCGAGGTCCGGGTACGCCGGGTTCCCCAGCACCGTGGTTGCGTTCGGGTTCACGGGGTAGGCTTTCCGGCCGTGGCGCAGGTAGCTCGCGTAGCAGCGGTGGCCGAACTTCGAGGGGTCGTCGCTTGCGCCGACGACGGCGAACGCGGGCGACGCGAGGAAGCGGCGGACGCGCTCCGCCATGGTGAGTGGGTCGGGCTGGTTCATGCGCCTGTTTTACCCCAGGTACCTCGATTCGGCCACGCGTGCGGTTCAGCCGACGGCAGACCGGGTAGATACCGGGTTAGACCGGCGTAATTCATGCCGCGCCGGGCCAGAGTGAGGCGAGGATGGCAGAAGATACCCGTGTGTTTGAAGTGGCGCAGCCGGTGGAGGAGCTCTACGGGAAGTGGAGCCGGTTCGAAGGGCTGAAAGACTACTCTCCCGCGCTGAAAGAGATCTACAAGACGGGCGAGCGCACTGCTCGAGTTACCATCGAGCTGCGGGGTGAGCGGTACGTGTGGGACGCGGAGATCACCCGCGCGGAAGAGAACCGCCGGCTGGAGTGGATGAGCACCACCGGTTTGCAGAATCGCGGCGAAGTACTCTTCGAGCCGCTCGGTCCCAACCGCACCCGGATCACGGTGGACTATGCCTACCAGTCGCCGCAAGAAACCACGGGCGTGGCCGAATATGACGAGGCGATTTCGGGCGTGCGCTGATGCGCGGCTCCGGCCGGCGTTGATCGATATTCTGTCCGGGCACGTCCAGTCCCCAGGTAACCGCAGCCTCGGTCGCGAACGGGTCGTCTACCTGACCGGTGATCGAGGCGGGGACGATACGGCTGAACCTTCCGGGGATCGAGGAGCTACACGCATGTAAGAGCTTGCTGATCGCCGGGATGGGAGGCGGTTCGACGTCTATTGCGGGCTGCCGATCTACCTGGAGCTGCGCGCCCGCGGCGCCCGGCCGTACCTGGCGAGCTTGAGCCTCTCGCCGTTCCTGCGGCGAATGGGCACCGAGCGACGCCTGACGCCCACGCTGGTGGGGGTCACGGCGGACTATCCCGGCAAGACGATCTACTTTCCGGAGTTGGGCCTGGCCCGGTGGTTCCGCGAGTGGCGCAGTGAAGAGGTGACCGTCTGGTCGTTCGAGAAGACCGGCGGGCTGGGGATGTGCAGCGACTACCGGACGCTGGTGGAGCACCTGCAGATCGACGGCATCCTACTGGTTGACGGTGGCGTGGACAGTCTGAAGCAGGGAGATGAGGCGAGCATCGGTACCGCAATCGAGGATGCGCTTACGCTTTCAGCCGTGAGCCAGCTCGCCGAGGTCCCGCTGCGGTAGATCGCCTGCAACGGGTTCGGCGTCGAGCGGGAAGTCACCCACTACCACATCCTCCAGAACGTCGCCGCGTTGACGGCCGCCGGCGCCTGGCTGGGGTCGTGCGCTCGCGCCGGGGATGGAGACTTATCGCGGCTACGAAGAGGCGATTCGCTGGGTCATCGAGTTGCCCTTCCAGGATCCCAGCGTCATCAACGCGTCGATTGTCTCCGCCGCGCAAGGGCGCTACGGCAATTACTACCTGACGCAGAAGACCGCGGGCAGCACGCTCTGGATCAACCCGCTGATGTCCCTCTACTGGTTTTTGACTTGCCGGCGGTTGCGGAGCGCGACCTGTTCGTTTCGCAGTTGCAGACCACGGAAACGGCCCGGGATGCGCTCTACGTGATGACCGAGATCCGCCGCAGCCTCAAACCGCGTCCCTTTCAGCAGATCCCGCTGCCCTGATGGCTATACGTTTCGACGATGCTGAACAGTTCGCAGTGATCGCGCAGGGCCTCGCGCCACAGCATTTCGACGTCAGCGACCCAGGGCTCGGCCAGATCGCTCAGCCGGCGATACCCCTGTTGGAGCACCGAGTAGCCCAACTCCGGGAATCCTTCGCGGGAGATGGACTCCGCCTGCTTCTTCACCAACGCAAATCGATCAAGCTCATGCTGGGGGATCACGTTCAACTCTCGCTTTCTAAACTGCCGAAGCGCTGTTGAGCGATCAAGCAAGTTCAGTGCCAATTGTGGCGCCAGCTGAGTCCCTCTTCATCCTCTTCAAGTAGTAGGTTGTGACCAGCCGCCCCTACGATCCGGCGACTGCCGCCAACTTTTCGACGTTGCCGGCGCGGTCCGTCGCCACGGCGGTAATCGACCCGTTCTTGGGAGATTCCAGCGTGATCTCCCAGTCGGTGACCCCCGCCGGCGTACCGAGCAGCGTGGCCGGCTTGCCGTTTACGGTCACTCCGGCCAGTTCGCCGTTATCCTGGGTGACGCCGCGCACCCGCAGCTTTCCGCCTTCGCGCCTGACGGAGGTGATGAGGGTGGCCGGCGGTAGGTCATCGACCGGCTTCAGCAGCTCGGGGAACGGCACGTTGCTCACGTCCGCGGCGCGCACGTCTTTGCCGGTGAATCCCTCGACCGACTCGTAGCGGCCCTCACGCATCATGTCGGGAAAGCGGGCGCTGACCACGCGGGTGGTGTGGCCGGGGCCGAGGTAGTCGTGGAAGTAGTACGCCACGCCGTGCTCCAGCTTCGGGTTGCGCGGGCCGCCGCCGAGATCGACCACCTTTCCGTCGCGCGCCTCGCTGTTCTTGATCACGAGGTTGCGGAAGTGGCCCGCCTGCGCCGCGGTGGGGGACGTGCAGGCCATCTGGATGAGCGGGTCGCGGCCCACGCGGCAGTTCTCTAGGGTCAGGCCATCGTAGGTGAAGCTGCCGTACTGGATGCTGTCGTCATCGTGGCCGCGGTTGATCGGCTCGCCGTTCACGCGGTTCAGGTAGAGGTTCCGGTAGACATGCGCGTCGTAGTCCGGGTGGTAAACGCCGTAGACGGCGCCGTTCACCTTCAGGCCGTCCATCAGGAAGAACTGGACCATCGGCCGCAGCGTGTAGTGCGTCTCCCAGGCGCTCAGGTTCCGGGCGATGAACGGGTGCTCCCGGTCACCATGGACCGCGGGGTTGGTGTCGTCCCCGAAGTTGAAGCTGTAGAGGCCCTCGGTGTGGGATTCGTTGCCGTCGAAGCGGAGGAAGGGTAGCGCGCGGATGTCCTGCTTAGCGGAGGTGCCGTCCGGGGACTGGAGCACCAGCTCCGGATCGAAGTTGCTGCGCTTGCCTACCTCGAAGTGGTAGCCGTACTGGTCGTTCTCGCACGCCACGTTACGGGTGAGGGTGTTTCGGCCGTTCGCCCACCAGAAGCCGGCGCCGTCGTTCGCGTCGAACGGGATCACCTGCTTGGGGAGCCGCTTGGCGCCGTACGCTTGCACTGCCAGGTTGCGGTCCAGCACGTTGTACTGCTCCGTGCCGTCCTCCAGAAAGAAGCCGTGCCCCAGGGACTGGTAGCCCACGCAGTCGCGGATCAGGAGGTAGTCGGTGCCGTGGATCGTGATCCAGCGGTTCTTACTGTCCCAGATGCTGGCGCCCAGCACCCCGCTGCCGCGCATGGTGTCGCGCACCATGTGAAAGTGGATCGAGTACTTGCCGAGCACCCCCTCCTTGCCCAGGTGCCGGAACTCCGCGTAGGAGATGCCGCCTTTGCAGCCGCGGTGGTACATGGTGTGGCCGCGGACACCGTCCGGATCGGCGGACTCCACAATCACGTTGCGGGAGAGGTTCGCCACTTCGCTGCGGGTGTCGCCCGCGCCGAAGTGCTCGAACTGGAGCGGCGCATCGAGCGTGGCCGTGGCGCCCTCCAGCTTCACCAGGGTGCGCTCTTCCGTCTGGGCCCGGCTCTTGCCTCCGGCAGCCGTGCGGAAGGTACCGCCGTAGCTCTCTTTGGAGCCGGTCACGATCAGGTGATCGCCCGCCTTCCAGCCGGTAACGCCTTCGGCCAGGGTGACCGTGGCGTCGCCCGGCTTCACGGGAGCACCCAGTTTTACCCAGGTGCGGCTGAGCGGCGCTCCGTGGAATTCCATCCGGCCGCCGCAACTCACGACCGAGGGGAGCTGCTCCCGGTCCGTGCCCGCGAAGTAGACCATGCGGATCTTCGCCGTTACCCCCGCGGGGATCGGCGCTTCCGTGGTGCCCACTTCCAGCGTGGCCCGCTCACCCGGCTTGCCGGCGGCATCCGGTGGCGGCAACGCGTGTACGTCGCAGCTGAAGCCGTCTTCCGAGGTTTCCTCGCCGGACTGCACCTTCAGCAGGCCCACGTCCAGCCGGGTTGACTTCTCCCGTGAAAAAGAGAGCTTCCCTGCCACGTGCACCATCCGGATCGCCTGGTCTGAGCTTACGTCGTAGACCACCGTATGTCCCGCGCGCACCTGGACGAAGTCGCCCGCCTTCGGGGCCCGCTTCCCTTCCCAGGTAGCGGGATCGGACCAGGAGCCGCTACGAGCGGAGCGGCAGTTGAACGTAACCATCGCCGCCTGCGCCCAGGAGCGGGCGGAAAACGACAGCAGGCCGGCAAGCAGTAAGAGCAGGGTCAGGGGGCGCATCGGTACGGGTCTCCTCCCCCGCTGTGACCCGAAAGCTGTGCCCGAGTTAGCAGAATCTACAACGACCAGAGCCTGTCGGATCGCGGTGAGGTCAGGGCAAGAGGGTCACCGGCACCGCTCTTGCGACACCGCCGTACGCGGCTGTCAACGTGTAAGTGGTCGACTTGCGCACCTTTCGGGTCTTATAGACTAGAGAGTGCTTCAATGCAATCCAGCCTGGTGCTATCTTGATGCTCTTAGGTGCAGGAAAGCGGCGATCCGAGGTGGAGAACGTTACCTTCGCCCCCCTGGGAGCAGGCGCCGGCAGGCTCAGGGTCACCATTCCCCGCAACTTAGTGCCCCCCTTCACGCTGGTGTTGTAGTCGAAGGAGAACGTATTGAGCGCCGCCGGCCCTTGAAGGACGGTAAAGGCTCCTTCCAATCGGTCCCATTGCAGGTCGGGATTGGTCACCTTGACCGGGTGCAATCCGAGGCGGGCATCGCCGGCTAACGTGAGGTTGGCCGTCAGGGAAAGCGTCGCACCTCCTGGCTGGCTGGGTCGTGAGGCGGAAAGCCCTACGTGATTAACCGTGACGCCCGGTCCGAAGTCAACGTGGGTCGTTGGCGTCAAGCCTGTCCCCCTGATGACCACATCCAGCGTTTGCCCCTGGGTGCCGCTGGAGGGCGCCACCTCCGAAATAAGGGGAGGCGTATCGGTTAGCAGTACTGGACGCAGTAGATACGCATGGGCCGTGGAAGAAAGTCCTTCACTGCCCACGGCGGCGATGACCCCGTTTGCATCAATCGCGGTCGCCCGAAAAAGCTGTACATTAGCTCCGTTTAAGACCAGTCTGTTCAGATCGAAGCTTTTGCCCTGCTCCCACAGTGCAGCCTGCGACCGGTGAGTTTCGTCCCAGGACCACCCCACAACCTGACCTGCCGAATTGATCGCGGTCGCTCCGCTCATGCCTCCGCCCAGAGTTCCCAGGTCAGAGATCACCCCGTTCTGCCAGAAGAAGGCGTGCGTGGCGGACGTCAACGGCGGGTTCGATTCGCCCACCACTCGCAGCGTGCCGGAAACCGTTGCCACACCGTAGGGGAAACTCTGCATTCCCCCAAGCGTTCCGAGTTCCGTCCGCTGTCCGGACTGCCAGAGCGAGGCCACGCTGGGTCCTTTGGACGCACGCGCCCGGTAACCTACAATGGCTAGACCTTCGACGGCTGTGGCCGAGGTACGGTAGTAGGGATCGGATTCCAGATCCGTAAGCTGCCCGGCACTCCAGGACGCGCCTTGAATGGAAGTGTCCGCTGTCCTCGTCTCACCCACTACGGTACCCAGCGCATCGATCCCGTTGGCACGGCTGACCACTCGGCCCGCCTCTGGAAGCTCGACCAGGCCGCCATCGTCCCAAATCACCGCGTGTTCGTCATTCCCGCCCCCGGGCGATCGACTTGAGCCTGCGACCAGCGGTTTCCCGTTCACTACGCGCAATGCCACTGCTTCACTGGGACCGCCCAGAGAATCAAGAACCTTAATCTCCTGATTGTGCCACAGCACGGCCCGGACGGGTGCGTTGGTTGCCTCTGCAGTTCCGACGGCATATACCTCCCCGGATTCCGGATCGGTCCAGACCCCTTTGACGATCGAGTGACCTCCGAGACCGGGTAGCTCGGTGAGCACGTAGCGAACAACCCCGGAGGTATCAGAACGGGCCGGAGCCTTGGAGCAGACGGTTAGCGAGCCGAGTAGGAGCAACAGTCCCGCGCCAACAAGCACGGTCTGCAGTGGTGTTAAACGAGAGGGGAATGACATTCGTCTTCCTGGGGGATGGCAAAATCGGCGATTATGCCACTTTCTACATACTCTGGAAAGAGTAGCAGAATGCCAACCGAGCGAACAGCCCTTTGCTCTGTTTTCCCCGAAGACAAGTGAGCGGTACGGCCTGCCAAGAACCGGTGCCGTCTCGAAGTGATACCGCGTGGGGAGCACAGGTAGCTGCGTGTGTAATAAGGCCCTATTCAGTATGAAGCGGGTCCCCTTCCGCGCGGAGAACCTGCGCTCGCCAACTCCCTTCGGGCCCAAGGCTTAACGCTTGGCGCATAACGCTACCTTCTGCCGTGGCGTTGGATGCAGCGCCAGCCGCGCCAGTGGTAGCCGCCCTTGCGCTGGGAGTGGCGGCGGCGGTAGACCTTGGCGAGGTGCACGCGCTCGCTGTAGCTGGGGTGGGTATCGAAGAAGAAGCGGCTGATCGGGTGGGCGGTGCTCTCTTCCAGGTTCATCCACCGGAGCTTGCGCATCACGGAAACATAGTTCGGCACATCGCCGGTAATCGCGAGCGCATACTGGTCCGCATCCTTCTCGTCGCGTCGGGCCTCCTCGCAGAGGAACGGGTCGAAGGAGCGCGCCAGGAGCAGGGTCAACGCGGCCAGCAGCGGCACACCCGCCAGATCGTGCGCGCCGGAGAGGCCCAGCCAGGGAGCGGCACCGTGGAGGATGAGCAGGCTCATCAGGCCGGCCAGCAATTGCCCGGAGCCGAGCATCAGCTTGCGGTGCGCCTGGGCGATCCCGGAGGGGGTGCGTGTCTCCAGGTGGAGGTGGTCGTAGAGGTGACCGAACTCGTGGGCCATCACCACCCGCTCCTCGCCGTCCGTGAACTCGTCGATGAGGGTGTCGGTGACGTAGATGGCGGTCCGCTCGCCCCGCAGCCGGATGCTGGCGTTGGCGCGGCGGGTGCGATGGCTCACCTGCACCTGGTAGACCGGCAGCGTGCGCTTGCCCAGACCGGGCAGAATGAACGTTTCCCGGCGAAGGAAGTGGACCGGGTAGAAGAGCGCCAGCACCGGGTTGTAGACGTAATCATGGAACAGGTTGCGCCCGAAGAGGAACGCCAGGCTCCAGGGCACGATCAGCCACATCCACCAGCGTAGGGTTTCGGTGACGGCGAAGAGCAACGCCAGGGTCACCAACCCAAACACTGCGGAGCGGGTCAGCCACTCCAGCGCCCACTGGCCGAACCGCTGCCGGCTGAGCCCGAAGCGGCGCTCCAGCCAGTGCTCGCCGGCAAAGTGCGCGGGAAGCTGCACCGCGCGCACGATGATCCCGATCAGCAGCAGGTAGGCGAGGTCCGCCGCCCAGCGGGGGGAGAGCAGCGCGCGCGAGCCGTCGAGGAGAAACCGGGCGGCGCCGGTCGAGGTGAGCAGCAGGAGCACGCTGAGCAGGGTGCCCAGCTCGGCCAGGCACAACAGGGACCGCGACCGGGCGTATTGCCGGCAGAGGAGCTCTTCCTCTGCCGGCAGCTCGATGGAGAACTGATTCCCGCCAGGTGCTACGGCTTGCATGCTTTGGGGCGCACTCGCGCGGCGAGGTCGCCGCTCGAATTATAGAAACCCCCGGCCTCCCTTTGCAACCTTCTCTACCGTTCCCGCCCCTCATTGAGCCGTGCGTTGAGTGCTAACGCAGGCGGAGAGTCAGGAAGCTGGAGTAATGGAGTGTTGGAGTAGTGGAGAAAGCGATCCGCAGGCTCGCGGCTTCCCCAATACTCCAATACTCCAATACTCCAATACTCCATTACTCCGGCACTCCGGGAGCATAAGCGGTTACGGCACGGCTCAATAGCGCCCCTACCAGCGGCCTTCGGGCGTGAAGGTGCGTTTCAACGGCTCCTGCGGATCCCCTTCGTAGAGCGCTAACTGGTAGCGCTGGAACCAGTAGAGGCTTGCCTTGCGGTAATGATTCGGGCGCTCCGGGTCGGCCGCGTCTTTCGAGCGCCGCCGCAGCATCTCGGAATGCTGCTCCTGGAGCAGCAGCGGGTTGCGGTTCACGTGGTGCGCGCTGATGTAGACGTACGGATTGGAGCGCACGAGTGCGTAGAGGCGATCTCCTGCGAGGAGCAGGTCCAGGAATCCGGCGTTGTCGGAGCGCAGCGTGTTCGCCAGGTCCTGGGGATCGAAGAACGGCGCCGGGCTCCCGTCGGGTGCCGGGGGATGGACGTGGAACGTGCCGACGAAGCGCCCCTTCCCGATGAATGGCGCGTAGCGTGCCTGCGCGGCCAACTCCAGCGGAAAGGTGAGGTGATCCCCCTCCAGCACCAGGGGGAAGCCCATCTCCGTACCGGCCGGCGCGGCGTGGTAGGTGCTGAGGAACACCGTGGCGTGCTGGCGGAAGTCCAGCGTCTCGGGCAGGTGCTTAGGGTGCCGCGCAATCGGGTCCGCGGCGGCCCGCTGCAGCCAATCCAGGGTCGAGGTCGGACGTGTCAGAGAAACCGTCATCCCACCCACTCCTCCACCATTTAACGCACTCGGAATTATTCACCACGGAGACACCGAGGCACGGAGCGGAGAGGGGAGAGTTTTAGACAGGATTAACGGGATGGACCGGATGGGATTTGGGTTCTGCGCCGGTGCCGTCAGCAGGAGCGGATGTCCGAGCAAAAGGGGTCTTTGCGGACCCACTACTGCCCAAACTGCATCCCATCTTGTATTTCTTGTCAATCCTGTCTAAAAACTCGCTCTCCCCCCACTTCTCCGTGCCTCTGTGTCTCCATGGTGAACAAAAGTCGTCTATCCCCCGCAGATAGCCTCCGCGATCCGCTCGGCAGTGACGGCGGCCAGGGTGATGCCGTCGCCCTCGTGCCCGCAGGCCAGGTAGAGGCCGGGGACCGAGGCGGCGCCCAGGTAGGGCACTCCGCTCGGGGTCCAGGGGCGGAAGCCCACGTGCTGCTGAGTCCAGTCCACGTCTCGCACGGCCGGCAGGTATGCGGCCCCGCACTCGAGGATCGCCGCGGCCGCGGCGGTGAGATCGCCGGGATCGAAGCCGGCGAAGTCGCGGGTGCCGCCGAGCACGCACTCCCCGTCCGGATGTTGCTGAAAGCTAAAGCTCGCCTGAGTCTGCCCACCTGCGGTGGGGTCGCTAAACTTCGCGGCGAGGTAGCCTGCTCCCAGCAGGGGCCGGCCTGCCAGCACCCGGTTGGAACGGCCCCGCAGCAGGACCCCGCGCCGGGGCACGACCTCCGCCTCGGCTCCGGCCATCGCGGCCAGCTCTCCCGACCAGGGACCTGCAGCCAGCACCACGGCGCTGGCGGGATACTCCGCCTTGCTCGCCACGACTCCGGCCACTGCACCGTGCGACGTGACGAACCCCTCAACCATCACGCCGCTGCTCAGGGACGCTCCGTGGGTGAGCGCGTCGTGCAGCCAGGCTCCGGCCAGGGCCGCCGGATCGATCTGGGCGTCTTCCGGGCAGTAGGTCGCCGCCGCGACGGTGGGGGAAAGCTCCGGCTCCAGGACCCGGGCGGTCGCTCCGTCCAGCCACTCGCAACCCACTCCGGCCGCGTTCAGCGCTGCCCAGTGCGCGCGGAGGGCTTCCGTCTCGGCGTCGCTCACGGCCAGCAGCAGGCTGCCCGATTGCCGGTACCGCAGCTCCTCTTCACGGCCGGCCACGAAGGCCTTCAGCAGCTCCAGGCTGCGCCGCGCCAGCTCCAGCGACGGGCCGGGCCGCTTGGACTGCAGCAGCAGGTGCCCACCGGAAATTGAGGTGGTGCTCTGGCCCGCGTGGGAGAGGACCCGCACCCGCACCCCGCGCCGCGCCAGCGCCGAGGCGCACGCGGCCCCCACCGCCCCCGAGCCGATCACCAGCACTTCCGGCTTCGGCGTTCGGGCAGGCCCGCGCCCGGACGCCGAAGACCGCTTCGAGTTCCGGTTCGTTCCTTTGGGCATATTCAAGTCAAGCGTGCCAGAGCGATGCGGGACCGCTGCAGCGGAGTGATCCCTTATTGTATGCCATCAGGCCGCCTTGAATGCGGGCTTGGTCTCGGCCGCGTCTGTGGTGATCAGGCGGGCACCGCGGTTCCAGGTGAAGTAGCTCCAGGCCCAGCGCGTGAGCACCACCATGCGGTCCTCGAACTCCACCAGGTAGAGCAGGTGGATGAACATCCAGGCCATCCAGGCCAGGAAGCCGCGCAGCTTCAATGGGCCCACCGAGGCCACGGCCGCGTTGCGTCCGATCACCGCCAGGCTGCCCTTGTCCCAGTAGTGGAACACAGTGGGAGCCTTCTTCGTGCCGGCGCGCAGGATCCGCTCCGCCACGAAACGGCCTTGCTGCATCGCGACCGGAGCGACGCCGGGAAGCGGCTTGCCGCCGTCCGGAGCAAAGTAGGCCAGGTCGCCGATGACGTAGACCTCCGGATGGCCCGGAAGCGAAAGGTCCGGCTGCACCATCACCCGGCCGGTACGGTCCATCTCCGCGCCCGCCCGTTCGGCCAGGATTCCGCCTAGCGGCGAAGCGCGCATCCCCGCGGCCCAGAGCACGGTGCGCGCGGCGAGCGTCTCCGTCACTTCTCCCACTCGCAGGGTCACCTCGGCGCCATCGATCTCGGTTACCTGGACGCCCGTGCGGACTTCCACGCCGAGCTTGCGCAGCGAGTCAACTGCCGCGACCGAGTTCTCCGGATGGTAAGGAGGGAGGACTCGATTGGCCCCTTCCAGCAGCAGCACCCGGGCATCCGAGGGGTCGAAGCTGCGGAACTCGTGCTTTAGCGTATGGCGCGCCAGCTCACCCAGGGCGCCGGCCAATTCCACGCCCGTGGGGCCGGCGCCGACCACCACAAAGGTCAGCCAGGCCCGCCGCGCGACGGGGTCCGTCTCCCGCTCCGCCATCTCGAAGGCATGGAGCACCCGGCGGCGGATCTCCAGCGCGTCTTCCACGCTCTTGAGCGACGGTGCCGCCGCTTCCCAGTCCGCGCGCCCGAAGTAGTGCGAAGCGGCCCCCGCCGCCACGATCAGTGTGTCGTACTCCAGCTCTCCGTCGCGCAGCACCACCTTCCGGTGCTCCACGTCGAAGTCTACTACCTCGCCCTGCAGCACGCGCGTGTTCTTCTGGCGGGCCAGCACCGAGCGCAGCGGCGAAGCGATGTCTGCCGGGGAGAGGCCGCCCGTGGCCACCTGGTAGAGCAGCGGTTGGAAGAGGTGGAAGTTGCGGCGGTCCACCAGCGTCACCTCCACCGAATCCTTACCGAGCCGCTGGGCCGCGTAGAGCCCGCCGAACCCACCGCCCACGATCACTACCCGGTGCTTTTTCGCTTCGCTTCCTTCTGGTAGCTTCGGTTCATTAATTGCGTGCATCGCTTCTCCTCCCAAACGCTCCGAGGGTGTGCCCTGGACACGCTTGTGAAATTGTTCACAAGCTATTATACACCCGGGAGAGCAAAGTGATACCGGGAAGGGAGAAACTTTTCCCGACGGAGGGAACGGGCGTCACGAGTGCTTGCTCGGAGTCCGAGTGCCAATTCGGCAGAGGCTCACAGGCCGGTAAGGGTAATCGACAGACGGTGCCCGGGTGGCTCCGGGAGCCCGGGCAACCAAGCGCCAATGCTGCCTTTAACCGATCGATTGCCCGGAGTCCTGGGGCCACCCAGGCCAAGCTTCCCAGGTAGGCACCGGCAGTCGATCAGCCGACCCCGGATGGCTCTGGGAGTCCGGGCAATCGACCGTGCAGCGGATCATGACGTGGGCGACCCCATCCGTCCCGCCCCGAACACACTGCGCCTCCCTACGGGCGGGCTTGCGTGAGGATTTACCCTCAGATCGCGTCCACCGCCGGCGCTTCCAGCTCGAAGGTGCGGTGGAGGATCCGGACGGCGTCCGCGATGCGGTTTTGCGCGATGATGCAGGTGATGCGGATTTCGCTGGTGGTGATCAGCTCGATGTTGATCCCCGCGTCCGCCAGCGCCTTGAACATGCGCGGCGCATAACCGGGCGTGTTCAGCACCCCGGTGCCCACAATGCTCACCTTGCCCAGCTGGTCGTCCGTGATGCAGCCGGCCGCGTGGATCTCCTCCACAACGGGGGTGATCACCTCCAGGGCACGCTGCAGGTCATCCGAGTTCACGGTGAACGTCAGGTCGGTGGACTCGTGGTGGGCGCTGGCGTTCTGGACGATGGTGTCCGCCGTGAGGTTGGCCGCGCCGAGCCGTTCGAAGATGGTGGCGGCGGCGCCCGGCTTGTCGGGCACGCCCAGGACGGTCACCTTGGCAATGTTGTTGTCGTGGCTGATGCCGCGCACCTTGTTCGAGGGTTCCATGGCGCTCACTTCGTGGATCAGGGTCCCCGGCGCGACCTTCATACTGCTCGCGACCAGGATCGGAATGTTGTAGATGGAGCCCAGCTCCACCGCGCGGGGGTGCATGACGCGCGAGCCCTGGCTCGCCATCTCCAGCATCTCCTCGTAGGAGATCTCCTTCAGCTTCTGCGCGTTCGGCTCGATGCGGGGGTCGCAGGTGTAAACCCCCTCCACGTCCGTGTAAATCTCGCAGCAGCATGCTTGAAGCCCGGCTGCCAGCGCTACGGCGGTGGTGTCGCTGCCGCCGCGGCCGAGGGTGGTGACGTCCGTTTCCGGCGTAATCCCCTGAAACCCCGCGACGATTGCCACCTGGCCGGACTCCACGCAGGCTCGGATGCGCGACGGCTCCACGCCCAGGATGCGCGCGCGGCCGTGCGTGCGGTCCGTGAGGATGCCGGCCTGGGCGCCGGTGAAGCTGCTCGCCTCCACGCCCAGGTCTCGCAGGGCCATCGCGAGGAGCGTGCAGGTGACGATCTCCCCGGTGGAGAGGAGGAGGTCCATCTCGCGGTCAGAAGGCCGCTGCGTGACCTGCCGGGCGAGCTCGATCAGCTCGTCGGTGGTATCGCCCATCGCGGAGACGGTGACCACCAGGTCATCGCCCGCCCGCTTCCGCTCCGCCACGCGGCGCGCCACGTGCAAGATCCGCTCCGCATTAGCGACGGACGAGCCGCCGTATTTCTGAACTACAAGGGCCATTCAAGCATCTCGGGGAAGGGGGTTCAGGCGTTCAGGTGAGATTCGGGGTGTTCAGGTGTTGGGTGTTCAGGTGTTGCCTGGGGCGGAGGGTCTTAATCCTAATCGTGATTTTGATCCTCGGGCATTCAGGCATTGCAATCCAGCGCTCTTCCCGGAGGCGCCATCGCGCGAGGGCGAGATCCTTCGCTTCGCTCTAGGATGACAAGTACGGAAGAAGGGCCGACGTTCCCAACGCCCAACGCCCAACGCCCTAACACCTGAACGCCCAACACCTGAAC
>Ga0255338_1003832_pt1 | contig 17040 bp, 16 predicted proteins | sample MeOH1_35cm_T4_19_FD_203715 | JGI IMG/M metagenome (GOLD analysis project Ga0255338, IMG submission 203715) | Sandy soil microbial communities from University of British Columbia, Vancouver, Canada - MeOH1_35cm_T4_195 | ecosystem: Engineered > Artificial ecosystem > Sand microcosm > Unclassified ...
GTCCGAGCGGCGCCTGCAGCAGGCCCGCGAGCGCGGCCAGCTGGCGCGCTCGCGCGAGCTGGTGCACCTGGGCGCGGTGCTGGCGCTGCTGGCGCTGCTGACGGCGGCCGGCCCCTGGCTGGGACGCAGCGCGCTGGCGCTGCTGGCGCACGGCCTGCGCTTCGACCGCGGCACGGCCTTCGAAGCCGCCGCGCTCGCGCCGCGCCTGGGCACGCTGACCGGCGAGGCCCTGCTGCTGGTCGTGCCCGTCACCGCCGCCATCGCCGCGCTGCTGGCCGCTGCGGCCGTGGCCGTGGGCGGCTGGAACGTGAGCACCGAGGCGCTGCAGCCGAAGTTCGAGCGGCTCGATCCGCTGGCCGGCCTCGGCCGCCTGTTCGAGCGCCGCCAGCTGCTCAATCACCTGCGGCTCGTGCTGGCCACCGGCGCGCTCGTCGGCGTCGCCTTCTGGTACCTGCGGCAGCACGCGGTGGAACTCGTCACGATCGCCCGCATGCCGCTGGCCGCGGCGCTGGGCGCCGGCTTCGGCTGGATCGCCGCCGGCCTCGCGCTGGTGGCGGCGGTGTGCTTCGCCTCGGCGCTGGTCGACGTGCCGCTGCAGATCTTCCAGCACCGCGCCGGCCTGCGCATGACGCGCGAGGAGGCGCGCCAGGAACACAAGGAATCCGAGGGCGACCCGCACGTCAAGGGCGAGCGGCGCCGGCGCGCGCGCGAGCTCGCCCGCAGCCGCATGCTGGCCGACGTGCCCAAGGCCAGCGTGGTCGTGACCAACCCGACCCACTACGCCGTGGCGCTGCAGTACGACGAGGGCATGGCCGCGCCGCGCATCCTCGCGATGGGCGCCGACCACCTGGCGCTGAAGATCCGCACCGTCGCCGCCGCGTCGCAGGTGCCGCTGCTGGAGGCGCCGCCGCTGGCGCGCGCGCTGTACCGCCATGGCGACGTGGGCGCCGAGGTGCCGGTGGAGCTCTATGGCGCGGTGGCGCAGGTGCTGGCCTGGGTCTACCGCCTGCGCGGGGCGATGCAGCCGCCGCCGCAGCCGGCGATCGAGGTGCCGCCGGGGCTGGACCCGCAGGAGCGCGCTGAATGAGCACGGCCACCTTCGGCAGGCTGCCGGCCTGGCTGCCCGCGCCGCGCGCGCTCGGCGCGCCGCTGCTCATGGTCGTCATCCTCGCGATGATGCTGGTGCCGCTGCCGCCCTTCCTGCTGGACCTGCTGTTCACCTTCAACATCGCGCTGGCGCTGGTGGTGCTGATGGTCTCCAGCTACACCCGGCGCACGCTCGATTTCGCCAGCTTCCCCAGCGTGCTGCTGGTGACGACGCTGCTGCGGCTGTCGCTCAACGTCGCCTCCACCCGCGCCGTGCTGCTGGCCGGCCACACCGGGCCGGCCGCCGCGGGCCACGTGATCGAGTCCTTCGCCAGCTTCCTGATCGGCGGCAACCTGGCCGTGGGCCTGGTGGTGTTCGCGATCCTCACGATCATCAACTTCGTGGTCGTGACCAAGGGCGCCGGCCGCATCGCGGAAGTCGCGGCACGCTTCGCCCTCGACGCCATGCCGGGCAAGCAGATGGCCATCGATGCCGACCTCGCGGCCGGCAGCATCGACGAGAAGGAAGCGCGGCGCCGCCGCGGCGAGGTCACGCAGGAGGCGGAGTTCTACGGCGCCATGGACGGCGCCTCCAAGTTCGTGCGCGGCGACGCCATCGCCGGCATCCTGATCCTGTTCATCAACATCGCCGGCGGCCTGGTGATCGGCACGCTGCAGCACGGGCTGCCGCTGGCCACCGCCGCCAGCAACTACGTGCTGCTGGCGGTGGGCGACGGGCTGGTGGCGCAGGTGCCGGCGCTGGTGATCTCGGTGGCCGCGGGCCTGATCGTCTCGCGCGTGGGCGAGGACGACATCGGCGAGCAGATCGCCGGCCAGCTGTTCACGATCCCGCGCGCGCTGGGTCTCACCGGCGGCGTGCTGGGCCTGCTGGGACTGGTGCCCGGCATGCCGCACCTGCCCTTCCTGCTGCTGGCCGGGGCCTGCGGCTGGGGCGCCTGGGCGCTGGCCCGCGTGGCGGCGCGCCCGCAGGCGCAGGAGGCCGCTCCCAAGGCGGCGGCCGCCGCCGGCGACGCCACCTGGGACGACGTGACGCCGGTCGACGTGCTGGGCCTCGAAGTGGGCTACCGCCTGATCGCGCTGGTGGACCGCGAGCGCGGCGGCGACCTGCTGGCGCGCATCAAGGGCGTGCGCAAGAAGTTCGCCGGCGAGGTGGGCTTCCTGCCGCCGCCGGTGCACATCCGCGACAACCTCGACCTGCATCCCTCGGCCTACCGCGTGCTGCTCAAGGGCGCGGTGGTGGGCGAGGGCCAGGCCTTCCCCGGCATGTACCTGGCCATCAACCCGGGCCACATCAAGGTGCCGCTGGTGGGCACGGCCACCACCGACCCGGCGTTCGGCCTGCCGGCCACCTGGGTCGAGGCGCGCACGCGCGAGCAGGCGCAGGCCGCGGGCTACACGGTGGTGGATGCGTCGACGGTGCTCGCCACCCATTTGAACCACGTGATGCAGACGCATGCCGGCGAGCTGCTCGGGCGGGCCGAACTGCAGGACCTCCTGGATCACACGCGCCGCTACGCGCCCGCGCTGGTCGAGGAGACCGTGCCGAAACTCGTCGCCCTGCCGGTGCTGCAGAAGGTGCTGCGCAACCTGCTGGAAGAGGCCGTCCACATCCGCGACCTGCGCGGCATCCTCGAAGTGCTGGCCGAACACGGGGCCAAGGACGCCGAGGAACTCACGCGCGAGGTGCGCGTCGCGCTGGCGCCGGCGCTGGTGCAGAACCTCTACGGGCCGGTGCGCTCGCTGGCGGTGCTGGCGCTGCAGCCGCAGCTGGAGCAGCTGCTGATCGGCGCGCTGGCGCCCGGCGCCGCCGCGCCGCTCGATCCCGGGCTGGCCGACGTGCTGTGCGAGCAGGCGTCGCAGGCCGCGCAGCAGCAGGAGCAGGAAGGCGTGCCCGCCTGCCTGCTGGTGCCGGACCGCATCCGCGTTCCCATGGCCCGCCTGCTGCGCCGCTCGGCGCCGCGGCTGCACGTGCTCGCGCATTCGGAAATCCCGCGCAGGCATTCCATCCAGATCCAGAAAGTCATCGGAGTCGGTGCATGAACATGAAGCGCTTTGTCGGCAAGAACGCGCGCGAAGCGATGGCGCAGGTGCGCGTGGCCTACGGCGAGCAGGCGGTGGTGCTGTCCAACCGCCCGGTGCCGGGCGGCGTGGAGATCCTGGCCATGCCCAGCGCGGATATCCCCGAGCCGGCCCCGGCGCCCGCCGCGAGCAAGGCGGCCGTGCCCGAGGGCATGAGCACGCTGTCGTTCCAGGAGTTCGTGCGCGAGCGGCAGCGCCAGGAAGAACTCGCCGCCCGCGCCGCTGCGGCGGATCCTGCCGCCGCAGCGCCGCCGCGCGCGCCGGTGGAGCCGGGCCGCTTCGCCGCGCAGGCCCTGCGCGAGGAGCGGCTGGCCGCGGCGATGGCGCAAGCGGCGCCGATGGCGACGCCGACACCGCTGCCCGTGGCGACGACCATGCCGACGCCGATGCCGGCCCCGATTTCGACAGCCGCGCCGATGCCACTCTCGGCCGCTGCACGGGCGCCGATGCCGTCGCCCATGCCCGCAGCCGCATCCGACCCCGGCTTCGCCGACGACGTGCGCAGCGAACTGAAGCAGATGCGCGCGCTCCTGACCGGCCAGCTCGCGAGCCTGGCCTGGTTCGACTCGGTGCGGCGCAGCCCGGCGCAGACGCGCCTGCTGCGGCTGATGCTGGGCAACGGCTTCTCGCCCGCGCTCGCGCGCCACGTGCTCGCGCGCCTGCCGGCCGACGGCAGCGACGAGGAGGCCGACGCCTGGCTGCTCGATGCGCTGGGGCGCAACCTGCGCTGCGCGGGCGAAGCCGGCATCCAGAAGCAGGGCGGCGTCTACGCGGTGGTCGGTCCCACCGGGGTGGGCAAGACCACCACCACCGCCAAGATCGCGGCCCGCTTCGCGCTGGAGCACGGGGCCGCCTCGGTGGGCCTGATCACCGTCGACACCTACCGCATGGCCGCTTCCGACCAGCTGCGCGCCTTCGGCCGGCTGCTGAACATCCCGGTGCACACCGCGCGCGACAGCGCCTCGCTGGCCGACATGCTCCAGCTCTTCGTCGGCAAGAAGCTGGTGCTGGTGGACACGGTGGGCATCGGCCAGCGCGATCGCCGCGTGGCCGAACTGCTCGCGGCGCTGCCGGGCGGCCGGCTGCAGCGGCTGGTGGTGCTCAACGCCGGCGCGCAGGGCGAGGTGCTGGAGGAGGTGGTGCAGGCCTACAGCGCCGGCCCCGGTACGCGCTGCGTGATCTCCAAACTGGATGAAGCCGCCCGCTGCGGCGCCGCGATCGACGTGGCGCTGCGCCAGCAGCTGGTGGTGGAGGGTTTCGCCAATGGCCAGCGGGTGCCGGAGGACTGGCATGCCGCGCGCGCGCAGCTGCTGGTGCAGAAGGCGCTGCTGAAGCCGGCGGCCTCGGTGTTCCTGCCGGACGACGCGGAGCTGGGCCTGGTGCTCACCGCCCCCGCCGCCGCCACCCGTGCGCGAGGCCTGCATGCTTGACGCCGGACTCGACCAGGCCGCGGGTCTGCGGCGCCTGCTGGCCCCGCGCGCGCTACGCGTGCATGCCTTCGCGCTGGCTCGCCACCAGCCGGCCCACTGGATCGCGTGGCTCGCCATCGCGCTCGCCGGACTGGGGCGCAAGCCCGTCGTCCTGGACGGCGCCGGCGGCGCGCTCACCCGCTGCTTCGGGCTGCGCCTGCGCCACGAACTGGCCGACCTGCTGCAAGGGCGGGAGCGCTTCGAGCACGCCGCCGGCTGCGCCTCGGGCGTGCACGTGCTGCGCGCCGAGCGCGGCCTGGAGGCCTTCGCCGCTTCCGGCCAGCCGGCGCAGCAGCTGCTGCAGGCCTTCGCCGGCTTGCCGGAGGCCTTCGACGACCTGCTGCTCGCGCTGCCGCCGGCCGAACTCGCCTGCTTCGCCGCGCCCGGCCACACGGTGCCGGTGCTCGCCGCCGTGGCGGGGCGCACCGGCGCCGTCGACAGCTACGCGATGGCCAAGCAGCTGGCCGAAGGCTTCGGCTACCGCCGCTTCGCCTGCGTGGTGCTCGGCGCCGCCGGCGAAGCGCAGGCACGCGCCGAACACGCGCGCCTGGCCCAGGCCGCGCAGCGCTTCCTGCAGGCCGAAGTGGCCTGGGCCGGCTGGCTGCCGGCCAGCGGCCTGGGCGCGCCGCGCGCGGCCGCCGGCTGCGCGCAGCTGCTGCTTGCCACGCCGCCCGTCGCCACGGGCGACTGCACGACACCCGTGACCACGGGCGCCTGAAGAGGGGAAAAGATGTACACCGCCAAGGGCACGCTGAGCCCGCACACCGGGATCGAGAACTACCTGCCGCTGGTGCGCCGCGCGGCGGCGCGCATGATCGGGCGGCTGCCGGCCAACGTCGAACTCGACGACCTGATCCAGGCCGGCGTGCTGGGCCTGATGGACGCCATGCAGCGCTACGAGGACAGCCATGGCGCGCAGTTCGAGACCTTCGCCATGCAGCGCGTGCGCGGCGCGATGCTCGACGAACTGCGCGGCACCGACTGGGTGCCGCGTTCCGTGCGCAAGAGCCAGCGCGAGATCGCCGCCGCCGTGCAGCTGCTGGAGCACCGGCTGCGGCGCGCGCCCTCGGACGCCGAGATCGCGGCCCACCTGGGCGTGGAGCTGAACGCCTACCATGCGATGCTGCTGGACGTGCACGGCGCGCAGCTGGTCTACGCCGACGACTACGAGGCCACCGAGGGCGACACCCATTACCTGGACCGCCACGTCGCCCCGGACGAGACCGCCGACCCAGCGCACCAGCTCGCCGACCGGCGCTTCCGCGAAGCGCTGGTGGCGGCGATCGAGGCGCTGCCGCAGCGCGAGCAGTACGTCATGAGCATGTACTACGAGCACGACATGAACCTCAAGGAAATTGCCGCCGTGCTCGGGGTGACCGAGTCGCGCGTGTGCCAGTTGCACAGCCAGGCCGTGGCCAGGCTGCGCGCGCGGATGAAGGCCTGACATCCGCCTCCCGTTTATTTGCAGTAAGAGAGACATCCGTGAACGTCCGTAACCTTCGCATTTCCACCCGGCTGGGCCTCGGCTTCGGCGCGATGGCGCTGCTGATCGTCGCCATTGGCGCGGCGGCGCTGCTGCAGCTGCGCACCGTGGACCAGAGCTTCGACCTCGTGTTGAAGGACCGCTACATCAAGATCGAACGTCTGCATGACCTCAAGAGCGAGGTGGCCGCGATCGCGAGCCGGCTCCAGACCACGGCCCTGCTCGACGACCCGGGCGAGATCCGGCAGCAGGTCAGCGGCGTGATGGCGGGGCGCGGCCGCACCGGCGAGATTGTCGGGAAGCTGGAATCGGAGCTCACGGATCCGCGCGCCATCGCCGCGCTGGGCGCCGTGAAGGCCGAGCGCGAGCGCTACGTCGGGGTGCAGGACCTCGTGCTGAAGAAGTTCTCCAGCGGCCAGGACATCCAGGCGCGCGAGGCCCTGCACAAGGATCTCGGGCCGGTGCAGAGCGCCTACTTCGAGACCATCGACAAGCTGATCGCCGTGCAGGGCACGCTGATGCACGAGGCGGCGCAGCAGGCCACCGGCACCGTGGCCGTGCTGCGCGCCGTGCTGCTCGGCGCCATGGCCTGCGCCCTCGTGTGCGCGGCCCTGCTGGCCTTCTGGATCGTGCGCTCGATCGGCGGGCCGCTGCGGCATGCCGTCGGCGTGGCGCGCGCGGTGGCCGCCGGCGACCTCGGCGTCGCCATCGAGGACGCGGGCCGCAACGAGATGGGCGAGCTGCTGGCGGCCTTGCGCGAGATGCAGCAGAGCCTGGCGCGGGTGGTGGGCCACGTGCGGCACAACGCCGACTCGGTGGCCACGGCCGCCAGCCAGATCGCGCAGGGCAACAACGATCTCTCCGGCCGCACGGAGGAACAGGCCTCGGCCCTGCAGCAGACCGCGGCTTCGATGAAGCAGCTTTCCACCACCGTGCGGCAGAACGCGGAACATGCGCAGCAGGGCAACGGCGTCGCGGGCGACGCGGCGGCCGTGGCGGCGCGCGGCGGCGAGGTGGTGGGCCGCGTGGTGGAGACCATGCGCGAGATCAACCAGAGCTCGCGCCGCATCTCCGACATCATCGGCGTGATCGACGGCATCGCCTTCCAGACCAACATCCTGGCCCTCAATGCCGCGGTGGAGGCGGCGCGGGCGGGCGAGCAGGGGCGCGGCTTCGCCGTCGTGGCCGGCGAAGTGCGCACGCTGGCGCAGCGCAGCGCCGAGGCGGCGCGCGAGATCAAGGAGCTGATCACCGCCAGCGTCGGCCGGGTGGACCAGGGCAGCGCGCTGGTCGACCAGGCCGGCGCCACCATGACGGAAGTCGTGCAGGCGATCCGCCGCGTGGCCGACCTCATGGGCGACATCAGCTCCGCCAGCACCGAGCAGAGCACCGGGGTGCGGCAGATCGAAGAGGCGGTGCGGCAGATGGACCAGGCCACGCAGCAGAACGCCGCCCTGGTGGAGGAAAGCGCCGCGGCCGCCGCCAGCCTCAAGGGCCAGGCGCAGCAGCTGGTGCAGGCGGTGGCCGTGTTCAAGTTCGGTGGCGATGCGGCCGGCGAGGCCCTGGCGCTGCCGCTGGCCGCCCCGCCGGCGGCCCCGGCGGCCAACGCCCCGACGCTGGAGCAGCCCGCCGCCCCGGCCCCGCGCAAGCGGCAGCCCGCCCCGCAGCCGCAGCTGCAACCGCAGCGCACCGGGACGGACGACGACTGGCAGAGCTTCTGAAGCCTGGCGCCGCGCGGCAGCGGACATCGGCGCGCCGCCGGGGCGCGCACGGCTTCATCCCTGCGCCGGCCCTTGCGCCAGCCGCCGCCACGACCAAACCTGCCACCGCGCGCGTGCTTCGTTGCCTTCGCCGCCGGTGAGGACCCCGCCGCTCGCGAGCATGCCGGGATGGCTTCGCTCGAGGGCATCGAGGCCCCGGAAGTAGTCCGGGTTCACGGTCGCCCCGGCCTTCGCGTCGATGCCGTGGAATTGCCGCCCGAGCGGCAACAGCAGGTCGACCTCGTTGCCGATGGCATCGCGGTAGAAGTACATGGGGCCGGCGTCCCCCCGGTTGAAACGGTCCTTCATCGCTTCGATGACGACGAAGTTCTCGAACAGCGCGCCCCACAAGGGGTCGCGGGCAACCTGCGCGGCTTCGCGCAGGCCGAGCAGCCAGCACGCCAGGCCGACGTCGACGAAGTAGAGCTTGGGGGTCTTCACCAGCCGCTTGCCGGCGTTGACGAACCAGGGCGGCAGCAGGTGCACGATGAAGCTGGTCTGGAGCAGGTCGATCCATTGGCGCGCCGTCGCGTGGCTCACTCCGGCGTCGTTGCCGAGGCTGGAGAGGTTCAGCAACTGGCCCGTGCGGCCCGCACAGAGACGTACGAAGCGCTCGAAGCGCTGCAGGTCGTGCACCGCTGCAAGCTGCCGCAAATCGCGCTCCACGTAGGTGGCGAAATAGTCCGCAAGCACCTGGGCGGGCGGCAGCCCCCTGTCGTGGATGCGCGGATAGAAGCCGGTGAGCAGAACCTGCGGCAGGCCGCCTTCGAGGGCGCGCGGGGCGGCGCGCAGGGCTTCGGCGAGGGTGAAGGGCAGCAGCCGCAGGATTCCGGTGCGGCCGGCCAGCGACTGCGTCACGCCCGACATGATCTCGAACTGTTGACTGCCGGTCAGCACGAAGCGTCCGGGGGACGGATCCGCATCGACGACGGACTGCAGGTAGGACGGCAGTTCGGGCACGCGCTGGATCTCGTCGAACACGGCGCCCGAGCCATGGGCGGAAAGAAAGCCGCGGGGATCGTCCGCCGCATACCGGCGCGTGTCCGGGTCCTCGAGGGAGACGTAGGGCAGATGGGGGAACACCGCGCGGGCGAGCGTCGTCTTGCCGCTCTGGCGCGGGCCCGTGAGGGTGACGACGGGATACTGCGCGGCGATGCGCCGCAGGCAGGGCGCGATGTCGCGTTCGATCATCCGGTCATCATACCGGCCGTGTGCAGATTGAAATAAATTTCTTCAATTTGCACACGGTCGGGAACACCCCTCTCGGGGGGCCGGACGCCGCGCAGCGGCGGCCTTGGGGGATTTCAGGCCGCGGCGAAGCCGCGGCTGCGCCGCAGGGGCGCGGCGAGGAAGCCCTGCGCGCCATAGGTCGGCGGGGCCTCGGGCGCCTGCGGCACCGCATCGGCCAGGGCCTGCAGCCGGCGCTGCATCTCCTGCACGCGCCGCTGCAGCATCAGCTGCTGGCGCGCGCACTGCTGCAGCAGCGCCTGCAGCCGCGCCCGCTCGGCGGCGGGCAGGGGTTGGCGGGTGAGGGCGGAGAGCTGCCCGCGCAGTGCCTGCGCCAGCGCCGGCAGCGCGTCGGCATCGCCTTCGCGCACGGCGGCCGCATGGGCCGCGAGGAGCTGCTCGAACTGCGCCAGCACCGCGTTCAGGAGTGGGTGCGCGGCGCCAGCAGCGCGGTGGCGTCGGCGATCAGGCGGTCGGCGATGGCGCCGGCGTTGACCTCGAAGCGGCCGTCGCGGATCGCCTGCCGGATGGTCTGCACCTTGGCTTCGTCGAAATCGGGCGAGCCCAGGTTCTGGATCTGGGTGCCGGCGGCCGACAGCGCGACCTGGTCGGTGGCGCTGCGCACCGCGGCCGGCGCACCGGCACGGCCGGCCCGCAGGGCGGTCTCGCCGAGGACGGAGGCATCGGGGGTCGAGCCGATCTTCATGGGGTTCTCCAGGCCGGGACGCCGGCCTTTGGACCATTATTCGGCGCCGCGGCGGAAAACTGAAGGCCGAAAAGAGAGGATTTTGCGTCCTTGTTCGATGCGGGCGCCAACGGTGCAGCCTGCCCTGGGCCTCTCCTCGCCGCTCAGAGCGCCACGTCCACCGTGCGGCCCTCGCGCGCCACGCCGGTGAGGACCTTGCCCAGCTCGGTGCGCACCCGCACCGGCTGGCCCTCGGCCGCCTGGCCCAGCGCCTGCCCGGAGGCGGAGACGGCAAAGCCGGTGCCGACGATGCGCAGCCGCACCGGATCGCCGGACTGCACCACCAGGGTGGCGCGGAACTGCTCCAGGCGCAGCGGCTGGCCGGGCGCGAGGGCGCGCGAGAGACTGCGTCCGCGCACCTGGGCGAGTTCGTGCACCACGGTGCCGTGCTCGCGCGAAAGCTCGATCTCCTGCTCGCGCACGTCGGCCTCGCCCGGGCTCGTGCCCGCCGCCAGCGGTGCGGCGGCGACCAGCGCCGGGCCCCAGCCTCGCACCGTCACCGGCACCAGCACGCTCCAGGTCGCGCCCTCGGTGCAGCGCACGCCCACCGAGCCGCGGCCCCACAGGCGGGCGCCGGCAGCCAGGAAGGGCTCGGTGCGCCGGCAGGGCGCGAGGCCGCCGGTCTGCACCACGCCGACCTGCACGTCGAAGCGCGTGACCTGCGCGCCGTTCGCGGCCACTTGTTGCGCCACGAAGGCACGCAGCGCGTCCTCGTCGAGGGGCGGGGTGGACTGGGCATGGGCCGCAGCCACCCACAGGGTGGCGGCCAGGATGCGGAAGGCGCGCATGGAACTCTCGCGAGACAGGGTCAGCCGGCACTTTAGGCCGCGCCGTGCCGGCGGCGGCGCGCAAAAGCAGCGCAAACACCCGGCTTATCCGGGCTTCGCGCGGCGCGGCGGCTTCGATACTGGCCGGCAACCATCCGCAAGACCGACCGCAGCCGCCATGCATCCGCTCACCGACCGGCTCGCCGCCCACGGGCAGGCCCTCCAGTTGCTCGCGCAGCGCCAGAAGGTACTGGCCGGCAACATCGCCAACGCCGACACGCCCGGCTTCCAGGCGCGCGACTTCGATTTCGCGCAGGCCCTGGCGCAGGCGCGCGGCGAAGGGGCGGTCCCGGCGCTGCAGGCCACGTCGGCCGCGCACCTCGGGGCCGCGGGCACGCCGGCGCAGGGCACGCCCACCGTGGCGCTCGCCTGGCGCACGCCGGAGCAGCCGGCGCTGGACGGCAACACGGTGGACCTGGACCGCGAGCGCGCGGCCTTCGCCGACAACGCGCTGCGCTACGAGGCCACGCTGCGCTTCATCAACCACGAGGTGCGCACGATGCTGTCGGCGATCACCGGCCAGTAAGGAGGAATCCGCGATGTCCATGTTCAACGTGTTCGCGATCGCCGGCAGCGCGCTGTCGGCACAGGGCAAGCGCCTCAACGTGGTGGCGAGCAATCTCGCCAACGCCGATGCGGTGGCGGGCCCGGACGGCCAGGCCTACAAGGCGCGCCAGGTGCAGTTCGTGCCGCAGGCGGTCGGCGGCGAGGAAGCGGCCGGCGTGCGCGTGGCCGGCGTGGTGGAGACGCAGACGCCCGGGCGGCGCGTGCACGAGCCGGGCAACCCGCTTGCGGACGCGGACGGCTACGTCACCCACTCCAACGTGAATCCGGTGGACGAGATGGTCAACATGATCTCGGCCTCGCGCTCGTACCAGAACAACGTCGAAGTGATGAACACGGCGCGCCAGCTGCTGGCGAAGACGCTGCAGATGGGCCAGTGAGGCAGCGGCCATGAGCACGATCCCCCCCGTCGGCGCCAAGGGCGCCACCGCCACGGCCACGCCGGGCCTCACCAGCGCCGCGGAGCAGCAGGACCGCTTCATGAAGCTGCTGGTCGCGCAGCTGCAGAACCAGGACCCGATGAACCCGATGGACAACGCGCAGATGACCACGCAGGTCGCGCAGATCAACACCGTGGCCGGCATCGAGAAACTGAACGACACGGTCGGCTCGCTGCTGGGCGCGTTCAACGCGATGCAGGCGCAGACGGCGCTGCAGCTGCCCGGACGCAGCGTGCTGGTGGCCGGCTCGACGCTGACGCTGGCCGACGGCCAGGCCAGCGGCGGCGTGCAGCTGGCGGCCGACGCCGAGCGCGTGAACGTCGACATCCTCGACGCCGCCGGCCAGGTGGTGCAGACGCTCGCGCTGGGCCCCCAGGGCGAGGGCGTGCGCAGCTTCCGCTGGGACGGCCGCGACGCGGCCGGCGCACAGCGCGCCGACGGCAGCTGGCGCATCCGCGTCAGCGCCAGCGCCGCCGGCCAGACGGTGCAGGCCACCGCGCTCACCGCGGCGCGCGTGCAGTCGGTGGCCAACAGCGACGACGGCATGCGGCTGGACCTCGGCGCGGCCGGCGTGCAGCCCTGGTCCGCGATCCGCTCCTTCCTCTGAAACTTCCACCCGAAAGCCCTCCATGAGTTTCCAGCAAGGCATCAGCGGCCTGAGCGCCGCCTCCCGCAGCCTCGACGTGATCGGCAACAACATCGCCAACGCCGAGACGGTCGGCAGCAAGGCGGCGCGGGCGGAATTCGCCGATGTGTACGCCAACGCGGCGCTGCACCAGCTCGATGGCTCGACGGGCATGGGCGTGCGGGTGGCCGCGGTGACGCAGCAGTTCGGCCAGGGCAGCATCCGCACCACCAACAACCCGATGGACGTGGCGATCAACGGGCGCGGCTTCTTCCAGGTGGTGCGGCCCGGCCAGCTCGATGCGGCCTATACGCGCGACGGCCAGTTCCAGCTCGATAACCAGGGCTACATCGTCAGCAACCAGGGCCTGCGCCTGCAGGGTTATGCGGTCGATCCGGCCACCGGCAAGCCGGGCGGCGTGACGGGCGACATCCAGCTGCCGTCGCAAGGCGTCGAGCCGCACGTCACCACCCGTGGCGAGCTGGCGCTGAACCTCGATGCGCGCAGCGCGGCGCCGGGGGCCAGCACGCCCGCCTTCTCGGCGAGCGACTCGGACTCCTATGCCTCCGCGACCTCGCTGCCGGTGTTCGACCAGCAGGGCAACGAGCACGTGCTGTCGCTGTTCTTCCGCCGCACCACGGTGGACAACCAGTGGGACGTGTACGCCGCCGCCGACGGCGCCCCCGTCCCCGCGGCCGCGACGCCGGCCGGCCGCCTGTCCTTCGGCGCCGACGGCAAGTTGAACCCCGCGCAGTCCGGTACGCTCGCCGCCGGTGCGCTGGCCGCGGGCGACCTCACGCTCGCCATCCCGTTCCCCACCGCCACGCTGCCGGTCGGGGCCTCCTCCCCCACCAGCGCGCCGGTCACGCTCTCGTTTGCCGGCAGCACGCAGTTCGGCAGCGCCTTCGGCGTGACCAGCGTGGCGCAGGACGGCTACGCGCCGGGCCAGCTCACCGGCTTCGGCATCGACGGCGGCGGCATGGTGCAGGCGCAGTACTCCAACGGCAAGACGCTGCCGGCGGCGCAGGTGGCGCTGGCCGACTTCCGCAACCAGCAGGGCCTGGCGTCCGTGGGCGGCAACATGTGGCGCGCCACGCCGGCCTCGGGGCAGGCCGCCGTCGGCGCGCCGGGCAGCGGCAACCTCGGCGTGCTGCAGGGCGGCGCGGTGGAGGATTCCAACATCGACCTCACGCAGCAGCTGGTGGACATGATCACCGCGCAGCGCGCCTACCAGGCCAATGCGCAGACGATCAAGACCCAGGACCAGATGACGTCCACCATCGTCAACCTGCGCTGAAGCGGCCCTGAGCGATGGACCACGTGATCTACACCGCGGCCTCCGGCGCGCGGGCGCTGATGGAGCGGCAGGACGGCCTGGCCAACAACCTCGCCAACGCCAGCACGCCGGGCTTTCGCGCCGAGCGCATGCTGTTTCGCTCCGTGCCCGTGCGCGGCGAGGGCGCGCCCACGCGCACCGTGGCACTGGAGGCGACGGCCGCCTTCGACGACCGGCCCGGCCCGGTGGAGAGCACCGGCCGCAAGCTCGATGTCGCCGTGCTGGGAAAGGGTTATCTCGCGCTGCAGACGGCCGACGGCAGCGAGGCCTACACGCGCGCCGGCGCCCTGCAGATCTCGCCCGACGGCACCCTGGTGAGCCCCGGCGGCCTGCCGGTGGCGGGCGAAGGCGGGCCGATCGCGATCCCGCCCGATGCGGCGGTGAGCATCGCGGCCGACGGCACGGTGAGCGCCAAGCCCGCCAGCGGGCCGGCGCAGACGGTGGGCCGCATCAAGCTGGTGAACCCCGAGCCGGCCGAACTGCGCAAGGGCGCCGATGGCCTGCTGCGCATGGACAGCGGCGAGGACGCGCCGGCCGATGGCGCGGTGCGCCTGTCCTCCGGTGCGCTGGAGGGCAGCAACGTGAACGTGGTGGAGGCGATGGTGGGAATGATCGCCGCCGCGCGCCAGTTCGAAGCGCAGCTGAAGCTGCTGCAGAACGCCGAACAGAACGACCAGCGCGCCTCGCAGCTGCTGGCCCCGACCCGCTGACATCCGAAGGAGCCCCCATGCTGCGCTCGCTTTCCATCGCCAAGACCGGCCTCGAGGCCCAGCAGACCCAGCTGGACGCCATCACCCACAACCTGGCCAACGTGGGCACCAACGGCTTCAAGAAAAGCCGCGCCGTGTTCGAGGACCTGATGTACCAGAACCTGCGCCAGGCCGGCGGCCCCTCGACGCAGGAGACGCAGCTGCCCACCGGGCTGCAGCTGGGAAGCGGCGTGCGCCCGGTGGCCACCTCGCGCAACTTCAGCCAGGGCGCGCTCACGCAGACCGGCAACCAGCTCGATCTGGCCGTCAACGGCCAGGGCTTCTTCCAGGTGCAGATGCCCGATGGCAGCACCGGCTACACGCGCGACGGCGCCTTCCAGGTCGACGCGCAGGGGCAGCTCGTGACCTCCGCCGGCTTCGTGCTGGCGCCCGGCATCGCGGTGCCGGCCGGGGCGCAGTCGGTGACCATCGGCCGCGACGGCGTCGTCTCCGCGGTGCTGCCGACCGCGGCGGCGCCGCAGCAGATCGGCCAGCTGCAGCTGGCCAGCTTCGTCAATCCCGCCGGCCTGGAGCCGCGCGGCGGCAACCTCTTCACCGAGACCGCCGCCTCCGGCACCGCGCAGACCGGCAACCCGGGCGCCAACGGCCTGGGCTTGCTGCAGCAGGGCGCGCTCGAGTCCTCCAACGTCAACGTGGTGGAGGAGCTGGTGACCATGATCCAGACCCAGCGCGCCTACGAAATCAACTCCAAGGCGATCCAGACCTCCGACCAGATGCTGGCCCGCCTGACGCAGCTGTGACCACCCGGGACGACCGCGAGCTGCGCCCAGCGCTGAAACGCCCAAGAGAAACACCATGAGGAAACTGAAGGTTTCGACACGGCTTGCCCTGTCGTTCGGACTGCTGATCGTGCTGCTGGCACTGGTGGATGCCATCGGGCTGACGCGGCTGCGCGAACTGCAGAAGGTGATCGAGCTGGTCGTGAACAACCAGGTGCCGAAGGTGGTCGCACTCGACGACATCGCGCTGAAGGCGATGGACAACGCGCGGCTCCTGCGCAACGTCGTCCTGCAGACCGACGAGATGGCCCTGGCCCTCAACAAGAAGGAGTTCGACGCGAACAACGAGGCGATCGACCAGCAGGTCGACTACCTGAGGCAGAACATGGGCAACCCCGCCGACCAGGCTCGCCTGCAGGAGCTGCAGGTGGCGCGGAAGGCCTATGCGGACTACACGCAGGAGGTTCTGCGCCTGGGCCTGGCGAACCAGCAGGCCGAAGCGTCGAAGGTGGTGTTCGGAGACAAGTACACCACGCAGACCCTCTACTTTTCCGCCATCCAGAAGCTGGTGGATGCGCAGCGCGAGCAGATGACGGCGGCGGCCCAGGAGTCCGGGAATGCCTACACGACGGCCTTCGGCCTCATGATGGGCCTGGGCGTGGTGGCGTGCCTGTTCGGCATCGGGCTGGCGTTCGTGATCGCACGCGGCCTGCTGAAGCAGCTGGGAGGGGAGCCTGCCTACGCCGCGGAGATCGCCACCCAGATCGCCGCCGGCAACCTGGCGGTGACGGTGGATGCCGGCGAGCGCGACGGCGGCAGCATGGTGCACGCGATGAAGGCCATGCGCGACTCGCTGGCCAGCCTGGTCAGCCATGTGCGGCAGAACTGCGACACGATCGCCACCGCCTCGGGCCAGATCGCCGCGGGCAACCTCGACATGTCGCAGCGCGCCGAGGAGCAGGCGGGCTCGCTCGAGGAGACGGCCGCTTCCATGGAGGAGCTCACCGGCACCGTCAAGCAGAACGCCGACAACGCCCGCCAGGCCAACGAGCTGGCGCGCGCGGCTTCCGAGGTGGCGGTGCAGGGCGGCTCCGTCATGGGGCAGGTGGTCGACACCATGGAGGCGATCAACGCCTCGTCGAAGAGGGTGGCCGACATCATCGGGGTGATCGACGGCATCGCGTTCCAGACCAACATCCTGGCGCTCAATGCGGCGGTGGAAGCCGCCCGCGCGGGCGAGCAGGGGCGCGGCTTTGCCGTGGTGGCGCAGGAGGTGCGCAACCTGGCGCAGCGCTCGGCGGCGGCGGCCAAGGAGATCAGGGCGCTGATCGACGACTCGGTGGACAAGGTGGGCGCCGGCAGCCAGCTCGTGGGGCAGGCGGGCGCCACCATGCAGGAGATCGTGGGCAGCATCCGGCGGGTGACCGACATCATGGCGGAGATCGCCGCGGCGAGCGCCGAGCAGACGCGCGGCATCGAGCAGGTCAACCAGGCGATCACGCAGATGGACCAGGTGACGCAGCAGAACGCGGCGCTGGTGGAGCAAGCCTCGGCGGCCGCGAATGCGCTGCAGGAGCAGGCCGCGAGCCTGGTCGAAGCCGTGAGCATGTTCAAGCTGGCGGCCGAAGCGGAAGCCGAAGCGAAGCGCCTGATCGCGGCGCAGCAGCGGCCGGCGCAGGCGCTGGCCGCCAGACGGGCGCCGGGCGAGCTGCCGCCGCCGGCCGACCTGCCCGCGCCGAGCGTGCCCGCGCCGCGCGTGCCGGCCGACGCGAGCCAGGAATGGCAGGAGTTCTGAAATGAAGTTGCCGTCCGCCTTGCTGCCCTTCGTGCTTGCGGTGCTCGCCGCCGGCTGCGCCACCGTCACCCCGCCGCGGGTGGAGATGCACGCC
>Ga0255338_1003833_pt1 | contig 17037 bp, 11 predicted proteins | sample MeOH1_35cm_T4_19_FD_203715 | JGI IMG/M metagenome (GOLD analysis project Ga0255338, IMG submission 203715) | Sandy soil microbial communities from University of British Columbia, Vancouver, Canada - MeOH1_35cm_T4_195 | ecosystem: Engineered > Artificial ecosystem > Sand microcosm > Unclassified ...
AGTGCCAACAAGGTCAATTGGCTCTGCAGTCGGCAGGCCATTGAAGTCGGTCCACTGTTTGCGTTCATAATCGAAAAGCTTGCAAGCCCTATAGATGCGACGATAGGCGTCGATCGTGAAGCGATAGCGCACTACATCTTTGCCGTAGGCTTCAATCAACTTCTGCTGGGCTTCCTCCAGATGATAAAGAGGAACAGATGGTAACGCGTGATGCGCATGATGCAGCATGACCCATTTGAACAGCAGCAGGAAATCGAACGGCAAGTCTACGTGTGCTGAACCACGAATGTTGCCGTTGTAGAAATTCCATTCCTCTTTCTTGTCAAACCAAGGCACCTGCGGATGGTTATGCTGCAGGAAGATCGACAGGGCCATGAGATAATTCCATATAGCAAATGGAAGGAACCATCCGACCAGCATCGTCCGCCACATCGACCGGTCCGGCGCGAGATAGTGACCCAATACGCCAATGAGCGCGACCATGCCGCCGCCGACAAAAAACACGTAGAAAGTGTCGGGTAAATGCCGTCGCCAGTCCGCGCGCGCCTCTGATGCGATCGGCAGAACAAGCTTCTTAAGCCAGAACTCGATCCAATAATAGAAGACGGGCCCTATGGGGCCGCGATAAATCCGTTCCATCATCCGCCGTGGCCACGAGGCAGCATCGAACTCGGCCTTTGACATCGGAGCCCAGACGTAATCTTTGCCCTTGAGGTTTGTGTAACCGTGATGAACGCGGTTATGCACCACTTCCCATAGACTCTTTGAATGCATACAGGGCGTGAACGCGAGACGCGTCACCCAAGCGTTAGCCCTACGTCCGGGCACAAAGCTCGCGTGGCCACTATCGTGCCCAATCAGAAAAATGAGTCCAATCAACGCGCCATTAGCAACAGCGAATCCGAGATTCATCCAAAGCGGCAGTGGCGCCACGGCACCAATAATAGTTGCGAGATACAGTGCATAATGCGCAATCAATATGCGCAATCCTCGGCCCATCGACCTGTGAGTCACCTTCCGCCGTTCATCCGGCGTTAACCAATCACCCGGCCGCCCCCTCTTCGTCGTCGATATGTCCGCCGACTGCGTGATCGTCTGCATCGAAATCGTCATTCGCCGCCCCCTGAGCGTTAACGACAATTTTCCTTTAATTTTCCCAAAATGCAACAATCCACAGTAACGCCTTGCTGGCCAAATTGGCGCAGATAGCGCGTGTCGGCGGTCGTTAACCAGGCGTTAGCTTAAGGTGATCTTAGGACTCACTGTGTATCGAATGGACATGCCGCGCCTCGCCTGTGCTCCAAAGCGCGCCGCGAGGGCAGTAACCCGAGTACCTTTCACGGGGACCCGAATTGAGCAGTGACGACGGCGCCCTTCTTACTGAGAACGGTCGCAGCTATGAAATGGGGATGCTCACGCTCCGGTTCCGCGATCGACAGATCGAGGACAGGTTCAGCGCGGACAATTTCGCGCGCCAAATCAATGTCATGCGCCTGTCTATCGTCATGGGTGCGGTCGTCTTCGGGCTTTTCGGCTTTCTGGATATCTATGCGATCCCGGACATCGTTAACGAAGCGTGGGTCGCGCGCTTCGGATTTGCCTGCCCCTACCTGCTCATCCTGGTCGCAACTACCTATGCGTCTTGGTTCAACCATCGCACCGCATGGCTGCTATCAAGCGCCGTTGTTGCCCCAAGTCTTGCCGTCATTTACATGACCGCGATTGCGCCACCGCCGGGTGCCTACCTCTATTATGGTGGTCTCATCGTCGTTCTGGGCTACAGCAGCTGCCTCTGGCGACTGAGCTTCCTGTATACGGCACTCGTGTCCGTCGCGACGATGCTCGTCTATGAATGGGTCGCCTTCGTCGTCAATCCGGTTCCGTCCGGCTTTTTTGTAAGCAATAATACCTTTCTGTGCTCAGCCGCGCTCTTCAGCGTCTTCGTCAACTACATCCAGGAATATCAGCTTCGCCGCAGCTTCATCGACAATGAGTATCTGCGCCGCGAACGGACGCGCTCTGAAAGGTTGCTCAGCCGTTCGGAGGCAGCGAACCGCGCGAAGAACGACTTCCTCGCCATCATGAGCCATGAGTTGCGGACGCCGCTCAACGCCATCATCGGCTTTTCGGAAATCATCGCGAACCAGATGTTCGGCCCGGTCGGACAGCCGAAATATGCCGACTACGCCAGCGACATTCGTTCCAGCGGCACACATCTGCTGAGCATCATCAACGACATTCTGGATATTTCGAAGGCCGAAGCGGGCAAGCTCCTGCTGGAGGAAGAACCTATCGACCCCGTCGAGTCGCTCAACCGCGCCATGCGCATGTTCCGGCAGCGCGCATCGGAGCTGGGCGTCGAACTCTCATTCCGCGTTCGCGACGATATTCCATGGATCATCGCCGATCCGCGCCTCTTCAATCAGGTCGCGATCAACCTGACCTCGAACGCGCTGAAATTCACGCCGGAAGGCGGCCATGTCTGGATCGAGATCGGTCTCGACGCCGCCCGCAATCTTGCGCTCACCGTTCGCGACACAGGCATCGGTGTGAAGAAGGCCGATATTGTGCGCATCTTCGAGCCCTTCGTGCAGGTCGAAAACGCCATGTCGCGCACGCATCAGGGTACGGGCCTCGGCCTGCCGCTGGTGCGCAAGATCATGAGCCTGCATGGCGGCACGGTGGAGCTTGAAAGCGAAACCGGTCAGGGAACGACCGTCACGGCGACCTTCCCGAAAAGCCGGTTCGTGGCCCCCGATCCCGCCGATGCGCTTCGCTGGAACGTGCGCTAACGCCGTTCCACGAAGCCCCCATTTATAAAGATCAGGCCGGCTTGTCCGCGACCATGAGGTAGACGCACTTCGTGGAGTCTTCCGTGACTGTCACATTGGTGACGTCGAGCCCCTCGACCATCGCCCGCATGTCGTCTTCCGTGCGGTAGATCAGGCTCCAGTCGGTGACGAATTCCAGCGGCCACTGGCAGGTCTCGCGCCCCTGCTTCACATTCGCGATGATGAGCTTGCCGCCCGGAGCAACCTGCTCGTAGAGATCATGCGCGAGCGCCTTGGCGCGGCGGTGCGAGAGATAGTCGAAGAGCCCCAGGCTGTAGAGAATGTCCTGCGGCGGCAGCGTGCGGAAAAGTGCGCCCGCCTTAAGAAGCTGCGCGAAAGAGGCCTGCAGACACTGGATCTTGGCGCGGCCGCGATGGCGCGACACTTCGCGGAAACCATGCTCATAGGCATGACTCAGCGCGCGCTGGTCCTGATCGATCAGGGTGAAGTTGACCGGTCGCGGCAAGCGCTCGATGCGCAGATAGTCATAGACCTCATAGGCCGATCCGCAGCCGAGATTGGCGATGTTCATCGTCTTGTCGCCGGGATTGGCGGCGATCGCATCGGCGAGGATTTTCTGCGTCATGCGCAGGCGCGTTCCAACGCAGGCGCCGGTCTCGATGCCGATGCGATGCAGCAGCTTTTCGTAGGGCGTGTTGCCGATACGCTGCCACTCATAGACATAGTTCATGATCTGGTAGTCGCCCGGATAGCCGAGCGGCTTTTCATAGCAGCGGCGCATGACCGCGCCCGGCATGAAGTCCGGTGTCAGGACGCGCTCGGCGTAGCGCTTGTGGCGGGCGAGAACCGCCGGGTCCGCCCAGACCGGCTCCAGAATGTCGCTGCCGCGATACCAGAGGTCCTTCCACTGCGGGACGATCCGCTCCTCGCAGGCGATCAGCGCCGAAAGCAACTTCGCCTCGCGCTCGTCGCCCGTCGCCGTCAGTCGCGCCTCGTAGGACGCAAGAACTTCCTTGTAGGAGCGGAAGAGATTCACGATCTCCACGCAGAGCTGCGCGAATTCCGGGAGGATGCCCTCAGAGGTGCCGAACGCGGGATCGGCCAGCGCTCGCGACAGGAGCAGATTGTCGTGCTTGGTGACGATGGCGGGGATGTCGAGATAGCCGGAGGTGAACTCCAGCGCGACCGTGGCGCGTGCGCCATGCGGCTCGACACGACGGATACGCCCCGATCCGTGATAGAGCTTCTCGTCGCCGACCTTCAATTCGAAGGGAATCTCCGAGCCCAGCCGACCATCCCACGTGTCGGCATCGCTGCTCTGCGCGGCAATGCCCGTCATGCTGATGTTCTTGATGGCAGCCTTTTCGTTGCCGAAGTAGACCGCAGGAATCACTTCCTTGAAAAGGTCTTCCGGCCTGTACCGCTCCGCACGAAAAAACATGCGCCGGCCTTCAGCACCGGTCAGCTGCTCATAGGTCCGCATTACTTAGCCCCCAGCCCACTCTCGTCAACTGTCGTTAGGCAATCATAAAGCTTTAGAAAATGCAAATTTTAGATAAGTCTTAACCATAATTTCCGTAGACGCACCTTATACATGCGCCTCGCTCACCGCAGACTTGCCCGCCCGCTTGCGATCGATGAGTCGAAGCAACGGCGGAAGCATCATCCAGTCGATGAAGAGATTGGCGACAATGATGATTGAGGTCTGTGCGCCAAGCGCATAATTGACCTCGAAGCCCGAGAACATCAGCACGCCGAAGCCAACGGCGAGAGACGATGTGATCACAAGCATGGCAACGCCGACGGTCACGAAAACATCGTTGTTCGCCTCTTCCGGGCTGAGCCCTCGCTTCCGCGCCGCCTGATACATCATGAGGAAGTAGATCGTGTCGTCGACGACGAGGCCGATCGTCATGGCCGTGATGACGGCGGCGGACAGGCCGAGCTGACCTATGAAGAGTCCCCAGAGCCCGAATCCGACAACGCTGGGCAAGACATTCATGACAATACTGAGAAGACCATAGGTCACGCTGCGCAGCACCACCCCCACCACGACCGCAATCAGCAGCATCGACACGATGGTGCTGCCGATCATCGAGCGGATATTCTCCCAGGAGAGATGGGAGAAGAGCACATTGATGCTGATACCCTTCGCCTGCATCGCGGGTGGCGCATTGGCGGCGAGCCATGCCTGCGCCGCTTCATTGGTGGCCCGGATTTCGCTCGCCGTCGCATGTGCAAGAATGGTGGTCACCCGGCTCGACGAGCGGTTGACATTGATCTGGTCCGTGATCGAGGCGCCATAGGGCAGCGACATTTCATAGAGCAGGAAATATTGGGCAATCCGGTTGGTATCGTCCGGGATCGTGTCCTGGTCGCCGGGCTTTCCGAAATTGATCGTCTTGTTGATGCGCCGCGTGATGTCGGGCAGCGAAAGCACGCTGACGACCTTCGGTTGCGCGCGCAGCCAGGAGGCGAATGCCGAGACCTTGCGCTGATAGGCCGGATCATAGACGCCGCTGTCACGTCCCGACCCGATGTCGAATTCGATGAGGTTGAGGCCCGTCAGATGATCTTCGGCAAAGTCCGATGCCTGGCGATAGGCAAAGCGCTTGTCAAAATAGCGCTGAAAATCATCGTCGAGCGTGATCTTGCCGAGCCAGAACCCTGACGCGACGACTAGCACGCCGGTGATCGCGAAGAGCGCGGCATAATGCCGGTTCACGAAATGGCCAAGCCCGATCATGACCCGCTCGGAGCGGCTGACCGCGGGCGTGAGCGGCGTCAGCAGCAGCATCGCCGGCAGCCAGGTGAACGTCATGACATAGGCGATGCCGATACCCATGGCGACGATATTGCCGAGGTCGACGAAGGGCGGCGCATCGGCAAGGTTCATCGACAGGAAGCCCAACGCGCTCGTCGCATTCGTCATGCTCACGGGACGCAAATGAATCCTCAGCGATTCCTTGATCGCATCCACCTTGGTCCTGCCGGCGCCAAGTTCCGCCATGGTCGTCGTGACGATGCGGACGGCCGCCGCCATGTTCACCGTCATGATGATGACCGGCGCGGCGATGGTCGACAGATTGATGACGTAGTTGAACCAGCCCGCGATGCCCATCGCCGAGGCGCTGGACAGGATGAGCAGCGTCAGAATGGCGAGGCTCGGTTTGATGGACCGCACGAAGATGATCATGATGAGTGCGGTGACTGCGAGGCTCACGGGAATGAGAAACCGCGCATCGCGAACAGCCGCCTCAGAGAAGGTTCCCATCAGGATCACATTGCCCGTGACCTTCACCTCGACACCGGGATGCGCCGCTTCTGTGGCAAGCGCCAGCGCCCGGGATGCGGCGATGATCTCACGCACCTCCTTCGAGCCCTCGACCGGCAGATTGAAATTGATGAGAACGCCTGCCGCCCTTCCGTCGGCCGCGATAAGACGATTGCGGACCAGATCGTCCGAAATCGCGATATGTTCGATTTCGGCAGCCTGCTCCGGCGTTACCCGGTCTGGATGCGGCACCAGTTCGTCGACCGCGAAGCTGTCGGCATCCGCCGTGACATGGGGAAAATTGGTCAGCGACTCCACGCGCGTCGAGTGCGGCAACTTCCAGGCCTTGGCGGTGAGATCGCCGATGGCTGCGAGCGTCCCGGGTGTCGTGACCTTCTTGCCGCCCGCCCAGACGACCATGAGAACGCTGTTGTTCTGCCCGTATTTACGCTCGAAATTCTGAAGCTCGTGCAGTTCGGGATTCTTAGGATCGAAGAAAACACGCGTATCCGATGACAGCGTGAGGCGCGGCAACCCTGCTTCCGCGACCATGCAGAGCAGGAAGCACAGCGCCATAACGATGCGCGGCGCGCGAAGCACCGGTTCAACAAGTCTCAACATTGGATTGGCGCCGCCCCGCCGCCTTCTGGAAACCACCTCCCGCCCGGCCCCGATAATCGATACCGGGCCCGGTGGTCGGCAGAGTTTAAGCGCTTGTCCCGCGACGGCACAACCCGCCTGCCTCCCCGGTCAAAGCGCGGACGCCAACCCGTTTTTAAGAACATTCGGGTGAAAATGCGCCGAGCGTTGCCGGAGCCTACTGATCCCCGGCGAAAGAGCATATCGGAGCGTCACTCCAGAAAGGGCGACGCAGCCTTCGGCCGCAATCCCGAAGGCGCAGAACGGCAGGAAGGCGATGAGCGCGGAAACAGGCATCAATCTGGCGACGGTCGGCACTGCCGAACTCAAAGCCATGTCCGTTCCCGTCTTCCGGGCCAGCCTCGAACAAATGTCGGGCGAGGCCATCGAGCGCTTCCGCAAGATGCGCAAGTTGAGCAACGACCATCGCCAGACGCTTGAGAAATACCTGGTCGACCATCCTGAAAAGCGCCCCGGGGGCGACGATGCGCCCCCCACGCCCTCCGGGAAGGCCAAAAAGGCGGCGAAGCCGGCAAAGCCCGCCTTGAAGCCGATAAAGACGGTGAAGGCGGTGAAGGCGGCGACGCCGTCGCGCCGGCCCGCCCTCAGGAGCCGGTTGCGCGCCTGGTGGGAAGGCGTCGCAGTCGGCGATCTCCCCCGTCTCGATGCGGCCCGCGCGATTGGCAAAAAGCCCGCAAAGATCGAACCCACCCTCCCCCTCGTACCCAGCGCCACGCCTGCGACGCCGCCGCTGCCAACGCCTGCGGTTCTCTCGCCCCTCGAAGAGCGCATCGACATCATTCAGAGCATCTGGGGCGAAGGCTTCAGCCTGCCGGGCGGCGACAGCTTTTTCCCAGGTCTGCTCCGCAACATTTCCTTTCTGGCGGGAAGCCCCTGTCTCGACGTGGCCCCCGGCCTCGGCGGAAGCATGCGGGCAGTGGCCCAAGCCTATGGCCTCTCCATAGAAGGTCTGGAAGGCGAACCGATTTTCGCCGTCGCGGGCGGCACGATCTCGGACAGGCTCGGCATGCTGGCGCAAACGCCGATACGCAGCGGCGACCCGGAGACGGAACCGCTGGGCGACAAGCGCTATGGCGCCATTTTTGCCAGGGAAGCGCTCTTTTCCTTCCGGGATCGCAAGAAATTCCTCGCCTCCGCCATGCGGGCGCTGGTCAATGGCGGGGCGCTGCTCATCACCGATTTCGTCCTGACCGACCGCACGAAATGCGACGTCCTGGACACATGGCGCGCCGCCGAGCCTCGCAAGCCCACTCCCTGCACGCAGGAGGAGTATGGCGAGCTGCTGGCGCATCTGCGCTACGAGGTCAAAAGCACCGACGACCTGACCGCGGAATATGTGGCGCTTATTCAGGCCGGCTGGAAGGAACTCCACGCCCACCTTAAAAACGCCAAAATTCAGCCCGAAAAGGCCGCGATGTTGATGGATGAGGCTGACCTCTGGATGGCGCGTTGCCGTGCTCTGGAAAGCGGAAGACTGAAGCTGATTTTCATCCACGCGCGGATGCACCACGGCCCAAAGCGCGCGCTCAACGACCCGATGACCATCGACTGACCGATGTAACGGGCCCCAGGGAGCGCGAAGGCTCAACCCGGATGCAGGACGCCACGGAGAGCGGAATGCCTAGCCAAACGACCCAAGCGACTGTCCAACCCCGCCGCGTCGAGCCGATTTTCGACGCATCCGGCGCGCTGCGCCGTCATTCGACCTACCACCCGGCGCCGAAGGATACGGCCCGTCAGACTCCGGCTGACCGGGACTGACGACCCGCCCGTCATTCGCCGGACGGTGATCAGCCGATTGGCAGATCGTCGTTCTCAGGCACCTGGGCACTCGCCATGCGCGCCTGATGATGGCGATAGCGCGCGACGCTGACGGGGATCATGGCCAGATAGCCGGCACTCAGCGCGGTGAAGGCGATCCAGGGATAGTTCAGGATCACCGCCGCGGAAAAACCAACCAGCAGCAAAATCGGCAGGACCATGTCGCGCTTGATGCGAACGCCCATTCGCTTGCCTGAAAAGGTCGGTATGCGGCTGATCAGCAGGAAGGCGACGAAGAAGCAATGCACCGCGATGAGCAGCGGCAGGGTATTCAACCCATCGAGGCCGATGAAGCTCAGATAGAGCGGCAGCATGACGAGCATGGCGCCCGCCGGCGCAGGCACGCCGACGAAGTAATTGCCGGTCCAGGCAGGCTTGTCCGGGTCTTCCAGCGCCACGTTGAAGCGCGCGAGACGCAGCGCGCAGCAAACCGCATAGCCCAGCACCGCGATCCAGCCGAGGCCGCCGATCTCGTTCAATGACCAGAGATAGAGAACGAGCACCGGCGCCACGCCGAAATTCACGAAATCCGTGAGCGAGTCGAGTTCGGCGCCGAATTTCGACGATCCGTTGAGAAGCCGCGCCACGCGGCCGTCGAGCCCGTCGAAAACCGAGGCGACGATGATCGCTGCCACGGCGGCCTCGAACTTCGCTTCAAGCGCAAAGCGGATCGCCGTGAGGCCCGCACAGAGCGCAAGCACGGTCAGCGCGTTCGGGATGATCGTGCGGATCGGCATATGCCCGAAGTGACCGCCCGGACGCCGGCTGCGGAATCCGCGACCCCTCTCGGGGCGCTGACCGAAGGGCGGAATGGGATTGGCCATAGGCTCGTCCTCTTGCCTGTTCAAATGTGGTGCGGTTCGACCGAGATCGAATCCGCCAGCACCGTCTCGCCGGAAATGGCGGTCTGGCCGACGGCAACGAGCGGGATCGCGCCTTCCGGCAGATAGACGTCGAGGCGGCTGCCGAAGCGGATGATGCCATAGCGCTCACCCGCCTGAAGCTCTTTGCCTTCCGCGACGTCGCAAACGATGCGCCGCGCGACGAGGCCCGCAACCTGCACCACGACGATCTGCTGACCGTCCGCGCGCTCGATGACGAGCGAGTTGCGCTCATTGTCCTCGCTCGCCTTGTCGAGACTCGCATTGAGGAACTGACCGGGGCGATAGGCGACGCGCAGCACTTTGCCCGCGATGGGCGAGCGGTTCACATGGCAGTTGAAGACATTCATGAAAATGCTGACGCGGGTGCGGCGCATGTCTCCGAGGCCGAGCTCAGGCGGCGGCGAGGCTTCGGTGATCATGTTGACCACGCCATCGGCGGGGCTGATGACGAGCCCCTCGCGCTTTGGCGTCACGCGATCCGGATCTCGAAAGAAATAGAGGCACCAGAGCGTCAGCACGACGCCCACCCAGCCCAGCGGATACCAGAGCAGGAAAAGCACGACCGTCACCGCCGCGAAGATGATGACGAAGCGGTGGCCTTCGCGATGGATGGGCACCAGGATCGAGGTCAGGCTGTCCATAGGTTCTTTCCGGCTCTCAGGTTCAATTTTGATTGCACAGTCTAGCCCGGTTCTCCGACAAGCGCATCAATGGCGGGATCGGGTTCGGGCGAGGCCTCGTCCTCGGTCTGCTTGAGCTTCTCGCGCGCTGCGTCAGCCTCACGCTGACGGTTCCACATGGCGGCGTATTTTCCGCCTCGGGCGAGGAGTTCGTCATGGCGCCCGCGCTCGGCGATACGGCCGTGATCGAGAACGATGATCTCGTCCGCATCGACTACGGTGGAAAGCCGATGCGCAATGATGAGCGTCGTGCGGTCCTGCGAGATGCGCTTCAGCGCCGCCTGAATCTCCTTCTCGGTATGCGTGTCGAGCGCGGAGGTCGCCTCGTCGAGAATGAGAATGGGCGGGTTCTTGAGAATGGTGCGGGCGATGGCCACGCGCTGTTTCTCGCCGCCTGAAAGCTTGAGGCCGCGCTCGCCCACCATCGTGTCGAAACCCTTGGGCAGACGCGCGACAAAATCCGCGATCTGTGCCTGCGCCGCCGCCTCGAAGACCTCCCCGTCGCTCGCCTCAGGGCGCCCGTAGCGGATGTTGTAGCGAATGCTGTCGTTGAAGAGCACCGTGTCCTGCGGGACCATGCCCACAGCGGCGCGCAACGAGGACTGCGTGACCTCGCGCAGGTCCTGCCCGTCGATCAGCACCCTACCCTTGGTGATGTCGTAGAAGCGGAAAAGAATGCGCGAAATGGTCGACTTGCCCGCGCCCGAAGGCCCGACAATGGCAAGCGTCCGGCCCGCCGGTACGCGGAAGGAAACGCCGTCGAGAATGGTGCGCTCCTTGTCGTAGTGGAAGGAGACATTCTCGAAGACGATCTCCCCGCCCGTCACGGCAAGCGGCTTCGCATCGGGCGCGTCGGCCACCTCGGTCGGGATTTCGAGCAGATCGAACATGGTCTCCATGTCGATCAGCGCCTGGCGAATTTCGCGATAGACCATGCCGAGCAGATTGAGCGGCTGGTAAAGCTGAATGAGATAGGCATTGACCATGACGAAGTCGCCGATGGTCATCGTGCCCTTCACGACGCCCTGCGCCGCCATCAGCATGAGAATGGTCAGGCCGACGGTGAAGATGGCGGTCTGCCCCGCATTGAGGATCGAGAGCGAAGTCGTCGTCTTGACGGCCGCCGCCTCGTATCCCTTCATCGAACGGTCGAAACGCCGCGCCTCATGCTCTTCATTGCCGAAATATTTGACCGTCTCGAAATTCAGCAGGCTGTCGATCGCCTTGGTATTGGCTTCCGTGTCGAGAGAGTTCATCTGGCGGTGAAAGCGCGTGCGCCACTCCGTCACCGTAAAGGTGAACCAGATATAGAGAACGATCATCACGCCGGTGACGACGGCGAACCAGACGTTGAACGCCCAGACGAAAATGACGCCGACAAGCGCCAGCTCGATGATGGTCGGAATGATGTTGAAGATCGAGAACCGCAGCAGCAGGTCGATGGCCTTGGTGCCGCGCTCGATGACGCGCGAGAGCCCGCCCGTCCGCCGTTCGAGATGGAAGCGCAGCGAGAGCGCATGGAGATGGCGGAAGGTACGCAGCGCCAGTTCGCGCACCGCATTCTGGCTTACCTGCGCAAAGACGCCGTCGCGCAGCTGGGCAAGCGCCACCATCATGATGCGGCCGAGGCCATAGGCGACGATCAGTCCAAACGGAACGGCAAGCAGCGCGCCTGCTCCGGCCTTGGGCGCCAGCACGTTCGTGGCGTCGCGGTAGAGGAATGGCACATAGACCGTGATCGCCTTCGCCGCGACGAGGAGCAGCAGCGCCCAGACAACGCGCATCCGCAGATCGGTCCGGCCCTTCGGCCAAAGATAGGGCGCGAAGGAGCGGAGCGTTTCGATACGCCGGTGCTTGGTCGGCGCTGCGCCGCCCGTCACCGGATGGGGGCCGCCATCGGGGCCGGATGACTTCATATGCCTCATGGCGGCGAGGGTCCTCGGTTTGACGGCAGGGCGCAAGCCATCCTGCCAGCAGGGAAACGCCCCGCCCCGGCCATCTGCCGAAGCGGGGCGCCAAACTTCGCCTTTAGATAAGGATTCCTGCCCCCGGGGCAAGCCCGGCGGGACATTTCGTCGCTTGGCCCTCACCGTGCCTATTTGGGAGGGGTGGCAAAAACCTGGCCCGGATAGATGAGATTCGGGTCGCGAATCTGGTTCTTGTTGGCTTCATAGATGACCGTGTAGCGGAAGCCCGAACCGTAAAGCCGCTGGGCGATGGTCCAGAGGTTGTTGCCCGGCTGGATGATGACCTGACCCTTGCGCAGAGCCTCGGCGATCTGGTCCGGCGCGCCGCGTTCAAAGGGAAGCTCCACGCGGGCGACCACCTTGCCCGCCTGATCCAGCTGATCGATGCGCAGCGCATAGCGGCCCGGCGCGATCTCGACGGTCGGACGAAGCTCCCAATGGCCCTTCGCATCCGTTGTCGCGTCGCCCACCGGCTTGCCACCGACATAGACGCGCACGGTGGAGAGCGGCGTCGCCTTGCCGGAAATGATGAGATTGCCGTTCTTGTCGTAATCGACCGTTTCGAGGACGAGGCTCCCCGCATCGGAGGGTACGCCGGGGCCCTGCAGCACACGGCTCGCCTTGCCTGGTTCGCTCATGACGACGAGCGCGGGCTTGTCTTTCTGCTCCGGCACGTTGACGGCGACCGATTGCAGGCTGTCCTTCACCGTGCCGTCCGGATTATGCGCCGTCAGCGTAATGACGATGTTGCCGGGCTTCATCGGCTTGTCGAGTGCGATTACCCATTCGCCATTGCCGTCCGCCTGCACGGTGGCAACCACTTCGCCATTCGCCTTGATGTCGACCTTCGCGCCCGGAAGCGCACGGCCCGCAGCGACGGTCGAACCATCCCGCTCCACGCGGACGACGTCGAATGTCGGAATGCTCTTGTCCTCGACGGCAGCGGGCGCCTTGGCCTCGCCCTGCGCCGCCGGCTGCGCGACCGGCGCAGGCGTCTCGCCGCCATGGCGGAAAAAGAGGAAATAAGCCCCTACCAGAAGGGCGAGGACCACCGCCACGCCTCCGGCAACCACACCCGTGTTACGCATCCTGTTCAGTCCCCTATTCATCCGCCCCCCAAGAGGCTCCTGCCCCAGGCGAACAATCCAGATGGTAAAGTCATGTCCCATTCCGGCACAACCGGAAGACCGGGATATTTTCGACTGTCTACCCTGCAAGGAAGACACCAGCGTGACCGGCGCCGGCAATGTATCGCTTTCAACCGGCATCGGGCACTTATAGCATGAGGGCTCGCCCCACCGGTTCCCGCGTACCCCTCAGGTTTCGTTCCATGAAAATTTCGAATGTTTGCGTTTATTGCGGATCGAGCAATGGCAATGAGCCTGCCTATGTCGAAGCCGGGCAAGAGTTCGGCCGCATCCTCGCGCGCTCCGGCGTGGGCCTCGTCTATGGCGGCGGCGGCGTCGGCGTGATGGGCGCCATCGCCCGCTCGGTCATGGCCGAGGGCGGACGGGTCACCGGCATCATTCCCGAATTCCTCTGCACCAAGGAGGTGCAGCTCAAGGAAGTCACCGAACTGATCGTCACCGACAGCATGCACACCCGCAAATGGACGATGTTCGAGCGCTCCGACGCCTTCGTTGCGCTGCCCGGCGGCGTCGGCACACTGGAAGAGGTCATCGAAATGATGACTTGGGCGCAGCTCGGCCGTCACAACCGGCCCATCGTGTTTCTCAACCTCAACGGCTTCTGGGACCCGCTGATCGCGCTGCTCGATCACATGATCAAATCGGGTTTCGCTCGCTCGCAGATTCGCAGCATCTATTCGGTCGTCGACAAGGTCGAGGATATTCTTCCCCGCATCGAGGCCGTCATGTGATCTAGGCGCGGCGCAGCTCCCGCTCCTTCCGCCATGCGTCCATCGTGAAGATCGCAAGGCCGATCCAGATGAGGCCGAAGGTCACCATCTGGCCGTGCCCAAGCGGCTCGCTATAGACCCAGATGGCGATCACGAAGGACATGGTCGGCACCAGATATTGCAGGAGCCCAAGCGTCGTCAGCCTAACGCGCTGCGCGCCATAGGTGAAAAGCACAAGCGGCAGCGTCGTCATCGGCCCCGTCGCAACGAGCAACGCATCGGTAAGCCAACCGTCCTTCGCAAAGCCCGTTCCGCCATGCGCCGAGGCATAAGCGAGATAGGCAATCGCGAAGGGCGACATCACCACGACCTCGATGAGAAGCCCCGACAGGGCGTCGACCCGTGTGATCTTCCGCAAATAGCCATAGGCCGCGAACGTCGCAGCCAGAAACAGCGCAATCCACGGCAGGAACCCGAGCGAGAAAGTGAACCATCCGACGGCCGCGGCGGCGAGAGCGATGGCAGCGACTTGTGGGCGCGACAGACGTTCGTTCAGCAGCGCGACGCCGGCGAGAACGCTCACCAACGGATTGATGAAATAGCCGAGGCTTGTTTCGAGAATACGGCCCGAATTGATGGCCCAGATGAAGATTCCCCAATTCGAGGCAAGAAACAGCGCGCTCAGAGCGAGCGTCGCCAGCTTCCGGCGGTCGCTCAGCAATTCCCGAAGATGCGTGCTGCGCCTCAAGCCGAAGATCAACGCTGTAATGAGCAGAATGCTCCAGAGCGTGCGATGCGCCAGAATTTCGAAGGGCACGACATGCGCGAGCTGCCGGTAGAAAATGACCGAAAGGCCCCAGAACATATATCCGGCACCAGCGGCAAAGCCGCCCAGTGTCGCTTCACGGGTTTGAATTTCGGCAGGCGTGGTCGTCGTCATGATGCAGAGCCTTTTTTTTGCTTCCCCGCCCAAACGCTCCAGCCGGAGCGCGGGCGAGGTTGCGCTCTGCGGAAAACTAGACTCGCACTTCCATCTTTTTGACCGGTTTGACGGGCGCGGGCGCGCCGTCGCGCAGCAGCTTGTAGGTGATGGAATCGACAAGCGCCTGGAACGAAGCGTCGACGATGTTGGGCGAGACGCCGACGGTGAACCATCGGTTGCCCTTACCATCGGCGCTTTCGATCATGACGCGGGTGATGGCTTCAGTGCCGCTCGTCAGGATACGGACCTTGAAGTCCGCAAGACGCAGGTCTTCGATATAGGGCGAATATTTGCCGAGATCCTTGCGCAGCGCCTGATCGAGCGCGTTGACGGGGCCGTTGCCTTCGCCCACCGAGATCAGCACATCGCCGTCCACGTTCACCTTCACGGTCGCTTCCGAAACCGTGACGAATTCGCCCACCGCGTTGTAACGGCGTTCAACCAGCACCCGGAAGGATTCGATCACGAAATATTCCGGCACTTCGCCGAGAAGACGCCGCGCGAGAAGTTCGAAGGACGCGCCTGCGCCGTCATAGGAATAGCCGAGGAACTCGCGCTCCTTCACCTCGTCGAGAAGGCGCTGTACGCGGGAATCCTTCGGATCGATCTTGATGCCAGCTTCTTCGAGCGCAGCAAGGATGTTCGAGCGGCCCGCCTGATCTGAAACGGCGATCTTGCGCTGGTTACCGACGCTTTCCGGCGGCACATGCTCATAGGTTGCGGGGTCCTTCAGGATCGCCGAGACATGGATGCCCGCCTTGGAGGCAAAGGCGTTCTCGCCGACATAGGGCGCATAGCGGTTCGGCGCGCGGTTGAGGATTTCTTCCAGCGTGCGCGAAACATGCGTCAGCGTCTTCAGCCTTTCGAGGCTGACGGCGATCTCGAAGCGATCTGCATATTCCTTCTTCAGAAGCAGCGTCGGGATCAGCGATACCATGTTCGCGTTCCCGCAACGCTCGCCCAACCCGTTGAGCGTTCCCTGCACCTGACGCACGCCCGCGCGGATCGCGGCGAGCGAATTCGCTACCGCGTTCTCCGTGTCGTTATGCGCATGGATGCCGAGCCGGTCGCCGGAGACGCCGGAAGCGATCACCTCGCCGACAATGCGCTCGACCTCGTCCGGCAGCGTGCCGCCATTGGTGTCGCAAAGCACGGCCCAGCGCGCGCCCGCGTCCAGCGCCGTCCTGATGCAGGAGAGCGCATAGGCGCGGTTCGCCTTGTACCCGTCGAAGAAATGCTCGCAGTCGATCATCGGCTCGCGGCCCTTGGCGGCGATGGCCTTCACGCTATCCGCGATCGACTCGAGGTTTTCCTCATTGGTGATGCCGAGCGCGACCCTCACCTGGAAGTCCCAGCTCTTGGCGACAAGACAAACGGCGTCCGTATCCGCATCGAGGATCGCGGCGAGCCCCGGATCGTTCGAGGCACTGCGGCCTGCCCGCTTCGTCATGCCGAAAGCCGTGAACTTCGCGCGCTTCAGCAGCGGGCGCTCGCTGAAAAAGCTCGTGTCGGTGGGATTGGCGCCGGGATAGCCGCCTTCAATGTAATCGACGCCCAACTCATCCAGCAGGCCCGCAATAAGCCGCTTGTCTTCGACGCTGAAGTCGACGCCCTGCGTCTGCGCTCCGTCGCGGAGCGTCGTGTCGAAGAGATAGAGGCGTTCTCTGCTCATGGTCATATTCCGTATGACGCGCACAGCATCACCCTGCCGCGACCGGACCCGTTATCTCACATGGAATTTAAGCGAGCTTGTACGGCGGCGGCAGACTGTTGTCAGCCGCGAATAATGAGAATCCCAATAATGGCCGGGCGTTTCATCGCCATGTTCGGTGCCATCGTCTCGCCGTTACAAAAACATAAGCCTTATCAGTGACTTACGCCGCGAAGCCGGGCTTCCGCCCTTTCGCGTCCGATGAGAGGTAGCAGATTTTTGAGCTCCGGTCCATGGTCGAGCCCTGTAAGCGCGAGCCTGAGCGGCATGAAGAGTGCCTTGCCTTTGCGGCCGGTCTTTCCCTTCACCGCCTCGGTCCAGAGGCCCCATGTCGCGATATCCCAAGGCTCGGCCGGAAGTTCGGCGGCGGCTACCGCGGCAAAGTCCGCATCCTCGATCACAGGCGTG
>Ga0255338_1003834_pt1 | contig 17032 bp, 18 predicted proteins | sample MeOH1_35cm_T4_19_FD_203715 | JGI IMG/M metagenome (GOLD analysis project Ga0255338, IMG submission 203715) | Sandy soil microbial communities from University of British Columbia, Vancouver, Canada - MeOH1_35cm_T4_195 | ecosystem: Engineered > Artificial ecosystem > Sand microcosm > Unclassified ...
TGTTTTTTTCCACGAGGTTGAGGAAATCCACTACCCGGTTTTCAAATATACCCCGTACACCCTTTCTTTGGCCAATAAAATTGTTTCAGTTTCGCGCCATGCTGATCTGGACTTGATCCATGTCCATTATGCTATGCCTCACAGCATCAGCGCCTTTTTGGCCAAGCAGATGCTGAGTGAACGAAAACTACCGGTTGTAACTACCCTGCATGGTACGGACATCACTTTGGTTGGGGCTCAGGACGATTTCTACGACATCACTCGGTTGGGAATCAAGATGAGCGATGGGGTTACCGCAGTTTCAAAGGATTTAACCCGGGAAACCAGGGAAATCTTCCAAACCGGCCAGGAGATTAAAACGATCTATAATTTTATCGATCCGGAAGAGTACCGCCGCCTGCGTTTACCGGAGCTAAGGAACAGGCTGGCCAGGCCGGAGGAGAAGATTCTGATCCACATCTCCAACTTCCGCCCGGTTAAACGGATTTGTGACGTACTCAAAACCTTTAGGCTGGTGCAGGAGCAAATTCCTGCCAAACTGATCCTGATCGGGGACGGACCAGAGGCTTCAAACATGGAAAAGTGTCTCGATGAATGGGAACTAAGGGACAAAGTGCTGTTTTTGGGTAAACAGGAGAACGTGGTGGAACTGCTGAGCGTCTCTGATTTGCTGCTGCTGCCATCTGAGAAGGAGAGCTTTGGTTTGGCTGCTCTTGAGGCCATGGCCTGTGAGGTCCCGGTGATCGCCAGTGCTACTGGAGGAATTCCAGAAGTGGTGAATCATGGCCGGGTGGGATATTTGGTCCCGGTGGGAGATGTAGAGAATATGGCAGCACGGGCTTTGGAAATCCTCACTACCCCGGGCTTGCAGGATAAAATGGCGGGGGAAGCTCGCAAAACCGCTTTGGAAAAGTTTCATGTGGACCTGATTATTCCGCAATATGAGAATTATTATTTGAAAGTTATGCAAAGCGTGAGCTGAATCATGGCATCGCTTGTTGCAGCATGGTAAGCTAAGGAAAAACAATAGAGAGGAAGTTTAGCCGATGGATGTAACCCTGGACTCCCTGGCAAGATCCTTTGCGGAAGCAGGGTACGTGACAACTGAAGACGACCAAATCCTAATCACTGTTTTTCTTGCCCTGAAACTCGGCAAGCCTCTGCTGGTAACCGGCGCTCCGGGTGTAGGGAAGACTGAAATTGCCAAAGTGCTGAGCAAGGGATTTAAAGCGGAATTGATCAGGCTCCAGTGTTACGAGGGTCTGGATGAACATAAGGCGCTATATGAGTGGAATTATCAACGGCAACTGTTGAAAATTCAGATGATGAAGGACTCGGGCAGCACGACCGAGAAAGACCTGTTTTCCTCAGAATACTTGCTTGCTCGTCCACTGCTTAAAGCAATTCAGAACCAGAATCCCACAGTGCTGTTGATTGATGAGATTGACAAGACTGATGAGGAGTTCGAGGCCTTTTTGTTTGAGGTTTTAAGTGACTTTCAGGTTTCCATTCCGGAACTGGGTACCCTCCAAGCCAAGCAAATCCCGATGGTGGTGTTGACTTCCAATGGTGAAAGGGATTTGTCAGACGGACTAAAGCGCAGGTGCGTTTTCCTGTATGTAGAGCTGCCCAGCGTGGAAAAGGAATATAAGATTCTGCGGGCTAAAGCGCCGGAAGCTGGGGAGAAACTGAGCGGGCAGGTGGCCACGGCTGTTTCTCTGCTCCGGTCTAAACTGGAATTGCGCAAGCTGCCCTCCATCTCTGAAACCCTTGACTGGGTGAGGGCTCTGGTGGCGCTGGAGGCTGAAAGGCTCACCCCGAAGCTTATTGACAACACCATTAACCTACTGTTAAAGAATAAGGAAGATCTGGATATTTTCGAAAACAACCTTGGCAGTGAGAGACTGGTGGACCAGGTCTTAGGCCTCGACCAAAAAATTTCCGGGAGGTAGGGCTATGCAAAAGCTCGACTACCGGGTAATCAATTTCGTGCACCTGCTCAGGATTTTGGGTATCAGGGTCAGTGTTGCTGAAACCCTGGACGCTATTAACGGTTTGACTTTTGCGGATCTGGAGAGCAGGTTTCAGGTAAAAGCGGTGCTGCGGGCTACTTTGCTCAAAAACATGGATCAACTTCCACTTTTCGAGGAGGCTTTTAACGCTTATTTCGTCACGCCTGAAACGAGTCAGGAGAAAAAGGGTCAGCGTGAGGAAACTGAGCGTATTCAGGCTCAGGAATTGGCCCAGGCCGAAGCGGAACTGAATTATCAGGGTGAGACCCTGGAGCTTACACTGGAACAAAAGCAGCTGTATAACAAACTGCCTGAGGCAGGGAAACAGCGCATTCAGGACTTTCTCCAGCGCAGTTCTGAAGGAACCCGGCAGGGGGAGGCCCTTGACCAAAGTTTTAGGCCGATTATCGAGAATTTAGTCCGGGGCCAATTGGACTACTGGAAACGGCAGTTAGGGGAAGAACACGAGTTGTTTGACCTGCCCGAGGAGCTAGATGAAGAAATTGACCAGCTGCTGCAGGATGTTTCCGACAATATGCGAGAGCATGAGTCCAACTACCTGTATGAGGATTTAAAAAATATCAAGGACAAGGATCTCCCCAAAGTGAACCTCTTGATTCGCAAGCTGTCCAAGCGTCTGGCGAGTCGCATTTCCCGCCGCTACCATAGTTCTAAGCGGGTGGGTCAGATCGACATGCGTCGTACAATCCGCAGCAGTTTGACCTATGGGGGAACCTTGGTGGAACTGAAGTATAAGCGCAGGCCAAGAAGCAAACCGCGCTTTTTGCTGCTGTGTGATGTGTCCGGGTCCATGGCTCGCTATGCTAGTTTCGTACTGCAGTTTATTTATGGGCTTTCCAGCGTGCTTAAAGGGATTGAGAGCTTTGTGTTCTCCGAGGATCTGGAACGGGTTGACCCGGACATTTTCCGCGTTAACAACTTTGAGGAAACTATGGTTAAGCTGATGAACAAGAGTCAGGAGTGGGGCGGGGGTACAAACCTGGCCAAGGCACTGGATACTTTGGATGCTAAGTATCCGGGGTTGGTTACCAAGGATACGGTTATTGTTATTGTCAGCGATACTAAGACGGTGGAGGCGAGGCGGGCGGCGTTCAAGCTCGAGAGGCTTGGGGATAGGGCGAAGGAGATTTTGTGGTTAAATACTTTGCCGAGGAAGTATTGGGGGCAGCATAGGAGCGTTGGGGAGTTTAGGCGGGTTTGCTTGATGTTTGAGTGTTACACTTTGGCGCATTTGGAGAGAATTATGGCGGGGCGCTTTGTCTAGTCCTTTATTTTGGGTCTTTGCTGGGGAGGAAAAAGTGTCTTCTTGTGAGTTGGCTGGGGTAGTAGGTGAAAGGGTTCTTCCGGAAATTTTTCTACTCTTGTTTCGGGGGGCCTTAACTGAAATGCTCCTATTAAATTCCCGTGTCGGCCCACATCCGTCGCCTACTTGGGCATTCCTTGGCTTACGGTTAGCACGGCGACTTGGACTACCAGAGCCGGGAGAAAACTTTCCTCCAGAATCCTTTCACCTCTCTGCCTCAGCGGGGGACTATAGGGTCAACACTTTTTCTCATGCATGTCTTATTCTGGCTTCGGGCCTAGACAACTGGCCCTTGTCACGGCACGGCGACTCGGACGACCAGAGCCGGGGAAAACTTTCCTCCAGAAATCCTTTCACCTCCCTAACGCAGCGGGGTGGATTTGGGTCAACACTTTTTCTCATGCATGTTAAATTATGAATAGAAAAATCTTTCTTGGGCCAAGCTATTGCTTGGAACGGGCGTTTGTTCCAATTAGTACAAGCGAGGGAGGGGGTCTTGTGGCTGTGCTTGAGAAGTGTCGGAGTTGTGGGTTTGAGCATGAGGGCCCGGAATTTGTGTATTATCAGCGCAATCATGTGGCCAATAAGGTGCTGCCTTTTTGCGGTAAATGTTCGCGCAGGCTGTATCATGTTCCATATGGTCCTGGTCGGTCTGAACTTTAGCCTTGAGAATATTTTCTCTTGTCAACCTGTCCAAGTTTTGCTATGCTATCTCTGTAGAATTTAACTTTTTTTTGGGAGGTTTTATAAGAGATGGCTTACAAAATTAATGACGACTGTGTTGCTTGCGGAGCATGTGCTTCCGAGTGCCCGTCCGGTTCTATCAGCGAGGGTGATGACAAATACGTTGTCAATGCTGATACTTGCACTGACTGTGGAAACTGTGCTGAAGTTTGCCCTACCGGTGCTCCTCAACAAGGCTAATCGGAGTGCTTTGAAGTAGAAAAGGGAGAGGTCACTTGACCTCTCCCTTTTCGATCCTCTGCAAAGTATATACTCGGCAACATTAGCCGAGTATATCGAACACGGGCAATGAAATGCGCAGGCTATGGAGGAAAAACGAAGCGCGCTTTTTTATGTTCCGGCTTGTGATAATGTTCAGTTTGGACTATAATTTAAACTGGAATCATTACTTTCTAGTTATTGATATAAAAGGGGACGGTTATGGTGGATGTTACTCAGAGCACGTTGTTCCAATTGAAAGAAAAGGGAGTGCGTCTAACACCGCAGCGCCAGGCCATTCTTGAATTTCTTAAGAGTGTACGTACTCATCCCACTGCTGAAGAAGTATATGTGCACATTCGCAGCAAATTTCCCGGCATCAGTCTTGGTACAATATATAACACCCTAAATATGCTGAGAGAGAAGGGACTTATCCAGGAACTATCTTATGGGGACTTGTGCAGTCGTTTTGACGGTAATGCGAGGCAGCATTACCATATTGCTTGCGAGCGCTGTGGTAAGGTTGTGGATTACAACAGGCCCGTTTTAGACGGCCTGGAAAAAGAAGCTGCGCAGGCATCTGGGTTTGTGATCAACAGTCACCGCCTGGAACTCTACGGGGTATGTGGTGATTGCACCAAGCTGGAAGGTTAGGTAGTTAAACTAATTACGACCATGGTTATATCATCAAACTTTGAGGGTCTTAATATTTTATTCGGCCTAGCAGGTGATAGGGTGATTTTCTGGAGGTTTTTAAAGAATAATGGCGAATATTACTCATTGAAAAAATGCTCGAAAAATGGGGCGGCAACCGTGGTGCCGTCCCATTTTCTGAAATAGGGGACTGATCTATGATCTTCCGCAAATATCGTACGCTTTTTTTGGCATTAATAATATGTGGGTTAGCCGTATTGTTGATTAAAGCTGTGCCGCACCTCGCGGGGGCACCTAGCCAAGACGGTATCCCCCAGGGAAATGCTGCAGGTTATCCTTTTCGCTCCATGGATCGGTCGCTGATTGACCTAAACGGAACCTGGCAGTCCTTTTCTTCCTTACGGGCTGCAGAAAACGCTTTCGGTCCTACTGTAGAGAAAGAGATATACGGGGTTGGAGGCTCTGTTTACGGGAAGGCGGGTTCTGAAAAGGGAGTTGAGGTGCCCGGTAGTTGGAATTCAGCCGTCGCAGTTCGGCAGTTCAACCTGGGCAACGAGTTGGCAGCCCGTAATTTTCGTCTGCACATTTTGGGTTCCGGCGGCCCTGTTGAAGTGTTCGTCAACGGCTTTTCCCCTGCGGAGTCCGTGGGGGAAGTCGCAGGAGGAAGGGTCCCGGCTTATATCAACATACCTACTCCCCGTTTGCGCTTCGGGCAGCTGAACACTGTCGCCGTGAAACTAAAAAACTCCAACGGTTTGGGGCAATGGTTTAATTTCCCGGGACTTACCGGAGAGGTCTACCTGGAAGCAGAGGGATCGATCTTTCTGGACAGTCCCGCTATTGTTACCAGTCTCAAAGGGGATGGCGGCGTGGAGTTGAGCTATAGCATTCCTGTCAGCTCCAAAGTCCAGGGGGATAATCTTACCGGTCAGGTAACTTTGGTGGACGCAAGCGGCAATGTGGCGGCTGCCAACAGTTTTAGCCTGAAAAACGGACCGCAGATGCTGGTGGTTGGTAAGCTCCAGGTTCCCCAGCCTAGACTCTGGAGCCCAGGGGATCCTTACCTGTATCGCTTGGAAGTGTTTATTAATGCTGCCGGCGGGGAACGGGATTTATATTACTTTCCAGTTGGCTTGAGAGAAATTAAATACAACAGCGGTATAACCCTCAACGGACATAAATTTGACCCCAAAGTGTTGATTAGGGTTAATGATTCCATTGGCGGCGCGAATGCTTCAACCTTGGAGACGGATATCAAATGGGCTAAAGCAAATGGGTACAATACCCTGTTTCTTCCGGACTCCCCTCCCCAGCCCTACCTATTGGATCTGGCAGACCGCTTTGGGCTGTTGGTGTTGGGACAAGCTTCGGCAGGGGGGGCAAGCTTTGGGGAAGACTGGTTGCGCAGCCTGCGGGAGGTTAACGGGGTTCAAAAAGCCCTTGGATTCCATCCGTCCTTTGCCGCTCAGGGTTTAGGCCCGGAGTTGGACACTCAGGATCCCAAATTCACGGATTATGTCAAACAAGCCTCTGGTCTCGGGCCGGTATTTTATACCGTCTTGGGCAAACCGGATAAGCTGGTCTTTTCCGGCGGCGGTCAACTTGAGCTTAATGCGCCCTATCTTGCCGATTTCATAGCGGTCAAACCGTCCTTCAGCGGCTCGGGTTTTGTGCCAACCCACATACATCTGGCGGGGATTTTAACGCGGGAACGGACGGAAAAGGGACAGGAGCCACTGGATAAGGCCAAAACCGAATTCCCCCCTTTCCTGCCCCTTGTGGCTGGAGCGATAGCCTTGTTGTTAATATTCCGGAGTTGGGGACTAGACAACCTGCGTTTTTCCAATTTGGCGGAAGCAAGGCCGAAACGCAAGCTTAGGGACCAGGTCAAACAGCACGCCTACTGGTACTTGTTGCGACTGGCGGTGTTGGCGCTAATTCCTACACAGTTGTTAGCCCAGTATGGTTCCATCCCCCTGGCAGATATTTATATTGAAACTATTCCATACCCTTCCCTGCAGATTTTAGCGTGGTATTTCTTGGAGAATCCTTGGGCTTTGTTCCTGGGGCTATTCTGCGCAGGACTGGCTTTATCGCTGCTCCTGGCCTGGCCTCGAGCCAGAACCCTGCCTGGTAAACCAGGAGCCGTTGCATTCCTCCTCTGGCAGGAAAAACGTAAGCGCTGGATCACTCTGGTTTTGGGGGCCTGGATTTTCGCTCTTTACGGCGGCCCCTACTGGTTAATAGGAGCCCTTCTTGTAGCAGGCTACGGGCTTAGTCGATGGTCAGAGTCCAAAGACATTCGATGGGCTGGAGGAAAGACCTTCAACCTGGCGTATTTTGCCTGCTTTACGGTTTTGCTGATAATATTTGTTGTATTTAATTGGGAAATCTTAAAATATATGTACCATTGGGCAAAGGTTTAGGAGGTGGGCTTAAGTGGTTGAACAAAACAAGCTTGTCCAGTGGAGGCGGCACTTACATCGCAATCCTGAACTCTCCTTTCAGGAACACAAGACCAGCGCTTTCATAGAACAGGAACTACAGGCAATGAGTATCGATACCTGGAGGCTTAAGCCAACGGGAGTGATCGGGGTCATCAATCCCAAAAAGACGGGGGCTGCTATCGCTCTGCGGGCCGATATCGACGCCCTGCCCTTGGAAGATGCTAAAGAGGTAGAGTATAAATCTCAGGTTGAAGGGGTTATGCACGCTTGCGGTCATGACGGACATACTGCCATTCTGCTTGGGGTGGCAGAGGATTTGGCCGAAAAGCGTGAGAAACTGCCAGGCAGGGTGGTTCTGATTTTTCAGCCCGCTGAGGAAAAGCCGCCCGGCGGCGCTCAAAGTGTGATCGAGCAGGGTTGGCTTGAAGGGGTGGACTGGATATTTGGGCTTCATCTTTGGGCCGGGATACCTATCGGTTACGTGGGTCTGGGGACTGGACCGATCATGGCCAACGCCGATGAGTTTTCGATCAAGGTTACGGGAAGGGGTGGACACGGCTCCATGCCCCAGGATACCGTGGATTCAGTCCTGGTGGCGTCCCAGATAGTTACCGCTCTCCAAACTGTAGTCAGCCGGTCGGTAAAACCCCAGGAACCGGCGGTACTAAGCATCGGTTCCATTCACGGCGGCACCGGCTTCAACATAATTGCCCAGGAGACCAGGATGACAGGAACTTATCGCAGTTTCTCTGAAGGTACCAGGGTAATAATCGAGCAGCGGATAAAGGCAATATCTGAGGCAGTTTGCGCAGCCTACGGTGCTCAGTGCGAGGTTGAATGCCACAGAGGTCACCCCGCAGTGGTCAACTCAGAAAAAGGAGTGAACATTCTTAGGGCTGTAGCTGATAGAGTGATAGGAGCGGGCAAGGTTCTTGAGCCCGAGCTTAGCCTTGGGGGCGAGGATTTTGCCTATTACCTGCAGAAAACTCCAGGCGCTTTTCTATTTTTGGGAGCAACCCGTGATGAGGTTTATCCCCACCACCACCCGAACTTTGACTTTGCAGAAGAAGCAATGCTCACAGGGGTAGAGATCCTGGTCGCAGCAGTAGAAGAAGCCTTTGGCGACGTTTCTTGATTGGCTGACTTTTCAGCCCTTTCGATATTTCCCATTTGGGGATGGACATGAACAGGTATCCATTTGTACCGAAGGAGTGGGTTATGTACGACGCTATTACGGACGTCTCCGGCATTGAAGTAGGTCATGCGCACAACAAGGAGGCCCTTACCGGGTGCAGTGTGGTGCTCTGCCGGGAGGGCGCGGTGGTTGGGGTGGATGTGCGGGGAGGAGCGCCGGGAACCCGGGAGACTGACCTCTGCCGTCCTGGAACTTTGGTTGAAAAGGCCCACGCAGTTTTGCTGTCGGGAGGGAGCGCCTTCGGTCTGAGTGCTGCTGACGGTGTAATGCGGTTTCTCTGGGAGCGCGGGGTCGGCTACGATGTGGGTGTAACCAAGGTGCCCATCGTTCCTGGAGCTGTAATCTTTGACCTGGCTGTAGGCAAGGTTTCTTGGCCCGACGGGGAAATGGGTTATGAAGCATGTCTCAAGGCTGCTTCCGGTGAAGTGGCCCAGGGGTGTGTGGGAGCCGGAATGGGGGCCAGTGTGGGCAAACTGTTTGGCCCTAACCATGCCACCAAGTCTGGGATCGGAACCGCAAGCATGCAGATTGGTGGGGCAACCGTTGGAGCCTTGGTAGTAGTTAACGCTTTCGGGGATGTATTTGATCCAGAGCAGAATTCTATTATTGCGGGGTCGAGACTGCCCGCCGGAAAAGGGTTTGCCGGTACAGCGAAGGTCCTGCTGCAGGGTGTGGGGCAAGAGGGTGTCGCCACCAATACCACCATTGGCGTGGTTGCAACCGACGCCCCTTTAAGCGTAGAACAGGTTAACCACTTGGCTAAAGTTGCTCACGACGGCTTGGCCCGGACCATCCGCCCAGTCCATACGATGGTGGACGGGGACGCGATTTTTGCCTTGTCAACGGGGAAGATGGTGGATGATGACAGTTGGAATTTATTGAATTTGTCAACGGCTATTGTAGATGTGGTGGAGAGGGCGGTGCTAAGAGCAGTTCGAACAGCGACTCCGGCAGGCGGGCTGCCTTCCGCAAAAACGTGCTAAGGCAAAGAGGAGAGGGTACTGGATCATGCCCTCTCCTCTTTGCCTTTCTAGTTGGGAGCTTAACTAAATGGATTTTTCTTCAAGGCAAAAAAACTACTTGACAATAATTAAACCACCATATTACAATTTAGCTACAAACTGATACTAAACCAATTGAGATACTCGGAATTGGGTTGACTAGAGAAACTAGAGACCGGTTGATGCAAGCAGCAAGCAACCGGTTATTTTTTCACTCTGATGTCGAGGAGGCGTTGAGATGGCAAAAAACATAGCGGGTGCCGGAGAGAGCAGTAACCCTTTGACCCCTGAAGACCTGAAAAGGCTGTTGGACCTGGAAAACTGTGCGGTACGGTTCGGTGACACTGGTGATTCAAGATGGAAAGGTAATTCAAATTGACAAGAATGAAAAAATGAGGCTGAAGTAAGTTAGTATTCGCCCAACAAATGATCTGTTGACCAGAAACGCTGGAGGCTAGGTTATTGTTCCTCTTCAAAGGACCAATAATCAGCCTCTTTTTATTACTTGTTTGTCGGGAGGTGGGATAAATCAAAAATAATTACCGGCTTCGCGAAAATGAATTGGATTCTTTATTAGAACCACATACATGCTTCAATGGTGAAGCTCATTCCCAGCACGGGCGTATTCACTTGCCCGTGAGTCCTGCTTGTAATATCCAATGCCGGTTTTGTAATAGGGGGTACGACACTGAGAGAACGTTTCTTATTGCAAATTAGCGGGTTGGTAGCCGTAGGGTTTTACCGCAACCTATGGGTTATCTGGGCCGGATCGGTTATTTTAGGAGTAGGTACGGGGTTAATAACCACAGTGAGTTACACGGTTTTGGGAACCATGGAAGGTGAAAAAGGCAAGATTTCCGGGTTTTTTTACCTTTTCACGGGTACAGGCATTGCGCTCGGACCGGTGTTTGGAGGTTTTCTAGCATCACTCTTCGGGACCAAGGCTGCTTTTGCCGGGTTTATCCCTCTGGAGACTGCAATGATAGTCTATTTGACTGCCTGTCTCGTATTGGAAAAAGATAGAGGAAAAAACCCGTTTAGCAGGGTCATAAGCAGTAAGTAATCACGGGTTATAAAGGTTGGGACTCAGAAGGTATTTGAAAGCGGAAGGAAGTGAATGCCGCTTAATCTACCGGGCGATGTAATAAACCAAAAATAGTGTTGACATAGCTGCTGGGGGAAGTTATAATACAAAATAACCGATAGGAATACTGGGTAATAAAAAGCGCTATGGTTGACCAGAAAAACTGGAGGCCTGGTTTGTAAAAACCAGGCCCTATTTTTTTCCCCAAAAAACATTTCAAAGGAGTGGGTTTAATGACAGAACAGCGTTATTTCTTTACCTCGGAATCAGTAACGGAGGGACATCCGGATAAACTGGCTGACCAGATCTCCGATGCAGTTCTTGATGCTTTCCTGGCTCAGGATCCTTATTCCCGGGTGGCGGCCGAAACGAGTACCACTACCGGTTTGGTTCTCTTGTCAGGGGAAATTTCCTCTCAGGCTTCTGTTGACTTGGCTAACGTAGTGCGGGAGACAATCGCCGAAGTTGGCTATACAAAGGCTGAATACGGCCTGGATGCGCAAACTGCGGGTGTCTTAATCTCTCTTGACAAACAATCACCGGATATTGCTCAGGGGGTCAACAAGGCCCTGGAAATCCGGTCCACCGGCAACGAAGACAGGTATGATTTGATCGGAGCGGGCGACCAGGGTCTGGTGTTTGGTTATGCAAGTGATGAAACCCCTGAGTTTCTTCCAACACCTATTGCGCTGGCTCACCGCCTGGCCCGGGAATTGGCTGCGGTACGTAAAGACGGCCGGCTGCCCTACCTGAGGCCGGACGGCAAGACTCAGGTTACTGTTGAGTATGAAGGTTTGGAGCCCATCCGGGTGGACACTTTGCTTATCTCGGCTCAACATGATCCGGAAGTTGAATTGGAGCAGATTAAAGCAGATCTCGAAAAACTGGTTATTCAGCCGGTTGTTCCTGAGAAATATTTGACTGACACCGTCAGAACCCTGGTGAATCCTACCGGGCGATTTGTAATCGGGGGTCCCCACGGAGACGCAGGCCTAACCGGACGAAAAATCATTGTGGATACTTATGGCGGTTATGCCCGTCATGGTGGCGGAGCTTTTTCCGGCAAGGACCCGACCAAGGTTGACCGTTCCGGCGCTTATGCAGCTCGGTATGTGGCCAAAAATATCGTTGCCGCCGGTCTGGCACGGCGTGCTGAAGTCCAAATCGCCTATGCTATTGGTGTAGCGAGGCCGATCTCAATTCTTGTTGATACCTTCGGTACCGGTAAATTGACCAACCGGGAATTACTGGATTTAATTGTACGGCATTTCGATTTGCGCCCGGCGGCGATCATTGAGCAGCTTGATCTTCGCCGTCCGATTTACCGGCAGGTCGCCAGTTACGGTCATTTTGGGCGAATTGAGTTAGACTTGCCATGGGAGCGGACTGACCGGGCGCTTCAATTACAAAAGGATGCTTATAAGAAGATCAGCTAGAGTCTTTTTGCTGGGCTGGAGGGTTATTCCTCCCGCCGGTCGTTTATTGTTTACATTAGTGTAAGAATTAACACAGAGGTTGACCAGTAAACTGGAGGCCGGGTTTAAGCAACCCGTCCTTTATTTTTAAAAAGTCAAGGAGTGATAAGCCATGAGCATTGATAACGACCAAATTTCCACTTACCTGAACAAAACCAAATTTATTATTCTGGCAACTGTGAATAAGGAGCAGACCCCAGTGCTACGGGCTATAGGCTCCTTTGCGGTAGATGGACTGACCGCCTACTTTTCCGCCAGCAAAAGTACTGCTAAAGTAGAACAAATCGAGTCCAACCCGAAAGTCTCCATACTGTTTCAGCATAAGAATCAGGAACTGTCTTCTTTTTTAATGTTTCTTTAACGGGCAGGGCCAATAAACTTGCTGAAAAGGAAGAGATAGACAAGGCCATCAAATTGCTTGGAGACCGTAATCCAAGGTTCAAACAAAGAGCTGAACAGGGTGAATTAGGCGACACCGTTGTTTTTAGGGTTGATCCCCAGGAAGTAAAAGTGCTTGATTTCGGCCAAGGTGCAGGCGCTCAGGCGGTTCAAGTAATTGCGGTCTGAAGCTAAGAGTAACCGTTTGCCCTATTTTTGAGGAGGAATTAGGATGGCTAAAGATGAGCATTGGCGTGAAAAAGAGTTAAATTTAGAAGAGGTTAAACAGAAATATCCAGATGTTTCTTCGTTTATGATTCTAAAGGTGGATATTCAGAGAAGGGGAATTGTATGTACGGAAAAGGCATTGGAATTATTTGATCCTAAACTTCACAGCTCAGCTGATACGAATGAAAGTACCTATTTAATAGATGGAAGAATCAAAAAATCACCTGTAGGGCTTACATTGAGAGATGGTACGTTTATTCCGTTGTTCTATAATTTTACGAGTGAAAAAGCACAGAGAGAAGCTTATGTGGTTGATGCAATAGATGGTAGATTAGTTGTTACAGATAATAAAAAGGTTATTGACAGAGTTTCCTATTGGGAAAGACCGGATTTTTACGATAAGTTTACCAGTAAAGGGATTCCGATGAGCTCACTTGTCAGTACAAGGCCTCAAAGGCTTGATGTAACGGTAAGTGATTACTGCCATTTCTGGGATAAATCTGGGGAAGGCTGTAAATACTGTCCGATTACACCACAGTTTCGTGAACTGCAAAGAAAAAGCGATAAACCTATTGTAGAAAGAAATGATGTTGAAGGTGTCAGAGAAACAATTAGAGAAGCACTAAAACAAAAAGGAAGATACTCAAGTGTTTTGCTATCAAGTGGTTCGATATTAAGCGGTAAAGAAATATTTGATGATGAGGTAGATGGATACATTGAACTTCTTCAAGCGATAGGAGATAGTTTTGAAAGTAAAAAATTCCCTAGTCAGATTGTAGCCTCTGCATTTAACGAAAAGCAGCTTGTCAGATTGTATGAAGAAACGGGATTAATGAGTTATACAACTGATCTAGAGGTACTTAATAAGGAAAAATTCGAATGGATTTGTTCAGGTAAAGCAAATCATGTGGGGTATGAAGAATGGAAACGCAGATTATATGCGGCTGTTGATATTTTTGGAAAAGGAAATGTATCGACAGGCTTTGTCGCTGGAGTTGAACTTGCATCTCCGAATGGTTTTGATTCAGAGGAAGAAGCACTTAAAGTTATATTAGAAGAGGCAGAGATTATCGGGGAGCATGGAGTAAGCTTTGCAGCAAATGTTTGGAGAGCTTCGCCACACTCTATATTTGCAAATCAGAATACGCCGTCCTTGGAATATTATGTACGTTTGTTCGAGAAACTTGACAAAATCTGCAGGAAAAACGGAGTTGGAAGATATACGGATGATTATCGAAGGTGTGGACAACATCCAGGGAATGATTTGATGAGAATATAGGAGGTGTTAGGATGAGCGTAGTTAAAATTGAAAAGGAATTAGCAGAAATCATCAATAGTAAAGAAACTATAAAGGTGTTAGCTACCAATGATAAGAGTGGAATACCTCATGTTGTTTATAAAGATTCCATCCATGTCAATGAAGATGGAAATATAGAATTTTGGGAACTGCTGGAAAGCTCACAGACTCAGCAGAATCTTGTATCAGGAATATGGTTTAATAAACTGGCAGCTGTTTCGGTGCTGGGAAGGGACAAGGAAAGCTATCAGATTAAAGGCTATCCTGTGGAATGTATTGATTCAGGACGGTATTTTGAGAAGGTATATAAAGAAGTACAGGAATTGCTTGGAGATGTTGAATTAGGTGCTGTATGGATAATTAAGCCCGAAGAGATAAAAGAGGAAACTTTTAAGAAGCGTCAGCGGGAGGATGAAGAAAAATATCCGATTTTAAAGCATTTAGACCGTTTAGCAAAAAAATAACAAAGGGGTAAATAGTATGAAGAACAGAAAAGTTAGTATAGCATTATTTTTAGCATTGTTAGTAGTTATTGGGTCACTGTCAGGATGCGGCAAACAAAGTGAGAAAGCCACGGCAAATAGTGATAAAGCAGCTAATGTAGACTCCCAGAGGAGTAATACTAATGGACTGGTGATTAGGGTTGCTGATTTCCCAACTGCAGTTTGGAATGATCAACTTAAAATTGCAGTAAAAAATGGATATTTTAAAGAGGAATTTGCTAAGGATAATATTTCTGTTGAGGTAAAAGAATTCGCCAATGGACCAGCTGTAAATGAAGCATTCACGGCAAAAAAATTGGATTTTGTAACTGGAATTGGTGATCAGCCACTATTAACAGGAATTGCAAATGGATTAAATCTTAGAGTTTTATCTGCGATAAGTATACAAGAAAAGACAATAGGTTTGCTTGTACCTGTTGGTTCCAAAGTTAAGCAGGTTGAGGAACTAAAAGGTAAAAAAATCGGAGTGTATATTGGAACATTTTACCATAAATCTCTGTTAAGGGTATTAAAAGACCATGGACTTACGGAAGCTGATGTTGAACTTGTGAATCTTTCCAATGGCAATGATGGTCTTGCTGCTTTGAACAACGGAAATGTAGATGCATATCTTGCAAATGAACCGTTTGTGACTAATGCTGTAGATAATGGAATAGGAAGACAGATTATTGATATTACAGGTCATCCTGCTATTACCTTTGCAGTAGCTCAGAGTGAATTTACTAAGAATTACCCAGAGATAACAAAGAAATTTTTAAAGGTTTTAAATAAAGCACATAAATGGTCACTAGAAAATCCAGAAAAGGCTTATGAACTTTTAGCAGGTGCTACAAATTTGAAAACATCACAGGTTAAATCAATAAATGAAAGAACTGATCGTTCACTTGGTCTCTCAAAAGAAGTTGCTTCCCAGATACAGGATACTTATGTCTTTTTAATTGAACAGAAATTGATAAGAAATAAACTTAATATAGCTGATTATATTGATACTTCTTTTATTGAAAAAGTATTTAAAGAAGAGGGAAAATGATGAGTATTGACAGTAAATGGAGAAAAGAAGAATTAAGTCGTAAAGAAGTTATTGAAAAATATCCGGAGATTCCACCTCTAATAATCTTAAAGATAGACGTTGATAGAAGAGGAATCATTTTTACAGATAGAGTTTTTAATACAGTAGATCCAAAGGTGCATCATGTAGAACCTTCTTGTTTCTTTACAGGGGACAAATCACAGCAGTCCCCACTTGGATTAATCATGAGAGATGGGACTACTATCTGCAAAGGCCATATGATTGTCAATGAACATACGTATCGCGAACCCTACACGCTTGATTTAGTTGATGGGAAATTAGTACTGATTGACGAAGACGAGGTGTTAGAGGAAGTTGAATTCTGGGAGAAACCAGACTTTTATGACAAGGTGACAAGTAATGGCACGCCAATGTGGAAGATTGCAACGGCAAGACCTCAGAGAATTACCCTAACACCGGGAGTAAAATGCCATTTTTGGGACAAACCCGGAAATGGGTGTAAGTACTGCGGATTATTCGCGAGTCATAGAACTAATGACGGAATAATTAGAGACGAAGTTTATTTTCAGGATGTTACGGAAACTGTAGAGGAAGCATTAAAACAGAAGGGAAGGTTTGCTTCCTATCATATGACATCAGGTTCAACCCTTAGTGGCGAAGAAATATTTGACGATGAGGTGGATTTATATATTGAGACGCTTAAGGCCGCAGGAAAGGCCTTTAAGACAGAAAAATTCCCCGTTAAATTAGTTGCAAGTGCATTTAGCGAAAAACAGTTAAGGCGCTTGTACGAAAATACCGGAATTACTACATATACAACTGACTTAGAGGTGCTGAACGAAAAAATATTTAATTGGGTTTGTCCCGGCAAAGCAGAATTTGTCGGATATCAGGAATGGAAAAACAGATTGTATAAGGCAGTTGAAATTTTTGGTAGAGGAAATGTAGATTGTGGCATTGTAGGCGGTGTTGAATTGGCACAGCCAAACGGATTCACAAGCGAGGATGAGGCGCTAGAAACCATTTTAAAGGAAGCAGATGAGATAGCTGCACATGGAGTAAGCTTTGCAGAATGCATATGGAATACAATTCCGGGTTCCATATTTCATAAGCAAAAGACTCCTTCCTTGGAATATTATGTAGGATTAGCAAAAGGTCTGGCAGATGCACGTAAAAGAAATAGCTTAAACATTTATACAGATGATTACCGTAGATGCGGCAATCACCCAAATACAGATTTGGCGAGAATAGGTTAGGGGGATAAATTAATGGCAGTAGCAATTAGCCAGGAAGTAAAGGAGATTATCTTAGACAAGGATACGATAAAGGTTCTTGCCAGTGTTGATTTAGATGGAAACCCACATGTAGTGGCAAAAGGTTCATTGTCAGTAAATGATGAAGGCAAAATTGTCTATCTTGAATTATTGGAAAGCTCAAAGACTAATAAGAATCTGATAGGCAG
>Ga0255338_1003835_pt1 | contig 17025 bp, 17 predicted proteins | sample MeOH1_35cm_T4_19_FD_203715 | JGI IMG/M metagenome (GOLD analysis project Ga0255338, IMG submission 203715) | Sandy soil microbial communities from University of British Columbia, Vancouver, Canada - MeOH1_35cm_T4_195 | ecosystem: Engineered > Artificial ecosystem > Sand microcosm > Unclassified ...
TGCTGTTTCGGGGGTGACATGGCGGACGGGCGAACTTCCAGTTTGTCGGAGCGAATGTGGGCGGTGCTTGGCCGCGTCGGGATAACGGGTAAGCGCATTGTGATCGGCGTTCCGCTGATCTGGCTCACGCTCTTTTTCATCCTGCCTTTTCTGATCGTTCTGAAGATCAGCTTCGCGACGCAGATCGTCGGCATTCCGCCCTTCACCGACCTCTTCGACTGGAGCGGGGGCGGGCTGTTCCCGAATCTGCAACTCGACTGGTCGAACTACAGTTATCTCTTCGAAGACCCGCTCTACATCATCGCCTATTTCAACTCGGTCAAGATTGCCTTCTTCTCGACCTGCATCTGCACGCTGATCGCCTATCCGGTCGCCTATGGCGTTGCGCGGGTGCCCGAGACATGGCGCAATCCTCTGCTCCTGCTCATCGTGCTGCCGTTCTGGACCTCGCTGCTGCTGCGCGTCTATGCCTGGATCGGCCTTCTCAAGAATAACGGCGTCATCAACAATTTCCTGATCTCGCTCGGCGTCATCAGCGAGCCGCTGCCGATGATGAACAATGCCTTCTCGGTCTATGTCGGTATCGTCTATTCCTATCTGCCGTTCATGCTGCTGCCGCTTTACGCCACGCTGTCGCGTCTTGACTTCACGCTGCTCGAAGCGGCGGCCGACCTCGGCGCGTCGCGGACGCGCGCATTCTTCACGGTGACCCTGCCGCTCTCGATACCGGGCGTCATCGCGGGCGCGATGCTCGTCTTCATTCCAGCGATCGGCGAATTCGTCATCCCCTCGCTGCTGGGCGGCCCTGCAACGACCATGATCGGCCGCGTCATCTGGGACGAGTTCTTCGAGAATCAGGCATGGCCTGTCGCTTCCGCGGTGGCGATCGCGCTCATGCTGTTCCTCGTCGTGCCCATCATGATCTTCCAGTACTACCAGACGCGTTCGGAGGCGCAGCCATGAAGATCACCGGTCTTTCGCCCTTCGTGCTCGCCTGCATGATCTTCGGCTTCATCTTTCTCTACGCGCCGATCGTCATGCTCATCATCTTCTCCTTCAACGCGTCGCGTCTCGTCACCGTCTGGGCGGGCTTCTCGACCCATTGGTATGGCGAACTCCTGCATGACGACCAGATACTGAGCGCCGCCTATCTGAGCTTCCGCATCGCCTTCATGAACGGCCTGCTCTCGGTCATCATCGGTACCATGGCGGCGTTTGCGCTGGTGCGCTTCGGCCGCTTCTGGGGACGCGCGGTGATGATCCAGTCGATCTCGTCGCGCCTCGTCCTGCCGGATGTCATCCTCGGCCTGTCGATCCTGCTTCTCTTTGTGTCGTCGCGCAGCCTCATCGGCTGGCCGGAGCAGCGCGGCGTGATGACGATCCTGATCGCGCATGTGACCTTCTCGTCGGCCTATGTCGCCATCGTGGTGCAGTCGCGTCTTGCGGGGCTCGACCGTAGTTTCGAGGAGGCTGCCTTCGATCTCGGCGCGCCGCCCTTCGCGGTTTTCCGCACGATCACGTTGCCGCTCATCGCGCCGTCGCTCGTGGCGGGCTTTCTGCTTGCGTTCATCCTCTCCTTTGACGACCTCGTCATTGCGAGCTTCGCGTCGGGTCCCAGCGCCACGACGCTGCCCATGGTCGTTTTCTCCAAGGTGAGGCTCGGCATCTCGCCGGAGATCAACGCTCTCGCGACGATCATCGTCGTTGTTGTCGCGCTCGGTGTCGCTTTCGCCGGTAATCTGCTTCAGCGGCAGAACGCGCACCGCCAGAGCGAGGCAGGGCGGGGCTGACGGTCCGCCTCAGCCGCGCGGTGGCCAGGGAATGAGGGCGCTGGTGCGCCTTACATAGTCGGCATAGGCCGGACGGGAGCGGGTGAGGCGGCGTTCGAGAAGAGCAACGCCGCTCCACTTGATGAGCAGAAACGTCATCAGAATCGGCCCGACCACGCTTGCCCAACCCCAGGGCGCTTCGCTCGCGATGAGATAGCAGCCCCACCAGAAGCAGAGGTCGCCGAAATAATTCGGATGGCGCGTGTAGCGCCATAGCCCGTGGTCAAGCACCTTGCCCTTGTTGGCGGGATCGGCCTTGAAGCGGGCGAGCTGAAAATCACCCAGGCTCTCGAAGACGATGCCGGTCGCCGACAGCGCCGCGCCTGCAAGGGCGCGGGCTCCGAAGGCGGTGTCGGCATCGAACTGGCCGAGCTGCAATGGCAGCGACACGACCCACATGATGATGCCCTGAAGCAGGAAAACCGTTTTCAGCGTGTAGAGATGAAGCGGCCCCTTGGCATTTTTTATCATGGAGAGGTAACGGCCATCCGGTCCTTCGCGGTGCCATCGCCACAGGAGATAGAGGCCGAGCCGCAGGCCCCATATGCCGACGAGCGCCAGCAACACCGTCTGGTGCAGGCCGCCAAAGGGGAAGATCCGTGAGGTGACGCAGCCGACGAGAATGAACCCGAAGGCCCAGAAGCTGTCGATGAAGCTCACATCGCCAAGAGGAATGCTGGCGAGCCAGAGCGTCAGCATCATGATCATCACGGCGGCGAAATTCGCTCCGAGCAGCAAGACGATGTCCGGCATCACGGTCTCCCCCATTTTTAAGGAGTCTAGGGCCGGGCCATGCGTGGTGCAACGCGCAACGCCCACTCCGAGCGACGAACTTGTGCCGGTCGCAGATCGCATGCGGCGGGGGAGAGCCGACCGGCTATTCGACGGCGGCAACCCCCAAATCCAGCGTGCGCAGCGCAGTCGCGACAACCGTCCTGTTGTCGTGATCCCAGGGGTGGAAATCGCGGCGGAAGAAATCGCGCCATGGGCGCCAGAGGCCATGAAGCGGGCTCTGCCTGCTCATCAGGAATCTGAGGCCGCCGATCCAGAGCTTGACCCTGGAGCCCTTGTGGTTCCTCAGCATCAACCGCATGTGGCGAAAGGCGTCGAGGAAGAAGTGAACGGTGACGACGAGCATCAGTCTGCGGCGTAGATATTCCGAGCCTCCAACCGCGCGGTAGACGTCGAACGCGACGGCTTTGTGTTCGCTCTCCTCGACTGCGTGCCAGCGCCATAGCCGCGCCATTTCCGGTGTCGCGCCGTCGAAGGTTTCGGGCCGCCGCAATACCGCGTCGGCAAGGATCGCCGTCCAGTGTTCATAGGCGACCGTCGCGGCGAGAAGGGCAATGGAAGGTATGTGCTTTTGCGCGAGCGCGATCCGCCTGCGCAGCGGCGCCTCCAGCTTTTCCAGCGAATAGCCGCGGCTCGCGCAGAGCGCTTCATTGTATTTCTGATGCTCGCGACGGTGGACGGACTCCTGAGCGGTGAAGCCGCGCACATTCTCGCTGAGAACGGGGTCGGTGATCCTGTCGCGATAATGCTTCACGCTGTCGATGAATTGCTGCTCGCCGAGCGGAAACATGATCGAAAGCGAGTTGTAAAAGGCCGTGCGGAACGGGTCGCCGCCATGCCAGTCGGTCGCCAGCGCCTGCTCAATATTGAAATTGATGTTGCGCGGCAGGATCGAAACATCCTCGGGCGTGTGCGACATGGTCGGCTGGGTCATGACTTCTTGCTCCGCATCGGATTTGTCTGATGAACATGTTTTAGAAAGGCCGACGCCGCATTTGGAGGGCATTTTCGGCCAAACAGGGGGGCGCAAACGGCCAATTGCCGCTACCTGCTGCCGCCTAAAGAGACGTAGGCGGATTATTATTCGAGACAAAAAGATGCCCGGCTGGTGAGGAGACCAGCCGGGCTTGAGGGACGACTTACGCTCGAGTCAGCGGGTTAAAAAGCGTATGACGCCGTCAAAGAGACAAAGTCCTTGTCGTAATTCGCGTTGCGATAGGGATTGCCCATGAAGGTCGTATAGGCGAGGCCGACCTTGTAGCGCGACTGATAGTCGGCATCGACGCCAACCGTGAGCGACTTCGTGCCTTCCACAAAGCCGGGTCCGATGGGGCCGGCCGAGTAGCCGGAGACGTCGTGATACCAGATGACCTTCGGCGTCAGGTTCCAGGCGGAGCCGAACGACGTCGCATATTGCTGCGAAGCCATCAGGCGATACCCCCACGAAAAGGCCGAGGCATATCGGGCCTCAATATGGCAGGTGCCGGCGGCGATGCATGCATCGCCATAGGTAGCGGCCATACCGGGGTTTGCGTGGGTCTTGAACGACATGGGAATGGCAAAGCGATTGCCGTCCGCGTCCGGTAGATACTGGAAGCCCGCGTTGGCGACGAGGATCAGCAGATCACCGCCCGTCGAATGAACAAACCAGTTCGAGGGCGTGAGGGTCGATATCGTGTAGAACTGGCCGACCATCGCCTTGGTGCGGCGATACCCCGGAATGACCTCGCCCTCTCCGACCATCTCGCCCGTATACAGCGGGGGTTCGCCGGGCGCAGGCGTGAAGCCGCCATTGATGGCGTCGACACCCTGCAACTCGGTGATGTCGATCTGGAACGGCATGTTCGAGTAATAGGCGAGTTCGCCCGACAGCGCGGTGCCGCCCAGAACCGGGATCGTCGTGTTGAAGCTGCCACCCATCATGTGGATATCGGTCGGATACTGGGCGAGGAGAAGCTTGTTCTTGAGCGTGGGGTCGTTGATAAGCGCGCCGAACTTGCCGTATTGCGCAAGCAGGCCCATCAACGCCTGACACATTGTGATCTGGTACCCCGCATCGTCGAAGAGACCAGTACCCAACGAACAGTCCGAGTCCGACAAGTGGGGCGTAAAGGCGGCGGAACCGCCGCCCATCGTGTCGGCTGTGAAGGTGGCGATGGGCAGCTTGCTGTGAAAGTTCACAAAATAGAGGCCCATATCCGTGCCGTCGTTCAGCCAGTCCGCGTAGTAACGCATCGCGACGCCCCATTGCCCCTGTTCGCGCGCATTCTGCGACTGGGTACGATGAACGACGACGGGAACGAGCATGGCCAGATTGTTCGGGTCGTTTCCATCCCGCAGCGTGCCGTCAGCATTTGCGTACATTTCGCCTGACAGCATTCCGTAGGCGCAGCCGTCGCCGAGTGCGTCGCTGACACCGAAAAAGCTTCCGCAGGCCGGCAAGGTCGACTTGTCCCATTCGGCGATATACATGCCTTCGATTGAAAAATTGTTGGGGAGGCCGAGGCTGGCATAGAGGGTGTTCTGCGGAAGGAAGACTTCCTTGAGTTCCGTTCCCGGCTGATAGAGCGCGCTCACGTCCATCGGTAGGAAGGAAGAGATGCCGCCTTGTATGAAGGCGCTTTCACCCCAGTTGACGACCTGCCGACCGGCGCGGACGTTCAGAGGCTGTCCGTCAATATCGAAATTGCCATAGGCGTAGGCGTCGAGAAGCTTCAGGCCGCGCAATTGGCGGCGATAGGCGTCGCTGCCTTTGTAGAAATCCTGCAGCGAACGCCGCTGCGCAGGCGCGCCGTTTGCGAGCGCGGCGACGGGGCCATAGTTGCCGCCGCCGTCGCCGAGGTCTCTTGCCGCAGCATCGTAAAATGCCTTGCCGCTGATAAAGGCGCCAAAGTTCTGGTATTTGAGGCTCAGCTCCGAAAGCACTTTCACGGGCGCTGAAAATATCTCTCCGCGTTGGACGTTGACGTTGCCGTCATCATTGTTGACGTCCCAAGTGCGACCGCTGCTGTCGGCGCAACCGCCGTTGTAGACCGAAATATGTGTGCAATTCTGCGCGGCCGTCCGCATACCTGCCGATGCGGAGACGATCGTATCGAGATGACCGTCGATCTCTCCAAACTTCATTTCAAGCGCGAGCGCAGGCGTGGACGCCAGAAGAGCCGTCGCGGCCGCTAGTATCAAGGTCCGATATCGGCGTATCGGAGAAACCATTTGGAAAGACATTATCCCCCTCTTTCACCTGACGGCGTTTCTGACTAGTTTTGCATTTCTTCACGCAGATTCAGCAAAGCGCGGGCCCCTCCCTAATGCGATGGCCTCCCTGCTCAACAGCGCTCTGGTCTTTTCGAATAGCGTCGCGTCCATATAAAGGTCACAAGCGGTCAACCAGAGGGTCACTTTCGGTCACAAGATGCGTATTGAACCTGCCTATGTTTCAGCCTTCGCCAATGCGATACGCGAGTGCGGTCACGACCCGGCTCAGTTCGGGCTGAAGCGCGAGGCCATTGTCGACGAGGACGAACTTTTCGATCTGTTTGCCCGCGTTCTTGTTGTGGTTAAAGACCCGACGCTCGCACTTCGTCTTGGTACGTCGCTTCACATTGGCACGCATGGCGTATTGGGCCATGCCCTTATGAGTTGCAGGACGTTAAGGCAGGCGGCGGAGATTCTTGTTCGCCATAATCCGCTGCGGAGCCGTCGCGGCAGCGTCAGCCTCGCGCTGACGCCGGAGCAGGCGATTCTGACCTTCACGCCACCATTTCAGGTGCCGGGTGCGCCGTGGTTTTTACCGGAAGTGTTCCTCGCCGCCGGTACGGCCGTGATTCGACAGCTGTCGGGCTCGGATATTTCAGCCTGCAGCCTCGAATTTGCGCATGCTCCGCATATGGAAGAAAAAAACTATCAGGCCATTCTGGGCCTTCCGGTTTTCTTCGGGCGGACGCAGAACCGGTTTCTCGGACCGCGGGCGGCGGTGGATTTTCCCCTGCCGACCGCGAACGACGCCGTCGCCGAGATGTATCTGCGTCAGTGCGACAAGCTTCTGCGGGAGATGGATGCCGCGAGCGGCTGCGCGTCGGAGGTTCGGCATGCGCTTCTCAGTTCGCGCGGACGTTTTCCCTCCGCGAAAGAGGTCGCCGCATCGCTCAACATGAGCGAAAGGACGCTGCGGCGCCGGCTCGACGAGGAGGCAACCTCGTTCATGCAGATCGTGGACGACGTGCGAAACCATCTTGCCAAGCAGTATCTGGCCGAGACGAAGCTCACCATCGCCGAAGTGGGAGAGCTTCTCGGCTTCGACGACGCAGCCAATTTTCGCCGGGCCTTCAAGCGGTGGAATGGATATCCCCCGCGAAGCATGCGAGAAACGGATTTGACGCAGGCGCCCGACGCCGCCGCCGAAGCCGCCGCCAAGGCGGCCGATTGACGCCCGGAGCTATCTTGTCCGAATCCGCGAAACTTGAAATCTACGTCGATGCCGATGCTTGTCCCGTAAAGGATGAGGTCGTTCGTGTCGCCGAACGCCATGGATTGCCTGTCTATATCGTCAGCAACAGCGGAATGCGCCCGAGCGGGCATCCGCTGGTGCGGCCCGTGGTGGTGGCGGAAGGACCGGACGCGGCGGATGACTGGATCGTGGAGCACATCGCTCCCGGCGATATTTGCGTAACGTCCGATATTCCGCTTGCCGCGCGCTGCCTGAAACAGTCGGCCCGGGCGATAAGGCCCGATGGAAGCCTTTTCACCGAGCAGAGCATAGGCATGGCGCTCGCCATGCGCGATCTGATGAAGAACCTGCGCGAGACGGGCGACATCAAGGGTACCAATGCGGCCTTCGGCAAGGCGGATCGTTCGCGTTTCCTGCGGGAGCTCGAGCAGCTCATTCAGGCGTCGCGCCGCCGCTGATCGGTAGTCGTTCGCCGGGGTTTGCGTATCACGGCTCGGGTCGCGCGAGCACGAAGTGCCACCCGGAAATCTCCGACGTCTCGAACAGGGCCTTTCTGCGCTTGCCGCGGAATTCGTAGGAAACGACGCCGCTCGGCGTTTTCAGGATCGTGTTGACCGCTCCCCGGAGCGACGGGTCACCCATGTCGGCGGGATGCTCGAACATGCGGTCCGGATCCTTGTGAATGGCGGTGCGGCCTTCGCCATCCAGCGCGTAGAAGATGAGATTGTCGGGCATGCGTGTCTTTTGCACGATCATGGCTGCAAGCAGACGGGCGCGAACCGAAACACCGATGGCGCCGACGACTTTGCCATCCTTCGTCACCGGCGCGGCGACGATGATTGAGCGATGGCCGGTCGATTTGCTGATGACGAGCACGCCTTCCACCGCCTTACCTGCGAGCAGATCGGGGAAATAGGTGCGGTCCTTCAGGCTCTCCTTGCTGAGGTTGCCGTCGGCGGTGTAGTAGCGCCCGTCCGGCAGGGCATACCAGACGGCGGCTTCGGTGGTGATGTCCTTGGCGAGCGAGGACAGCGCAGGCTTGATCCTTGCCCAATCGGCGCTCCGGGCGTCGGAGGTGGCGGCAAGCGCACGCTCAGCGGCGAGAATCCCCGCGAGATGATCCTCGGCCAACGCGCGATAGGCGCCGAGCGCCACGCGTCCGTCGGTGCTGAAATCGTCCGATGCGGCCACGGCCATCGATGCGGCGGAGGCCGACGCGGTGAAAGCCATGAAGGCGAGGGCGATCATTAGCGCTCGGATCATACTCAGTCTCTCCTGTTGCCGGTCCGGTGGGCATGTCGAGAACGTGGACGAAGCATCGTCTGCCGGCCTTGACCCCGATCAAGCAGGCTGCCCCGAAATGAAGATCGGTCGCTTCTCCGGCCTTGTCACGGCCTCAAGTCAGGGCATCATGTTGCACAGACGAGTCGGGAGAGAATATGCCGCGCAAAAGCGATGCGACACGGGCCGGTGCCAAGCAGGTGTCGTCGAGGGAAACGCGGCTGACGCTTCGGCTCGACTTCCAGCATGCGGGGCGCCTCGGCCCCGGCAAGGTGCGGCTGCTTGAACTGCTTGAAGAAAAGGGATCGATCAGCGCGGCGGGGCGAGCGATGGACATGTCCTATCGCCGCGCCTGGCAGCTCATCGACGAACTCAACCGTACATTCACCGACGAACTCGTGAAGACGCAGCAGGGCGGCGTGCGAGGCGGCGGCGCCGTTCTGACACAGATGGGCAAGGATATTCTCAATGCCTATCGCGCAATCGAGAAGAAGACGCAGAAGGCGGCCGCCGCCGAAATAGCGATGATCGAGCGAGCGCTCACCAAGCCCTGATCAAAGCACCATTTGCGTTTGCGTCACGATGGCGGCGAGCTTTCCGTCGCTGCGCGTGATGCGCGTCTGCCAGACCATGATCTTGCGTCCGCGATGGACGGGCGTGCACTGCGCCAATGCGGTGTCTCCCAGCGGAACGGCGCTGAGGAAGTTCGTCTTGCTTTCGATCGTTGTGGTGGAAGCTCCCTTGTCGAGATTGAGGAAGGTCGCCATGCCGCCCAGCGTGTCGGCCAGCGCCATGATCGCGCCGCCATGAAGAATGTCGGGGAGGGTGCAGTGCTCCTTGCGGACGGTGAGCTTTGCTTCCACGCGGTCGGGCGAGGCGGAAACGAGCTCGATTCCCATGAGATCGGCAAAGGGAAGAGCGTTTTGTTTCAGGAGTTCCAGCGCGTCGGTCATTGCCACCTCGTTCGGGTCATAAGGATGGGGGCAAGGCTAATGCCCTCTTTTCGGCGGAACAGGGCCGATTTTCTCTCCGTCAGGGAGCCAATTTCGAGGGGCGACGAGGACGCGACGCCATTCGACGAAACCCGTGGAACGCTTTCGATCCGTTCGCGTTAACTCACATAGGGCTGAACGCGGGGCTGACATTTTATCAACAAGATGGGGCACGCCTCACATGGAACAAATGTCTTCGTCGTTGGCGTTTCGAGAGGCCCCAAAGGGGGCATTCGGCGGCCTTTCCCAGAGGCCTACTCTCAGCGAAATCCTGAAATCGGACGAACTCAGTCGCGAGCTGCTGGAGGTCGTGCGCTGGCCGCAGGGTCCGATATGCCCGAGTTGCCATGCCGTCGATGCGGCCTGCAAGCTGAAGACGCGACCGGGCCTGTGGACCTGCAAGGCATGCCGACACTGCCAATACAGCGTGACGTCAGGCACGCCGTTGCATGGCACCCGCGTTAACATGATGGCTTGGGTCGTGCTGTTCCACACGCAGGAAGTGCGCGGCCAGCGGCTCAGCATTTCCCAGGTGAGCCACAAGCTGGGCGTCTCCTACCTGACCGCCAAGAGCATGCTCCAGCGGCTCGATCAACTCAGGACCGGGATGCCCGATATGGCGGAGCGCTTCCGCGGTCAACTCAGCGAGCTCGCGGCCGCCCGGATGATCGCTTCGCCCTGACCGGCGCTGCTTGACAAAGTTCTGTTTTAGAACTTACCTGTTTCCCGCATCGGCAACAGGGGGAACAGGCATGGCTGCGAAGCGGAATGCGACGGCGGCGATCGTCGGCGCCGGCGATTTCATCGGCGGCGCGATCGCGAAGAAATTCGCCGCCGAGGGCTACACGATCTTTGCCGGGCGACGGACGGCGGAAAAGCTCGAACCTCTGAAGGCCGAGATCGAAGCGGTGGGCGGTGCCTGCGTTGCCCGTGGGCTCGACGCGCGCAAGGAGGACGAGGTGGCAGCCTTCATGGCGGAAGCGGACGCCCATGCGCCGCTCGAGGTCGCTATCTTCAATGTCGGCGCCAACGTGAATTTCCCGCTTCTCGACACGACGGAGCGCGTCTTCCGAAAGGTCTGGGAGATGGCCTGCTATTCCGGATTCCTCGCGGGGCGCGAGGCGGCGCGGCACATGCTCGCGCGCGGGCAGGGCTCCATCTTCTTCACCGGCGCGACGGCGAGCTTGCGTGGTGGATCGGGCTATGCCGCTTTCGCCTCGGCGAAGTTTGGCCTGCGCGCGGTGGCGCAGAGCATGGCGCGGGAGCTGGGGCCGAAGAACATTCATGTCGCCCATCTCGTCATCGATGCAGGTGTCGACACGGCCTTTGTGCGCGAGCGCATCAAGGCGGCGGGCGGCGAGGAGGCGCTGGAGAGGCTTGCGCCCGACCAGCTCATGAATCCCGCTTCGATCGCGGAAACCTATTGGCAATTGCACAACCAGACGCGGGACGCCTGGACGCATGAGCTTGATATTCGTCCTTATGGGGAGCGTTGGTGATGGTGAAGGTGGAACATCATTTCGATTTCGGAAGCCCGAATTCATATCTTGCCTGGAAGATCATTCCAGAGATCGAGAAGCGCACGGGCGTTACCTTCGTCAATGTGCCGATCCTTCTCGGTGGCGTCTTCAAGCTCACCGGCAATCGGCCGCCGATGATCGCGTTCGGCAATATCAAGAACAAGCCGCAATATGAAAACATCGAGATGCAGCGCTTCATCGCGCGGCACAAGCTGACCAGGTTCAAATTCAATTCGCATTTCCCGGTGAACACCGTTCAGATCATGCGCGGGGCTGTAGCAGCGGAAATGGACGGTGTGCTGCCGAAATATATGGATGTCGTCTTCCGGGCGATGTGGGAAGATTCGAAAAAGATGGATGACGCCGATGTCATCCGGCAAGTGCTCGACGCGGGTGGTCTCGACGGCGCGCGCATCCTTGCCCGCATTCAGGATCAGGATGTGAAGGACAGGCTGCTTGCCAACACGCAAGCCTCCGTCGATCGTGGCACGTTCGGCGCGCCGACATTCTATGTCGGGAGTGAGATTTTCTTCGGCAAGGACCGGCTCCGGGATGTCGAGGAGGAGATCGTCCGCGTGAAGAGTTAGACTTCCTTTCCTCGCTTTGTCCGGTATAGGATCGACGCAGGGACCTAGGGAGGAAGTCATGAAAAATCAGGAAATCATCGCCATACGCGAGTTTCTCGCCTCGATGCCGGAGCCTGCAGACACGGTCGAGCTGCGCCAGACCTATGATAGTCTCGGCTCCGTCTTTCCGACGGCGGCTGATGTGACGCTCGAAAGCGTCAGCGCCAATGGCGTTCCCGCCGAATGGGCCTCGGCGCCGGGCGCGGCGCATGATCGCGTGGTCATGTATGTGCATGGCGGCGGCTACGTGATCGGCTCGGTGAAGAGCCATCGTCACCTCGTCACCGAACTCGGCCGCGCGGCGGGCACGCGTACGCTTTCCGTCGATTATCGCCTCGCGCCGGAGCATCCGTTTCCCGCTGCGGTGGACGATGCGCTTGCCGTTTATCGGTATCTCCTCGCGCAGGGCTTTACTCCTGGAAACATCGCCATTGCTGGCGATAGCGCGGGCGGCGGTCTCACGGTTGCGACGCTGCTTGCGATCCGCGAAGCGGGGCTCGATCAGCCGGCCTGCGGCTTTTGCATCTCGCCCTGGATCGATCTCGAGGCGACTGGCAATTCGATGACGGAACTTGCCGCCGTTGATCCGATGGTGAGCCGCGAGGAGCTCGACGGCATGGCGGCGGCCTATCTTGCCGGTGCGTCCGCGAAGACGCCGCTCGCGGCGCCGCTTCATGCGGAATTTCGCGGCCTAGCGCCCCTTCTCATTCATGTCGGCGCGGCGGAGACGCTGCTCGACGATTCCATCCGCCTCGCTGGAAAGGCGGGCGCCGCCGATGTCGATGTGACGCTTCAGGTGTGGCCGGAGATGATCCATGTCTGGCACTTCTTCCACCCCATGCTCGAAGCGGGACGCAGCGCCATCGCGCAGGGCGGTGAGTTCATCGGCCGGGCCATGGATGAGAGCGGAAAGCTGAAGGCTGTCGCTTAAGGCAACGCATGTCATCCCGTGCTTAAGTCCCGGGATGGCGGTGCGGAAAGTTCAATCCAGGATCATGCCGATCGAGCCGACGATGGATCGCGGCTTGCTCGTCGATTGGCGCGCGGCGCTGGCGAAAAGACCTTTCTCGAGCGGCGCTTCGAGCATCACCGTCATCGTCTGAACGAGATGCGGCAGCGTGTCCTTCGAGCTCCATGTGGGGTGGGGCCGCGAACGGTCGGTCAGCGCCGCCTCGCGCAGGGAGAGCACGCTGCTGAGATAGGCGCCCATGAAGACGAAGCGCTGGTTCTTTGCGGCGGCGGGCATCTCCGGCATCAGGCGACGCAGATGTTCAAGCGCGCGCAGATAGCCGGAGTTCCAGCGCTTCTCCAGCGCATCCATGAAGAGTTCGCGGTGGCTCATGGCGAGAAGGCCGATGAAGCGCGTGTAAGTGTCTTCCTCGTCTTCGCTCGCACCAGCAAGACCAATGGAAGGGTAGACCAGCGCTTCCGCGACTTCGCGCACGGATACCGGGCCGCCATTGGCTTCCAGCGCGTCGAGAAATGCGTTGCGGCGTTCGTCGATGAGCTTCGCGCCATCCGCCACCAATTCGCGAACCAGCGCCTCCTTGGTGCCGAAATAATAGCTGAGCGAGCCGTGGTTCTTCTGCGCCGCCGCCTCGACGATCTCGCGGACGCTCACGCCATCGATGCCGCGCAGCGCAAAAAGGCGCCGCCCCGCGAGCTTGATCTGCTCGCGCGCATTGGATGCGGATTTGGCTGGTTTTTTTGCCGGCTGCTTCGTCATCTTGACAGGATGAAGCAGGTCGGCATTATAGGTCAAATAAATTATCCAAACGACCTAAATCAACAAGCGTCGTGCTAGGGGAGGTTTTCGTGGCGGAACTCGATTTTTCGGGCAAGAACGTGCTCGTCGTCGGCGGGTCGAGCGGCATCGGCAATGGCATCGCGCAGGCGTTCCGCGCAAAAGGCGCGACGGTGCATGTCTGGGGCACGCGGGCCAAGGCGTCCGATTATTCCGTCGCGGAGGGCTCTGACCTCACGGGGCTCCACTACGCCTTCATGGATGTTTCCGATTTCGACGCCATCGAGAACTACAAGGCGCCCTTTGCTTCGCTGGACGTTCTGGTTCTGAGCCAGGGCACGGTCATCTACCAGCGCGGCGAGTTCAAGATGGACGGCTTCCAGAAGGTGATGGATGTCAACGTCAACAGCCTGATGGCCTGCGCGATCAAGTTCCACGACATGTTGTCGGCGTCCAAGGGCTCGCTCATCACCGTGAGTTCGACGGCGGCCTTCCATTCGACCAAGGGCAACCCCGCCTACAACGCGTCGAAGACCGGCGCCGTCGGCCTCACGCGCACGCTCGCGGAAGCTTGGGCGAAGGACGGCATTCGCGTCAACGGCATCGCGCCGGGCCTCGTCGACACGAAGCTGACCAAGGTCACGACCGACAATCCCGAACGCCTCGCTGCTACGCTTCAGGGCATTCCGATGCGCCGCCTGGGTACGCCGGAAGACATGGCGGGCGTCGCGCTCTTCCTTGCATCGCCGCTCGCGGCTTATGTCCTCGGCCAGACTATTCCGGTCGATGGCGGTCTCATTCTCTAATTTGCAATCGATCGGAACACGTCATGCAATTCGAACATACCGACAAGGTGAAGACGCTGATCGCGAAGCTGGAAAGCTTCATGGACCGGCACATCTATCCGAACGAACAGGCCTATTTCGACTGGGTGTCTAACCACGCCAATCTCTGGAAGCATTGGCCGGGTCTCGACGAGCTGAAGGAAAAGGCGAAGGAGGAGGGGCTCTGGAATCTCTTCCTGCCGCATGAGTATGGCGAATGGAGCCCCGGTCTCACCAATCTCGAATATGCACCCCTGGCGGAGATCATGGGTCGCGTGCCGTGGTCGTCGGAAGTTTTCAACTGCTCCGCGCCGGACACGGGCAATATGGAAGTGCTGGCGAAATTCGGCACGCCCGCGCAGCAGAAGCAGTGGCTCCGTCCTCTGCTCGACGGCGACATCCGCTCGGCTTATGTGATGACCGAGCCGCAGGTGGCATCGTCCGATGCGACCAATATCGAGACCGATATCCGCGCCGATGGCGACGATTACGTCATCAACGGCCGCAAGTGGTTGATCTCCGGCATCATGGATCCGCGCTGCAAGCTTCTGCTCATCATGGGCAAGACCAATCCCGATGCCGCGCGCCACGTCCAGCAGTCGACCATCATCGTTCCGCGCGACACGCCCGGCATCCACATCGTTCGCAATCAGTCGGTCTTCAACAGCCACAACTCACCGGGCGGGGAGGCGGAACTCCGCCTCGAAAATGTGCGCGTGCCGAAATCCAATCTCATCCTCGGTGAAGGCCGTGGCTTCGAGATCGCGCAAGGCCGCCTTGGACCTGGCCGCATTCATCATTGCATGCGATCCATCGGTCAGGCGCAGCGCGCGCTGGAAATCATGGCGCGTCGCGTCGAGAACCGCGTCGCCTTCGGCAAGAAGCTGTCGGATCAGAGCAGCATTCGTCAGGATGTTGCGCTGTCCTATTGCGAGATCGAGCAGGCGCGCCTTCTGACGCTCAAGGCCGCCGATGCGATGGACCGCTATGGTAACAAGGTCGCGCGCGACCTTATCGCCGCGATCAAGGTCATCGCGCCGCAGATGGCGCAGACGGTTTGCGACCGCGCGATCCAGGCGCATGGCGGCATGGGCGTCAGCGCCGATACGCCGATTGCGGCCTTCTTCACGCTGAACCGCTTCCTGCGTATCGCGGACGGCCCGGACGAGGTGCACATGTCGCAGCTCGGCAAGCTCAAGATCGCGGAATACAACGCGAAGAAATAGGCGCTGTCGTTCAGCGCGTTGGGGAGGACGCCATGATGGAATTGAACCGCTCGGTCAAAGGTCTGACGGTGTTGGTGACGGGTGCCGCGAGTGGCATGGGCCGCGCGACGGCGGAGGTCTTTGCCGCCGAGGGCGCCAATGTCGCGGTGACGGATTACACGCTGGAGGGCGCGGAGGCTGTTGCCGAGGGCATTCGCGCCGGAGGTGGAAAGGCGCGCGCCTGGAAGCTCGATGTTTCGGACAAGGCAGAGATCGGCGCCGTGGTCACCGAGGCGGCGCAGCACTTCGGCGGTCTCGACGCGGTCGTCAACAATGCGGGCATCTCGGGCTTCACGCAGATCGACAGCGATGGTTACGACGCTCTCTGGGACCGCATGATTTCCGTCTGTCTCACGGCGCATCAGCGGGTTATCCGGGCTGCGCTGCCGCATCTCAGAAAGTCAAAGAGCCCCCGGATCGTCAATATCGCATCGACGGAAGCGCTGGGCGCCACCGCGCTCGACAGCGCCTATTCGGCGGCGAAGGCGGGCGTCACCGGTTTGACGCGCGCTCTTGCCGTCGAGCTTGGCAAGGAAGGGATCACGGTCAATTGCGTTTGCCCGGGACCCATCATCACCGGCATGACGCAAGCGATCCCCGACGAACAGAAAGACATCTACGCCAAGCGCCGCACCGCGCTTCGCCGATATGGCCGACCGGAGGAAGTAGCGCATATCACGCTGAGCCTATGCCTGCCGGCGGCGTCCTATATCACAGGGGTCACCATTCCTGTCGATGGCGGCTTGATGGCGCGTAACGCCTGACACTCAAGAACAGGAACAAGGTCTATGAAGGCGCTTTGCTATCACGGCCCTCGCGACATTCGTTATGAGAGCTTCGCCGACGCGTCGCTGACGAGCGACACGGATGTTCTGGTGAAGATGGAAAAATGCGGCATTTGCGGCAGCGATCTTCACATCTATCACGGCGAAGGCTTCAGCCCCGATCTCGGTTTCTGCGTCGGCCATGAAGCGGTCGGCGAAGTGGTCGAGGTGGGGCGCGGCGTGAAGCGCTTCCGCTCTGGCGACAAGGTAATGCTTTCGGCGGCAGTCGGTTGCGGCTCCTGCGCCCAGTGCCTCGCCGGCCATATCGCGCTCTGTCTCAACAACGCGGCTGGCTGTTACGGTCTTAGCCATCATCTCGAAGGCTGTCAGGCGGAGGCGATCCGCGTGCCGCAGGGCGACTTCAATCTCGCGCGTGTGCCCGAGGGGCTCAGCATGGACCAGGCGTTGATGCTCACCGATGCGCTGCCGACGGCCTATTTCGGCTGCCGCAATGCCGACATCGCGCCGGGCAAGAATGTCGCCGTGGTCGGGCTCGGTCCCATCGGGCTGATGGCGGTGGAGGCCGCCTTCGTGCTCGGTGCCGCCCGGGTCTTTGCCATTGATCTCGTTCCGGAGCGGCGCGCGCATGCTGCGGCGCTTGGCGCGGTCGCGCTCGATCCGGCGGACGCAGCTGCCATCATCAGGGATCAGACGCATGGACGGGGTGTCGAGAGCGTCGTCGAGGCGGTCGGTCATGACGCGACAATCTCGCTCGCGCTGAAGCTCGCGGCGCGCGAGGGAACGGTGTCCGTCATCGGCGTCAACCAGACGAAGAAGTTCGACTTCCCCATGGGTGTCGCTTTTGCGAAGGGCCTCACCTTCCGTATCGGCACCTGCTCGGTTCAAAACGAATGGCCCGAACTCGTGCCGCTCATCCAGAG
>Ga0255338_1003836_pt1 | contig 17024 bp, 17 predicted proteins | sample MeOH1_35cm_T4_19_FD_203715 | JGI IMG/M metagenome (GOLD analysis project Ga0255338, IMG submission 203715) | Sandy soil microbial communities from University of British Columbia, Vancouver, Canada - MeOH1_35cm_T4_195 | ecosystem: Engineered > Artificial ecosystem > Sand microcosm > Unclassified ...
GGCTGGTCGGCGCCTCCAGCGGCATCGGCCGCGCGCTGGCCGAGGCCCTGCACGCGGCCGGCGCGCGCGTCGTGCTGTCGGCGCGCCAGGCGACGCGGCTGCAGGATTTCGTCCAGGCCCATCCGGGCAGCCGGGCCCTGCCGCTGGACGTTCTGGACGGCCGGGCCCTGCAGGCCGCGGTGCGGCAGCTGGCGCCCGAAGGCATCGACCTGTGCGTCTATTGCGCGGGCTACTACCAGCCCTTGCGCGCCCAGCAGTTCTCGCGCGAGCTGGCCATGCGGCACCTGGAGGTCAACTACATCGGCGCGCTCCATCTGCTCGAAGCCCTGCTGCCGCAGCTGCTGGGCCAGGCGCATGGCGGCCGGGGCGGGCATTTGAGCCTGGTGTCCAGCGTGGCCGGCTTTCGCGGTCTCCCCAAGGCCCTGGGCTATGGGCCCACCAAGGCGGCGCTGACCCATCTGGCCGAGGCCCTGTACCTCGACCTCGCGCCCGAGGGCCTGGGCATCTCGGTGGTCCATCCCGGCTTCGTCGCCACGCCGCTGACCGCCGGCAACGATTTCCACATGCCGGCCCTGCTGACGCCCGAGCAGGCCGCCGCCGCCATGCTCCGCGGCTGGGCCGCGGGCCGCTTCGAGATCCATTTCCCGCGTCGCTTCACGACCTGGCTCAAGCTGCTGCGCCTGCTGCCCTACGCGCTTTACTTCCCCGCGGTACGCCGCGGCACGGGGCTGTAGGCATGATGGACGCCCGCGCCGCCGCCATCGTCCGCCTGTTCGAGCAGCTGCAGCCCGCCGATGTGGCGCGGCTCGGCGAGTTCTATGGCGAGCACGCCTTCTTCAAGGACCCGTTCAACGAGGTGCACGATCTGGCCGGCATCCAGCGCATCTTTGCCCATATGTTCGAGACCCTGGAGGCGCCGCGCTTTCGCGTCCTCGATGCGCTGGTGCAGGACGACCAGGCCTTCATCAGCTGGGACTTCCTGTTCGGCCTGCGCGGCCGACCGTGCCACATCCACGGCAGCAGCCATCTGCGCTTTGCCGCCGACGGCCGGGTGGCCTATCACCGCGACTACTGGGATGCCGGCGAACAGCTCTACGAACGTATCCCGCTGCTGGGCGGCCTGCTGCGCCTGATCAAGCGGCGCCTGCGCGCGCGCTGAAGCGATCAGCGCATCCAGCCCTTGCGCCGGAAGTAGATCAGCGGCGCGGCCACCGAGGCCGCCATCAGCAGCAGGGCGAAGGGATAGCCCAGAGCCCAGTCCAGCTCGGGCATGAACTTGAAATTCATGCCGTAGACGCTGGCGATCAGGGTCGGCGGCAGCAGGGCGACGCTGGCCACCGAGAAGATCTTGATGATCTTGTTCTGGTTGATGTTGATGAAGCCGACCGTGGCATCCATCAGGAAGTTGATCTTGTCGAACAGGAAGGCGGTGTGCGAGTCCAGCGAGTCGATGTCGCGCAGGATCTGGCGCGATTCCTCGAACTGCTCGGCATTCAGCATGCGGCTGCGCATCATGAAGCTGACCGCGCGGCGCGTGTCCATCACATTGCGGCGAATGCGGCCATTCAGGTCTTCCTCGCGCGCGATCGCGGCCAGCACCTCGGCCGCCTCGGCATCGTTGACCTCGCTCTTCAGCACGCGCGCGCTGACTTTCTCGAGGTTGTCATAGATGCCCTCCAGCGCATCGGCCGAGTACTCGGCGTCGGCGTCGTAGAGCTTGAGCAGCACGTCCTTGGCATCCTCGATCAGGGCCGGGATGCGGCGCGCCCGCAGGCGCAGCAGGCGGAACACCGGCAAATCCTCGTTGTGCACCGAGAACAGCACGTTGTTGAAGAGGATGAAGGCCACGCGCACATTGCGGGGCGCCTCGTCGTCGTCGATCAGGAAGTCGGAACGGATGTGCAGTTCGCCGTTGTCTTCCTCATAGAAGCGCGCCGACTCCTCCAGATCGTCATCGACGATGTTCTCGGGGATCACCAGGCCGAAACGGTCGCGTATCCAGCCCTTTTCCTCGGCACTGGGCGCCTCCAGATCGACCCAGACGGGACGCGACTGCGCCAGGGCCTCGGGGCTTTCAATCTCTTCCTGGAACAGCCCGCCCTTCAGGCGGCCGTTGTCCAGGGTGAACACATTGAGCATGCAGATAGTCTCCAGCGCCGTCGCGCCGTCTTTGCGAGGACGGGCGATGCCGTCCGGAAGGGGGTTGGGGATCCCGTCTCACTCCGGACCGGCGGCTAGGGCACAGGCGCTGGAGGGACGGTCACCGAGAGTGATCGCTGTCCAAGAAAGACTCCAGTGATTGGATCGCGGGATTATCACATCGCCGCTGCGCCACCAGCAAGAAGCCGGGGCCGGCGCGGCAGGCCCCGATCGCCGGGCCGCGATGCCGAGAGCGGGGCGGGCCGCCCCGTCGGCAAAAGGGCATTGAAGCACAACTTCGGGCCCGGCAGGGCTAGTACCGCGAAACCCTCGGGAATAGCCGTCACACGCTTGTCATCCACCGCCTTCGGGAGCACACTGAATTCGCCAGTTAGCGCTTCAACACCCCTCCCGCTACCCCGCTCGTTCCCCCTTGTTTTCCGACCTCTCCAGTCTCCCCCTTCCCCAGCATTTCAGATCCGTTTCCCGACTTCCCGTCCACCCCGTGAAAGGAGGCTCTATGAACCTGACAATCAGCGGTCATCATCTTGAAGTTACGCCGGCCCTGCGTGAGTACGTGCTCACCAAGCTAGACCGGGTGACCCGCCATTTCGATCAAGTCGTCGACATCAACGTCTTGCTGATGGTGGAAAGGCAGAAGGAAAAGGAACGCAGGCAGAAGGCCGAAGTCACGGTCCACGTCAAGGGACGGGACATTTTTGTGGAGCAGTCCCATGAGGATCTTTATGCCGCGATCGACCAATTGATGGACAAGCTGGATCGTCAGGTGTGCCGCCACAAGGACCGGATGCAGGAGCATCACCATGCCTCGGCCAAGCGCCTGGAGGTGGGCGCGCCCTGAGCCGCGCCCAGCACCGACAAGGCGGCCCTCGGGCCGCCTTTTTGTTGCGCAAACGGCTTGACAGCCTCGCAATTCGAGATGCGCACAAGGCTGTTGCTGCGCCGCCGCAAATTCGCGCAATACTGCATCCGGCCCTTGCCAGCCCACCCCACAGGAAATGCGCAGCTTCCTATAATCCCCTCCCTAGCTACCGAACAAGCGCCCTGCCCAAGGCCCACCGGCCGTAATCGGCGCTGACCCGATGAACCGTCTCGCCGCCATCCTGCCCGCCAGCAATGTGCTGGTGAATGTGGACGCCTCCAGCAAAAAGCGTGTCTTTGAGCAGGCGGGTTTGCTGTTCGAGAACAACCACGCCATCTCGCGCGCCCTGGTCACCGACAACCTCTTCGCGCGTGAGCGCCTGGGGTCCACCGGCCTCGGCCATGGCGTGGCCATCCCGCACGGCCGCATCAAGGGCCTGAAGAATCCGCTGGCCGCGGTGCTGCGCGTGCAGCAGCCCATCGGTTTCGACGCGCCCGACGACGAGCCGGTGAGCCTGCTGATCTTCCTGCTGGTGCCCGAGGCGGCCACCCAGCGTCATCTGGAAATCCTCTCGGAAATTGCCGAGATGCTGTCGGACCGCGAGCTGCGCGAGCGCCTCAAGACCGAGGCCGAGGCCAGCGACCTGCACCGCCTGATTTCCGAGTGGGAACCGCTGAAGTCGGTTGCCTGACGCTGACAGCGCCGAGTGAAAGCCACCTCGATCAGCGCCGACCGGCTCTTTGAAGAGCACCGCGAGGCCCTGCGCTGGGAATGGATCGCGGGGCATGCGCATCCCGAGCGGCGCTTCGACGAGGCCGCGCTGCGCGATGCGCAGTCCGCCGCCGACCTGGTCGGCTACCTGAACTACATCCACCCCTACCGCGTCCAGATCGTCGGCCGCCGCGAGGTCGCCTATCTGAGCCAGGCCTCGGGCGAGGTGCTGGACCGCCGCATCGCCCGCATCGTCACCTTGGAGCCGCCGGTCATCATCGTCGCCGACGACCAGCCGGCGCCGGACCGCCTGGTCGCGATGTGCGACCGCGCCGAGATCCCGCTGTTCACGACAGCCGAATCGGCCGGCCATGTGATCGACCTGGTGCGCGCCTACCTGGCCCATGTCTGCGCCAACCGCACGACCCGCCACGGCGTGTTCATGGACATCCTGGGCCTCGGCGTGCTGCTGACCGGCGAATCGGGCCTCGGCAAGAGCGAGCTGGGCCTGGAGCTGATCTCGCGCGGCCACGGCCTGGTGGCCGACGATGCGGTGGACTTCTTCCGCATCGCCCAGACCGCGATCGAGGGCCGCTGCCCCGAGCTCTTGATGAACCTGCTGGAGGTGCGCGGCATCGGCCTGCTGGACATCAAGGCCATCTTTGGCGAGACCGCGGTGCGCCGCAAGATGCGGCTCAAGCTGATCGTGCACCTGGTCCGCAAGGAGACCATGGAGCGCGATTTCGAGCGCCTGCCCTACGAGCCGCTGTACGAGGAAGTGCTGGGCATGCCGGTGCGCAAGGTCGTGATCGCGGTGGACGCCGGCCGCAACCTGGCCGTGCTGGTCGAGGCCGCGGTGCGCAACACCATCCTGCAACTGCGGGGCATCGACACCTACCGCGAGTTCGTCGAGCGCCACCAGCGCGCCATCGAGAAGGGCCAGCTCGACGAGAGCTGAGCCGCCCGCGCCGCGTCGGCACCATGCAAAAGGCCGGGTCAACCCGGCCTTTCTTCATTGCCTGCGTACCCGCGCGCGGGGTCAGCGATGCGGGCAGTCCTTCTTGATGCAGCTGGCATAAAGCGCCAGCGAATGCTCCTGCAATTCGAAGCCGCGCTCGCGCGCGATCGCATGCTGGCGCTCCTCGATCGCGGGGTCGAAGAATTCCTCGACACGGCCGCAATTCAGGCAGACCAGATGGTCGTGATGGTGGCCCTCGTTGAGCTCGAACACCGCCTTGCCGGATTCGAAATGGTTGCGCGACAGCAGGCCCGCCTGCTCGAACTGGGTCAGCACACGGTAGACCGTGGCCAGGCCGATGTCGGCCCCCTCGGTCAGCAAAGCCTTGTAAACATCTTCGGCCGTCATGTGACGCTGCGCCGTCTTCTGGAAGATCTCCAGAATCTTGATGCGCGGCAGCGTCGCCTTGAGGCCGCTGTTCTTGATCTCGTCGGTCCTGTTCATCGCTCGTGGGCTGGGGCAAACCCCGGGTGGGCCTGCCGCTAGAATGGACCAATCATAGCCAGCTCCGGGCGCCCAGCGCCCCCAGGCCCTAAAGATATGCGATCCCTTTCCCGCTTTGCGCCCTCGCCGCGTCGCCTGCTCGCCGGGCTGGCTGTTCTGAGCCTGGCTGGCTGCTCCTACATGCCGTCCATGCCCTCGCTGGATGCCCTGCCCTCGGTGGCGGGTGACAAGGTGCTGGGCCTGGTGCGCCCCTACCGCGTCGAGGTCGTGCAGGGCAATGTGCTGACCAAGGAGCTGGTGGAGCGCGTCAAGCCGGGCATGAGCCGCGCCCAGGTGCGCGACCTGCTGGGTTCGCCCCTGCTGACCGACATCTTCCACGACAACCGCTGGGACTACGCCTTCTCGATCCGCCGCCAGGGCGCGCCCGAGCAGGCCCGCCATGTGATCGCCTGGTTCGACGGCGACAAGCTCAAGTCCCTGGAGCTGCCCGGCGACATGCCCAGCGAGAACGAATTCATCGCCTCCATCAACACCTTCAAGCCCACGCGCGCCGTGCCCAAGCTGGAGCTGGACGAGGCCGAGCGCAAGGCCCTGCCGATCCCGCCCAAGCCCGAGGCGGCCGCGGTCGAGCCGGTCGGCCCGGTGCGTAGCTACCCGCCGCTGGAGTCCAAGTCGTGAGCGGCGCCGCGCAGGCCAAGCTGCGCATCGCGATCGCCGGCGCCTCCGGCCGCATGGGCCGCATGCTGATCGAGGCCGTCGTCAATGCCCCCGACTGCCAGTTGAGCGGCGCGCTGGACCGCGCGGGCAGCCCGGCCCTGGGCCAGGACGCCAGCGCCTGGCTGGGCCAGAGCAGCGGCGTGGCCATCACGGCCGACCTGCGCCAGGGCCTGACCGGCGCCGACGTGCTGATCGACTTCACCCGCCCCGAGGGCACGCTGGCGCACCTGGCGGTCTGCCGCGAGCTGGGCGTCAAGGCCGTCATCGGCACCACCGGCTTCAGCCCGGCCGAAAAGGCCGAGATCGCCGCCCATGGCCAGCACATCGGCATCATGATGGCGCCGAACATGAGCGTCGGCGTCAACGTCGTGCTCAAGCTGCTGGACCTGGCCGCACGCTCGCTGAACGAAGGCTATGACATCGAGATCATCGAGGCCCACCACCGCCACAAGGTCGATGCCCCCAGCGGCACCGCGCTGAAGATGGGCGAGGTGGTGGCCGCCGCCTTGGGACGCGACCTGAAGGACTGCGCGGTCTACGGCCGCGAGGGCGTCACCGGCGAACGCGATCCCTCGACCATCGGCTTTGCCACCGTGCGCGGCGGCGACATCGTCGGCGACCACACCGTGCTGTTCGCCGGCATCGGCGAGCGCATCGAGATCACGCACAAGAGCTCCAGCCGCGTCACCTATGCCCAGGGCAGCCTGCGCGCCGCGCGCTTCCTGGCCGCCCGCGGCCCGGGCCTGTATGGCATGGACGATGTGCTGGGCCTGAGCTGAGGCGGCGATGACAGGCTTCGCGGAATTCTGGCATCTGGCCGACGCCGTCTCGCGCAGCGTTGCCTCGCTGCTGCTGCTGATGTCCGTCAGCGCCTGGGTGGTGATCCTCTGGAAAGCCTGGGTGCTGCAGCGCGCCAGCCGCGATCTGGGCCGCGCCGTGCCGGCCTTCTGGGCCGCGCCCGGCCTGGACGAGGGCCGCCAGGCGCTGGCCAGCTTCGACCGGGAGGCCCTGCTGCTGCCCCTGTTGGACGCGGCCACCGCCGAGACCCGCCAGCGCACCCTGGAGGCCGGCGGCCGGCGCGAATCGCAGCTGACCCGGCGCCTGCGCGACGCGCTGCACGCGGTGCTGCAGCGCCTGCAGTTCGGCCAGGTGCTGCTGGCCTCGATCGGCTCGACCGCCCCCTTCGTCGGCCTGTTCGGCACCGTCTGGGGCATCTACCACGCCCTGGTCAGCATCTCGGCCGCCGGCAACATCACGATCGAGAAGGTCTCCGGCCCGGTCGGCGAGGCCTTGATCATGACGGCCGCCGGCCTGGCCGTCGCCATCCCCGCGGTGCTGGCCTACAACATCTTCGGCCGCTTCGTCGGCAACTGCGAGGCCGAGCTGGAAGGCTTTGCCCACGACCTGCGCGAGCTGCTGGGCGGCGAGGACGACAAGGTCTGACACGCCATGGCCTTCGGACGCCTGGACCGCCGCGAAGCGCCCAAGCCCATGGGCGAGATCAACATGACGCCGCTGATCGACGTCATGCTGGTGCTGCTGGTGATCTTCATGATCACCGCCCCCCTGATGAGCTCCTCGCTGCGCCTGGACCTACCCAGCAGCGAGGCCGCCACGCCCAGCGATGCGCCGGCCTTCATCGCCGTCAGCCTGAGTCCCGACGGCAGCCTCTACCTCGGCGACGAGAAGCTCGCGCCCGAGCCCTTCCGGCAGCGCGTCGCCGCCCTGGCCAAGAACCGGCCCGAGATGGAGGTGCAGCTGCGCGCCGACAAGGCCGTGCCCTATGGCCAGGTGGCCCAGCTGATCGGCTGGGTCCAGGAAGCCGGGTTGAACCGCATCGCCTTCGTGGCCGATGCCGACAAGCAGCCCTGAGGCGCCGGCGTCGGCGCCTCCTACAATCGGCGCTTCGCGCACCGATCCCATCATGAACGAAAAGTACACCCCGTCCGAGGTCGAACAGGCCGCCCGTTCCCATTGGCAAGGCCGTGATGCCTATCGCGTCGTCGAAGACGCGAGCCGCCCCAAGTTCTATGCCTGCTCCATGCTGCCCTACCCCAGCGGCAAGCTGCATATGGGCCATGTGCGCAACTACACGATCAACGACATGCTGACCCGCCAGCTGCGCATGAAGGGCTACAACGTCCTGATGCCCATGGGCTGGGACGCCTTCGGCCTGCCGGCCGAGAACGCGGCGATGAAGAACAAGGTGCCGCCCGCGAAGTGGACCTACGACAACATCGCCTACATGAAGTCGCAGATGCAGGCGATGGGGCTGGCAATCGACTGGTCCCGGGAAATAGCCACCTGCAAGCCCGACTACTACAAGTGGAACCAGTGGCTGTTCCTGAAGATGCTGGAGGCCGGCATCGCCGAGCGCCGCACCCAGGTCGTCAACTGGGACCCGGTGGACCAGACCGTGCTGGCCAACGAGCAGGTGGTCGACGGCAAGGGCTGGCGCTCCGGCGCCGTGGTCGAGAAGCGCGAGATCCCCGGCTACTACCTGAACATCACCAAGTACGCCGAGGAGCTGCTCTCGGCCGTGGCCAACCCCGAGGACAATCGCTATCTGTCCGGCTGGCCCGAGCGCGTGCGCCTGATGCAGGAAAACTGGATCGGCAAGAGCGAGGGCGTGCGCTTCGCCTTCCCGCACCAGATCGCCGGCGCCGACGGCCGGCTGATCCAGGACGGCAAGCTCTACGTCTTCACGACGCGCGCCGACACCATCATGGGCGTGACCTTCTGCGCCGTGGCGCCGGAGCATCCGCTGGCCGCGCATGCCGCCGCCTCTTCGCCTGAGCTGGCTGCCTTCGTCGAGGAATGCAAGCGCGGCGGCAGCACCGAGGCCGAGCTGGCCACGCAGGAGAAGAAGGGCCTGCCCACCGGTCTGTTCGTCAGCCATCCGCTGACCGGCGCGCAGGTCGAGGTCTGGGTCGGCAACTACGTGCTGATGAGCTATGGCGACGGTGCCGTGATGGGCGTGCCCGCCCATGACGAGCGCGACTTCGCCTTCGCCAACAAGTACGGCCTGCCGATCAAGCAGGTCGTCGCGGTCGAGGGCGAGTCCTTCAACGACAAGGTCTGGGCCGAGTGGTACGGCGACAAGCAGCGTGGTGCCTGCATCAACTCCGGCGTGCTGGACGGTCTCTCCCACAAGGCCGCCGTCACCAAGGTCGCCGAGCTGCTCGGCGAAAAAGGCCTGGGCGACAAGAAGACCACCTGGCGCCTGCGCGACTGGGGCATCAGCCGCCAGCGCTACTGGGGCACGCCCATCCCCATCATCCACTGCGCTGACTGCGGCCCGGTGCCGGTGCCCGCGAAGGACCTGCCGGTGGTGCTGCCCGAGGACTGCATCCCCGACGGCAGCGGCAACCCGCTGAACAAGCGGAGCGACTTCCTGAACTGCAGCTGCCCCAAATGCGGCAAGCCGGCGCAGCGCGAGACGGACACGATGGACACCTTCGTGGACTCGTCCTGGTACTTCATGCGCTACTGCGATGCGCAGAACCCCGAGGCCATGGTGGCCGGCGGCACCGAGTACTGGATGCCGATGGACCAGTACATCGGCGGCATCGAGCACGCCATCCTGCACCTGCTGTACGCGCGCTTCTGGACCAAGGTGATGCGCGACCTGGGCCTGGTGAAGGTGGACGAGCCCTTCACCAAGCTGCTGACCCAGGGCATGGTGCTGAAGGGCGCCTTCTCGCACAAGCCGGCCGAGGGTGGCAAGAACTACTACTGGGAGCATGAGGTCGACATCCAGACCAACGAGCATGGCCAGGTCATCGGCGGCAAGCTGAAGACCGACGGCACGCCGCTGGACTACGAGATGACCACCATGTCCAAGTCCAAGAACAACGGCGTGGACCCGCAGGAGCTGATCGACCAGTACGGCGCCGACACCGCCCGGCTGTTCGTGATGTTCGCCTCGCCGCCCGAGCAGACGCTGGAGTGGAACGACGCCGGCGTCGAGGGTGCGCACCGCTTCCTGAAGCGCGTCTGGGGCTTCGGCGCCAAGAACGCCGCCGCCATCCAGGCCGCCGGCCGCGACTTCGCTGCGCTCAGCGGCGATGGCAAGGCGCTGCGCCGCGAGGTCCATCTGGCGCTCAAGCAGGTCAGCTACGACTACGAGCGCATGCAGTACAACACCGTGGTCTCCGGTGCGATGAAGCTGCTCAACGCGCTGGAAGGCTTCAAGGCCCAGGGCCAGGACGCGGCCGTGCGCGAGGGCTTCTCGGTGCTGCTGCGCGTGCTCTACCCCGCCTGCCCCCATATCGCCCACGCACTGTGGACCGAGCTGGGCTTCGCCGCCGAGCTGGGCGATCTGCTGGACGCGCCCTGGCCGGCGGTCGACGAGGCCGCCCTGGTGCAGGACGAGATCGAGCTGATGCTGCAGGTCAACGGCAAGCTGCGCGGCAGCATCAGGGTGCCGGCCGGCGCCGACAAGGCGACGATCGAGGCCGCGGCCCTGGCCAACGAGAAGTTCGCCGAGTTCAGCGAAGGCAAGGCGCCCAAGAAGGTCGTGATCGTGCCGGGCCGCCTGGTCAACGTCGTGGTCTGACGCGATGCGGAACCGCCGCCTCCTCCTCGGCCTGCTCGCCGCCGCTCCCCTGGCCGGCTGCGGCTTCGCGCCGCGCCGCGAGCCCGAGCTGCAGTTCCGCAGCCTGGGCCTGCAGGGCTTCAAGCCCGGCTCGCCGCTGGCCGCCGAGCTCAAGCGCCAGCTCGCGCGCACCAAGGCGGTCTTCGTCGAGGACTTCAACAAGGCCGAGGTGGTGCTGGAAGCCCGGCGCGACTCGCGCGACAAGAGCGTGGTGGTTTCCACCAGCGCCGGCCAGGTGCGCGAATGGCAGCTGCAGCTGCGCCTGGACTATCTGCTGCGCACGCCGGCCGGCGAGATCCTCCTGCCCTTCACCGAGCTGCGCCTGACGCGCGAGATGAACTACACCGAGTCCGCGGCCCTGGCCAAGGAGCAGGAGGAGGCCCAGCTCTACCGCTCGATGCAGTCCGACGCCGTGGCGCAGGTGATGCGCCGCTTGGCGGCCATCCGCCTGCCCGGCTGACGGCATGCAGATCCGCAGCGACGCGCTGGCCGCCCAGCTGGCCAAGGGCCTGAAGCCGATCTACACGGTCTATGGCGACGAGCCGCTGCTGGCCCAGGAGGCGGAGGACGCGATCCGCGCCGCGGCGCGCGTCCAGGGCTATGACGAGCGCAAGGTCTTCACGGTCAGCGGCGCCTATTTCGACTGGGGGCCGGTGCTGGCCGCGGCCCAGGCGCTGAGCCTGTTCGCCGAGCGCCAGTTCATCGAGATCCGCATTCCCTCGGGCAAGCCCGGCAAGGACGGTTCGGAGGCCCTGCAGCGCTATTGCGCGGCCCTGCCCGAGGACGTCGTGACCCTGGTCAGCCTGCCGCGCCTGGACAAGACCCAGCAGGGCAGCGCCTGGTTCACGGCCCTGGACGGTGCCGGCGTCAGCGTGCGCGTCGACCCGATCGAGCGCCGCGCGCTGCCGCAATGGATCGCCCAGCGCCTGCAGGCCCAGGGCCAGCAGGTCCAGGAAGGCGAGGAAGGCCAGCGCAGCCTGGCTTTCTTCGCCGACCGGGTCGAGGGCAATCTGCTGGCGGCCCACCAGGAGCTGCAGAAGCTGGCCCTGCTGCACCCCTCCGGCGTGCTGAGCTTCGAGCAGATCGAGAGCGCGGTGCTCAACGTGGCCCGCTACGACGTCTTCAAGCTCAGCGAGGCCGTGCTGTCCGGCCAGCTCAAGCGCGTGCTGCGCATGCTGGACGGCCTGCAGGCCGAGGGCGAGGCGGCCGTGCTGGTGCACTGGACCCTGGCCGAGGACGTGCGCGCGCTGCGGAAGGTGCGCGAGGCCGTGGACGCCGGCAAACCCCTGCCGATGGCGCTGCGCGAGGCGCGCGTCTGGGGCGCCAAGGAACGCCTGTTCGAGCGCATCGTGCCCGGACTGCAGAGCGCCAGCCTGCTACCTCTGCTGGAGGCGGCGCAGATCTGCGACGGCATCGTCAAGGGCCTGCGCCACCCCGGCTGGCCGCTGGACCCCTGGGCCGCGCTGCAGCGCCTGGCCCTGCTGCTGATCGAGGCCACGGCGCCGCGCGCGCCCAAGCTGGCGCTGCGGCCCTGAGCCCCACGGCGCCCCCTGCGCCCCTCAGGACGGGAAAAGCGCCCGCTTTCCCCCGCTGGCGGCAAGCCACCACGGCGCCGAACACGCTAGAGTCCGTCAGGGTTCCTCGCCCCGCACCGACTTCAGCCATGCCGCCCGTCTCCGCCTACCCCGCCCGCTGCCTCGCCGCCCTGGCCGCCCTGCTGGCGGTCCCGCTGGCTCAGGCCCTGCCCTGGGTCGTGCAGGTCAGGAGCGGCAGCGGAGAGGCGCTGGCCGACGCCGTCGTCGCGGTGGAGCTGCGCGGCCAGCCCGTCCGCGCCGCGGCCGGCGCCAGGGCCGACATGGCCCAGCGCGAGCGCCAGTTCCAGCCCCATGTGCTGGTGGTGCAGACCGGCACCGCGGTGAGCTTCCCGAACTTCGACACGGTGCGCCACCACGTCTATTCCTTCTCGCCGGTCAAGACCTTCGACATCAAGCTCTACTCCGGCACGCCGGCCGAGCCCGTCGTGTTCGACAAGCCCGGCGTCGCGACGCTGGGCTGCAACATCCACGACAGGATGAGCGCGCATATCGTCGTCGTCGACACGCCGCTGTTCGCCAGGACCGATGCGCAGGGCCTGGCCCGGCTGGACCTGCCGGCCGGCGAGCATGTGCTCAAGACCTGGCACCCCGGGCTCGCCAGGCCGCTGCTGCAAAGCCAGAAGCTGCTGGTCACCGGGGCCGGCGGCCAGACCACCGTGACCCTGGAATGAGCGCCCTGCCCGCCTTCCTGAACCTGCGCCGGCTGGAGGGCCGCATCGTCGCCCTGTTCCTGGCCCTGCTGCTGGTGGTGCAGCTGGCCAGCTTCGCGGTGATCCGCTCCAGCATCGCGCACAACGCCGACACCTCGATCGCCGCCGAGCTCCGGACCGGCGAGCGCCTGTTCAACCGCCTGCTGGCGCAGGAGGCCGAGAAGCGCCGCGACGCCGCCGAGCTGCTGGCCAAGGACTATGGCTTCAAGCAGGCCGTGGGCCTGCCGCTGGCCGAGCAGGGCACGGTGGAGACGATCCGCGACGCCCTCGCCAACCAGGGCGAGCGCATCGGCGCCAGCATCGTCGCCTATGCCGACAACGAGCTGAAGCTGGTGGCCGCGACGCGCGACGACGCGGGGCGCTTCCTCGGCCTGCTCAAGCAGGGCCAGGCCGGCGCCATGACGCAATTGGCCCAGCTGACCCTCTTGGACCAGCAGGCCTACCAGCTGGTGGCGGTGCCGGTGCGCACGCCGGCGCCGGCGGGCTGGATCCTGATGGGCTTCGCGCTCGACCAGGCCACCCTGCAGGACCTGAAGGGCCTGTCCGAGCAGCAGGCCGTGCTGGTGCTGAGGAACGGCGCGGCGGCCTGGCAGCCGCTGATCAGCCTGCTGCCCGCCGAGGCGGCGCAGAGCCTGGCGCAGCAGATCCCGGCCAGCGGCGGCCTGTTCGCCGCCGAGGTGGCGGGCGAGCAGATGCGCGGCCGCTTCGCGCCCCTGCTGCAGCAGAAGGACCAGCAGCTGGCCGTCGTGCTCTTGCGCTCCTTCGACGAGGCGATGGCGCCCTACCGCCAGCTGCAGCTGACCCTGCTGGCCCTGACCCTGGTCGGCGTCGCGGTGTTCGCGCTGGGCGCGGTGCTGACGGCGCGCCGCATCAGCGGCCCGCTGACGGCGCTGGCGGCCTCGGCCGCGCGCCTGGGCCGCGGCGACTACGAGACGCCGGTGCGGCGCCAGTCCAGCGACGAGGTCGGCGACCTGGCCGACGCTTTCGAGACCATGCGCGGCGACATCCGCGCCCGCGAGGCCCAGGTGCATCGCCTGGCCTTCTGGGACCCGCTGACCGGCCTGCCGAATCGCGAGCAGTTCGGCCAGCAGCTGGCCGCGCGCCTGGCCGCCAGCGACGCGCCCTGCGCCGTGCTGATGCTGGACCTGGACCGCTTCAAGCATGTCAACGACGTGCTGGGCCACGCCTTCGGCGACCGCCTGCTGTGCAGCGTGGCCGAGCGCCTGGCCAGGCTGCCGCTGCCGGGCCAGCCGCTGCTGGCGCGCCTGGGTGGCGACGAATTCGTGCTGCTGCTGGAGCGGGCCGACGAGGCCCTGGCCCTGGAAGCCGCGGCACGCATCCTGCAGGACTTCGAGCTGCCGCTGCACATCGAGGATCAGACCGTGGACCTCGGCGCCGGCATCGGCGTCGTGCTCTACCCGGCGCATGGCCGCGAGGTCAGCCAGCTGCTGGCGCGCGCCGAGCTGGCCATGTACGCGGCCAAGCGGCGCCAGAGCGGCAGCATGGTCTATGTGGCGGCGCTGGACGCCGGCAGCCAGGAGTCGCTGTCCCTGCTGGGCGAGCTGCGCCGCGCCATCGAGGGCGGCGAGCTGCGCCTGTACCTGCAGCCCAAGGTCGATCTGCAGAGCGGCACGGTGGGCAGCGCCGAGGCCCTGGTGCGCTGGCAGCACCCGACGCGCGGCCTGGTGCCGCCGATGCAGTTCATCCCCTTCGCCGAGCAGACCGGCTTCATCCGCGCGCTGACCGCCTGGGTGGTGGAAGAGTCGGCCCGGGCGGCACGCGAGGCGCAGCGGCGCGGCATCGCGCTGCGCATCAGCATCAATCTCTCGACCCGCGACCTGATGGACCAGGACCTGCCGGCCAAGATCGAGGCCCTGATCGCGCGCCACGAGATCACGCCCGCGACCCTGTGCCTGGAGATCACCGAGAGCGCCATCATGGACGACCCGCAGCGCGCCCTCAACACCCTGGAGCGCCTGCACGAGATGGGCTTCAAGCTCTCGATCGACGATTTCGGCACCGGCTATTCCTCGCTGGCCTACCTGAAGCGCCTGCCGGTGGACGAGCTGAAGATCGACCGCAGCTTCGTGATGGCGATGGAGCGCGACCTCGACGACGCCAAGATCGTGCGCTCCACCATCGAGCTGGCCCACAACCTCGGCCTGAGCGTGGTGGCCGAGGGCGTCGAGACCGGCAAGGCCTGGAAGCTGCTGGCCGAGCTGGGCTGTGACGAGGGCCAGGGCTATCTGATCGGCCGCCCGATCCCGGCCGGGCAATTCATGGACTGGCTGCCGACCTGGCAGCCGCCGGACCTGAGCAACGAGTCGCTCGACTCCGTGCTCGCTGGCCTGAACTGACGTTTCCTTCAGTAGCCGCGCTCGCGCCGCACCAGATGCGCGGGCTCGCGGCCGGCGCGCCAGGCGCGCAGGTTCGCCGCCACCAGGGCCGCGGCGCTGCGCGCATCGGTCTGGGCCGCGGTATGCGGCAGCACGGTGATCCTCTCGTGCGCCCAGAACGGGTGCTCGGGCGGCAGCGGCTCGACCTGGAACACGTCCAGCACCGCATGGCCGATGCGGCCGCTGTCCAGCGCGGCCAGCAGATCGGCCTCCACCACATGGGCGCCGCGCGCCAGGTTCACGAGGCTGGCGCCCGGCTTGCATTGCGCCAGCCGCGCCGCGTCGAAGAAGCCGCGCGTCGCCGCGGTCAGCGGCAGCAGGTTGACGACGGTGTCGGCACGGCCCAGGGCCGCGGCCAGCGCGGCCTCGCCGTGCAGACATTCAACGCCCGGCAAGACCGCCGGCGAGCGGCTGTAGCCTGCCACCGCATAGCCCTGCGCCGCCAGCGCCTGCGCCACGCGCCCGCCCAGCTCGCCCAGGCCCAGCACCAGCACCCGCCATTCGGCCGCGCGCGGCTGCGCCGGCGCTCGCCATTCGCGCCGGCGCTGCTGCGCCTGCACCTGGAAGAAGCCGCGCTGCAGGCCCAGCACGGCCCACAGCGCGGTCTGCGGCATCGCCTCGTTCATCGCCGGATCGACCATGCGCGCCAGCGGGATGCCGGCCGGCAGCGTGTCATCGGCCAGCAGCTTCTCGACCCCGGCCCACAGCGACTGGATGAAGGCCAGCCGCGGCAGGCCCTGCAACGCGCCGGGCGGCGGATTGGCGACGACCGCGATCTCCACCTCGGGTCCGGGCTCCAGCACCCAGTTCTCCTCGGGCAGGGCCTCGCGCAACAGCGCCAGCCATTGCGCGCGCTCGGCCGCGTCGAAGCGGCCACACAGCAACACCGACATCAGCTGTCCTTGTCCTCCAGCGCCTCGCACAAGGCCATCAGCCCCGAGCGCAGCGTGGCGATGCGCACCGCGTGGCGGTCGCCGGCGAAGCGCTCCTGCCAGACCTTGGGCGGCTGGCGGCCATGGACCAGGGCCAGCCAGACCGTGCCGACCGGCTTCTCGGCGCTGCCGCCGGTGGGGCCGGCGATGCCGGTGACGGCCAGGGCCCAGTCGATCGGCGCATGGGCCAGCAGGCCCTTGGCCATGTGCAGGGCCACCTCGCCGCTGACCGAGCCATGCAGGCCGATCAGCGCCGCCGGCACGCCCAGCAGCTCGGTCTTGGCCTCGTTGCTGTAGCTGACCACACCGCGCTCGAACCATTGGCTGGAGCCCGACAGGCTGGTGCAGGCCGCGGCGATCAGGCCGCCGGTGCAGCTCTCGGCTGTGCCCAGGCGCTCGCGGCGCTGGATCAGCGCGACCGCGATGCGGTCGATCAACTCGTGCTCTTCGGGAAACAGCATGGCGAACCTCCTAGAACAACGCGCGCCACAGCGCGATCACCAGCAGCGTACATCCAGCCGCGACGAAATCGTCGAACAAGATGCCGAAGCCCTGGGCCCAGCCGACCGGCTGGCCGCGCCGGCCCTTGAACAGCCGGTCGGCCCAGCCCACCGGCCCCGGCTTGGCGGCATCGAAGAAGCGGAACAGGCCGAAGGCGATGGCCTGGCCGAGCAGGCCCATGGGCATCGCCAGCAGCAGCACCAGCCAGAAGGCCAGCACCTCGTCCCAGACGATGCTGCCGGGATCGGGCGTATTGAGGTGGCGCGCGCTCAGGGTGCAGGCCCACCAGCCGACCAGGGTGCCCAGGCCGATCAGCCAGCCCCATTGCGCGGCGCTCAGCCAATGATCCAGCACCAGGAAGGCCACCCAGGCCCACAGGGT
>Ga0255338_1003837_pt1 | contig 17021 bp, 12 predicted proteins | sample MeOH1_35cm_T4_19_FD_203715 | JGI IMG/M metagenome (GOLD analysis project Ga0255338, IMG submission 203715) | Sandy soil microbial communities from University of British Columbia, Vancouver, Canada - MeOH1_35cm_T4_195 | ecosystem: Engineered > Artificial ecosystem > Sand microcosm > Unclassified ...
CGTGCTGCCGTGCACCGCCGAGAGGGGACCTCGATGCCGAGACGTGCGTCGGGGACCGCGACGACAAGCACGGTGGCCCGCGTCAACCAGACCGCGATCCTGGAAGCCCTGCGCGGCTCCGGCGCGCTCTCCCGCCAGCAGCTGGGCGCCCTGACCGGGCTCAGCCCCGCCACCGTCAACCGGTTGACCGCCGCCCTCATCGACGAAGGCGTGATCACCCAGGCCGGCCAGGTCCCGTCCACGGGGGGGCGGCCCGCGCTGCTGCTGCGCTACGCCGGCGGGTCGCGCGCGGTCGCCGCCATCCAGGTCCGGGCCGACAGGGCGACGGGCATCCTCGTGGACTTCGACGGGAAGGTGATGGTCCGCCGGGAGGTCGACTTCGGACCGCGCTTCGTCCCCTCGGAGAGCTCCCGGGCTCCGATGCAGGACCGCGACCGGGACCGCACGGAGCGGCTCGCCAAGACGATGGGCCTGCTGGACGGGCTGATCGCCACCGCGACGACGATGGGCACGCCCTGCCTGGCGGCCGCGGTCGCCGTCCCCGGTGTGGTGCACCACCCGGAAGGCCGGGTGAGCCGGATGCCCGAGCTGGACTGGTCCGACCTGCCGCTCGGCGACATGCTCCGGGCCCGCACGACGATCCCGGTGGTCGTGGAGAACGACGCGAACGCGCTGGCCTTCGGCGAATACCACCGCGGAGCCGGCCGCGGGGTGGACAGCCTCGTCGCCCTCGTGCTGGAGAACGGGCTCGGAGCCGGCATCATCACCAACGGTCAGTTGCACCGCGGTGCGCGTGCCCAAGCCGGCGAGATCGGGTACCTGCTGATGGACCGGTTCTCGTTGTCGCGCTCCTACTCCGACGTCGGCGACCTGGAGGACCGGGTCGGGTCCGTCGCGCTGACCCGACGCGCCCTGGAGTGCGGGGTGCCGGTCCCCGAGCGAGGCGTCACCGCGGAGTACATCTTCACCGTCGCCGGCTCGGGCGACCGCGCCGCCGAGGGGATGGCCCAGGAGATCCTCGACATGGTGGCCATCGCGGTCGGCGCGATGGTGGTGATCCTCGACCCGGACCTGGTCATCGTGGGCAGCAGCTTCGTCGGCAGTGCGGAGATCGTCATCCCGGCGATCCACGAGCGGCTCGCCGGGCGGATCACCGGCGTGCCGCCGATCGTGGCGGCCGAGCACCGCAAGGACGCGGTGCTGCTCGGGGCGGCGGAGCTGGCGGCGGCCGAGGTCAACGGGTTCGCGTACTTCGCGACGAACGGCACCTCTGCGGCGGCGATGGGCGCCTGAGGCGCCCCCGCATCCTTGACACCGGACATGCACGGGGACTATCGTCCCGATCACTTCTTCTCACTTCGATCCGAAAGAAGTGGGACCACTCCGTAAGGACGCGGGAGGCGGCACGTTGATCGCGGGGATCGATGTGGGCGGCACCAAGACCCATCTGCGGGTCGAGCGGGACGGGGCCGTGGTCCGCGATCTGACGGTGCCGACCAGCGCCTGGCTCCGCGGTGGGCTGGCCGAGGAGGAGTCCAACGCCGATCGCCTGCTGGACCTGGTCGCCGACGTCGAGGGCGCCGACCGCGCAGCGCTCGTCGTGGGCGCCCACGGCCTGGACAACGACGCGCAGACCGCGCGGTTCCAGGCGTTCCTCACGCAGCGCCACCCCGGTCCGGTGCGGGCCGTCAACGACGTCGAGCTGCTCGGGCCGGCGGTCGGCCTGGACCACGCGATCGCCGTCGTGGTCGGCACCGGTTCGAAGGTCGTCGGGCACGCCACCGACGGGGCGGTCGTCGCCGCGTGCGGGTACGGCTTCCTGCTGGACGACCCGGGCAGTGCCGCGGCCCTGGCACGCGAGGCGGTGCGCGCCGTCATCGACGCCGCCGACGCCGGCGAGCCCCTCGACGTGCTCGGCGAGATCTTGACCGCTCGTTTCGGGGTGTCCGACGAGGTCGCGCTGGCGTACGCGTTCACCGACGACGCCACCTTGACCGCCTGGGGCGCGCTGGCGCCGCTGGTCTTCGACGCTGCGGACCGCGGCAGCCTGCTGGCCGCCCGCGTGGTGGACGATGCCGCGTTCCAGCTCGCCCGGGCGGTGGCCCGGGTGCACCGGCGCGGTGCCCTGGGCGCCGACGTGGTGTGCGCCGGCGGTGTGGTGGTGAACCAGCCCCGGCTCTACCAGGCGCTGGTGCGCTGCATCGGCGACCTCGACCTGGGGCTGCGGGTGCAGCTCGTCGACGTACCTCCCGTCCTGGGGGCTCTGGCCCTGGCCGAGCAGCTTTCTGCCCACGCATCAACCAACGGATCAAGGAGCAATCGATGAAGATCGCCTTCTCGAGGGCGCGGTCGGCCCGCGTCGCGACAGGCCTGGCCGCCGCGGCGGCGCTCACCCTGACCGGGTGCAGCGTCACGGGCGCCAGCACGTCCACCAGCAGCACGGCGCAGGACGACGCCACCGGGACCATCAACGTCCTGCTGATGAAGCAGGCGGGGTACTCCGAGACGGACGTCGCCACGATGATCGAGCAGTTCCAGGCCGACAACCCGGACATCAAGGTCAACCCGACCTTCGTCTCCTACGAGGCGCTGCACGACAAGATCGTCACGTCCGCACCCGCGGGCACGTACGACGTGGTGCACCTCGACGTCATCTGGCCCGCCGAGTTCGCCTCCAAGGGCATCATCAGCGACGTCACCGACCGGTTCCCGAGCGAGTGGAAGAACGACATGCTCGGCGGTGCGCTGACCTCCGCGGAGTACCAGGGCAAGTACTACGGCGTGCCGTGGGGCCCGTCGACGAAGCTGTTCTTCTACAACAAGGACATGATCGCCCAGGTGGGCGCCACCGCCGACGACCTGAAGACCTGGGACGGCGTGCTCGCCGTGGCCAAGAAGATCAAGGACGCCGGGATCGTGCAGTACCCGCTGGCCTGGAGCTGGTCGCAGGCCGAGGCGCTCGTGTGTGACTACGCCCAGATCCTCGGGGCGTTCGGCGGCACCTTCACCGACGACAGCGGCAAGCTCGCGGTGAACAGCCCGGCCGGGGTCGAGGCCCTGACGTGGATGAAGAAGACGATCGACGACGGCCTGACGGACCCGGGGTCCCTGACGTTCCTCGAGGACGACACGGACAAGTCCATGGCGGCGGGCAAGACCGCGATGGAGATCAACTGGGAGTCGACGTTCCGCGACCTCAACGACCCGTCCATCTCCCAGATCGTCGGCCAGGGCGCCGTGGCGGTCACGCCGGCCGGGCCCAGCGGTGCCAACCCCGGGGTCAACGGATCGATGGCCCTGGCGATCAGCTCCACGTCGAAGCACCAGGCCGCGGCGTGGAAGTTCATCGAGTACGTCACCAGCGAAGCCGTCCAGGAGCAGTTCGTCACCAGCAACATGACCAACTGGAAGGCCTCCTACGCCAAGCCCGAGGTCACGAAGAACAACCCCGAGGTGTTCGCGGCCGCCGGCAAGGAGTACGACTCGATGATCCTTCGGCCGCCGGTGGCCAACTACAACTCGGTGTCCCAGGCTCTCCAGCTGGAGCTGCAGAACGCGCTCCTGGGCAAGAAGACCCCGCAGCAGGCAATGGACGACGCGGTCAAGGCCGCGAACTCCCAGGGCTGAGCCGATGACGGTCGCCAGCGCGAAGCCCTCGCGCACCTTCACACCGGCCGGGAGCGGCCGCCCCCGCAAGCGGAGGGACACCCAGCAGCGGCTCGCGTTCTGGCTGCTGCTGCCCGCCGGCGTGGCCGTGTTCGGTGTGATCGTCTACCCGATCCTGCGCACCCTGCTCATCTCGTTCTTCGAGGTGAACTCCGCGCTGGCGACCGTCACCCCCTTCGTCGGGCTGCAGAACTACGCCCACGTCCTGTCCAGCTCCGGCTTCTGGGGGGCGATGGGACGGACCGTGTACTTCACGCTGGTCTCCACCGCGCTGGAGCTGGTGCTGGGACTGGTCGTCGCCGGGCTGCTCAACGCGAAGCTCAAGGCGCGATGGGTGTTCCGCGCCATCGTCGTCATCCCGTGGGCGATCCCGACGATCGTCAACGCCGCGATGTGGAAGGGCATCCTCAACGCCCAGTACGGCGCACTCAACGCGCTGCTCACCCAGCTCGGGGTGATCGACCAGTACCAGGCCTGGCTCGGTGACCCGACGACGGCCCTCAACATGGTGATCCTCGCCGACGCCTGGAAGACGACCCCCGTCGTCGCGTTCTTCCTGCTGGCCGGCCTGAACTCGATCCCCGAGGAGCTGTACGACGCGGCCAAGATCGACCGGGCCGGCTGGCCGCGGATCTTCCGGTCCATCGTGCTGCCGATGCTGGTGCCGTCGATCTCGATCGTCCTGGTGCTGCGCACCATCGAGGCGTTCAAGGTCTTCGACATCATCTACGCGATGACCCGGGGCGGTCCGGTGAACGGCACCCAGACCGTGGCGTACTACGCCTATATGACCGCGTTCTCCGACCAGAACTTCGGGCTGGGCTCGGCCCTGGCCTTCATCATCGTCCTGGTCATCCTCGCGCTGACCGCCTTCTACCTGAGGCTGCTGCGCCGATCGGAGATGAGCCTGCTGTGAAGAGGGCCACCCGCTACTCGATCCTCGTCCACGGCGGCGCGGCGATCGTCTCCCTGGTGATCCTGGCCCCGTTCGCCTGGATGGTCGTGGCCAGCATCTCTCCCCAGCGGATGCTCATCACCACGCCGCTGCGCTGGATCCCGGACCACCTCTACCTGGACCGCTACACCGAGATCTTCCGGGGCAGCGCCGGGGGCACGGGTGCCGCCTTCCGGGCGGCCCTGGTGAACTCCACCGTCGTCGCCAGCGGCACCGTGGCCGTCGCCATGCTGGTCGGCATCCTGGGCGCATACGCCTTCGCCCGGCTGCGCTTCCGGTTCCGGCGGTCCGTGCTCGCCCTGTTCCTGCTCACCTACATGCTTCCGCAGATCTCCCTGCTCATCCCGCTCTACCTGATCCTCAACGTGCTGGGCCTGCTGGACACCCGCGTCGGGCTGATCCTGGTCGACTGCTCCCTGGTGATCCCGTTCGTGCTGTGGATCCTCAGCAACTACTTCCTCACCATCCCGGTGGAGCTGGAGGAGGCCGCGCGCATCGACGGCACCAGCCGGCTGGGTGCGTTGTTCCGGGTGATCCTGCCGGCGGCCAGACCGGGCATCTTCGCCGCCATCATGTTCGCGTTCCTGCTGGCCTGGGACGAGTTCATGTACGCGCTGATCTTCACCTCCTCCACCGCCGCGAAGACCGTGCCCGTGGTGATCTCGGAGTTCGCCGGTCGGTACACCACCGACTTCGGGCTGGTGGCCGCCGGCGGCATCCTCGCCGCCCTGCCACCGATCGTCGTCGCCATCGCCTTCCAGCGGTACGTCGTCAGCGGCATGGCCGCCGGCGGCGTCAAGGGCTGATCTCTCCCACCGACCGGATGCGAGCACCGATGTTCCAGAAGATCGCCTTCGTCGACGCGATCGCCGCCCAGCCCGAGGCCCTGGCCCGCTGCCTGTCCAGCGTGCGCCGCAGCCTGCAGACGACGGGCCTCGCCCCCTGGCGCCCCGGTGAGACCGTGGGGCTCGTCGGCATGGGAGCGTCCACGCACTCCGGGCACGCCCTCGTCGCCCTGCTGGCCGAGGCCGGCGTCCGCGCGGTCAACCTGACCGCCTCGGACATCGCCGCCGGCGCGCCCGGGTTCCAGGCCGCGGACCACTACGTCATCGTCTCGGAGTCCGGCCGCAGCCCCGAACCCATCGCCGCAGCCGCGCTGCTGACCCCCGGGCGCCGCATCGCGATCACCAACGACCCGGACGCCCCCCTCGCCGAGGCCGTGGACGCCACGCTCGGCCTCGGCGGGTTCGACGACTCGCCGGTCTACACCGCCGGCTACACCGCCACCCTCCTGGCGTACGCCCTGCTGCTGGACCGGCAGGGCGTGCGGCCCGCCGGCCCGGACGTCGAGGCGATCCCCGCCACGGTGGCGGCCGCCCTCGAGCGGTACGACGAGGTGGCCGCCCGGCTGGCGGGCACCCTGCGCACCGCAACCGCGGTCGACGTCGTCGGACGTGGACCGTCGCTGGCCTCGGCCGCCGAGACCGCCCTCATGGTCCGCGAGGCGCTGCGGATCCACAGCGCCGCCTTCGACACCTACCAGTACCTGCACGGTCCCATGGAGCCGCTGCGCCCCGGCTCGGTGCTGATCGCCTTCGGCGACGGGCGCGAGCTGACCGTGCCCGACTCGCCCCTGCAGGGCGGCGCCCACGTCATCCTGGTCACCAGCGCGTCCCCGCAGGACATCCCCTCCGCGGGGCACGAGGCCCTGACGATCGTCCCGCTGCCGCCCGAGCTGACGGGCGTCCCCCGGGTCGTCGTCGAGACCGTCATCGCCCAGCTGCTCGTCGCGCACGCGGCGCGCGGCCTGGACTTCAAGGTCGAGGACTTCCTCTACACGCAGGCCGACACCAAGCTCCCCGACTGATTCAGGGCAGGGCGGCCAGGACCGTCCGCTGGATGGCCACCGCCGAGGCTCCGCGGGCCCAGAGCGTCGGGTCGTCCTTGACCAGCAGAAGGTCCACGTCACTGGCCTCGGCGTTGCGGTGCTCCCGGATGCTCGCGACCAGCCGGTCCCAGCCGACCTCCGCCAGGCGGATGCCCTCCCCGGTCAGCACGATGCGCTCGGGCTGGGCGATGTTGGCGACGTCGGCGATCAGCACACCGAAGGCGCGGGCGGCGTTCCCGACGATCTGGTCCGCGATCGGGTCGGCCGCGACTGCCAGGTCGAGCACCTCGTCGTAGGTCAGCACCCTGCCGGAGGCGAGCGCTGCCTGCGTCTGGATCGCGTCCATCGACAGCAGCGCGTTGGCGCAGCCGCGGTGGCCGTCCGGGCATGCCGGGCCGAGCGGGTCGAGGGGGAAGTGGCCGAGCAGGCCGAGGCCGGAGTCGCGCCCGTGCACCAGGCGGTCGTGGATCACCAGGCCGCAGCCCACGGCGGCCCCGATGGTGATGGCGGCGAAGTCGCTGACGTCCCGCCCGGCACCGAACCAGTGCTCGGCCTCCATGAGTGCGTCCAGGTCGTTGGCCAGCACCACGGGCACACCCAGCCGGTCACGCAGGAGCGTCCCGAGGTCGACGTCGCGCCAGCCGAGGAAGGGCGCGCGACCGACCCGCACGTCCTCGTGGACGATGCCGCCCAGACCGACGCCGACCGCGGCGACGCAGGCCTCAGGACGCGCCGCGGTCACGTCGGCGACAAGACCGGCGAGCAGGTCGACGACCGCCTGGGGCCGGTGGTCGTCGATGGCCACGTCCGCGGCGTTGACGATGTCCGCCCGCAGATCGGTGAGCGCGGCGAAGGCGCGCGTACCGGTCAGCTTGATGCCGACGAAGTGGTCGAGCCGCGGGTCCACGTCGAGCGGCTGCGGGGGACGGCCGCCGTTGCGGGCGGCGGGGTCGGTGGTGTCCTCCACCTCGTGCAGCACCCCGGTGTCGATCAGCGGCTTGGTCAGGCGGGTCAGGCTCGGCGTCGACAGCTCGAGGCGCTGCGCCAGCTCCGTGCGGGCGAGCGGGCCGTGGACCAGCACCTCGAGGGCGACGCGCCGCTCGGACACGGACAGCGCGGTCCATCGCGACGGTGTGGTGGGCATCGGCGCTCCCCGGCAGGCATCGGACTGGCTCTGGACGTCATCGGTCGACGTCCGATGATTATGCCGCAACGGAACGATCCCGTCCCTCCCTCCCGTGACCGGAACGTGACTTCACCTGGCTTGACGGATGAGTGGCCATCTGCCACTTTGTGTTGGCACAAAGAAAACACGTCGACGGAGACCACCCGGACGCAGTCTTCCAGGGTCTGGGTTCGCCGCGGACGTGGCGAGACGATGACGTCACAACACCGGAGGCCAACGATGTCCAGCACCGCCCGACGGACCGCATTGACCGCCCTCGCGGCGGGCGCGGCCCTCGCTCTCACCCTCACCGCCTGCAGCTCGGGCGGAGGTGCAGGCCCCGCGCAGACGCCCATCGCATCAGCAGGCGCCGGCATCTCGGGGACCGTCACCTTCTGGCACGCCTACTCGGCGGACTCCCAGGAGGTGAAGACCCTCGACACGGAGATCATCCCTGCGTTCGAGTCCCTGCACCCCGGCGTGAAGGTCACGGCCGTGCCCGTGCCCTACGACCAGCTGCACCAGAAGCTGGTCACGGCCGTGGCCGGTGACACCCTGCCCGACCTGGTCCGCTCCGACATCATGTGGGTCCCCGAGCTGGCCGACCTCGGCGTGCTCGTGCCCCTCGACGAGCAGATGCCCGACTTCAGCACGTACGCCGACCAGGTCTACGAGGGTGCGCTGGCGACCAACGCGTGGAAGGGCCACTACTACGGCCTGCCGCTCGACACGAACACGCGGGTGCTGCTCTACAACTCCGACGCCCTGGCCAAGGCCGGCATCACCGCACCGCCGGCGACGTTCGACGAGCTTCGCGCCGACGCCCCGAAGCTGGCCGCCGCGGGCGTGTCCGTCTTCGCCGACAACAGCACGTCCGGCTGGAACGTGCTCCCCTGGATCTGGAGCGCCGGCGGCTCCGTCACCGACGACGGGGTGACCAAGGCGACGGGCTACCTGAACTCCGCGGCGTCCGTCGCCGGTGTGCAGCTGCTGGTGGACCTGTACCAGCAGAAGGCGCTCCCGGACATCATCCTGGGCGGCACCGGCGGCACGGCCACGTCCGACGGCCTGGCCACCGGCCAGTACGCGACGATCCTCGACGGCCCCTGGATGTACCCGATCTTCGCGTCGCAGTACCCCAGCTTCCAGCTCAAGGCGGCACCGGTGCCCTCCGGTGACGGCGGCAGCATCTCCGTGGTCGGCGGCGAGTCGGTGGTGCTGACCACGTCGTCGAAGAACAAGGACGCCGCCGCGGAGTTCCTGCGCTACCTCCTCTCGGAGGACGCGCAGCTGGCGATGGCGAAGGTCGGCCAGATGCCGGTGCTGTCCGACCTGGGCGACCAGCTGACCAGCATCAACGCCTACTACGCCCCGTTCGTCACGCAGCTGGCCACCGCCCGGCCCCGGACGCCGACCCCGGCCTGGCCCAAGATCGACGACATCCTCAAGGCGCAGATCCAGCAGGCGATCCAGGGCGACATCAGCGTGCAGGACGCGCTCGACCAGGCCGCGGCGCAGATCGACCCGTTGCTGGCGAAGTACGCCGGCTGACGCCGCGCTGACCAGCCGCACCCCGACGATCGGAACGGACCGACCATGACCACCACCACCCCGGCGCTCGGGTCGGTCACCCGCAACGCCCCCGGTGGGACGGACCGGCGCCAGCCCGGCTCGTCCCGCCGGCGGGCGGGCTGGGCGGGTCTCGTCTTCATCGTCCCCGGCTTCGCCCTGTACCTGCTGGTGATCGGCTGGCCGGCGGTGCAGGCGCTGCTGCTCAGCCTGCGCGACTACAAGATCACGCCCGGGGCCGAGAGCCCCTGGGTGGGGCTGGCCAACTACTCCCGCGCGCTGCACGACCCGGTGCTGGTCCGCTCGTTCGTCAACGCCGGCGTCTACATGATCACCACGGTGCCGACTCAGATCCTCATCGGCCTGGGCCTGGCCGTGCTGCTCGACACCGTCCTGCCCGGGCGCACCCTGTTCCGGGTGCTCTTCTACCTGCCGGTGGTCACCAGCTGGGTGGTGGTCTCACTGCTGTTCCAGTACCTGTTCGCCACCGACCACGGCGTCGTCAACTGGTTCCTGACCGACGTGCTCGGCGTGGTGGACCACCCCGTCAACTGGCTGGGACAGCGGTGGACGGCGATGGCCGCCATCGGGGCGCTCGGCGTCTGGAAGGGCGTCGGCTGGTCGATGCTGATCTTCCTGGCGGCGCTGACCGGCGTGCCGCGGGAGCTGCACGAGGCGGCCGCGCTGGACGGGGCCGGTGCGTGGCGGCGGTTCCGGCACGTGTCGATGCCCTTCATCCGCCCGACCATGGTCACCGTGGTGATCCTGCTGGTGATCGGCGGGTTCAACGTCTTCACCTCGGTGCTGCTGATGACCAACGGCGGTCCGCTGGACCAGACGCAGGTGCCGCTGACGTACATGTACCGGCAGGCGTTCGGGTACCTGGACTTCGGGTACGGGTCGGCGATCTCGTTCCTGCTCACGGGCCTGGTGCTGGCGATCGCCGGGCTGCAGTACTGGTGGGCGCGACGCACGGCGGACGGAGGCGGACGGTGATCGCCGGGCCGCGCTCGCGGCGCGTGGCGGTCGCGGGCGTCCGGTACGCACTGCTGATCGGCGCCGCCGTGGTGCTGGCGCTGCCGTTCGTCCACATGGTCTCCACGTCGCTCAAGGCGCACACCCTGCTGCTGGAGTACCCGCCGCGGCTGATCCCGAAGGACCCGACCCTGGACAACTACGTCCAGGCGTGGGGGGCGAACAACTTCGGCCGGTACTTCCTCAACTCGGCATCGGTGGCGATCGCGACGACGGTGGGCACCGTGCTGCTGGCCTCGATGATGGCCTACGGGTTCGCCCGGTTCCGGTTCCCCGGCAAGGGCGTGCTGTTCGGCACGGTGGTGGTCGGGCTGACCATCCCGACCATGATGCTGATCATCCCGCAGTTCCTCCTGGCCAAGAACCTGGGGCTGCTGGACTCGTTGCCCGGCCTGGTGCCCTTCTACGTCGGCACGCAGATCGCCTTCTCCACGTTCCTGCTGCGGGCGTTCTTCGAGCAGATCCCCGCCGAGCTGGACGAGGCGATGATCATCGACGGCGCCGGCGCCTGGCGGCGGTACTGGAACCTGGCGCTCCCGCTGTCCAGGCCGGCGCTCGCCACGGTGGCGATCTTCACGTTCCTCGGCAGCTGGGACGAGTTCGTCTGGGCGCTGACCGTGATCAACGACGTCTCCAAGCGGACCCTGCCGATCGGCATCGCGCTGTTCCAGGGCCAGCACGGCACCTCGTGGGGGCTGGTGTTCGCCGCCTCGGTGATCGCCGTCGTCCCGGTCATCGCCGTGTACGTGACATTCCAGCGCCAGCTCGTCGCCGGCCTGACCAACGGAGCTCTCAAGAGCTGATCCCCCGACCCACCCTCCGCCACGACCCTTCCGCCACGACCCTTCCGCCACGACAGCGCACCCCCGGGGTGCAGGAGCACCATGCCGACGCCACCCGCCCCACTCACGGCCCCCGACCTGCTGCCCTCCAAGGTGCGTTATGCCACCGACGAACCCGTGGTGCTCGAGGTGCGGGGAGCCGTCACCGGCACGCTCGAGGTGCTGCACCTCGGCGAGCCGGTGCGCACCGCCCCCGTCGTCGGCGCCGGTCCAGTGGACCTCGGCCTCCTGCCTGCGGGCGGCTACGGCGTCCGGCTGGTCCGGGCGGACGACGCCGGTGCGGCGCCGCTGCGCACCGCCGTGCTGGTCAGCGACCAACCGCGGGCCCGGATGCGGTACGGGTTCGTCGCCTCGTACGGGCGGGACAAGGACGTGGCCGGCGTGGTGGACCTCGCTCGGCGGCTGCACCTGGACGCGGTGCAGCTGTACGACTGGGCGTACCGGCATGCCGACCTGCTGGGCGGGGGCGCGGAGTACCAGGATGCCCTCGGCCAGACGATCTCGCTCCGTACGGTGCGCGAGCTGGCCTCGGCGCTCGCAGGCGTCGGCAGCGACGCGCTGGGATACGCCGCGGTGTACGCGGTCGGGCCCGACGAGTGGTCCCGCTGGTCGCACCGCGCGATGCTGCGCACCGACGGGGAGCCGTGGACGCTCGGCGACTTCCTCTGGCTGGTGGACCCCGCCGCCCGGGACTGGCGGGAGCACCTCGTCGGCGACCTGCGGGACGCCGTGCGACAGCTCGGGCTCGCGGGGTTCCACCTGGACCAGTACGGCTTCCCCCGCCGGGCGCAGCTGGTGGACGGGACGCCGGTGGACCTCGCTCGGTCCTTCCGGTCGTTCCTCGAGGTGGTCCGCACCGGGTTGCCGGAGCAGCGCCTCGTGTTCAACAACGTCAACGACTTTCCGACATGGGCCACGGCCGACGCCCCGCAGGACGCGGTGTACATCGAGGTGTGGCCGCCGCACACCACGCTGGCGTCGCTCGCCGAGGTGGTCACCCGGGCCCGTGCGGCGGGGGCCGGCCGGCCCGTCGTGATCGCGGCCTACCAGAGCGTCTACTCCACGGCGCCCGTCGCCGAGGCCGACCAGGCGACGGCCCTGACCATGGCGACCCTGTTCTCGCACGGTGCGACCCAGCTGCTCGCCGGCGAGACCGGGCACGTGCTCGTCGACCCGTACTACGTGCGCCACCACGCCGCCGAGCCGTCGACACTCGCGCTGCTGCACCGCTGGTACGACTTCCTGGTCGAGCACGACGAGCTGCTGCTGACCCCGCGCGCGGTGGACGTGACCGGTGCGTGGGTCGGCGCGTACAACGAGGCGCTCGACGTCGCCTACCCCACCGCCGCGACCTGCAGCGAGGCGGTGGCGGGGACGGTGTGGCGGCGGGTGGTCGACGTCGACGGACGTCTGGTGATCCACCTGGTCAACCTCGTCGGGCAGGCGGACACCGAGTGGGACGCGCCGCACCGACGACCCGGCGACCCCGGGGCAGGCGTGCTGCGGGTGCGGCGTTCCGGGTCGGCGCTGCCGAGCGTGCTCGTCGCCGACCCGGACGGCACCGGGCGCCCCACACCGGTCCCGGTGGCGCCGGACGGGGAGTACGCCACCGCGACGCTGCCGCCCCTGGCGACCTGGCAGCTGGTGGTCGTGGACCTGGAAGGCGCCCGTTGAGCGGCGCCGCGGACCAGCCCACCGTCGAGCCGTGGTGGCGCTCCGCCGTCGTCTACCAGGTGTACCCGCGCAGCTTCGCCGACTCGAACGGCGACGGCGTCGGCGACCTGCGTGGCATCACCGCCCGGCTGGACTACCTGGCCACCCTCGGTGTCGACGCGATCTGGCTGTCGCCCGTGTACGCCTCGCCGCACGCGGACAACGGCTACGACATCAGCGACTACCAGGCGATCGATCCCGTGTTCGGCACGCTCGCCGACCTCGACGACCTGATCGCCGCCGCGCACGACCGCGGCATCCGGATCGTGCTGGACCTGGTGGTCAACCACACGTCGGACGAGCACGCCTGGTTCGTCGAGTCCAGGTCGTCCCGGACCAGCCCCCGGCGCGACTGGTACTGGTGGCGGCCCCCGCGGCCCGGCTTCGTCGGTGGCACGCCGGGTGCGGAACCGACCAACTGGGGCTCCTTCTTCTCCGGCCCCGCGTGGACGTGGGACGAGACGACGGGCGAGTACTACCTGCACCTGTTCGCGGCCAAGCAGCCGGACCTCAACTGGGAGAACCCGCAGGCCCGGGCAGCGATCCACTCGATGATGCGGTGGTGGCTGGACCGGGGCGTCGACGGCTTCCGGATGGACGTCATCAACCTGATCTCCAAGGACCCGGCGCTCCCGGACGGGGTCGTCGTCCCCGGGGCTGCGCACGGCGACGGCTTCCCGCACTACGCCACCGGGCCGCGGATCCACGAGTTCGTCGCCGAGATGAACCGCGAGGTGTTCACCGGCCGGGACCGGGAGCTGCTGACCGTCGGCGAGATGCCGGGCGTGACCTGTGAAGAGGCCCGGCTGTTCACCGACCGGTCGCGCGGTGAGCTGAGCATGGTGTTCCAGTTCGAGCACGTGTCCCTGGACCAGGGGCGGACCAAGTTCGACCCGGTACCGCTGTCGCTGCCGGCGCTCAAGGCGTCGCTGGCCGGCTGGCAGCAGGGCCTGGGCGACGTCGGCTGGAACAGCCTGTACTGGTCGAACCACGACCAGCCGCGCGCGGTGTCCCGCTTCGGCGACGATGGCCGCTGGTGGCGCGAGTCCGCCACCGCGCTCGCCACCGTGCTGCACCTGCACCGCGGCACCCCGTTCGTCTACCAGGGTGAGGAGCTCGGGATGACGAACGCGCCGTGGGAGCACGTCGAGCAGCTGCGCGACATCGAGTCGATCAACTACTACGCCGAGGCGCTGGCGGCCGGCGTGCCGGCCGAGAAGGCGTTCGAGGGGCTCCTGACGATGGGACGGGACAACGCCCGCACGCCGATGCAGTGGGACGGCGGCCCGAACGCGGGCTTCAGCACCGGTGTGCCGTGGCTGCCCGTCAACCCGAACCACCGCTGGCTCAACGCATCTGCACAGGTGGACGCGGAAGGGTCGGTCTTCGAGCACTACCGCGCGCTGATCGCGCTGCGGCACAAGGACCCGGTGGTCGCGCTCGGGGCGTTCCGGCTGCTGCTGCCCGACGACCCGGACCTGTGGGTGTTCGAGCGCACCCTGGACGGCTACCCGCCGCTCCTGGTGCTGTCGAACTGGTCTAGCACGCCCCGGGAGATGCCGTCGGGGCTCACGACCTGGCTCGATGCCGAACTGGTGCTCGGCAACTACGTCGAAGCAGCACCGGTCGGTGCGGCGTTGCGCCCCTGGGAAGCGCGGGTGCTCCGGCACCGGATCGAGCCTCGGGAGTTCCGGCCTTCTCGTTGACCGAACCGGAGGAGCGGGTCGGGGTCCGGGCGTCGAGTCGGTCGAGCCGGGTCGAGATCACCTAGCCTGTTCGTCTGCTGTGCCGGCGCGGATGTCGCGGTTCGGGACTGCCTGAAAGGACGGCGGTCGGATGGTCATGGGTGAGACCAAGGCGGCCCGCGGACTGACGCCGGAGCAGGTGGCGGAGCGCGTCGCGGCGGGTCTGGTGAACGACGTGCCGGTGCGGGCCAGCCGCAGCGTGTGGGAGATCGTCCGGGCGAACGTCTTCACGCGGATCAACGCGATCCTGGCCGTGCTCTTCGCCATCGTCATGTCGACCGGCTTCTACCTGGACGGCCTGTTCGGCGGCGTCATCCTCGCCAACTCCGTCGTCGGCATGATCCAGGAGCTGCGGGCGAAACGGACGCTCGACCGGCTGACCATCGTCGGCCAGGCGCGGCCGCGGGTGCGCCGCGACGGCACGGCCGTCGAGCTCGCGCCCGGCCAGGTGGTGGCCGACGACGTCGTCGAGGTCGGCGCCGGTGACCAGCTCATCGTCGACGGCGAGATCGTCGAGGCGCACGGGCTCGAGGTCGACGAGTCGCTGCTCACCGGCGAGTCCGACCGACTGCTCAAGCAGCCCGGCGACGCGGTGATGTCCGGCAGCTTCGTCGTCGCCGGGTACGGCGCCTACCGGGCGACGAAGGTGGGCCGGGACGCGTACGCCGCTCGGCTGGCCGACGAGGCCAGCCGCTTCACGCTCGTGAAGTCGGAGCTGCGCAACGGCATCAACCGGATCCTCCGGTTCATCACCTGGCTGCTGGTGCCGGCCGGAGCCCTGTCGATCTACAACCAGCTCTCCGGGTCCCAGCCCCTGTCCGAGGCGCTGCGCGGCATGGTGGCCGCGCTGGTCCCCATGGTCCCCGAGGGCCTGGTCCTCATGACGTCGGTGGCGTTCGCCGTCGGCGTCGTCCGCCTCGGCCGGCGGCAGTGCCTGGTCAACGAGCTGCCCGCGATCGAGGGCCTGGCGCGCGTCGACGTCGTGTGCGCCGACAAGACGGGCACGCTCACCGAGAACGCGATGCGGTTGGCGGAGGTGCGCCCCGTGGGTGGCGTCCCGGCGGAGCTGCCCGGGACGGCGCTCGCGGCTCTGGTCGCCGCCGATCCCCGGCCGAACGCCAGCCTCCAGGCGATCGCGGAGGCCTACCCGGACGACCCGGGGTGGTCGGTCGAGTCGACGGCGGCCTTCTCGTCGGCCCGCAAGTGGAGCGGTGCGGAGTTCGACGGGCAGGGGCGCTGGGTGCTCGGGGCGCCGGACGTCCTGCTGCCGGCGGACGACGAACGACGCCGCGAGGCCGAGGGGCTGGCCGCGCGCGGGCTGCGGGTGCTGTTGCTCGGACGTGCCGGGCGGCCGCTGGACGGACCGGACCTGCCCGGCGCGGTGGACCCTGTCGCGCTCGTCGTGCTCGACCAGAAGGTGCGGCCCGACGCCCGCGACACACTCGACTACTTCGCCGCGCAGCAGGTCGCCGTCAAGGTGATCAGTGGCGACAGCGCCACCTCGGTGGGTGTGGTCGCCGCGTCGCTCGGGCTGCCCGGCGCGGACGAGCCGGTCGATGCGCGCACTCTGTCCGGCGAGCCGGCAGCCCTGGCCGCCGAGCTGGAGCGGTCGACCATCTTCGGCCGAGTGGTGCCGGACCAGAAGCGCGCCATGGTCGACGCCCTGCAGTCCGCGGGTCACACGGTGGCGATGACGGGCGACGGCGTCAACGACGTGCTGGCACTCAAGGACGCCGACATCGGCGTGGCGATGGGCGCGGGCAGCCCGGCGACCCGGGCGGTGGCGCAGATCGTGCTGCTCGACAACAGGTTCGCCACGCTCCCCCACGTCGTCGCCGAGGGGCGGCGGGTGATCGGGAACATCGAAAGGGTCTCGGTCCTGTTCCTCACCAAGACCGTCTACTCGGTGCTCCTGGCCCTCATGGTCGGTGTCCCGGGGCTGCTCGGGCTCGACACGCTGCCGTACCCGTTCTACCCACGGCACATCACCATCACCGGCTGGTTCACCATCGGCGTCCCCGCCTTCATCCTGTCGCTGGCGCCGAACAACGAGCGCGCCCGACCGGGCTTCGTCGGCCGCGTCATGCGCACGGCGATCCCCGCCGGGGTCATCGTCGCGGTGGCGTCCCTGGCCTCCTACGTGCTCACGTACCCCGGCGCGGGCGCGGACCAGGTGGCCCGCACCCAGGCCAGCACGGCGGCGCTGGTCACGCTGATCGCGATCGCCCTCTGGGTGCTGGCGCTCGTCGCCCGGCCGTTCGTGCCGTGGAAGGTCGCTCTCGTGCTCGTGATGGTCGTGGCGTCCGCGGCGATGTTCCTCCTGCCGCTCACTCAGAGGCTGTTCCTGCTGGACCCGGGCAACGGCCGGAACATGCTCGTCGCCGCGCTCTGCGCGCTGGCCGGCATCGTCCTGGTGGAGATCGCTTGGTTCCTGAGCCGCCGC
>Ga0255338_1003838_pt1 | contig 17017 bp, 15 predicted proteins | sample MeOH1_35cm_T4_19_FD_203715 | JGI IMG/M metagenome (GOLD analysis project Ga0255338, IMG submission 203715) | Sandy soil microbial communities from University of British Columbia, Vancouver, Canada - MeOH1_35cm_T4_195 | ecosystem: Engineered > Artificial ecosystem > Sand microcosm > Unclassified ...
ATCGTGTCCATCGGGCGCGTCAGCCAGCGCGTCCTGAACGGTTTGCACATCGATGAGGCCATCCTCGACCAGGGTGATCAGAGCGGCGCCGCCTTCCGTTTCGCTGATGTGGCCGCCGGCTATGAGGGAGCGGAGCGCCAGAGCGGCCGTACGTGAGGATTCGGCGGCGGCTCCGCGGGTTTCGGAGAACGCGATGGCATCGATCGCATCGGCCGACTCCTTGGCGACTAGCCAGCTGGCGACGGCCGCAGCCTGTGAACTCGTGCGCAGCCCGAATCCGGCCGCGCGGATGCAGTCCGGCGCAAGAGCACCTTGCAGCAGGATGCGTCCGTCGGCGTCGTCAACGACTGCGCGGATGTGGCTCTCGAAGGCGAGTTCGAAGAGCAGAGCGATGGCCGTGGCGTTTGGGGGAATGCGTGCGATCGCGACTTCTGCATCGACGGCGCCGATGCCGACACAGTCCTCGAACTCTCGGTCGAGGTCCAGACTCGTGTGCGAGGCTTCCAGGTTGAGCAGGCGCCGCAACGCACGCCCCGTGTTCGGCGTGTCATCCAATGTGCGGAGTTCGATGAGTCGGCCGGATGCGTTGCGCTGAACGATCAGCGCATCGAGGACTTCGGCCACGCCGTGGCCGTTGTACCTCATGGTGCGGATGATCGTCTCGTTTTCCGAGCCCGGTTGCAGCAGCGCGATGACGAGGTAGAGCGGGGGCCGCTTCATGGCCGCCTCCCCTGCCGAACCTCAGCGCGGCTTTCCCTTCCGGCGCCTGAACCGCCGGCGAAGCACATCACGTCAATCGCAAGCACGATGGAAAGGATGAGCGATGCATCGGCTTCGCCGAGGACATCGAGCCCGTATGCGTCACGCCGTCGTACGAAGCGTTTGGTGACCAGCGCAGCTCGTGTTCCGTCGCGCTCGCCGATCGTGTATTCGTGCTGAAGGATGTTGCCGGCTGCGATGAGTTGCCGACCGGTCCGCACATCGATATGCCAGCGCTGTCGCAGCGGCGACAGCAACGCATTGTGCACGATCGCGGTCGTGCTGCCATCATCGGCCTGAATTTCCAGTGTGTCGCTGATGTCCGGAGGCGCGTTGATCCGCTTGGTTCCGCCGACGTGGACGTCTTTCAGGAGGAGGCCCGCCTTCTCGTGCGTCCCTTTGTCCACGGTGAATGCGATCGCGGCGTTCCCGTCCAGGATGTGTATCCGCGTGCCCGCTGCGATCATTTGCTGCGGCACGGTGAGGCGTGTGTTTGCCAGGTCGTCCGAGAAACTCGGGCGCGCGTGTGGCTGGCTGCGGGCGTGCACGCGCGCCGCAGCGCGCAGAGCTGCGATCGCTACTGCTTCATCCAGCATCCGGTGCCTCGAGCCGACTGACATTCATCCTTCTCGCGCCACCAGGTCACGGACGTATGATGCAACGGAATCCCAGGTGGCACGTCGACGTGTCGATCGCCTGTGCCATGCGTGCGGCCGGGCGGTAGCGCCGACAGTGATTCGGCGCGCACAGATAGGAACCGCCCTTCACGACCTTGCGCGGAATCTGCACGTCCGGAAGTCGCTGCGTGCTGGTCGAGTCGCGAACCGACGCGCCGGGGCGCACGCTTTCGCGCTGGTGCCGGCCATACCAGTCGCGGGTCCATTCCCACACGTTGCCGATCATGTCATGGAGATCGTAGCCGTTGGGCGGAAATGTGCCCACGGGCGATGTGCCGGCAAACCCGTCGAGCGCCTGATCCTCGGTCGGGAATTCGCCCTGCCACGTGTTTGCCATGAACACACCGTTTGGCGTGAGGTCATCGCCCCACGCGAACTCTCTTTCGGACAGACCTCCGCGTGCGGCAAACTCCCATTCCGCCTCGGTGGGCAGCTGCTTTCCGGCCCACGCGGCGTACGTCTGCGCATCTTCATAGGCGATGTGCACGACCGGATGCCGCTCGAGCGCGTTGATCGCGGTGCCAGGGCCGCCCGGCTGCTTCCAGCATGCGCCGGGCACGTACGTCCACCAGTTGAGTTGATTGCGCAGGTCGGCCTCGAGCGGCGGGCGCCGGAAGAGGAGTGAGCCGGGCACGAGCAGGCTGGGGTTCACATCGGGGTACTGCTCGGGGTCGGGCATTCGTTCGGCGACACTCATGTAGCCGGTCGCACGAACGAACGCGGCAAAGTCCGCATTCGTGACCGGCCACCGGTCCATCCAGAACCCGCTTACCGTCACCTCATGGGCCGGCGCCTCTTCCGCGAAGTGGTGATCGGATCCCATGACGAATGTTCCGCCGGGGATCCAGACCATCGTTTCACGAAGTGTCTCCGGTCCGATTTCGAGAACCGCCGTGACGCTGCCCACGCGCACCCTTTCGCCGCCGGGATTACCTTCGATGCGCGACAGCCTACGGCGGAATGAATCGCCGGAGGATTGGACCTAGATCCTATTTGGCGATTACCGCTGCCTCAGACGGCTTTCGTCGCGTTCCGAGTCAGGCGCCTTCTCGACCGCGGTTTTCGCCGGCCGGCGCAACGGCAGCCACAACGTAAACGTCGAGCCGGCACCGATTCGGCTGCGCAGCGTGATGCGGCCGCCCAGCGCGTGCGCGACGCGCTGGCTGATGGCCAGGCCGAGGCCTGCACCGGGTACGTGTTCGGCGCTCTCGAGACGAACGAATTCCTGGAAGATGGCTTCCTGGTCCTCGGGGTGAATGCCGGGACCGGTATCGGTCACATGAATCGCGATCCAGGGCGGCTCACCGTCTTTGGCGGCCGGCCTGATTTCGGCGGACACTTCGACGCGGCCGCCGGGCTCCGTGTACTTGATCCCGTTCGAAGCCAGATTGCTGACGATTTGCCGGACACGCGCGCCGTCCGTCTGCAGTGTCGGTATTCGGACACTCTCCTTCATGACCAGCGCGACATTCCTGTTGTCCGCGGTTCCGCGGTGTTCTTCGACAACTTCACAAAGCAGCTGGTCGAGGTCACAGGGTGCGACGTGAAGTTGAATGTGGTCCGTGCCCGCTTTCGCGAGGTCGAGTAGATCGTGCAGCAGTTTGAAGCCAGCCTTCAGCGAACGTCGCGCCCGCTGAACGCTGGTCGTCTGCTCGGCGGTCAGTGGGGATGGCACGCCGGCTTCGAGGAGTTGCAGGAAGCCGTCGGCAGCCCAGAGCGGATTCTTCAAGTCGTGCGAGAAGCCGCGCAAGAGGAGGGCGCGGCTGTCCGAGATGCGCTGCAGTTCGTGCCGCCGCTGTTCCGATTCTTCAAGCAGTCGTGCTTTGCGCAGGGCGACGGTCGCGAGGTCGGCGAAGGTACTGGCGCGCGCAAGCGCATCGGGCCCGATGGCCGCAGGCTCTACGTCAGGAGCATAGATGAGCGCGAGCACACCGATCGCGCCTTCAGCATCGAACATCGGCACCACAACCGTGGTTCGGTTGCTCATGATTTCGTGGAAGTCGCGTTGGATCACCGGTGTGTGGGAGCGCACGGCCTGTTCGGCGCCGGAGCCGGCGTACACAATGGTGCTGCCGGGCTTTGGTGTGTCACTGCCCGCGGCCGCGATGACCTCGAGACGGTTGTCATCGAGGAAGCGCCCCATGATGGCGCCGCGCGCGCCGGTTGCGTCCACCGCACCACCGGCAATCTGCCGGACGACTTCGCTGGTGGTGATCGGCGCCGCGACCGCGGCCGCCGCCGCACGCAGCGCCTGCTCTTCTTCCGCGCTCTTTTCCGCGCGTGCATGCGCCCACTCGAATTGGGCGAGGAGCATCCGCTGTCGCCACATCATCCAGGCAACCGCGGCCGCCGCAAAGACGGAGAGCATGAACAATACGACCGTTATGGTGAGTGCGCGGCGCTGCTCGCTGATAATCATTGCATGATGCGCCTGTAACAGCGCATCGAGTTCAGCTACCAGGCGGTTCGCCGTGGTGATCAACGTTTCGAAATGGAGTTGCTGCTGCGGAAGTCCGCGGGTCACACCGATCGGATCGGGTGCATCGCGCGAGGCCGTTATGCGGTACCAGTCGTCCGCGAGGCGACTGATGCTGTCGTACTGCGACTGAACACGCGGACTCAGTTGCATGGTAAATTGGCCGAGCCGCTCCAGGCTGACCATGCCTGCCTGCGCTGCTGCCTGCGACTCGACCAGCATCGTGACGTCCCGGGTCAACGCATAGCCACGCGCGGCTGCGGTTTGCATCGCGAGTGCAAACTCGAACTTGCGAGCGAGGCGCACGGCGGGGTTGATGATGGATTCTGTTTCCTGCCTCAATAACTCCACTCTACGCCCTGTCCAGTAGGGCAAAACGCTTAACATCGCGAGTGTGAGAACAACAAAGAGGAACGTCGCCTGGATGCGGCGACTGGGCGTAGCGCTACGGTTCGAACCGGCGCGCCCGGGCGCGTCCGACGCTCGACTCATCACTCACCGCTCGCCTCTGCTCCCCGGAAGATCGGCATCACGCCTCTCTCAACTGACCTCCGGCTGTGGCCGAGCCGGCGTTGCGCGTTCGAGGTTTCGGAGTCGGATCGCTGTAAAGGAGTAACAGGCACCGGCCGCGGTCGTGTATGCGGCGAACGCCATGACCAGCGCGGACAGCCCGATGCGTGGGCCAAGTAGGATAGCGATCCCATATGCGCTGATCAGCAATCCGGCAATCAGTACCGGCCGAGAATTCGGCAGCTGCTGGCGAATACGCGTCGCGTGTATGGCTTCGAGGCTGCCGCGTACGATCGCCGCGATCCCCAGTGTCAGCGACATCGTTTGTTGTTCCAGTGTTGACCAGATCATCGCAAACATGCCTGACAGGACACCCACAGCACCGGCGGCGATGAGCGGTGCAGCCGCAGTGGTCCGCAGCCAGTGCGCCGCGATGATGATCGAGAGCAGGCCGTCGATTTTATTGAATGCGCCGTACAGCAGAATCGCGAGGAAGAGTGTCGGTGCGGGATAGAAGAGTTCCAGCAGGCCGAAGAAGATCGCGGCGCACGCGCGTACGCCCCAAACCCACCATGAATGATAGCCTCGCATAGAGCTGCTCACGATCCGGCCGGGCGATGGGTTCGGCACTCATGGCGGCATGCGCGAATGCGAGCACCCGCAGCCCACCGGTGCGGGAACACGCGGAGCGCCGAACCCCGCGACTGCGGAGGAACATGCCATGTGTTTGACGTGTGGCTCACGACCCCTTGCGTGCAGCTATATAGCGGCGCGTAAGTCACTGTCGAGAGTGGACGTAGGTCCGACCGAACTGCGCCCCCACAGCCTCGAACAAGGCGTAATGGTTGCTGCACCTCCTGCTGCGAAGCGTCCCTACCCGGGCGCATTGAGCAGGATGATTTCATGGTGCAGGTCGAACGAAACCCGGGTGAGCCGCACGGCGCGATTCGGTTCATCGCATACGGCGATACGCCGACCGAAGTTCTGGTGCGCGACCGTGTGTTCATTGCCATTCTTCTGTTGCACATCGCCCTCATTGGCGCTCTCGCAGCGATGCCTGCTCGAGATGCATCCCAGGTCGATAGGTCGACCCTCGCGTTTATAGTCGAAAACGATGAGAACCTGACCGTGCTCGGCAATCCGTTTCAGCCGCGTTCCGGTTCGGTAACTGGAGAGAACGATGCGCGTCCGGCGACGGCGAACCGTCGCTCGGCGCCCCGGATGCTCGGCAAACCGGCCATGCCGCCGCCACCGCCGGAGCAGGTGCCGGCCTCCATACCCATGCCCCAACTGGCGGGCGCATCCGTACCCGTACCGGACATGGCGTATGCGCAGTCCCTGATCGAGCGCGCTCTCGACGGGCAGGAGGATCCGCTCGGGATCGAACGCGCGACTGGCACAACGAAGACGATCGAAGAGTTGATGTCAGGTCCTACCAACACGCCGTTCTCGCGCGCACCGGAACTGCTGAACCCTGGAGAGATCCAGTCGTTTCTGCTGCGACGTTATCCATCCTCGCTGATGTCCTCGGGTCTTGGAGGCCGCGCCGTGCTGTGGCTGCTGATTGATGAGAAGGGTGAAGTGCGCAAGGCAGTCTTGCATACAGGGTCCGGTTACAAGCAGCTCGACAAGGCGGCGCTCGATGCAGTGCCCAAAATGGAGTTTTCAGCGGCAATGAACAACGGCAGGAATGTGCCGGTCTGGGTGCAGCAGCCGATCAATTTCAGGGCCCGCTAGCACCCAACATGCGTTCGTTTGATGCGGGTGCGCTCGGAAGTGTTATTCGGAAGCGCGTTCCACGATCCGGATTCCGCTTCACCGATATGCGGCCGCCGTGACTGCGAACGATTTCCCGCGTGATGTAAAGACCCAATCCCATCCCGTTGCGCTTGGTTGTGTAGAAGGGATCGAAAATGTGCTGCATGCGCGCCGGGTCGATTCCTTTTCCGCGATCCTCAACCACGATTTCGACGTTGTTCCGCCCTGCCCGAGCAGTATGTACGAGCAGGTGCCGTTCCGACTGCGGCAGCTCCGCCATCGCATCGAAACCGTTGATCATCAGGTTGATCACGCACTGCTGCAGCTGAATCGGGTCGCCGTAGACGTCTGGCAGGTCCAGCGCGCGCAGCACGGTCAGCCGGACACCTCGCAGGAGCGCCTCGTTCGACAGCATCCGCCCGGCTTCCTGCACCACCTCGTTGATGTCGACTTCTTCGTGTCGCGGGGTACCGCGCGTCAACAGGCTGCGCGTCCGGCGGACGATTTCCGATGCGCGCTGGACCGACCGAACCGTATCGCGAACCGTTTCGCCCACTACATGCATGTCGGGCGCGCCCGTTTCGAGCATGCGCAACGCTGCCTGGGCGTTGGCGAGAATAGCCGTGAGCGGCTGATTGAGTTCGTGTGTCAGTGCACCCGAGAGACTGCCAACCGTCAGAACCCGGGACAGGTGGAGCAGTTCGCGCGTCCGCTCGGCCGCCTCCCGTTCCGCGTGCGCGCACGCGGTCACGTCCGCGTGCATGATGACCGCGCCGCTACCGGCATGCGGTACGACCTGCATTTCATATGTGTATTCCGCACCGCCGTGCGTCATGTCGTACCTGGAAACGTGCCGTGCGGCGTCACCCTTCAGCACGGCTTTGATCCCGGCAAGTGCGTCGCCCGCTTCCCTGCTGCCAGCGCGCGCAGCACGAGCACACACGTCGATATAATTCGTACCCACGAATGCGTTGGCGGCCGCGCGCACACCTGCGCGGGATGCAACAATGCGCCAGGCATCATTTACCGCCTCGATCGTGCCATGCGCATTGAGCACTGCGATTTCGATCGGCAGTGCATTCAGTACGTTGGACGCGAGGCAAGTGTCGTCGGATTGGGGCGAGCCGGTCGGCACGGATGTGTTACTGAGCTTTCTGCGCGAAAGAAAGGCCGCTCGTGCGGCGGCCGATACAAACGATCGGATCGTGTGTGTCGGCTGAACACCGCGTGATCCCGTCACTGTACTCTTGCCTGCTGCTGGCGAGTTGAATGGTGCAACTAGTGCGACGAGGCGAATGTTGCACGTCGCGTCGAGCGTCAACCATGAGACTTTTGACGTACGCGAAGTTCATGTTTTGCAGTCACAGGGCAAGAGAGGATGTATGACCGCTCTCCGACCGGAAGTTTTCATCGTTGATGATGAGGCCTCGGTGCGCATCGCGCTTCAGAGGCTGGTATCATCAGCTGGCCACGCGTGTCGGACGTTTGCGTCCGCGCGCGAATTCATGGACAGTCAGTGTTATCTGCAGCCCGGCTGCTTGCTGCTCGACGTGAGACTGCCCGACGTCAACGGTCTCGAACTTCAGCAGCGGCTGCGCGAGTGCGGAGCGACCACCCCGGTGATTTTCATTAGCGGTTACAACGACGTCCCCGTGACCGTTCGGGCCATGCGGTCAGGCGCCATCGATTTCCTTTCCAAGCCGATATCGGACGACGCACTGCTCAATGCGATCGAGCTCGCGTTTGCAGAGGAAGCGCGCTCGCGTGCGGAACGTGACGAGGTGGAGGAGCTGCGTCGTAAGTATGACCTGCTGACGCCGCGAGAACAGGATGTCTTCCGCCTGGTGCTGGCCGGCCGACTGAACAAACAGATCGCGCGGGAGCTCGGCATCTCCGAGAAGACCGTGAAAGTGCACCGCGGAAGGGTGATGGCGAAGATGGGCGCGCGCCGGGTCGCACACCTGGTGCAGTTCGCCGCGCGCCTCGGCTACCTCGCGACGACGACAACCGGCATGTCCGCGGCCTCGCAACCTGCACGTCCGATCATGGAAGCCGGTCCGGCCTGGCGCCGGAAGGAGGAACTTGGAGTCGGGATGCGCCTTCCGCCGCTGTCGACCGGGACCTGATCTTCACGATCGCGACGGCCGCGTGGCTTCTGTCGGCTGCGCGGCTTGCGCGACCGCCGGAATCAGATCCGACAGCAGCCGCGATTTCGTGACCACGGCAATGGCCCCCGCATCCAAACATGCCTGCGCGATTTCCGGCTCTTCGTGAGCCGTGATCACGACGATTCTCGTACCGCGCAGCGTCCGCTGAAGAGAACGCGTGAGGTCAACGCCACTTACGTCCGGCAGCGAGACATCGAGCACGATGACATCCGGCTTCGCACGTCTGAGCATTTCCAGTGCGGCCGCCGCGCTTCCTGCCTCCCCGCAGACATCGAAATGCTGTCCCAGCATTTCGATCAACCGTTCACGCAGCATCGCGTGGTCTTCTACCACGAGCACACTCGAGCGTTGCACACCGCCCCCTTTCGGTGAGGGTGATTAGCGCATTACGGCTTCGATGCTGATCCCGTTCCTGCGGAAATCTGACGGTTCGCCGGTCAGTCTGATGGAAGCGCGAACAGTTGTCCCGGCATCGGTTCTGGACTGTATCCCGAACGTTCCACCGAGTACTTCCACCCGCTCGGCCATGCTGGTTATCCCCAGACCCGGTGCCCGGCGGAGCCGCTCCTCATCCAGCCCAATCCCGTTGTCCTGGACTTCGACCGACAGCAGTCCGTCCGAATGTATCACCCGCACGACGATCGCGGTGGCGCCACTGTGGCGGATTGCATTGCGCAGTGCTTCCTGCGCGACGCGGTACAGCGCCAGGGCGGATGTGCCTGGCAGCGTGCCCGGTACGTTTTCTTCCTCGAAACTGATGGGTGTTCGATAACAAGTACTGAGGTCGCGCGTGAGGGTGCGGAGGGCGGCGGGCAAGCCGATTTTTTCCAGCATCGATGGATGCAGCCGGTGCGACACCCTCGACATGTCGGCGACCAGGGTTCCCAGTTCCCTCGTCAGGTGTTCAATGGCCGAGCGCGGCACGATCGCGGCATCGCCGGCCCGCCGGCCAATTTCGCCGGCTTCAAGGCTCAGCATCGTCAGCCGCTGTGCGATGTCATCGTGCAGTTCACGCGCGATCCGCCGCCGCTCGTTTTCCTGCGCTTCGACGAGGCTGTCGGCGAGACGTCGATACTCGACATGGCTTGCGCGCAATGCATCGGCCTGCCGCGCCAGCTCTTCAGCCGCATGTTTGCGCGCAATCGCCGCGGCCATGATTTCGCCCAGCACGCGAGAGCGGTCGAGTGGAACACTGTCCCCGAACAGGCGGCTCGAGGTAGCCTCGATCATCAGAACGCCAAAGGTTCGTCCTTCCATCGCGATCGGGACCAGCACGAGCACCGTGCCGGGTTGGCCGCTCGCGATCGAAACTGTGGTGACCTGACCACGCTTCAGTTCGATCAAGGCATCGACATCGATGCTCGCGATTGCGTTATCCGACGCCTCAGCGCCGCGCCACGCCTCCGCACGCCGCAGATGCACACCGTCACGATCGAAGAGCAGCAGTGCTGACTGGCGTGCTTCCGCGAACGTGCAGAGCCGCCGGAGCCACCGGCTCGTTTCGAGAGAGATGTGAAACGGATGCACATCCGTAAACGTGCGCGATGCGTCGGCGAGGATGGTTTCAAAGTGCAGCCGGTCGGCAAGCAGCCGCTCCGCGCGCGCACGACGCCGCCGTTGTACGAACATGCCGCCGATAAGCAGGGCCTCCAGCAGGCAGACGATGAGAGTGGCAAGGATGCGGTTTCGATACAGTTCCCACGGCACGGCATGCGAGAACAGGACTTCTGCGCCCTGCGGCAGCCGGTGTTCCGGGATATCCCATTGGCGCAGGGCGCGCCCATCGTAAAGCGGCGGCTGTGCCAACAGGCGACGCACCGGTAGCGAAGAGCGTTCGCTTTTTAACGCCGCAAGCGCCATTTCGCCCAGCTGTCGTCCGTGTTCGTCGTAGTCGATCAGGCGGCCGCCAACGATGCCGTTGCCGAGCAGAGTCCGCTTCAGGGCGAAGATCGGCGCGGCCGAGACCCGCGCCGCGACCTCGGCCACATCCCCGGGGACATACCACTGTCCGAGAGAATCTCCGACGAAATTGAGCAGGAGCACGGCCGACTGGGGCGGTAGCCGCGCGATGCGCTCCAGAAACTGCTGCTGTGTCGCGCCGACCATTTTCTCGATCTCAAACAACCGGCCGAAACTGCGCAGTTCGTTTAGCCCGTGCCTTAAGGCCAGCGTGTCGAAACCGGTAACACCGCTTACAACGAGCAGCTTACGCGTATCCGGCCGAAGTTGCAGAATGTCACTCATCGTGCCCGCAACATCGTAGCGGGTAACGATGCCACCGACGGCACGGCCGTTGTCCTGCCACGTGCCTGCATTGGGTTCGTTCAGCCAGAACACTACCTGTGCTTTCGGCGTGATGGTTTTCGCCGAATCGGTCAGGATCCCATACGGAATTCGACCGACGGCAACCGCCACATCAATCGGGTGTTGTTCGTATTTGCGCTTGAGGTAGTTGAGTTGCGCCAGCTGTACAGCGCCGTCGGGATTGCGCTCGTGATCGAGGTACTCGACGAACACTTCGGCGCTGAGCGTCGTGTCTCCCCTTACTGCACTCATGAGCCCCGCGTTCATCGCATTGGTCGGAGCGGTCGAGCGCTCCTGATGAAGGACCAGGATGCGCCGCGGCTGCTGAGGCTGCGAGGGTGCGGATTGACTGGCCGCGAAGGCGGGCAGGCACACAATGGCCAGCACCACCGGCGCAAAGCGCACGGGTCCTCGTCTGGTCACCTCTGCCTCGGGAGAAATGGGTCGGCTGGAACCTCCGGGTCCCAGGTTAACGCTGATTTACGTATCAGCGCGATTGGGAATCTTACTGAGTCCACGCGCCGACCATGGGCCGATTCACCGCGTCGGCCAGCGGCGCCATCTTCGGTAAGGTTGCAGCGTTTGACGGCGCGGGTCGAACCGTTTGACCCGTTGTGCAGGTGACCATGCGGGCCGACCGAGTCGCGGCAGCCCCGCCGTCCGGCGGGGATCCCTTGGCATCCTGGCATGAAGGACGTGCAAAGCAGGCTCTTCTGGACTTCATCGCGGGGGTGACGCAGCCGAGCTCGGCCGTGTTTGTGCCGGTGGGTGACCGCATCGCGGTGCTGGACGCGGACGGGACCATCTGGCCGGAGCGGCCGGCGATTGAAGCGCATTTTGCCCTGACCCGAATCAGCGAGGCGGCGAGCTCGGATCCGACACTGCGAGAGCGGCAACCCTACAAGGCCGCGCTCGAGGCGGACCTGGATGCTTTGGCCGCGCTGTCGGCCCGCGACACCCTCGATCTCGTCTCCACGTCGCACGCCTGCATGTCAACCGATCAGTTCCTGGACGAAGCGCGCGCCTTTTTTCTTTCGGCATCCCACCCCACGCTGGGTATCCCCTACACCTCGGCGGGTTACCAGCCGATGCGCGAGTTGACCGCGCTGCTGCTCGCGCACGATTTCACCGTCTGGGTCTGCTCGGCCGGCACGCCCGAGTTCGCACGCATCCGCACGGAGCACTTCCTCGGCGTCCCGCGTGACAGAGTCATTGCCAGCCGGCCTGCCGAAACTTGCCGCGATGTGCTTGGCAGCCTGGTGATCTGGCGGTCGCCGGGCGTGGCGTTCGTCAACGAGCGTGACGCGCGCGCCATCGCCATCGCGGCTCAGATCGGCGCGCGTCCGCTGTTCGTCGCCGCCAACACGGGCGGCTGCGCGAATACCGAGGTGATGCGTTACGCGCAGGACCGTGGGGGGTGCTGCTTCCCCGTGCTGGTTCACCACGACCATCCGGATTGCGATGTGACCTACGGCGATGCCGCGCGCGCCGGCCTCTCCGCCGCTGCCCGCTTCGGCTTCAACGTCGTGAGCGTCAAACGCGACTGGCGACGGGTATTTCCCGAAGCGGCCACCCTCGCGGGTTCTGTGGACGACACGCGGGCGCTCGACTCCCACGGTAAGTCATAAAGCCGACCGATCCGCAGCTGGCGGACATGCGATGGAATTCGCCTGGGGTGATACCCTGATGCCCGATGGTGCGCAGATAGCCAACCTCTGGCGGGCGAGTTTCCGCACGAGAACCTCTGCGCCGATGGCTACGAATGGACCTCGCCTGTCGGTGCTTTCCCTCCCAACGGTTGCGGCCTGTACGACATGATCGGCAACGTTCGGGCATGGAGCCGCGACTGGTACGCGGATTCGTTCAACCTGCCAGCCTGCTGCACGCCGCAACCCAATCGCGACGGACCTCACAAGTTCGAACCCGCTCACACCGGTGCGCACGCTCCACGCAAAGTCCTCAAGGGCGGCGCCTTTCTTTGTGCACCCAACTACTGCCCGCGCTTCCGACCCGCCGCACGGATGGCACAGCCGATCAATGCGGCGGCCTGCATGTCGGGTTTCGCTGTGTTTCGCGGAGCAGCTGATTCTTTTGCGCTCGGGCATCGGCGGACGCTCTGCCGAGGGCATGAACGACGAAGAGCGACCCAAAGAGCCGACCCCAAAACAGAGGCGCAGGTCATACTGACCTGCGCCTCCGATTGCACGTGAACGTATGGGACCTTACTTCTTGCGAACCTCTTCCTGCCGCTGCAGGCCCTGGAAGATGCAGCCAACAGTCTGCAGCGGGACGTAAAGAACATTGACGTTCTGCAGCGCAGCACGCGCTTCCGCGTTCGTGCTGATTTCACGCGACAGGTCAGTCGTCGGACCGAAGTTCATCAGCGGGCCCGTGGCCGATGCGCGATCGATGTAGACCGGCATGCCATTGACGCGACCGATGTAGACCAGATCCGCGGGCTCGATCATGCGCGCACCGCCGACCGGCGTGTACGAGACACGCTGCGGGCCGGTGCCGATTTCGAGCGGAGCACCGCGGATGTACCAGTCAGCATCCGTGGCGAGCATGGTCGGACGGACTGCATTCGCCAGTGCCATGGTGTCGCCGTTCATCACCACGACCGTGTCGCCGTTGGTGCGCAGACGGTACGCCGTCAGCAACTGCAGGCCTTCCTCCGAACGATCGTCGATGACGCACACCGTGATCGCCTCAGGTGCCGGCGGAGGAGGAGGCGGCGGCGGCGGCGCCGGCACCGGCACGACTGCGACCGGCTTGGGGCGCTCGAGGCCGAACAGGAAGTTCAGCCCGCCGATCGCGTAGAACTGGTGGATGGTGTTGCCGACATCTTCCGTGATGCGAACCACGGTGCGTTCGAAATCTTCCACCGGCGCGACTTCATCGATCGGCGCTTTCCAGATGCGATCGCCAACCTCGAGGCGGATCGCGAACGCACGCGCGACGCGGAAATCGGCGCCGAGGGCGACCAGGCCCGTGAAGCGCGCCGCTTCGCGCAGGAAGAACGCCCGCTCACCCGTGAACAGCGTGTCGAGCCCCGGGAAGTCAGGCCTGTCCGGACCGAAGCACCCGAGGAGCCCGCAGATGATCGGGACGCCCGAGTGTCCTTCCACAACGATGACATCTTCATCACCGGTAATGAAATCGATGTTGTCGACTTCGACGAACCGGTCACCCGCGGGGTTCACCCACGTGGCACCCAGTCCACCCGCGATGTACGGCAGGATCTCGAACCCTTCCCACCGACGATTGGGACGTTTGAAGCGGAACATCAGGTCACCCGTTCCGTTCCAAATGTTGATGTCGTCGACCAGATCCTCGCTGTTGCTGAGGCTGGGGGACGTGTACGCACCGTTCGCGCGGATGCCGAAGTTCGGTGAGAACCAGAACCCCAGCTGTGAGCCGACGATCCAGTTGCCGCCGAACTTCACATCGCCGATGTCGCGGTCGAAGGCATCTCCATTTACATCGATGTCGAAGATGTCTTCGTCGTCCAGCATCTTGGTGAACCACGTGCCTCCACCATTGATGTTGAAGTCCCAGCGGTAGTTCTGCGCCGTGGTCGGCACCGCCGCGAGCAGCATCAGAGCGGTCGCAACGGCTGCTCTCCTGAGAAACTGCATGAATTCCTCCTTGGAATGTGAAGCTGCGTCCTCTTTCCGGCGCGGAACCTCTGATGTCTTGTCGTCCGCCCGGTCGTTCCGTGCGCCTCACGAAGGTGCAGTATCGTGGCCAAGGAAGCTGTTTTGCGCGTAGACGTTAGTCGTATCGGCTTGATTCGACGCCGTTTCCACTGTCCTCTCTGCGGCCGGCCCTTACGATGCGAACCGGGATCCCGCCGTTCTTCGTCCTCGAAATCACAATGAATCCAAGCCTTGTTTCGCGCTCGAGCGCTTCGTCCGGCGAGAGCATGACAACTCGCCACCCGCGCAATCGATCGCGCACGAATTCGCCCAGTTCCGCGTACAGCGCACGCATTGCCTGATCATCTGTGACCCTCACGCCGTACGGCGGATTCGTGACCAGCGCGCCCGTGCCGTCGGGAACCCGTGCCCGCTTCATCGCCGTGACGTCATAGACAATGTCATCGATGACGCCCGCGCGCGCCGCATTCGACCGCGCGGCGCGGATTGCAGCCGCGCTGCGATCGGATCCGTGAATCGCAACGCCGGCGCGCTCCAGGATCTGCGCCCGCGCTGCAGCCACCTCGCGCCGCCACGCGGTTTCATCATGATCGGGCCAGCCTTCGAATGCGTACGCACGCGCGACGTGATCCGGATTCGCTAGTCCGGGTGGAATCCGCCGCGCAATCAACGCGGCTTCGATCGGGATCGTGCCCGAGCCGCAGAACGGATCGAACAACGGCTCTGAACCCTTCCACTCCGCGGCAGCAATCAGCGCGGCAGCCAGGTTCTCGCGCAGCGGTGCACGTGCGATCTCCTGCCGGTATCCACGACGGTGCAGCAACGCGCCCGATGTATCCGCGCTGATCGTGAACGCATCGCGCTCAACCCGAACAATGAACAGCTGCCCAGCTTCTCCTTCGGTTTCTTGATCGGCACCCGGCGCGAGTTTGGCACCCGTCGCCGCTTCGAGCGCACGCTGCAACCGTTCTGCGATTGCGCCTTCGTGGTACAGCCGGCTTTTCCGCGATGTCACGCGCCATTGCACATTCGCACCCGTACGCACGAACGATCCCCACGGCAACCGCCCGGCGTGCCGCTCCAGCTCGAAGAACGTGCGCGCACGAAACGCGGCTACACGCACAAGCACACGCGCGACGATGCGCGCGTGCAGATTTACCCGCCGCATACTCGGCGCATCACCAGTCCATTCCACACCACCGTGGACGACCCGCCCGTCAATGCCGAGTTGCCTCAGCTCGGTCGCGACCATCTCCTCGAGTCCCGGCGGCGATACTGCAAACAATTCCATTGGAGGGCTGATGCTTCCCTTGCGAGTGGTTTTTAAAGCCGTTTACGGAAACGGACGTTGAAGGCGTCCTGAACGGAAATGTACCTCGAAGCGCGGTGTCGCCGCCCGGCAAACTGACGTAAACGGCCGTTCGGCCGTTCATTCGTTCGGTCCACGTCCATGCAAACGTCAACGTCCCCGTAAACGGCTGGTACCACGTCGGGAACCCGCACGGCTCGCCATGCGTTCGGGAGAGGATAGCACAGTAATTTGTGCGTTAATTCCTCCCTTTGAGGCAGGTGCATATGCGTATCACTTCCGGGGCGTTGGTTCGGGGCATGGTTCTTATGGCTGTGGTCGGTTGTTCGGGCGGTGATGACGGGTCAGGCCCGCCGACGCAGACGCAGACGGGGGGGGCGCGTGGATCGGTGTTGGTCGGCACTGCGGGGCTGGCGGGGGTTGGGGTGAGCGCGACCAAATCGGGTACAACGCGTCAGGCGACGACGGATGCGAGCGGCGCTTTCTCCTTCACCGGTCTGGAGGTCGGCAGCTGGACGGTCGCCATGGCGGCTCCTACGGGTTACACGCTGGCAGCCGGTGAGAGTGGATCGCGCACGGTCACGGTGACGGCGAATCAGGTGGCGGAGATCGGCTCGCTGCGGCTGGCGCAGAGCACGTCGGGTGGCGGCACCACCGTCGATGTGGAAATGCGCAGCGGGAATACGTTCAGCCCGTCGACGGTAACGATCGCACGGGGCAATTCAGTGCGCTGGACGAACCTGGATCAGGTCACGCATAACGCGACCGGGTCGGGCTTTGGGACAGGTAACCTGGGGAATGGCAGCTCGAGCACGCATCAGTTCAATACTGCCGGCACGTTCCAGTATTCGTGCACGCTGCACGCGGGGATGAACGGGACCGTGGTCGTGCAGTAGCGGAGTCGGGCCACTATCAGACGCGTTCGAGAGCCCCAATCGCGCCGGCCACGGCACGATTGGGGCTTTGATATGGTAGGCCCGAGCGGCACACGCACACGGTCCCGCTGCCGTCTTTGCCCTCCGGGACCAGCCCGACGGCGGCGCTTCTCCGCACCACGCCGATTAAAAAGCACAGGCATAAGCCCTGCACCTCGGACCGTCCCCCAAAAGGAGGATCAATGAAGAAGAAGGAACAGCCGTTCAAGCGGCACAAGGCGCCGAAGGAATCGGGCCTCGACCAGGAGCGTCTGGAAGAGGATGCAGAGGCGTTCGGGCGCACGAAGACAGAAGCGGCCGACCGGGTGGAAGAGGCGTCGAAGGAGTCGTTCCCGGCGAGCGATTCGCCGGCGTGGACGTCGACGACCAGCATCGGGCCGCACGAAGGCGAGAAGGAGGCGCGGAAGGCTCGCAGGCAGAAGTGATGGTCAACCCGGGTCGAGGATCTCCCGGACGCAAACG
>Ga0255338_1003839_pt1 | contig 17015 bp, 14 predicted proteins | sample MeOH1_35cm_T4_19_FD_203715 | JGI IMG/M metagenome (GOLD analysis project Ga0255338, IMG submission 203715) | Sandy soil microbial communities from University of British Columbia, Vancouver, Canada - MeOH1_35cm_T4_195 | ecosystem: Engineered > Artificial ecosystem > Sand microcosm > Unclassified ...
AGACGACGCAGGGCAGGGCGGGGTCGAGCGGCTTGCCACCGGTGTAGGCATAGGCCGGGGCGCCATTGACGTTGAATTGCATCGCAGCGGCTCCCTCTTACTTGGCGGCGATCTTCAGCGCGCGCTTTAGATCGGCGATCAGGTCATCGGCGTCTTCCAGACCGATCGACAGGCGGATCGTGCCCGGCGCGATGCCGGCCTGGGCCAGGGCCGCATCGTCCATGCGGAAATGCGTGGTGCTGGCGGGGTGAATTACCAGCGAGCGGCAATCGCCCACATTGGCCAGGTGGGAGAAGATCTGCAGCGCCTCGATGAAGCGCTTGCCCTGCTCGCGCGTGCCTTTGAGGTCGAAGCTGAACACCGAGCCACAGCCGCGCGGCAAGAGCTTGCGCGCCAGCGCATGGTCGGGGTGACTCTCCAGGCCCGGGTAGCCGACCTTGGCGACCTGCTCATGGCCGGCCAGGAACTCGGCGACCTTCTGCGCATTGCTCACATGGCGCTGCATGCGCAGCGACAGGGTCTCGATGCCCTGCAGGATCAGCCAGGCGGTGTGCGGGCTCATGCAGGCGCCGAAGTCGCGCAGGCCCTCGCGGCGCGCGCGCAGCAGGAAGGCGCCGACCGTGCTTTCCTCGGTGAACACCATGTTGTGGAAGCCCGCATAGGGCTCGCAGAGCTCGGGGAAGCGGCCGTGCCGTTCATGCGCGGCCTGCCAGTCGAACGTGCCGCCGTCGACCAGCACGCCGCCGACCACGGTGCCGTGGCCGGAGAGGAATTTGGTGGCCGAGTGGTAGACCAGGTCGGCGCCCAGCTCGACGGGGCGCTGCAGCCAGGGCGTCGTGAAGGTCGAGTCGACCAGCAGCGGCAGGCCGGCCTCGTGGGCGATGGCCGAAACGCTCGGGATGTCCAGCACGTCCAGCCCTGGGTTGCCCAGGGTCTCGCCGAACAGCAGCTTGGTCTCGGGCCGGATCGCGGCACGCCAGGCGTCGATGTCGCCGGGCTTGACGAAGGTGGTGGCGATGCCGAAACGCGCCAGCGTGTAGTGCAACAGGTTGTGCGAGCCGCCGTAGAGCGCGCCGGAGGCGACGATGTGGGAACCGGCGCCGGCCAGGGTGGCGATGGCCAGATGCAGGGCCGCCTGGCCGCTGGCGGTCGCGATCGCGCCGACGCCGCCTTCCAGCGCCGCCATGCGCTCCTCGAACACGGCGGTCGTCGGGTTGGAGATGCGCGAATAGACATGGCCGGCGCGCTCCATATTGAAGAGCGAGGCCGCATGTTCCGAATTCTCGAACACGAAGGAGGTGCTGAGATGGATGGGCGTGGCACGGGCGCCGGTGGCGGGGTCGGGTGCGGCGCCGGCATGTAGCGCCAAGGTATCAAAGCCGGGGTCGGCGTAACCTGACATGGTGTCTCCGAGGTATTTGATGCCGGCATTGTGTGCTATGTTGGTCGCCAGTTTTGTAGGAGGCATCCATCATGAAAGTCGTCGACATCCTGCGCGTCAAAGGCGGCACCCTGTTCACCGTGACCCCGGACCAGCCCCTGGCCCAGGCCGTGAGCACCATGGCCGAGCGCGACATCGGCTCCCTGGTGGTGATGGAGCACGGCGATCTGGTGGGCATGCTGACCTTCCGCGAGGTGATCGCGGCCATCGTCAAGAACGCCGGCTCGGTCGGCACGACCCTGGTGCGCAGCGTGATGGACGACCACCCGCTGACCTGCACGCCCGAGACCGAAATCGACGAGGTGCGCCGCATGATGCTGGGCCGTCACGCGCGCTACATGCCGGTCCTCAACGGCCGCACCCTGATGGGCGTGATCTCCTTCTACGACGTGGCCAAGGCCGTGGTCGACGGCCAGGACTTCGAGAACCGCATGCTCAAGGCCTATATCCGCGACTGGCCGGTCGAGGAGAACCCGGCGCCGGAATCGAAGCTCTGAGTCTGGACCGAGGACAGTCCCTGCGGGCTGTCTGACGCCTGACGAAGGACTGGCCGTGTACCAACGGCCAGGCTGAGTGGCTCAAATACAAGGGCGGCCCGCGGGCCGCCCTTGTATTTCTCGCCAGCTCTTAGAATCGACGGGCTAACCACCCACGGATCCCCATGTCAGGCAGCACCTTCGGCGAGTTGTTCCGCGTCACCAATTTCGGCGAGAGCCATGGCCCGGCCATCGGCTGCGTGATCGATGGCTGCCCTCCCGGCATGGCGCTTTCCGAGGCCGACATCCAGCCCGAGCTGGACCGCCGCCGCCCCGGCACCAGCCGGCATGTGACGCAGCGCAACGAGGCCGACGCGGTCGAGATCCTCTCGGGCGTCTACGAGGGCCGGACCACCGGCACGCCGATCTGCCTGCTGATCAGGAACACCGACCAGCGCAGCAAGGACTACGGCAACATCCTCGACACCTTCCGTCCGGGTCATGCCGACTACACGTACTGGCGCAAGTACGGCATCCGCGACCCGCGCGGTGGCGGCCGCAGCTCGGCACGCCTGACCGCGCCGACCGTGGCCGCGGGCGCGGTGGCGCGCAAATGGCTCAAGGAGAAGTTCGGCACCGAGTTCCGCGGCTGCATGACCCAGCTGGGCGAGATCGAGATCCCCATCGAGGACTGGAGCCAGACCGGCAGCAATCCCTTCTTTGCCGCCGGCACGGCCAAGCTCGCCGAGCTGGAGGCCTATATGGACGCGCTGCGCAAGTCCGGCGACTCGGTCGGCGCGCGCATCTATGTCGAAGCGACCGGTGTGCCGGTGGGCCTGGGTGCGCCGCTGTACGACCGGCTCGACGCCGACATCGCCCACGCGATGATGGGCCTCAACGCGGTCAAGGGCGTCGAGATCGGCGACGGCTTCGGCGTCGTCGCGCAGCGCGGCAGCCAGCATGGCGACGAACTGACGCCCGAGGGCTTCGCCAGCAATCACAGTGGCGGCGTGCTGGGCGGCATCTCGACCGGCCAGGATCTGAAGGTCTCGATCGCGATCAAGCCGACCAGTTCGATCCGCACGCCCAAGGCCTCGATCGACCGCGCCGGCGCGCCGACCCAGGTCGAGACTTTCGGCCGCCACGATCCCTGCGTGGGCATCCGCGCGACACCGATCGCCGAGAGCCTGCTGGCCCTGGTGCTGATGGACCATGTGCTGCGCCATCGCGCGCAATGCGGTGACGTGCAACTGCCGGTGCCGCCCATCCCCGCCGAGCGGGGCTGACGGTTGGTGACGGCCGGCGACCAGCCCGACGGCAACCGCACCCTGGCCGCCTGCGCGGCCCTGTCCTGCGTCTACTTCGCCGCGATCGGCGGCTTCAATCCCTATGCCCCGCTCTGGTACAAGGAGCTGGGGCTGTCGGTGTTCGCGATCGGCCTGCTGGTCTCGCTGCAGAGCTGGACCCGGCTGTTCGCGCCCTATCTGTGGGGCGCGCTGGCCGACCGCACGGGCCGGCGCGTGCAGATCATCCGCTGGGCCGCGCTGGCCAGCTTCGTCGCCGGCATCGGCTTCCTGTTGCCCACGCATACCGCGACCTTGGCGGCGGCGGTGTTCCTGATGTTCGCCTTCAACGCCGCCATCGTGCCGCTGACCGAGACCGTGGTCGCCGCGCAGATGATGAAGCCCGACGGCACGATGGACGCGAAGCGCTATGGCCGCGTGCGCGTCTGGGGCTCGGTGGGTTTCCTGGCCAGCGTGGTGCTGGCAGGCTGGTGGTACCAGCTGAACGGCCTGAACGCCTTCGCCGGCACGACCCTGCTGATGCTGGGCCTGATCGTGCTGGTGGCCTGGCGGCTGCCGGTGCAGCCGGCCCAACCGCATGCGCCGCACGAAGCCGGCGAACCGATCGGCGCGGTGCTGCGCCGGCCCGAGGTGCGCTGGTTTTTTGCCGGCGTGTTCCTGACCGTGCTGGCGCATGCGGCGCTCTATGCCTTCTTCAGCCTCTACCTGGATTCGCTGGGCTATGGCAAGCCGGTGGTGGGCCTGCTGTGGGCGGTGTCGGTGGTGGTGGAGATTGTCTGGTTCGCCTTCCAGGGCCGGCTGCTGGAGAGCTGGGCCCTGCACCGCTGGCTGATTGTCGCGGCGCTGCTGAGCTCCCTGCGCTTCGGCCTGAGCGCCGGCTTCGGCGCCAGCCTGTGGGTGCTGATGCTGGCGCAGTGCAGCCATGCGATCACCTTCGCGGCCCAGCACACGGTCTGCATCGCGCTGGTGACGCGCTATTTCCCCGGCCGGCTGCGCGGCCGCGGCCAGGCTCTCTACTCGGTGCTGGGCTATGGCTGCTCGGGCGTGCTGGGCGGCCTGGGCGGAGCCTGGCTGGCGGCACGCTGGGGCTATGCGGCGGTGTTCTGGGCCGCCAGCGCGGCGGCCCTGGCCGGGGCCTGGTGCTGCTGGCAGAGCCAGCGCTGCGAGCAGCGCGCGGGCTGAATGGCGGGCTGACTAGCGGGTCTCCGTCCGTGGGCCTCCGTCTGCGGGCGGCGCAGGTCGTGCCTAGCAAACGGCACTTCGTCGCAGCGCCTCCCCATGTAAAGAATTGTCTTCCTACACTGCGGCCACTTTCTGCAGACAAGAGATGGGAGACACCATGCGCAAGCAATGGCTTTATGGTGGCGTGGCCGCGGCGGTACTGGCCGGCGGTGCGGGCGTGGCGGTCTGGGCCTCCAAGGGCGAGGGCCCCAAGGCCGGCGGCGAGAAGACGGTGACCCTGGAGTTCGTGCCCAGCGAGGTGGTCAAGCCCGCGCTGGCCAGCATGCCCGGCGTGATCGAGTTCTCCGGCCCCCTGGTGGCGCCGGATACGGTGATGGTGCGCAGCAAGGCAGCCGGCACGCTGCTGAGCCTGGCGGTGGCCGAGGGCAGCAAGGTGCGCGCCGGCCAGGTGCTGGGCCAGCTGGATCTGGAGGAGCTGCGCTACAAGGTGGCCGAGCGCGGCGCCAGCGTCGAATCGGCGCGCGCGCAGTTCGTCCAGGCCGAGCGCCAGCACAAGGCCAACGAGGGCCTGGCGGCGCAGAACTTCATCGCGCCGACCGCGCTGGAAACCTCGCGCGCCACGATGGAAGCGGCGCGTGCCCAGCTGCAGGCCGCCAAGGCCCAGCTCGACACCAGCCAGGTCAGCCTGCGCCAGGCGGCGCTGGTCTCGCCGATCAACGGCGTCGTCGCCAAGCGCCATGCGCTGCCGGGCGAGAAGCTGGCGGCGGAGCAGCAGATCCTCGCCATCGTCGATCTGGCGCGGCTGGAACTGGCCGGCCTGGTCGGCACGCACGAGGTCAGCCGCCTGCAGCCGGGCATGCCGGTGCAGGTGCGCATCGAGGGCGTGGAGCAGTCGGTCGAGGCGCGCATCGCGCGCATCGCGCCGGCCGCCGAGCCGGGCACGCGCTCGATCGGCGTGACCCTGGCGCTGGCCAATCCCAAGGAGGCCTACCGCGCCGGCCAGTACGCGGTGGCGAGGGTCGAGCTGCCCGACGAACAGCAGCGCCTGACCGTGCCGCTGACCGCGATCAGCAGCAACTCCGGCCAGGAGCAGGTCTGGATGATCGAGCAGGGCGCGCTGGTGCGGCGCATCGTCACGACCGGCCGGCGCGATGCGCGCGAAGGCCGGGTCGAGGTCCTGCAGGGCCTGGCGCCCGAGGCCCAGGTGCTGGCCGCGCGCTTCGACAATCTGCGCGAGGGCGCCAGGGCCACCATCGTTGCCGGCAAGGCCAACCGGGTCGCCAGCGCTGCCAGTGCGGCGGCCACGCAGCAGCAGTGAACCGGAGGATCGAACCATGTGGATGACCCGCGTCTCGATCCAGAACCCGGTCTTCGCGACCATGGTGATGGTGGCCTTGTGCGTGCTGGGCCTGTTCTCCTATGCCAAGCTGGGCGTCGAGCAGATGCCCGACATCACCCTGCCGGGCGCCTGGATCGACGTGCGCTATCCCGGCGCCAGCCCCGAGGCGGTGGAGCGCGAGGTGGCCAAGCCGCTGGAGGAATCGCTCAACACCATCGCCGGCGTCGACCGAATCCAGTCGCGCAGCTTCGAGGGGCGCGCCCAGGTCAGCGTCGAGTTCTCGCTGAACACCGACATGAGCCGCGCGATGCAGGACCTGCGCGACCGTGTCGCGCTGGCCCAGGCCGCCTTCCCCAAGGACGTCAAGACGCCGGCGGTCTCGCGCTTCCAGGGCGACAACGCCCAGCCGGTGGTCGTGATGGCCCTGATGAGCCAGACGCGCCCGGCCCGCGAGCTCTCGATGATGAGCGAGTTGATCATCACCAAGCGCCTGAACCGGGTCGAGGGCGTGGCCAAGGTCGACGTGGCCGGCATGGTGACGCGCGAGGTGCGCATCGACCTCGATCCGCTGCGCCTGCGCGCCTATGGCGTGACGCCGGCCGAGATCGCCAAGGCCCTGGCCGACAGCAACGCGGACCAGCCGGTGGGCCTGCTGTCGGACAAGAGCTCGGACGCGATCCTGCGCGTCGAGGGCCGGGTCAAGGACCCCAAGCAGTTCGCCCAGATGGTGGTGGCGCGGCGCGGCAATCTGGTGCTGACCCTGGGCGACCTGGGCACCCTGGTCGAGCGCGAGCGCGAGGCCGACAGCATCGCCCGCATCAACGGCGCGCCGGCCGTGAGCTTCAATGTCTTCAAGCAGCAGGATGCCAATATCGTCGCCACCGGCGAGGCGGTGAAGGCGGCGATGGAGGAACTGCGCAAGACCCTGCCGGCGGACGTGGAGCTGAGCCTGATCTATGCCAACAGCGATTTCGTCAAGGGCTCGCTGACCGGCCTGCGCCACACGCTGATCGAGGGCGCGCTGCTGACCGTGGCCATCGTCTTCCTGTTCCTGCACAGCTGGCGCTCGACCATCATCACCGGCCTGACCCTGCCGATCGCGGTGATCTCCAGCTTCATCGCCGTCCACGCCTTCGGCTTCACCTTGAATTTCATGACGATGATGGCGCTCTCCCTGTGCATCGGCCTGCTGATCGACGACGCCATCGTCGTGCGCGAGAACATCGTGCGCCATGTGGGCATGGGCAAGGACCATCACCGTGCGGCCTTCGACGGCACCAACGAGATCGGCCTGGCCGTGATGGCCACCACCTTCGCGATCTGCGCGGTGTTCGTGCCGGTGGCCTTCATGGGCGGCATCATCGGCAAGTTCTTCTATCCCTTCGGCATCACGGTGGCGGTGGCGGTGCTGGTGTCGCTGTTCGTCAGCTTCACCCTGGACCCGATGCTCTCCAGCCTTTGGCCCGATCCGCCGGGCGAACGCCTGAAGCGTCTGCCGTTCTTGCGCCAGCTGATTGCCGGCACCGACCGCGGCATGGAGTGGCTGCACATCGCCTATGAGCGCCTGATCCGCTGGGCCTTCTCCGGTCGGCGCTACCGCGCCTGGCTGCCGGTCTATGCGCGCCCCTTCGACGCGCAGGGCCAGCGCGACCGCAGCGAGCCGCGCCGCCTGCGCTTCGCGACGATCACGCCGCGCGGCCTGGTGCTGGGTGGCGGCGTGGCCAGCTTCGTCGTCGCGCTGCTGATCGCGCCGCTGGTGGGCAGCGAGTTCGTGCCCGAGACCGACCAGGGCTTCACCCAGCTGCAGCTGCGCATGCCGGTGGCCACCGGCCTGGAGCGCGGCAATGCCAAGGTGGCCCAGGTCGAGGAGCTGCTGGGCAAGTACCCGGAGATCCGCACGGTTTCCACCGTCGTCGGCAGCACCGGCGAGGGCATGGCCACCGGGCGCAACCAGGCGGTGCTGAACCTGTCCCTGGTGGATAGGCGCGAGCGCAGCCGCAGCCAGAAGCAGATCGAGGACGCGGTGCGCGCCGACATCGCCAGGATTCCCGGCGTCGAGGTCAGCGTGGGCTTCAACCGCCCGGTCTGGGTGACCATCCTGGGCAATGACCCCGAGGTTCTGACCCAGGTGGCGCGGGACTTCGCCGAGAACCTGAAGAAGATTCCCGGCGCGGTCGACGTGGACATGACGGTCAAGCCCGGCCTGCCGGCCTATGCGGTGCGGCTGAAGGACTCGGCGATCCGCGAGCTGGGCTTGAACGCGCCGCAGATCGCGTCCTCGCTGCGTGCCTATGTCAACGGCGAGGTGGCGACCTACTGGAGCACGCCGGACGGCAACCAGGTCGAGGTGCTCCTGCGCCTGCCGCGCGAGCAGCGCGAGCGCATCGAGCAGATGCACAAGCTGCCGGTGGCCTTCGCGGCCGACGGCTCGCCGATCGCGCTGGACCAGGTCGCGAGCATCGAGCGCGTGTTCAATCCCGAGGTGATACGCCGCCAGAACCTGCAGCGCCGCGAGGCGGTCTATGCCGGCGTGCAGGGCCGGGCCTCGGGCGACGTCAATGCCGATGTGCAGAAGCTCATCAAGAACACCCAGCTGCCGCCGGGCATCAGCTTCATGCTGGACGGCGCCGGCAAGCAGCAGGCCGAGGCCTTCGGCGGCCTGGTCGGCGCGATGGGGCTGGCGGTGATCTTCATCTACATCGTGCTGGCCAGCCAGTTCGGCAGCTTCCTGCAGCCTGTCGCCATCATGGCCTCCCTGCCGCTCTCGCTGATCGGCGTCATGCTGGCCCTGCTGCTGTGGCGCTCGACCCTGAACGTGTTCTCGATGATCGGCCTGGTGATGCTGATGGGCCTGGTGACCAAGAACGCGATCCTGCTGGTGGACTTCGCCAACCACGCCCGCAAGGCCGGTGCGACGGTGCACGAGGCCCTGCTGCAGGCTGGCCTGATCCGGATGCGGCCGATCATCATGACGACCGCGGCGATGGTGTTCGGCATGCTGCCGATGGCGATCGCGCTGAACGACGGCGGTGAGATCCAGGCGCCGATGGGCCGCGCGATCATCGGCGGCGTGATCACCTCGACCCTGCTGACGCTGGTGGTGGTGCCGGTGATTTATTCCTACCTGGTGCGGGAGCGCAAGCCGAAGGCAGCGGCTCATCCGCAGCTGCTTGCCCAACCCGCCGGCGGAGACGATTGAGGGACCGCGACGCTGTATTGCCCAGCGACGTCCGGGGATCCGGCTTTGCCGGTCCCTCGGACGTGCCCCCTTGAGGGGGCGCGCGAAGCGCGTAGGGGGTGGTCTCAGGTACTTCCGCGCAGCAGCACCTGAAAACCGAGGTCCAGGTGCGGGGCGGCGACCGGCTCGCCGCGCATCAGGCGCATCAGCAGCGCCGCGGCTTCGGCGCCGATTTCGCTGCGCGGCGTGCGCACGGTGGAGAGCGGCGGCAGCATCTGGTCGCTGCCGGTCAGGTCGTTGAAGCCGGCCACGGCCAGGCGCTCGGGCACCTGGATGCCCAGCCGCAGCGCCGCCAGCAGCGCGCCCTGGGCCAGGTCGTCGTTGTTGAAAAAGATCGCGTCGACCTCGGGGGCCTCGGCCAGCACGCGCTCCAGCAGTCGGCCGCCCAGGGCCAGCGAGGAGGGCGCGGCATCGAGGAATTCGTAGCGCGGCTCGTGGCAGCCGGCCGCGCGCAGCGCCGCCCGATAGCCCTCGAAGCGCTGCATCGTGCGCGGGTCCAGCTGGGCCGCGGCAAAGGCGATGCGGCGCCGGCCGCGCGCCAGCAGGGCTTCGGTCAGTGCACGGCCGGCGGCCGCCTGTGAGAAGCCGACGCTGTAGACGCCCTCGGCATCGCTCAACTCCATCACATGGACGCAGGGCACGCCGCTGTCGGCGAGCAGGCGGCGCGCGGCCTCGCTGCGATCGAAGCCGGTGACGATGATGCCGGCCGGGCGGTGCAGCAGATAGCTGCGCAAGAGCGCCTCCTCCTCGGCCGGGTCGTAATGCGTGACGCCGATCAGGGTCTGGTAGCCGGCCGGCAGCAGGCTGCGCTGCACGGCGTCCAGCAGGTCGACGAAGAGCGCGTTGGAGAGCAGCGGGATCAGCACCGCCACATGGGCGCTGCGGCTGGAGGCCAGGGCGCGCGCGGCGGGGTCGGGCACATAGCCCAGGCGAGTGGCCGCCTCCTGCACCCGCTCCACCAGTTCCGCCGCCACCGCGCGTTCGCCGCGCAGCGCGCGCGAGACCGTGATCGGGCTGACGCCGGCCGCCTGCGCAACCTCCTGCAGGGTGACCCGGCCGCTGCTGCGGCGGCGGCGTTGCTGCAGCTGTTGAGGGGTGTCGATGGCCGGCGGCGAGCCATCCGGGGGCGTCTTGCCTGACATGGGTGCGTATTTTCCCTGATATGGTGCGATGTTGTGCGGCGTAGGATAGCGCTATCCAATTCGGGGAGGCAAGCATGACGACCCGAGGTGCCACGAGACTTGTGCCCGGGCAGGAACTGGATCCGCTGGTGGAGGGCCCCCGAGGGCTTCCGCCTTTTTGTTTGAATTGATGGGATAGCGCTATCCAATGACAGCAGTCGTCGTCATGGGCGTGGCCGGTTGCGGCAAGTCCAGCCTGGGCCAGGCCCTGGCTCAGGCCCTGGGCCGGCCCTATATCGAGGGCGATGCCTACCATTCCCCGGACTCGATCGCCAAGATGCGTGCCGGTATCGCCCTGACTGACGCCGACCGTGCCGGCTGGCTGGATCAGCTGGGCGGCCTGCTGGCGGCCGCGCCGGGCGGCGCGGTGCTGGCCTGTTCGGCGCTCAAGCGCGACTACCGCGAGCGCCTGCGCCGGCCGGTGCCGGGCCTGCGCTTCGTGTTCCTGGACATCTCGCGCGAGCTGGCCCTGCAGCGGGTCGCGGCGCGCGCCGCCCAGCATCTGTTTCCCGCCAGCCTGGTGGACAGCCAGTTCGCCGCGCTCGAATCGCCCGTCGGCGAGCCGGGCGTGCTGCGCGTGGCCGCCGAGCTGGCCCCCGATCAGCAACTGAGCCAGGCGCGCGCCTGGCTGGAAGGAGAGGGCGCATGACCAGCCCGACCAGCAAGCTGCCGCTGTGGCAGCGCATCAGCGAAGGCCTGATGGCCGGCTGCCTGGGCGTGATGGCCCTGGCCGTCTTCATCAACGTGGTGCTGCGCTATGGCTTCGGCAGCGGCGTGGCGGCGAGCGAGGAACTGTCGCGCCTGCTCTTCGTCTGGATGGTCTTCATCGGCGCCACCGCCGCCTATCCCAGGGGCGAGCACATGGCCTTCACCAGCCTGCTGATGCCGCTGCGCCGCAGGCCCAGGGCGCTGAAGGCCGTCAGCGTGCTGATCCGGCTGACGGTGATCCTGTCCTGCGGCCTGCTCGGCTGGGGGGCCTGGCAGCAGGTGGTGGTCGGGCTCGGGAGCCAGTCGGTGGTGCTGGGCTATTCGAGCGCGCTGCTGCCGCTGCCGGCCCTGTTGTGCGCCGTCCTGATCGGGCTGATGGCCCTGGTGCAGCTCCTGCGCGGCGACGTGCTGGATCTGGATCACGACGTGGAAATGGAGTGATGGTGATGAGCAACGAGGCACTCGCCTTTGTGATCTTCTCGGCCGGCATGCTGATCCTGATGGGCATCGGCATGCCGATGGCCTTCGCCCTGGTGCTGACCGGCGCGGGCATGGCCTGGAGCCTGGATTTCTGGGACACCCAGCTGCTGGCGCAGAACCTGGTGGCCGGCATCGACAGCTTCCCGCTGCTGGCCGTGCCCTTCTTCATCCTGGCCGGCGAGCTGATGAACGCCGGCGGCATCAGCCGGCGCATCATCGAGATGGCGCAGGCCTGGGTCGGCCATATCCGCGGCGGCCTGGGCTTTGTCGCGATCGGCGCGGCGGTGCTGATGGCCAGCATGAGCGGCTCGGCCCTGGCCGATACCGCGGCCCTGGCGACCATCCTGCTGCCGATGATGCGCAACCACGGCTATCCGATGCACACCTCGGCCGGCCTGATCGCCTCGGGCGGCATCATCGCGCCCATCATCCCGCCCTCGATGCCCTTCGTGATCTATGGCGTGACGACCAACACCTCGATCTCGGCCCTGTTCCTGTCGGGCATCGTGCCCGGGCTCATCATGGGTGCCGGTCTGATCGTGGCCTGGAAGCTGCAGCTGCGCAAGATCGACCTGCCCCAGGGCGAGGCGCTGCCCTTCTCGCAGCGCCTGCGCGCCACGGCCAAGGCCTTCTGGGCCATCCTGATGCCGGTCATCATCATCGGCGGCATGAAGTCCGGCATGTTCACGCCCACCGAGGCGGCCGTGGTTGCCGCGGCCTACGCGCTGGTGATCGCCTTCTTCGTGCACCGCGAGCTGAGCCTGCGCGAGTTCCACGGCGTGCTGGTGCGCGCGGCCAAGACCACCTCGGTCGTGATGTTCCTGTGCGCCGGCGCCCAGGTGGCCAGCTACATGATCACCCTGGCCGACCTGCCGGGCGTGCTGACCGGTTGGCTGGGCCCGTTGGTCGAGTCGCCGCGCCTCTTGATGGCCGTGATGATGATCGCGCTGGTGATCATCGGCACCGCGCTGGACCTGACGCCGACCATCCTGATCTTCGCGCCGGTGATGCTGCCGATCGCGGTGAAGGCCGGCATCGACCCGGTCTACTTCGGCCTGATGTTCGTGCTGAACGGCGCGATAGGGCTGATCACGCCGCCGGTGGGCACGGTGCTCAACGTCGTGGCCGGCGTTGGCCGCCTGTCGATGCACCAGGTGATCAAGGGCGTGAATCCCTTCCTGATCACCTATACCCTGATCCTGATCCTGTTCACGATCTTCCCGCAGCTGGTCACCGCGCCGGTGGCGTGGATGCGCTGATTTGCTTTTCCTCCATTCTTCTCTGACCGAACGACACAAGGAGACTCACAGATGATGAACGCTACCCGTCGCACCCTGGTGGCCCTGGCCGCCGCATCGCTGGCCCTGGCGAGCAGCCTGGCCCAGGCGCAGGACATCAAGCCGCGCCTGATCCGCTTCGGCTACGGTCTGGCCGAGGCCAGCAACCAGGGCCGCGCGGCCAAGGTGCTGGCCGAGAACGTCGAGAAGCTGTCCGGCGGCAAGATGAAGCTGCGCACGATCGGCGGCGCGGCCCTGGGCCCCGACACCCAGATGCAGCAGGCGCTGATCGGCGGCGCCCAGGAGATGATGGTCGGCTCGACCGCCACCCTGGTGGGCATCAGCAAGGAGATGGCGCTGTGGGACACGCCCTTCCTGATCAACAACACCAAGGAGGCCGACGCGCTGCTGGACGGCCCGGTCGGCGAGAAGGTCAAGGCCAAGCTGGAAGAGAAGGGCCTGGTCGGCCTGGTCTATTGGGAGAACGGCTTCCGCAACCTGACCAACAGCAAGAAGCCGGTCGCCAAGCTGGAGGACCTGAGCGGCATCAAGCTGCGCGTGATGCAGAACAACGTCTACCTGGACAGCTTCAAGACCCTGGGCGCCAACGCCGTGCCGCTGCCCTATTCGGAGCTGTTCACCGCGATGGAGACCAATGCGGTCGATGGCCAGGAGAACCCCTACAACACCATCCTGTCGGCCAAGTTCTACGAGGTGCAGAAGTACCTGACGGTCACCAACCACGTCTACGCGCCCTGGATCGTCACGGTCAGCAAGAAGTTCTGGGACGGCCTGTCCAAGGACGAGCGCGCCGTGCTGATGAAGGCCGCGGTGATCAGCCGCGACTACGAGCGCAAGGACACGCGCGACGAGGCCGCCAAGGCCCTGTCCGACCTGAAGGCCAAGGGCATGCAGGTCACCGAGCTGAGCCCCGCCGAGATCGGCCGCATGCGCGACAAGCTGACCAAGGTGAACGCCGGCATCGCCACCAATGTGGGCATGGAGCTGTGGAACGAGGCCCAGGCCGAACTGGCCAAGATTCGCGCCAAGAAGTGACCCACCCCCTACGCGCTGCGCGCGCCAAGGCCAGAGGCCTTGGCCGTCGCCAGGCACAAGCAGTCCGCAGGGACTGCTTGTGTCCGGGCTCCGCCCCCTCAAGGGGGCACGTCCGGAGGACCGGCGGAGCCGGATCCTCGGACGTTGCTCGGTGAGTCGGTCAAGTTCGATATTGTATTATTGTTTGACTTAAGTTCAATTTCGAACTTAAACTAAGAGCCATCAGGGACATCCAGCAAGGAGGACCCGATGGCTCTTGCCTTTCATGCTCGCGAAGCGGCGCCCGCGTCCGCGGCGGCCGATCTGGCCTCGCCGGCGGCGGCGGCGGCGGCATTGCGCACCTTTTTCAATATCGCCAAGGCCTGGGCGCTCTCCAACGAGGAGCAGCAGCGCCTGCTGGGCTGCGGCCGCACCACCTTCTTCGACTGGAAGGCCGGGCGCATCAAGCGCGGCCTGGATGGTGCAACCCTGGAGCGCCTGTCCCATCTCTTCGGCATCTACGCGGCCCTGCACATCCTGCTGCCCCTGCCGGAGCGGGCCGACGCCTGGGTGCGCAAGCCCAATAGCGCACCCCTGTTCGGCGGCCGCTCGGCGCTGGAGCGCATGCTGGGCGGGCAGGTGGCCGACCTCTTCGTCGTGCGCCAGTACCTGGATGCCCAGCGCGGCGGCTGGGCCTGATGCCGGCCGCACCGACGCCGCTGCGGTGGGCCGACAGCTGCCGCCTCATCCCCAGCCGCTTTCCGCCGGTCTCGCTCTTCGATGCGGTGGCCGCGCCGGCCGATCTGGAGCTGGTCTTCGCGATCGAGGCCCTGGGCAATCCGCGCCTGCGCGACGAGGTCGGACAGCTGCAGCTGGTGCCGCCCGAGCAGCGCATCAGCGGCCCGGGCAGCAGCCCCATCATGGCGGCCTTCACCCATCTGAACCCCGAGGGCTCGCGCTTCAGTGACGGCAGCTATGGCGTCTACTACGCCGCCCGTGAGCTGGAGACCGCAGTGGCCGAGGTGGGTTACCACCGTGCGCGCTTCCTGGCCCGCACGGCCGAACCGGCGATCGACATCGACCTGCGCTGCTACCGCGTCACGATCGAGGCGTCGCTGGTGGACCTGCGGGGCCAGCAGCAGGCGCCGGCATTCGCCCCGCTTTATGCCGCCGACAGCTATGCCGCCTCGCAGGCTTTTGGCGGGGCGCAGCGGGCCGAAGGGCTGGCCGGCATTGCCTACGACAGCGTGCGCCACCCGGGGGGCGAATGCGTGGCCCTGTTCACGCCCAAAGCCACCGTGCCGCCGGCCCGCCAGGCCGAGCATGTGAGCCTGCGCTGGAACGGCGAGCGCATGTCCGGCTGGTATCTGAAGTCGGAGCTGCACGCGCTCTAGCGGGCCTGCCGCAGCCGGCTGGGCTGCGGGCTTAAGTGCCTTCTAAGTGTCTTCTTCCACAGTACGGCCATCGATCTTTCCTTGTTGAGCACAGGAGGTTTTATGGCCGTAGAGAAGATGATCCCCGCCAAGCGCCTGGTCTGGGCCCTGGTCAGCGCGGGGCTGCTGGGGCTGGGCGGAGGTGCCATCGGCGCCGTGGCCCTGCAAAAGACCAGCACGGCGCAGCCGCCCGCCGGCGTCGCCGCGGCACTCGTGACTCAGCCCGCCGCGCCGGCCACGCCATCGACCGCGCCCGTTTCTGCCACGGCATTGCCCGACTTCGCCCAGATCACCGCCAGCAATGGCGCGGCAGTCGTCAACATCAGCGTCACCGGCACCGTCAAGACCGCCGTGCGGCGCGGCCCGGCGATGCCGGAGCTGGACCCCGATGATCCCTTCTACCAGTTCTTCCGCCGCTTCCAGGTGCCCGGCCAGGGGCAGGGCGAGCGCGCGGTGCCCACGCGCGGCCAGGGCTCGGGCTTCATCGTCAGCCAGGACGGCATCATCCTCACCAATGCCCATGTGGTGCGCGATGCCCAGGAGGTCACGGTCAAGCTGACCGACCGGCGCGAGTTTCCGGCCAAGGTGCTGGGCTCGGACCCGAAGACCGACGTGGCCGTGCTGAAGATCGCCGCCAAGAACCTGCCGGTCGTGAAGCTGGGCAGCACGCAGGACCTGCGCGTCGGCGAATGGGTGCTGGCGATCGGCTCGCCCTTCGGCTTCGAGAACAGCGTCAGCGCCGGCGTCGTCAGCGCCAAGGGCCGCGCCCTGCCGGACGACAGCTTCGTGCCCTTCATCCAGACCGATGTGGCGGTCAACCCGGGCAACTCGGGCGGCCCGCTGTTCAATGTGCGCGGCGAGGTGGTGGGCATCAATTCGCAGATCTACAGCCAGTCCGGCGGCTACCAGGGCATCTCGTTCGCAATCCCGATCGAGGTGGCCAAGCGCGTGCAGCAGCAGATCCAGAACGGCGGCCGCGCCCAGCATGCGCGCCTGGGCGTCGTGATCCAGGACGTCAACCAGGCCTTCGCCGATTCCTTCAAGCTGGAGCGTCCGGCCGGCGCCCTGGTGTCCAGCGTGGAGGAGGGCGGCCCGGCGGCCAAGGCCGGCCTGAAGTCCGGCGACGTGATCCTGAAGTACAACGAGCAGCCCATCGTCGCATCCAGCGACCTGCCGGCCCTCTTGGGCCAGGCCATGCCCGGCGAGACCGCCAAGCTCGAGATCTGGCGCCATGGCAAGCGCGAGACCCTCAGCGCCAAGCTGGGTGACGCCGGCGACAAGACGGCCAAGGCCAAGGACGAGCAGGACGAAAGCACGCCGACCGGCAAGCTGGGCCTGGCCCTGCGGCCGCTGCAGCCGGGCGAACGCGCCCGGGGCGCGCGCGACGGGCTGCTGGTCGAGGATGTCGGCGGCGCCGCGGCGCGCGCCGGCGTGCAGCCCGGCGATCTGCTGCTGGCGGTCAATGGCACGCCGGTGAACTCGGTCGAACAGGTGCGCGAGGTGGTGGCCGGCGCCGAAAAGTCGGTCGCCCTGCTGGTGCAGCGCGGCGGCCAGAAGATTTTCGTGCCCGTGAAAATTGGCTGATTCCCTCGCCTAAGTCCTTGTACGGCAAGGACTGATGCCTCGGCCGGCGCACCTGAGAAGGGCGCCGGCCGATTTAATTTCGGACCTCCATTTAAGTGCCGCGAGAGGGATGCCGCCCTGTACAGCTGAGGGCAGGACGACTTGCCCGGCAACGCAGACAAGCAAGCAACCCTACCGGAGCAATCCACCATGTTGAGCCTGAACACCAACGCCTCGGCCCTGTCGACCCAGGGTTCGCTGGCCCAGACCCAGAAGGCCCTGTCGACCTCGATGACCCGCCTGGGCACGGGCTATCGCATCAACTCTGCGATGGACGACGCCGCCGGCCTGCAGATCG
>Ga0255338_1003840_pt1 | contig 17011 bp, 12 predicted proteins | sample MeOH1_35cm_T4_19_FD_203715 | JGI IMG/M metagenome (GOLD analysis project Ga0255338, IMG submission 203715) | Sandy soil microbial communities from University of British Columbia, Vancouver, Canada - MeOH1_35cm_T4_195 | ecosystem: Engineered > Artificial ecosystem > Sand microcosm > Unclassified ...
GCGGTACCACCAAGAATTCCGTCGCGCTGCAATTCGCATCGGCGCGCTTGAGCGCGATCCGCGCAATTAGCAACACTTATGCGTAGAATGAATTTTGCGGCTTATTGATTGGTAAACTCTACGCTACTTATTTGCTGATCCGAATTATACTTCAGGATTGCTATTGGAGACTCTCAATCCAAATTAAATGTCGATGCTCGCCAACGAGAGCTTACCCCTCGCTGATGGTCACTTCTGCAGCCGCAACCCGAGGAGGAAAATGCTGGCGTCGTAATTGACGCCGGTGACGTTGGAGCGCAGCCATTCCTGGCGGAATTCGCCCTTCACCTGCACATTGCGGTCGATCTTGTAGGTCAACCCCAGCCCCAGCGCATAACGCTGGTCGATGCGGTCGGTGATCGTCTCGTTGGCGGACGTGCTGACGACACAGTCGCAGACCGTGGTGGTCGTGCCGGAAACCTCACTAGCACCATTCTTGTAGGTGTCTAAGCCGAAGCCGAACTTCAAGCTGCCGACCAGCCATTGCCGGAAGGCATGATCGATCTGCACGCCGACGTCGCGATAGAACACACCCGGCACGCCGGGGATCGTCGATTCACCGATTGAGGAGGACGCCGTGAGCTTCACGGTGGTGAGTGCGCTCGCCTGCCACACGAGCGAGGCGTTGCCGATCAGTCCACTCAGATCGGAGAGCCGCGGGTCTTCGTAGGTGCGCTTCACATAGCCGACCGAGACCTCACCGGTGAGCAGGCGCGTCATCTCGAAGGTCGTGCCGACACTGGCGACGACGCCCTTGGAGTCGCGCTGATAGCCGAAGAAATCTGCGTTGAGGTCGTGCTTGCGGCGGTCGATCCCGACCTCCACGAAAGGCACCAGGCCTGGTGACAATTCGTAGCCACCGCGCAGCCGGCCGCCGTATTGATCGTAGTTGCGATCTTCGTTGCTGGCGGTCGAGCCGTCGGTGAGCTTGGAGTCCTGGTAAGCCGTGCGCTCGACGTCGCCTTTGACCGACACGTCGAAACGATTAAAGCGATGACCGAGCCCCGCCGTGCCGCCGAAGGTCGTATAGATCGGCAGCTTGTCGAGACCGGCCGGGAGATTGGGGCTGTTGGGGTTGTCGGTCGCGACCAGCACGCGGCCGCCGAGATCGACGCGCGTGTCACGCGTGACGTCGACTCGGCCGTCGACCTTGCCGTTGAAGTTAGGGCGGCTCAGCGTCGGCGTCTCGTCCGGCGAGTAGCCGGTGTAACTGCCGCGCAGGTCGGCCTTCAACTCGTGACGGGACCAGTTCGATTGCGCCCGCAGTTCCGGCGCGATGGTGTAGAGCGACGCGCCTTTGCCGTTGGGACCGCGGCTTGGATTGGTATCGTAGCCGCCGATCAGGTCGATCGCCGGAAACAGATCGAAGCTGCCGGTGCGCAGGCCGAGCGGCGCGTAGGGGTCTTCGGGCTCGAGCGCCTTCCGCTTCGGGATTGGCCGGCGGATCGGACCGATCGGCTGCACCGCCGGCGTGCCCGGCGCCTGCGCATAGGCGCCTTGCCCGGTTTTCGGCGGTGTCTGATAAGGCGACGGGGGAACTGGCTCGGGCCGTTCGGCGGCGATTGCCTGAGCGTCCGTTCCTGTCTTCGGTTTGGCGGAGCGTTGCGCGCGCGTCTTGCGGCTATTGGTGGAATCGAAACCGGTGCGTCCGGCACCGGAGGCCAGCGGCGTGAAGACGGACGACGCCGGCGCCTGCGCATACGGCGCGCGATTGAATTTCTGAAAGGTCGCCGGCTTACGCGGATCGCTCTGCAGTTTCGGCGCCAACGGATCGGGCGGCGCAACCATGACCTGCGCGGACGCAGTTCCGCTCCCCGCCAGCCAAACGGCCGCGAGCAGGCAGACGCCCGAGGGCGCCAACTTATGGGGGAGACGGCTGCACGACACGTCCGCCGTTAGCCTCCTTGTTTCCGGCGACGCCGGCGCGAAATGGCGCGCGCCCGCGGAACCGGCGGGAAGTGGTTAACGGACGTTAAAAGAGGATGGTTAACGAGGTGTTGATGGGCGGACGATGCTACAGCCAGCCCTGCAATTCGCGGCTCGCCACGTCGCGGATCACGGCCATGCCGCGCTCCGAATCGTTCAGGCACGGGATGTGCGCGAAGTTGTCGCCGCCGGCCGCCTTGAAGATATCCGCATTCTCCATGGCGATCTCTTCCAGCGTCTCAAGACAATCGGACGCGAAACCCGGCGTGATGACGGCGAGATTTTTTACATCCTTCTCGGCAAGGTCCTTCACCGTCATGTCGGTATAAGGTTTGAGCCATTCCGCCGTGCCGAAGCGCGACTGGAAGGTCATCATCAGCTTCGTCTCGTCGAGCTTGAGCCGCTCGCGCAGCAGCCGCGTCGTCACCGCACACTGGCAGTAATAGGGATCGCCCTTGTTCAGGTATTCCTCCGGCATGCCGTGATAGGAAGCGATGATCACGTCCGGCTTGAACGGCAGCTTGGCGACGCCCTCCTCCAGCGAGGATGCGATGGCGTCTATATAGGCCGGCTGATCGTAATAGGCCGGCGCAATACGCAAAGCCGGCTGCCAGCGCATCGCGGCGAGCGCTTCAAACGCCTTGTCGGCGACCGTCGCCGTCGTCGCGGCAGCATATTGCGGATAGAGCGGCAAGACGAGAATGCGGTCGCAGCCTGCCTTCTGCATCGCCTCTAGGCGCGAGGCGATCGACGGATTGCCGTAGCGCATCGCCCAGTCAACCATGATACGCGGATCGCCAGCCAAGCTCGCACCGAGTTTCTCGGCCTGCGCGCGCGTGATGGTCTTGAGGAAGGACTCGTTGCGTTCCTTATTCCAGATCTTGTCGTAGTCGCGGCCTTTGCGGCCGGGACGCACGGTTAGAATAATCAGGTTCAGGATCAGCCACCATTTGACTGGGTTCTCCTCGATCACCCGACGGTCGGAGAGGAACTCCTTCAGATAGCGCCGCATCGACCAGTAGTCGGTCGCATCCGGTGTGCCGAGGTTGACCAGCAGCACGCCGATGCGGCGCGGTGGCAGCGCAGGATGGCCGGCAGGCTTGTGGGAGGAGTCGCTCATGGGCCCTATCAGCGGCAAAGGACCGAGGGGGGTCAAGGGGTGCCCTATGCCACGGGCCGCTCGTCGGCGATCACCTTGCCGTCATTCGGCAGCGAGCCCGGCGCCACCAACTTCACTGCACCCTTGAGCTTGGTAATCGACTGCAACGTGGCGGCGACTGCGCTTTCCATCGCGGAATCGGGCGCGCCGCATTCCGCCATTAAGGTCATCGTGTCCTGCTCGGCTTCGCGGCCGACCACCAACCGCAGCCGCTTGAGCTCCGGATGTCGCGCCCCCACCTCGGCAACCTGCTTCGGATGCACGAACATACCCTTGACCTTGGCGGTCTGGTCGGCGCGGCCCATCCAGCCCTTGATGCGCATGTTGGTGCGGCCGCAGGGGGAGACGCCCGGTAGGATCGCGGAAAGATCGCCGGTGGCAAGCCGGATCATCGGATAATCGGGATTGAACGAGGTGACGACGATTTCACCGACCTCTCCCTCGGCAACCGGATCGCCGGTGCCCGGGCGCACAATCTCCAGGATAAGCGTCTCGTTGACGATCATGCCTTCGCGCGCGCTGCTTTCATAGGCAATTACGCCCAGTTCGGCGGTCGCATAGCATTGCAGCACGGCGACGCCGCGCTTGCCGAGCTCATCGCGCAACGAAGCCGGCAGCGCCGCGCCCGACACCAGCGCGCGCTTGAACGACGACGCGTCCTTGCCGGACTTCTCGGCAGTGTCGAGCAGGATCTTCAGAAAATCAGGCGTGCCGACATAGCCGACGGGTCTGTAGTGCGCGATCGCCTCGAGCTGTTGCTCGGTATTGCCGACACCGCCGGGAATGACCGCGCAGCCAAGCGCATGCGCGCCTTCCTCGAGGATGTAGGCGCCGGGCGTCAGGTGATACGAGAACGCATTGTGCACAATGTCGCCGGGGCGAAAGCCGGCAGCGAACAAGGCGCGTGCGCAATTGGCGAAGTCTTTGCCGTGGCCTTCCGGCTCGAACAGCGGCCCGGGCGACATCTGCAGCCGCTTGGCCTTGCCTGCCGGCGTGACGTTGAAGCCGCCGAACGGCGGGTGTTCTTTCTGCAGAGCGGCAAGATCGGATTTGCGCAGCACCGGCAACTTCGCAAGCGCTGCACGCGACGTGACGCCATGCGGATCGACGCCGGTGAGATGCCTGGCCCAACCCGGCGCCGTCATCGCGCGCGCGATGATCTTGGGAAGAACCGCGAACTCTTCGCTGTCGCGCAGGACGGGAGAACGGGTTTCGAGAGAGTCGTAGTGGTCAGTCATTGCAGACTACGCCAGCCACCGCTTGCGGCGCCGATAGTGCTTGCCCTCGCGGAAACTCTTGCGGCGGCCTTCGGAAATGCCAAGGTAGAATTCCTTGACGTCCTCGTTCTCGGCCAGCGATTTGGCGTCGCCGTCCATCACAACGCGGCCGTTCTCAAGGATGTAGCCGTACGTGGCGTAGCGCAGCGCCATGTTGGTGTTCTGCTCGGCGAGCAGGAACGAGACGTTTTCCTTCGCATTCAGGTCCTTCACGATCTCGAAGATCTCTTCGACGATCTGCGGGGCGAGCCCCATCGACGGCTCGTCGAGCAGGATCATCTTCGGCCGCGACATCAGCGCGCGCCCGATGGCGCACATCTGCTGCTCGCCGCCAGATGTATAGCCGGCGAGTGAATTCTTGCGCTCCGCGAGCCTGCGGAAATAGCCGTACACCAGATCGAGGTCGCGCTTGATGGCGGCCTTGCCGTCGCGCCGGGTAAAGGCGCCGGTCAGCAGGTTTTCTTCTACGGTGAGGTGGCCAAAACAGTGGCGACCTTCCATCACCTGAATGCAGCCGCGCCGCACCAGGTCGTTGGGCGAGCGCCGATGCACCTCCTCACCCTCAAACAGGATAGAGCCCTTAGTGACCTCGCCACGCTCCGCGTGCAAAAGGTTCGAGATCGCCTTGAGCGTGGTAGTCTTGCCGGCGCCGTTGGCGCCCAAGAGGGCCACGATGCCGCCCTTGGGCACGTCAAGCGACACGCCCTTCAGCACCAGAATTACGTGATCGTAGATCACCTCGATGTTGTTCACCGAGAGGATCTTTTCCGCGGTCAACGGCTGGGTCTGAGTTGCAACCGACATGCCAGCTCCGAAGAATCGAGAAAAGCCTCTCCCCGCCACACGGCGGGGAGAGGTACACGTTCAGATCACGACGACTTGTCGCAAGCCTCGGTGCGCTTCGGCCAACCGGTGTTGGACTCGGCGTAGGACTTGGCCGCCGCTTCGATCAGCGGACGCACCTTGTCCTTCATCGGCTCCATCCAGTCAGACGACTTAACCCACTTGGTGCCATCCCAGGTCGCCATGAAAACCTTGTGGTGGCCGTTGTGGTCGGTGCACGACGTGCGCACCGGCGAGGCAAAACCGGCAGCACCCATCTCCTTCAGCCGGGCATCGGTGATGTTGAGCTGCTCGAGCCCGCGCCGGACGTCCTCACCCGTCACGACTTTCTTGCCGGTGATCTTCTGCGCGGTGCGGATCGCCTCGGCGATCAGCATCGAGTTGTAGACGCCGCGGTTATAAAGGTTCTCGCCGACCTTCTCCTTCTGGACTTGGCTCTTGCCCTTGTCGACCACGAACTTCTGGATGTCCTTGATCACCGGGAAGTCGGTGCCGACCGCGTGGAAGTCGAGCGACGAATAGCCCTTGGCGGCATCGCCGGCCGGACGCGCGTCGTCATCGCCGCCGGACCACCAGACGCCGATGAGCTTGTTCATCGGGAAGTTGATCTTGGCCGCTTCCTTCACGGCCGTCGGATTCATGGCGCCCCAGCCCTGCAGGTAGATCCAGTCCGGACGGTCGCGGCGCACGTTGAGCCACAGCGAGGACTGGTTTTGCATCTCGGAGGCCGGCACCGGATAGAGCTTCAGCTCGAAGCCGTATTGCTTGGCCAGCGCTTCGAGCAGCGGGATCGGCTCCTTGCCGTAAGGTGCGTCGAGATGGACGAGGCCGAGCTTCTTGCCTTTAAGCTTGTCGAAGCCGCCTTCCTTCTGCGCCGCGTATTTCACGAACACGGAGGCGCCGTCCCAATAAGTCGCCGGCGGGTTGAACACCCACGGGAACAGATTGCCGTCAGCCGAGGCTGAGAGGCCGTAGGCCATCGACAATACCGGGATCTTGTCAACCGACGCCTTGGGGATCAGCTGCAGCGTGATGCCCGTCGAGTAGGGATTGGTGATGACCGGCTTCTTGCCCTTCGAGGCTTCGTAGCACTCGACGCCCTTCTTGGTGTCGTAGCCCGTCTCGCATTCTTCGACGAGCAGCTTGACGCCGCCGATGCCGCCATCACGCTCGTTGAGCATGTTAAGGTAGTCGGCCATGCCGTTGGCGATCGGGATGCCGGAGCCGGCAAACGGCCCGGTGCGATAGGTGAACAGCGGAATGTAGATACTGTCCTGCGCTTGCACGCTCGGCGTCAGGAACGGTGCGCCGATAAAGGCGGCTACCGCAGCGCCGAGAACGAGATGCTTCTTACGCATCGTCTTTCCTCCTTTTGTTTCCCTCCGAGGCCCGCGGCGTTGGTGCCGCGGCTCGTCTTATGAGCCCCGGATGGGGCTGTTCCGGTCCCCTTCACGGGGCCGAATTAGAAGCAAGTGTGCGCCTTCAATACGGGAAAGGCCACACCCGCAATTTCTGCTTACCGATCTGCCACAGCCGCGCCAGCCCGTGTGGCTCGATGATCAGGAAGCCGATGATCAGCGCGCCGACGATGATGAAAGTCAGGTGCTCGACGGTAGCCGCGTGCAACGGCACGCCCAGCTCCGCCGGAACGATACGCAGGATGATCGGAAGGATGTAGATCAATGCCGCGCCGAAGAACGAGCCGATCAGGCTGCCGAGCCCGCCGATGATCACCATGAACAGGATCGTGAAGCTCTGGTTGATGTTGAAGACGTCGGCCTCGGCGCCGCCGTACCACAAGAACACCATCATGGCGCCGGCGACGCCGCAGTAGAAGGACGACACGGCAAAGGCCAGGAGCTTTGTGTGCAAGAGGCGAATGCCGATTAATTCCGCCGCGATGTCCATGTCGCGCACCGCCATCCACATGCGGCCGAAGCGCCCGCGGATGAGGTTCGAGGCGAGCCAGGTCATGACCACCACGATCGCCAGCACGATGAGATAACGCGTGACCGGCAGCGAGTTCGGGCCGGTCACCGGCACACCGAACAAGGTGCGGGTCGGCACCTCGATGGCGCCGGAAACGTTGTAGTTGAACAGCCACGGCACGCGGATGAAGCACCACGACAGGAAGAACTGCGCGGCCAACGTCGCGACCGCGAGATAGAAGCCTTTGATGCGCAGCGACGGCAGCCCGAACAGCACGCCGACAGCGGCCGACACGAAGCCGGAGGCCACGATCCAGATGATGACGTTCACGCCGGGGAAAGCCGTCGTCAACTTGTAGCAGGCATAGGCTCCCACCCCCATGAAGCCGGCGGTGCCCAGCGACAACAAGCCGGTGTAACCGGTCAGGAGATTGAGCCCGATGGAGGCAAGCGCGAACACCAGGAACGGCGTCATCACCGCCTGCAGCAGAAAATCATTGCCGAACAGCGGAATGATGACGGCGGCGATGACCAGAACGACTGCGATGCCGATTCGGTCCTGCAGGATCGGAAACACGGCCATGTCGGCCGTGTAGCTGGTCTTGAACTGTCCGGCCTCGCGATAAAACATTCGTCAGATCCGTTCGATGATCTTTTCGCCGAACAGGCCCTGCGGCCTGAACAGCAGGAAGACGAGCGCGATCATATAAGCGAGCCAGCTCTCGATACCCGAGCCAAGCAGCGGGCCCCAGTAGAACTCGCCGATCTTCTCGCCGATGCCGATGATCAGCCCGCCGACGATGGCGCCGGGAATCGAGGTGAAGCCGCCGAGGATCAGCACCGGCAGCGCCTTCAACGCGATGATCTGCAGCGCGAACGACACTTCCGAGCGCGCACCCCACATGATGCCGGTCGCCAGCGCCACCACGCCGGCAGCGAACCAGACGATCACCCAGATCTGCTCCAGCGAGATGCCGACCGAGAGGGCAGCCTTGTGGCTGTCGGCGACCGCGCGCAGCGCGCGCCCGATGCGCGTCTTCTGGAAGAACACGGCGAGCGAAGCAACCATGACCGAGGCGATGACGGTCGCCGCGATGTCGATCTTCTGCAGCGAGACGAAGCCGCCCGCCATCTTGACCTCGATGGCACCTTTCGGCAGACCGAGCTCGCTGGCGATCATCACCTTGGGATCGCCGCCGAACACCAGTTCGCCGAGGCCGATCAGGAAATAGGTGAGCCCGAACGTGGCCATGAACAGGATGATGTCGGGCTGATTCACCAAGGGCCGCAGCATCAGCCGCTCCACCGAGAATGCGAGGCCCAGCATCACCACGACAGTGATCGCGAGCGCGAGATAGGCCGGCACGCCATGCTCATATAGGCCGACGAGCGTGAGCGCGGCGAACACCACCATGATGCCCTGCGCGAAATTGAACACGCCGGAGGCCTTGAAGATCAGCACAAAGCCGAGCGCGATCAGCGAATAGAGGATGCCCGACACCAGCCCGTCCCACAGGGTCTGCACCAAGAGATCGGGCGCTCCGCCCATCTGCAGGAAAGGATCGATGAAGACTTTGTAGAGGAGGTCCATCACCCTTCCTTCAATGCGCCACGCCGAGATAGGCGTCGATCACGGCCTGATCCTTCATCACTTGGTCCGGCGTGCCGTCGGCGATCTTGACGCCGTGATCAAGCACCACCACGCGGTCGGACAGATCCATCACCACGCCCATGTCGTGTTCGATCAGCGCGATGGTGGTGCCGAAATGGTCGTTCACATCGAGGATGAAGCGCGACATGTCTTCCTTCTCCTCGATGTTCATGCCGGCCATCGGCTCGTCGAGCAGCAACAGCTCCGGCTCCATGGCGAGTGCACGGCCGAGCTCAACGCGCTTCTGCAAGCCGTAAGGGAGGCGGCCGACCGGCGTGCGGCGGATTTCCTGGATTTTGAGGAAGTCGATGATCTCTTCGACGAAACGCCGGTGTTCGACTTCCTCGGCGACAGCCGGCCCGAAACGCAGCAATTGCCAGAAGAACGAGCGATGCATCTTGAGCGTGCGCCCGGCCATGATGTTGTCGAGCGCCGTCATGCCGCGGAATAGCGCCACATTCTGGAAGGTACGGCCGATACCGCCGTGCGCAGCTTCGTAAGGCCGCATCTTGGCGCGCGTCTGGCCCTTGAACGTGATCCGTCCCTGCTGTGGGTGATAGAAGCCGTTGATGATGTTGAGCATCGACGTCTTGCCGGCGCCATTCGGGCCGATGATGGCGCGTATTTCTCCCTTGCGGATATCGAAGGAGACGTCGCTCACCGCCTTCACGCCGCCGAAGGCGAGCGAGACGTTCTCCACCGCGAGGAGCACGTCGCCAGCCGCGATCTCGGCGCCGCCGCTCGGGGCTCTCATGCCGCCTTCTCCACCGCGGCAGGAACAGTCTGCATATCGCGGATCTTCACCCGCGCGCGGATGACGCCCTTGCGGCCATCCTCGAAGGTGACTTCCGTGGCGATGTCGGCCTCCTTGGATCCGTCATAAAGCGCGGTGATAAGCGGCGCATAGCGCTCGGCGATGAAGCCGCGGCGCACTTTCTGCGTCCGTGTCAATTCGCCATCGTCGGCATCGAGCTCCTTGTGCAGGATCAGGAAGCGCTTGATCTGCGCACCGGCCATCATCTTGTCGGCCGCCAGCGAGCGGTTCACGTCGGCGACATGTTTCTCGATCATGTCGTAGACCAACGGGTGACCGGCGAGCTCCTGATAAGACGAGTAGACCACATTGTTGCGCTCGGCCCAGCTTCCCACCGCCGTGAGATCGATGTTGAGCATGGCGCAGACGAAGTCCTGCTTATCGCCGACCGCCACTGCCTCGCGGATATTGGGGAAGAACTTGAGCTTGTTCTCGATGTATTTGGGCGCGAACAAGGTGCCGTCGTTGAGCCTGCCGACGTCCTTGGCACGATCGATGATCTTGAGCTGGCCGGTCTTCTCGTCGAAGAAGCCGGCATCGCCCGTCTTGACGAAGCCGTCCGGCGTCATCACCTCGGCAGTCTTGGCCTCGTCCTTGAAATAGCCGGTGAACATGCCCGGCGACTTGAACAACACCTCGCCGTTGTCGGCGATGCGGATGTCGACGTTCGGACAGGCCGGGCCAACCGTGTCGGAGTAGATGGCGCCGTCAGGCTGCGCGGTGACGTAAAGGAACGCTTCGGTCTGCCCGTAGAGCTGCTTCAGGTTGAGCCCGATCGAGCGATAGAACGCGAACAGGTCGGGCCCGATCGCCTCGCCCGCGGTATAGGCCGTGCGCACCCGCGTAAACCCCAGCACATTCTTGAGCGGGCCGTAGACCAGGATATTGCCGAGCCCATAGAGCAGCCGACCCTGGAGCGGCACGGGCTCGCCGTTGAGGATGCGCTCGCCGTAGCGGCGCGCCACGCCGATGAAATAGTGAAACATCTTGCGCTTGAGGAAACCGGCATCCTCCATGCGGATCGTCACGCGCGTGAGCAGCAATTCGAGCGTGCGCGGCGGCGCAAAGTAGAACGTCGGGCCAATCTCGCGCAGATCGGCCATCGCCGTGTCGCCGCTTTCCGGACAGGCCGTGCAGAAAGCCGCGACCATCCCCTGCGCGTAATTAAGATAATGATCGCCGACCCAGGCAAGCGGCAGATACGCCAGCGCCACGTCCTGCTCGGTCAGATGATCGAAGGCGACGGTGTCGGACGCGGCTTTGATCGAGCGCTCATGCGACAACACTACGCCTTTCGACGTGCCGGTGGTGCCGGACGTGTAAAGAATAATGGATGGATCGGAGCCCTTGCCGGCGGCAATCGCCGCATCGAGCCACTCGGCGACCGATTTATCCTCGGCAAGCGCCTTACGCCCGTCCGCGATCACGCTGTCGATCGAATACAGACGCGTGTGATCGTAGTCGCGTAAGCCCCGTGTCTCATCGTACAGCATTCGCTCGAGTTTCGGCAGCCGCTCCGCCACCGACTGAATCTTGTCAACCTGCTCCTGGTCTTCGACCGCCGCGAAGCGCACTTCGGCGTGGTTGAGCACGTAAGCCAGTTCTTCGGCGACCGCGTCGGCATAAACCGGCACCGGAATCGCACCTATCATCTGCGCCGCCATGACCGACCAATAAAGCTTCGGCCGGTTGGCGCCGACGATGGCGATGGTCTCGCCGCGCCTGAGCCCAAGCCGATGCAGACCGGCGGCATAGGCGCGCACGATCTCCAGCGAGTCCGCCCAGGTCCAGCTTTGCCAGATACCGAGATCCTTATGCCGCATGGCGGTCCGGGCGCCGTGCAGATCGGCGTTGCGGATCAACAGCTTCGCAAAGGTGTCCGCCCGCGCGGCGGCGTCGTGCGCCACAGCCTCTTCCCTCCCAATCACCGCGCCATTAATGGACGCGGCAGCGTTTCCCCTCGCCACCCTGTGAGTGGTCTCGTTTGTATCGATATGAAAACACCGCCGGAGGCGGGTCAAGCCTGCGATATCACGGTAATTAGTCGCAACTGGCGGTAACCTATTTTACCGCCTCAAGAAGCTAAGGCCCCTCCCCGCTTCTCTCTTGACCGTCTCGGCATATTTTCAGCGCGGTAGTTTGAAGCGAAACGGGTTTGCCGCAACAGCGTGCTTGACAGACAGGATGGGGCCTTGTTCGCTATGTGAGCCGGACTACAGGCTTTTTGCCTGGCACACATGCGGTCGCATTTTCACGCGCCGTAACGGGCAAGCCGCTCCGTATCCAGAACCGTGATGCCGCCGTGTTCAACCCGTAGCATGCCCTTCTTCTCAAGGACCTGCAGGCTCTTGTTCGCCATCTGACGCGACATCCCCGACAACAGCCCGATTTCCTCCTGCGAGATTTCAAGGTGCGGGCCGGGATCGCGATAAAGTACAGGATTGAAGAGCCAGGCGATGCTGCGCGCGAGCCGCCCCGGCGCATCTAGCATGCGGTCGTATTCGACGAAGGCGATGAACTGACCCAGGCGCTCGTTGAACTGGCGTACGAGGAAACGGTTGAAGCCGACGCTGTTCTCGAACAGCCAGAGGAACGTCGCACGATCCATCAGCGCCAAGCGCGTATCGCGCAAGGCAACCAGGTCGTACTGCCGCGCTTCATTCTTGAGAACGCTGCCTTCGCCAAACCATCCGCCCGTGCGGATGCCGGCGAGGGTCACCGCCTTGCCGGAGCGCGAGATGGCGCCAAGCTTGAGCAGGCCATCGGTGACGCCAGTCCACGAATCGAGGCGATCGCCGCGATGACAAACGTAAGACCCCTTGACGTAGGACTTCTCGACGATGCCGCGGCGGGCGCGCTCGAACTCTTTCTCGGCCAGCTCGTGCGACCAGAAGGCAATGCGCCGCAGATGATCGCCTGAGATCACGAATAATTCCCTCGCCACCACCGGATCGGTGGTTCGAGGCAAATATGGTCGTTGCGCCGCAGCAACTCAAGCGACCTCTGAACAGGCAGGAAGCCGCTTTTTGTGCCGCCACGCCGGCGTTCAGAAGGGCCAAAGCATGCGCGCGTGCCCGCTCCACATCTTGTAGTCGGCGCCGAGCCCCCCATATTCGCCGCCGAGCGTGAGCGTGCCGCCGCCCGTTTGCGCGATGCTCACGCCGCCCGTGACTCGGCCGGACCAGCCGTTCTCGATGCCGACCACCGCAGCGCCCGAGGAGACATTGTTGCTGCCGAAGCGCCAGTCGCCATAGAAGCCGACATAAGGCGCGACCGAGAGTGAACCATTGAGCCACGGATAGATGAGCTTGCCGCCGGTGGACACGCGTCCGGCCGAGAAGTCGCGCGACGCCTGCACCGTGCCGGTGCTGTCGGTCCATTCGCCTTGCTTCTCCCACAGTGCGAAGACCTTGGCCGACGGCTCGACGATGAACGCGTGCCAGCGATAGCTGCCAGTCAGTCCGGTCGAGGCAATCCAGCGCGAGCCGGTGAACGAGCCGTCCGCGCCGGTGACGCTTGCGTCGTAGCTCACCCGCGACCAGGCGAGCGCTGCGTCCCAGCGCAACGACGGCATCACCTTCCAGCCGGTATAAGCGCCGACGGTGCCGCCGTGGCCTTTCAAGGTGCCGGTGAGCGAGGCCACATCGTAGTTGAAGGTCTCGTAGCCACCGACGACGCCGACCAGCCAGTCCGGCCGCATCTTGTAGCCAAGACCAGCGGTGACGTTGAGCTGACGGCCGTTGAAGCCACTGCTCGCATCATTGTCGCGCCAGCCCGTCCCGCGCACGTCGGCCCACAGGCTCCAGGCGCGATCCATGACAGCGACCGGCGCCTTGGTCGGCATGCCTTTGTCGCCGGCATAAGCAAGGGCGCCGAACGCCTTGTCGGCCTCTTTCGCGACCTGCGACTTCGGCTCGGCGGCGAAGTTGACGCCGAAGCCGCCGGCTCCACCGCTGAAGAACGTACCGTTCGGCGAGAAGGCATCATTGATGGCGCGGTCGATCGCGCCGGTGATCGCCTGCGCCGACGTGTTGGCGACGATAGGCGTGACGCTCGCCTGCAACGCCCCGAGCTTCTGGCTCGGCGTGCTGCTATTGGCGGAGACGCAAGTCCAACTGGCCTGAAAGGTCGCAGACTGCGAAAAGCCGACAGTCAATGTATGATTGGTCGCGGCCGGGACAACATAGGTGTCGCTGTCATTCTGTATCGGCGAGGTCAGCGTTGTGCCGCCAGCCGTCGCGTCCATGAGATAGATGATGTTTGGGCTATCGATGACATCTACCCTCACCGTAATGACGTCGCCGGCGTCGAAGCCTGTGCCGTTGTAGCTGCCCGTGATGTTGCCGACACCCGGCCCGACAGTGCCGTTCAATGCGACGCAGCCTGGCGAGGCCCAAGCGGATTGCCCACCCAGCAAGACCGAGCCGCCGATCGTCAGCGCGACAACGATCGCGCATAGAGACGAATTCGTCGAGCCTTGCCGCCATGACCAACGCTCCACAACCGGAGCGACAAGCGACGGACGTGACCATTTCAACATTGCGCGCATTCCCCCAACTCGACTCGAGTCGAGGCACCTTATGAGAGGACTGGCACGGCGCGCTTGGACACGTCCGAAATGCACATCGGACGGTGACGAAGACTCAATGCTTTCATCGCTGCTGTTGTCGAAAAATCACGAACTGTCGCTGGCTTGGACCAGTGCGAAGAAAAGTTGGACATAAACGAAATTGAACCGGGAAAACCGCGAACGAGCGTGCAAGACTGCCTTCACTTTAGGCTTGTCCGTCGCGGTGCGTCTTTACTACCTTTCTACGGCATCGCTGACTCCGGCGCGGGGCGGACCGCGGTGGGACATCGCGGCGCGCAGAGAGCAATTGCATGTCATCCAATCCGGCGGATTTCTCACGCCAGCATTTCAAGTCGCCCGACATCGTCGATGACGACTGGCTCGCATGGTTTCGCGAAGAGTTCAGCCCTACGCTGACCAGGATTGAAACGAACCCCGCACCGGGCGCGCCCTTTGCGCTGAATGGCGTGACCCGCATTCTGCCCGATATCGCCGTATATCGCGGATCGTCTTCGCCGTCGCATAATCGCAACATGGCGCAATTGGCTGTCGACGATGACCCGTCGATCGTCATGGCATTGTCCGGCGCAGCATCGATGCATGTCGCGGACAATGAGGTGGCGCTCACGCCCGGCAGCGCCATCGTGATACAAAATGATTTGCCGACGACACTGATACAGCACACGACGTGCAGCTTTCTGTTCGTACGCTTGCGACGCAGATTGTTGGCGCCGCTTATCGACGACGTTTCATCGCTTCGAAATCTTCCACCCGTCGCCAATCAACAGGCGCTGCGGCTTCTGGTCGGATATCTGAGTGCCCTCGACGGAGAAAGTACGATTGCGGCTCCCGAAACGCAGCATATGGTGACAACCCACGTCCACGAGCTAGCCGCCCTCGCTATAGGGGCAACGAAGGAGGCCGAGAACTTTTCGGAAAGCCGTGGCAAGCGCGCCGGTAGGCTGGCCGCAATCAAGGCAGACATCCTGTCGAATCTGGCCAGCCCGCGCCTCTCGGTCGCAGCGGTCGCGGCACGGCAGGGCGTGACCCCACGCTATGTCCAAATGTTATTCGAAACAGAAGGGTTATCGTTCTCGGAGTTCGTGATCGCGCAACGTCTGGCCCGCGCTCATCGGATGCTCAGTGACCCGCGTTTCTCCATTCGGCCCATTCACGACATCGCACTGCAAGTTGGCTTCGGCGATCTTTCTTACTTCAATCGCACGTTCCGCCGCCGCTACGGCATGACGCCGTCGGACGCGCGGAAAGCGGCGCGCTGACCTACTCCGCCGCCTTCAGGAACGGCGTGGCGCCGGCCTTGAACTGGTCGAGCAACGCCGCTTCCTCTTCCTTGGCGGCTTTGAGATGCCGCGCCTTGACGGGACCGTAGCCGCGGATCTTCTCCGGGATCGAGGCGAGCGCGACGGCGGTCGGATGATTGTAGGGCGTCATCTCGGCCATCAGCTTGTCGAGCAACGCCTCGTAATCGCCAATCAGCTTGCGCTCGGTGCGGCGCTCCTCGCTGTAGCCGAAGATGTCGAGCGGCGTGCCCCGCAGAACCTTGAACTTGGCCAGCACGCCGAAGACCTTCAGCATCCACGGGCCGAATGACATCTTCTTCGGCTCGCCGGTCACGGGATCCTTCTTGGCGAGCAGCGGCGGCGCCAAATGAAATTCAAACCGCAGGTCGCCGTCAAAAGAGCCCTTCACGCGCTCGACGAACGACGTGTCGGTGTAGAGCCGCGCCACCTCGTATTCGTCCTTGTAGGCCATCAGTTTGAACAAATAGCGCGCCACTGCTTCGGCAAGTCCGTTCAGGCCCGGGGCCTTCTCGGCTTCCGCCGCGCGCACCTTGTCGACCCATTTGCGATAGCGGCGCGCATAACGCTTGCTTTGATAGGCCGTGAGGAAGGCCTCGCGCCGCTCCACCGTCTCGGCAAAGGATTGCGACAGCTTGAGCGAATCGTTGTCGAGCTGCTTCGGCTCGACCAGCGACTGCACGGCAGCAAGATCGACCGCCGCGCGCCGTCCGTAGCGGAAGGCGGCGAGATTCATCTTCACCGCCTCGCCGTTCATCTCGATCGCCTTCTCGATCGAATCGGCCGACAGCGGCAAGGCGCCGAGCTGGTAGGCGTAGCCCAGCATGAACATGTTGGCGCCGATCGAATTCCCGAGCAGAGCCGTGGCAAGCTTGGTGGCGTCGACGAAATGACTGTTCTCGCGGCTGGCCGCGCCGGAGATGGCCCGCTTGAGCCGCTCGGTCGGCAGCGAGAAGTCGGCATTACGCGTGAAGTCGCCCGGCAGGAATTCCGCCGTATTGGCGATCACGCGCGTGTTGCCCTGCTTGATCGCACCCAGCACCTTCTTGTTGCCGGCAACGACGATGTCGCCGCCGAGCACGAGGTCGGCGCCGCCCGCCGCGATGCGGATGGCGTGGATCTCCTCCGGCGTGTTGGAAATGCGGATGTGGCTGTAAACCGCGCCGCCCTTCTGCGCGAGCCCGGCCATGTCGATGACGCCGACGCCCTTGCCTTCGAGATGGGCGGCCATCGCCATCACCGCGCCGATCGTGACGATGCCGGTGCCGCCGACGCCGGTCACGATGATGCCGAACGGGTGATTGATCAGCGGCACGGATGGTGCCGGCAGCGGCTGCCACTCGGCCGGTTCCGCCACGCTCTCGCCCTTCTTGAGCTTGGCACCGTGCACCGTGACGAAAGATGGGCAGAAACCCTTCACACAGGAGAAGTCCTTGTTGCAGCTCGACTGGTCGATCGTGCGCTTGCGGCCCCATTCGGTCGCCA
>Ga0255338_1003841_pt1 | contig 17011 bp, 13 predicted proteins | sample MeOH1_35cm_T4_19_FD_203715 | JGI IMG/M metagenome (GOLD analysis project Ga0255338, IMG submission 203715) | Sandy soil microbial communities from University of British Columbia, Vancouver, Canada - MeOH1_35cm_T4_195 | ecosystem: Engineered > Artificial ecosystem > Sand microcosm > Unclassified ...
AGCCGGGCCCGATGCTGTTCCAGACCTCGGGCGACCTGGTGTGGGGCCTGCTGGCTTCGCTCTACATCGGCAACGTGATGCTGCTGGTGCTGAACCTGCCGGCCATCGGCTTGTGGGTGCGCATGTTGCGCATTCCCACGCCGCTGCTGTACGGCGGCATCCTGATCTTCGCGGGCCTGGGCGCCTACGGCATCCGCCAGTCGTGGTTCGACCTGCTGCTGCTGTTTGCCATTGGCGTGCTGGGCATGGCCATGCGCCGCTTCGACTTCCCCACCGCGCCGGTGATCGTTGGCATGATCCTGGGACCGATCGCGGAGAAGCAGTTGCGCAACGCGCTGTCGATCAGCCAGGGCGACTGGTCGATCTTCGTGACCCAGCCGATCTCGGCCACCATCCTGGCCATGACGGTGGCGGTGGTGCTGATCCCGCGCATCCTGGGCTGGCTGTCCCGGCGCTCGGCGCGCGGCGGAGTGGCTGACGCCGCCGGTTGATTGGCGCAAAATGCGGGCGAGGCCCGGCACTCCAGGGTGCCGGGCCTTTTCGTTTGTGGCGCCGTTGCAGGCCATCGCATCGGCGCTGTTGTCCCTACATTCCGCTTCATCACAAGAACACCGCGCCGGCGCCCGCGCGCCAGGCCGCTGCAACATGCCCTCTCTTCTTCACCGCTGGCGTCCGGTCCTGCTGACGCTGCTGCTCGGCCTGGCCGCCGCGCTGCTCTGCACGCTGCTTCACACGCCCCTGCCATGGATGATCGGCCCGCTGCTGGCGGTGGCCACCGCGCGCATGCGCGGCGCCGACCTGCGCGCGCCCACGCAGGCGCGCAATGCCGGGCAGTGGGCCATCGGGACTTCGCTCGGGCTGTACTTCACGTCCGACGTGGTGGAACGTCTGCTGGCGTTCCTGCCGTATATCGTGGCGGGTTCGCTGTTCGCGCTGGTGCTCGGCTGCGGCGGCGCCTTCCTGCTGCGCAGGAGCACGGGCGTGGCGTTCAAGACGGCGTACTTTTCCACCGCCATCGGCGGCGCTTCGGAGATGGCAAACCTGGCCGAACGCAACGGCGCGCGCATCGACCAGGTGGCCGCCGCGCATTCGCTGCGCGTGCTGATGGTGGTGGTGGCGGTGCCCGCGCTGTTCCAGTACGGCGGCATCCACGGGCTCGATCCCTATATCCCCGGTCCGCGCACGGTGGACTACCTGGGGCTGCTGGGGCTGATCGCGATCACCGTCAGCGCAGCGCTGGTGCTTAAGCGCTTCAACCTGCCCAATCCCTTCGTGATCGGCACGCTGCTGGCGGCAGCGGTGCTGACCGCCTCGGGCGTGGAACTGTCGGCCATCCCCACCTGGATGAGCCGCGCCGGCCAGTTGCTGATCGGTGTCTCGCTGGGCGCGCGCTTCTCGCGCGACTTCCTCCACACGGCGCCACGCTTTCTCACCGGCGTGGCGCTGTACACGCTGGTCGCGCTGGTGCTCTCCGCGCTGTTCGGCTGGGCCCTGTCGGCGCTGTCCGGCGTGCATCCGGCCACCGCCATCCTCGGCACCACGCCCGGCGGCATCGCGGAGATGTGCATCACCGCCAAGGTGCTGGAACTGGGCGTGCCGCTGGTGACGGCCTTCCACGTCATCCGGATGGCGTTCGTGGTGCTGTGCACCGGCCCCCTGTATCATTGGCTCAAACATCGCGCCGCGCCGGAGGAGACGGAATAGCAACCTGGCCCGGCCCCACCCCAGACAAACGGGAGTGCCATGCCAGAGTCAATGCCAAGACCCAAGCCGGAATCCAGCCTGACGCTTGCCGATATCGACGGCACCTTGCAACGCGTACTGGCGCCGTGGGTGCGCCAGCTCGGCCTGCGTGCCGAGGCCGTTGATGCGCAGGGCGTAACACTGCGCCTGCCTTTCGACGAATCGTTTCGCCACGCGGGTGGCGTGGTGTGCGGCCAGGTGCTGATGGCCGCCGCCGATACCGCCATGATCGTGGCGGTCGCGAGCGCGGCGGGCGGCTTCCGCCCCGTGACCACCGTCACGCTGACAACCAACTTCATGCGCCCGGTGATCGACGGCGATGTGCTGGTACGCGCCAATGTGCTGCGCCTGGGCAAGACCGTGGTGTTCGGCGAAATCGAGCTGACCGGCACCGACGGCAAGCTGGCCGTGCAGGCCACCACCACTTATGCGCTGCTGTGAGCGGCGCCATCACTGAAGCCATCACTGAATTGCATGCAATCCATGTATGAGCCCCGCAGCGTAGTAGCTCCTGCTTCCGTCCAGCCCGCCGCGGCAGCCTCTCCGTTCGACCAGGTGGTGTTCGCCGGCGGCGGCAACCGCTGCTGGTGGCAGGCGGGCTGGTGGGATACGGTGGCACCCGAGCTGGGCCTGCGCCCGCGCGTGATCACGGGCATTTCCGCCGGTGCCGCCACGGCCTGCATGGTCTACACGCACGACTCCCGCGAGGTGATGGCGTACTACCGCAAGGTGCTTGCCGGCAACCGGCGCAATGCCTACTGGGGCAACCTGCTGAACAAGCAGCGCGTGTTCCCGCACTACGGGATCTACCGCACCGCGCTGCTGAGCATCTTCGGCGAGGGCCGCCTGGCGCGCTTGCAGGCGGCGCCGGAAATCCGCATCGGCGTGGCCCATATCCCGCGCTGGAGCGGTCCGCGGCTGGCGGTCATGGCTGGCCTGGTGGCCTACAACATCGAGAAGCACTGGCTCAAGACGCTGCACCCGCGGCTGGGCCGCAAGCTGGGCTTCCATCCGGAGTTCGTGCGCGCGCAGGACTGCGGCTCGCCAGAGCAACTGGCCGACCTGTTGCTGCAATCTTCCTCGACGCCCCCCTTCACGCCGGTGCTCCGGCGCGACGGCCGGCCCGTGCTCGATGGCGGCATGGTCGACAACGTGCCGGTCGACGCGCTCGACGCAACGCCCGGCGACGTACTGGTGCTGGTGACGCGGCTCTATCCGCGTCCACGGCGCTTTGTTCTGCAACACGGCGCGCAGCGCCGGCTCTACCTGCAACCTTCGCAACGGGTACCGATCTCGAGCTGGGACTACACCCAGCCCGGCGCGATGACCGGTGCCTACGATCTCGGCCGGCGCGACGGGGAAACCTTTCTGCGCGAATGGCCGTCTGTCCTGAAGACGGAGCTTGGCACCGCCGCGTAGCGTTCAACCAGCGCGACGGCCGCCCTAGCGGCTCCGTCATCACGATGTGCAATGCGGCCTTCGCGCCGCAACAGGAGGCATTGATGACGAAACGCCAGGCAAGACCCACGACCGAGCGCCGCAGCGCGCGCAGGGCGACATCCGAGCAAGCGGTGGAGCACGTCCCCCGCCGCGGCAAGCGCAAGACCGGCGCGCAGCGTGAAGCGGACTTCGTGGTGATCGGCGCCGGCTCGGGCGGAGTGGCGGCGGCGCGGCGCGCGGCCTCGCACGGCGCGCGCGTGGTGCTGGTGGAGCGCGATGCCATCGGCGGCACCTGCATCAACCGCGGCTGCGTTCCCAAGAAAATGCTCTCGTATGGCGCCAGCCTGGCCGCCGTCCTGTCGGGCTGCCTGTCGCACACCGGCGGCAAGGAGGACTGGAGCGATGCCATCGTGCGCGTCAACGCCGAGATGGCGCGGCTGCACGTGGCCTATACGCACCGCCTGCAGGAAGCCGGCGTGGAACTGCTGCGCGGCGATGCCACGGTGATCGCGCCGGACCAGGTGCAGGTGGGCGCGGAGGTCATCCAGGCGAAACGCATCCTGATCGCCACCGGCGCGCGGCCGCGCGCCTTGCCGGTGCCGGGCTTTGATCTCGCCTGCACCTCCGACGACATCTTCACCTGGCAAAGCCTGCCGGCTTCGCTGGTGGTGATCGGGGGCGGCTACGTGGCGGTGGAACAGGCCTCGATCCTGTCGCGCTACGGCGTCAAGGTGGAGATGCTGGTGCGCGGGGAACGCCTGCTGCCGCGCTTTGACCGTGAAGTTGCCGAGGCACTGGCCGAGGCACTCGCCGCCAAGGGCGTGCGGCTGCATTTCAATACCGAGGTAACGCTGCTGAACCAGGCCAACGGTGCCATCGATGTGTGCTACCGGCAGCATGGCGATGGCGGCAACGGTGGCAAGGACCGCATCCAGACCGTGCGCGCGCAGGCAGCGCTGGCTGCCATCGGGCGCGACCCGCATTGGGACGGGCTCGGCCTGGAGGCGCTTGGCGTGCAGAAAGACGAGCGGGGCGGCATCCAGGTGGACCGCTCGTTCCGCACCAAGGTGCGTGCGATCCACGCCATCGGCGATGCCATCGACGGCCTGCACCTGACACCGGTGGCCAGCGCGCAGGGCCGCTGGCTGGCGGACCGCCTGTTCGGCCGCCGCGGCGACCGATCGGATTTCGACCTGGTGCCTACCGCGGTGTTCTGCGAGCCGGCCATCGGCAGCGTGGGCCTGAGCGAGCAGGCCGCCATCGAGGAGGCCGGCAAGCCGGAGCGCATCCACACCGTGGTGCGCCGCTTCGTCTCGCTGGAGAACCGCTTCGCCGGCAGCGAGCAGGCGTCCATGGTCAAGCTGGTGGTGAATGCGCGCAGCGGCCGCGTGCTGGGCGCGCACATGATGGACAACGCCGCGCCGGAAATCGTGCAGGCGTTCGCCGTGGCGCTGCGGCTGGGAGTGAGGCTGTCGCACCTGCAGACCACGGTGCAGTTGCATCCGACCGTGGCCGAGGAACTGTTCGGCTGAGCGCCCCCCCGGACTCAGGCCGGCGCGGCTTCCTGCGCCGGCCTGGCGCCATCGCACGGATCGGCCCGCTTGTGCGCGGGCACCAGCACCACGCGGTCGTAGGCGCCGATTTCGTGGCCGCTGGCCTGCTCCAGGTAGCCCACGCTGTAGATGCTGCCCGGCTCGGCGGCGAGCCAGCGCGGCGCGCCCACGTCGCGCCGCACATGGCCGTTGCCGGCGATCAGCACCGCGCCGCGTTCGGCGTATTCGCGCATCGCGGCCGCCATCACCGCATCGCGCGCGGCCTGGGCATCGAGCATGCCTGGCAGCATGGCCTTGGGGAAATTGCCGCAATGGCCGCGGTCGAGCACCGCGGTCTGTTCCGTCACGATGTCTTGGGGCAAGGGCGCGGCAAGGCCGAGGCGCTTGCGCTCGGCCGCATCGAATACGCCATCGAGCCCACCGCGCACGATGCGCCCCGCATCCGCCCGCGACAGGTTGGCCGCCACCAGCGGCAGGTCATAGCGCAAGGCCAGCGCCACCACCGGCGTGTAAAGCTCCCACTGCCAGTTCTTGCCGCCCGCCTGCGCCACCACATACGCTGCGTCACCAGGGCGCTCGCGGCGGGCGCGGTCGATATCGGGCTGGCGCTCGCGGTCGAACTGCTCCATTGCGATGGCCGGGCGCCAGCCCGCTTCGAGCGCGCTCGACAAGGCAAGCAAGCGCCGCTTCTGGCCATCGGCGTTGTCGTGGACCTCGCCCAGCAGCACGTAGGTTTTACCGGTGAACTGGTGCGCGACGTCGCCAGCCACGGCGGCCGGTGGCGTACCCGCGCAGCCGGCGAGCGCGGCAAGCAAAGCGGAGGCGAGCGCCACGCCGGCGGCGCGGGCAATGGCAAGGCGTGAGCGAGTCTGCATGGCGGCGGTAATCCTGGTTTCTGCGGTTTTTTGCCTGTGGTCCGCGGGCATGCCGCGGACCTGCCTATTATTGCCGAGTTGCCGCTTCCGGCACATAGACCATCGAGCCATCCTTCAGCCGATAGGCAACGCCGGCCTTGGTGCCATCCCCGCTGCCGACTTGTCCGCTCGCCTGGTAGCGCACGACCTTCTCGCCCTGCTTGGAGACGATCTCCATATTCGGCTTGCCGGGATTGGTGATGACGGTGACGTCCGCATGCGTGAACGGGTTCATCGGATTCTGCGCGATCGCCACCAGCAATGCGGCGATCACCACCAGGAACACGTCGATCAGGTTGACCACGGACAGGATGGGATCGTCGGCTTCGCTTTCTTCCAGGAACTTCATGCGTCCACCTCCCACTGCGGCTGGTGCTTGCCCAGCCACACCAGTTCCTCGGCCAGCCAGCGGCGCCGCACATTGACCACCCAGAACGTGATGCTGGCGGCGATCAGCGCGAGGATCACGGCAGAAAAGGCGATGGTGAGGTTCTCGCCCACGTTGGCGAGGTTGCCGCCCGACAAGCCTTTCAGCGCCGGCCCCATCGGGATCATGGTGGCTACAAGCCCCAGCATGGGCGCCACGCGCGTGGCGATGCGCGGCCACTCCAGCAACCGGTGCGCGGTCACGTCGAGCGTGTCCGGGTCCTTCACGCGATGGCGCAGCGCATACGCCACCAGCACGTAGCCGCGGCCGGTTTCGATCGTGTTGCGGCGGCGCTGCCAGCCTTGCATGGCGAACTCGCCGAGCGCCCAGAAGGCGTAGAGGAACAGCAGCCCGATCAGGGCAAGCGTCGGGTACAGGAACAACTGGCCGACGTCATACATCAGGGTTTCAAGCAGGGTAGGGGTCATGATGCCTCAGTGGGGTTTTGTCGGATTCCGGAAGCGTGGTGCGGCGCTGGCGCGGCGCCGCGCGCTGAGGGCGCCGCCGAGCACGGCCCCGGCCAGCGCGATGCCGGCGGCGAGCCACGACAGCACCGGCACGAGCGCCGCGGCGGGCGGCTTGCGCTCCACCAGTTGCATGCCTTGCACGGGTATGGATTGCGATGGCGGCGCGGGCTTTGGCTCGGGCTGCGGCTGCGTTTTCGCTTCTGCCCGCGACGGTTGCGGGGCGGCCTGCGCAGCCGCGGCCTTCGGTGCGCCCGCCGGCGGCGCCGCGGGTGCTTGCGTGCCATAGCCCGCCGCGCCGGGGGCCGTGGCCTGCTGTTGCACGTAGCGGTTGAAGCTGCGGTTGCCGCTGCGGATATCGTGCCGCTGCGAGAGCGTCTGCCAGCGGTCGGCCAGCGTCTTGAGCATCTCGGGATCGGCTTTCCAGTAGCCCTTGCGCGCGGCTTCCAGCATGCGCTCGATCACCTGGGCCTGGGCCTGCGGCGCATGCTTCTCGAACCATTCATCAAGGCCGAGCTTGTGCTTGTCCTTGACGTAGACTTCGGCGAACTCAGCCCACTGGTCGTCGCGCACGATCTCCGGCGCAACCGCGGTCCAGCCCCAGAAGTTGTTGACGGTGTCGAGCATGTTGAGCGCGCCGCTATAGCCTTCAGCTTTCATGCCTTCGATCCAGCCCGGATGGAAATAACGCGTGCGCAGTTCGGTGGCAAGGAAGGACGCCGCCGTTTCCGTGCGCGCACTGTTCGCATCGCGCAAATTGGCGATCAGCAGCTCCGGTGCCTTGCCGGTCAGGTGGCGCACGGCCAGGCCGATGCCGCCGAGATACTGGAAGGGATCGTCGGTGGTCAGCATGCCATACAGGTTAGAGCTGCGCGCCAGCAGCGCGCCTTCCACGCCCTTGAGGTTCTCGGCGTAGAGGTTGAGCTGCGGCAGCTTCTCGCCCCAGGTTGTTTCGTCGGGTCCGTAGCCGTACTGCATGCGCGAGAGATAGAGATTGGCGAGCTTGGCGTCCGCTTGCTTGCCGCTGCCGAAGCTGTCGCTGGCGAGCGTAGCGTCGTTGAGACCGGTGCCGTAGTTGCCCGACTCGCTGGCAAAGATGCGCGTCAGCGCCAGTGACTCGATGCGCTCGGGATTCATCTCCGGCGCCTTGAGTTGCGCCAGGCGCTCGCGCACCGCGCGCGTGCTCGCGGCCACCGCGTTATCGGGCTCGGGTTGCGCGGCGGCCAGCTTGACCGCTTCGGCCAGCCACTTGATCAGGTTGGGAAAGTGATCGCGGTACAGGCCGGTGGCGGACAGCACCACGTCCACGCGCGGACGCTTGAGCTCCGCGGCGGGAATCGCTTCCACCCCGACCACGCGGCCACCGCCGTCCCACTTCGGGCGGATGCCCATGGCCGCCAGCGCCTGCGCTTCGAGCATGCCCTGATGGCGCATGGTCTCCACGCTCCACAGCGAGAAGGCCAGCTTGGCGGGCCACTTGCCGTGACGCTTGCGCCAGTCGGCAATCATGGCATCCGCCGCTGCTTGTCCGGCCTGCCATGCTTCCCGGCTGGGCACCTTGGAAGGATCGAAGCCATACAGGTTGCGTCCGGTCGGCAGCGCATCGGGATTGCGCACGGGATCGCCGCCGGTGCCGGCCAGCACGTAGCGGCCCGCCAGCGCGGTGAGAATGGCTTCGCTCTCCGGCGCGGCATCGAGGCTGGCGTAGAGCGTGCGCGCGCGCTGCATGTCTGCACGCTGCCTGGCGTCGGAAAGTCCCGTCAACGGCGCGCCGTCGATGACGTAGCGGCGCAGCATGGCGTAGGGTTCCGACCGCGCCAGCTGCTTGTAGTCGAGCGCGAACAGTTCCTCGGGCTCATCGGGAAACACGCGCTTGAGCCAGGACTGGCCAAGCATGGCCATCACCGTGTACAGCCGCAGTTCGGGATCCTGCGACTGGCCGAACGTGTGCAGCCCATAAGGCTGCAACGCGCCCGCGAGTTCGTGCAGGTGCGTGTGCAACGCATCCAGGTACTCGGTGAACTGCGCGCTCGCACGCGCCTGCGGCCAGCCCATGTCGTCGAACAGATGCATGCGCGCGCTGCGCTTGAGGATATCCTCGCGCAGTGTGTCCTTCACCGCGCCGTCGTCCTGCTGCAGGTAGTTGTGCAACTGATCATGCAGCGCCGACAGATCGGTGTGCAGGCCGGCCGGCTTGAACGGCGGCGTCTGGTGGCTGACGATGGTGGCACGGCCCCGGCGCTTGGCCTGCAATGCTTCGCCGACGTCGTCGACGATATAGGGATAGATCACCGGCACGCTGCCGAGCACCATGTAGGGCTGGTCGGTCACGGACAGGCCACGCTCCTTGCCTGGCGTCCATTCCTGCGTCCCGTGGGTGCCGTAGTGCACCAGCGCCTCGCGCCCTTCGCGCGCCCACAGGTAGGCGGCCATGTAGAAATGGTTGAGCGGCGTCTTGGTGGAGTGATAGAGGGCTTTCTCGGCGGCTTCGCCGCGCTCGCCGCGTGGCGGCACCGGCATCAGCGCCACGTTGCCGAGCTGCAGGCGCGGGATGGCGAAGCCGGCCACGCCGTTGCGCCTGATCGCCATCGACGAGGCTTCGGGCTCGCCCCAGCGCGCGCTGACCTCGGCGCGGAACGCGGCGGGCTGCGCGTCGTACCAGCGGCGGTATTGCGCCATCGGCATCCACGCGGCGCGGTCCGCATCGAGCAGCGCGCCGAGCTGGCCGTCGCGGTAGAAGGGCGCGAGCAACGCGCCAAGATCGCGCTGCAGCGCGAGTTCGTCGGCGGCCTCGGTGCGGTAGCCCGCGGCATGCAGCGCGGCCAGGGTGGAAGACAGGCTGCGCGGCAGGTTGAGGAAGGATGCCGACAGGTTCTTTTCGCCGGCGGGATAGTTGTAGAACAGGATCGCCACGCGCTTCCCGGCATTGGGCGTGCGCTGCAGACGTGTGAGCGCCAGTGCCTTGTCGGCCACGGCATCGAGCTGCGCCGGCAGGCTGACGATGCTGCCGTCCTTGTGCGAAGTGGCGGCGGCCAGCATGGGATCGCTGACGCCGGCCAGTTCGGGCTGCACCAGGTAGAAGGGCGTGTCGGTGAGGCTGATGCCGTGCGGATCGCGCTCCCAGTCCTGCGCATCGCCCTTGCGGTACGGCATGACCTGCAGCACCGGGATGCCCAGCGTTTCGAACTCCGCCTTGCGGCCCGCCGCATTGAGCATGATCTGGCCGTTGACCAGCACATCGACAATGCGCTTGCCGCCGGGCGCGGCCATGCGCAGCACGCCGTCCGCATCCATCACCGGGCTGTAGAAGACGAGCGCGCGCGCGCCGCGCGCTTCGATGCGCGCGATCAGGTCGTCGATAAAGGCGCTGTCCAGGCCGGAGACATAGGCCTGGTGGATGGCGACGCCGATCACCGGCGTGCCAGCGTGGCCGGATGCGCTGAGCGCCTCGTCCGGCGATTCGGTCACCACGCTGGCCAGGCGCGGATGGTAGTAAGCGGCTTTTGGAAACGCCACCGGCGCGGGAATCGCGCCGTCCGCGCGCAGCTTGAACTGCTGCGCGGCCAGCGTGCGCATCATGGCGTCGAAGTTGGCGCGGCCACCGTTGACATAGTACGCATGCAGCTTCGCACCCAGCGCATTGTCGAGGCCGTGCACCTCAAAGCGGTCGGTGGCGATCAGCAGGCGCGGCACGCGCGCACTGGTCCATTGCGGCCCCAGCTTCGCCAGCATCTCGGTGACGATGTGATCGCGCGGCGCATCGAGGATCAGCAATCCCGCGCCGTCGATGAATGGCGCCACATCCTGCGCGCTCATCCGTTCGAGATAGCGCGCATCGAGCGTCATGCCGTGCGCGCGCGCCATCGCCTGCAGGGGCTCGAACTTGCCCGCCGGCACCGGCGAGGTGGTCAGCACGGCGATCTTCGGCGTGGCCCGCGCCTGCTGCATGCCGAGCGCCAGAAGGGCAAGCCACAGCAGGCACAGCGCGCGGATCAGCCGCATCCTGGATTTGTGTTGTGGGGACATGTCGGGTCGAATCGCCTCAGGTCAGAACGACAGCTTCACGCTGGCGGCGAAGGTACGCCCGGGCTGCGTATAGAAATCCAGGCCCGGCTCGCTGGCGGCCACGCTGCCCTGGCGCACATCGCCCCACAGCCAGTATTTCTTGTCGAACACGTTGTTCACCGAGAGCACCAGGCTGGCGTAGCGGTTGAAGCGCCACCAGCCCTGGAGATCGACCACACCGTAGCCGCCCGGCTTGAAGTAGGTGAAGGACGTGTCGTCGGTGCGCGTCACCGGGCGCGCTCCACGCCAGCGCAGGCTGGCGCCCTGGCCCTGGCTGTCGCTGCCGCGCTCCCAGGTCAGTGCGGCGCTGGCGCGCAGCGGCGAGACGCTGTTGAGCGGCTGGCCGGTCTGTTCGTTGTTGCCGTGCGCATAGGCCACGGCGCTGTCGACGCGCCACTGCGGCAGGAAGCGGTAGCTGCCGCGCCACTCGGCGCCGTAGATGCGCACGCTGCTCTGGTTGCGGTACTGGTACGTGGCTCGCAGGCCGGCGAGACAGGCGGGGTCGGACGGGCAGTTCAGCGCCACCTGTTCGATAAAGTCCTTGTAGCGGTTGTCGAATACCGCGACGCTGGACTGCACGCGCTCGTCGGTGTAGCGCGCACCGATCTCGAAGGAGCGGCTCTTCTCCGGATTCAGATCGCCATTGGGCGCGGCGCCGTAGCCCTGGATGGTGTTGCGGAAGCTGCCGTTGATTTCCTGGTAGTTCGGCGCGCGGTAGCCGAAAACGTACTGGGCCCACACGTTGATGCGGTCGGTGGCTTGCCACAGCGCGGACAGCTTGGGCGAGACCGCCCAATCGCTCTTGCTGATGGCGGGCTTGGCGGCGACGCTGTTGTAGAGCTTGTCTTCGTCCGGCCCGAGCGCGTAGTGGTCGAAGCGCAGGCCGGGCGTGAGCGTGAAGCGGCCGCCGGCGAACTGCAGTTCATCCTGCACGAAGAGGCCGGTCTGGCGGGTCTCGCCTTTGGGGAAATCGTGGATCGGGAAGTTGTCGCCGGCCAGCGATTTCGACACCACGCCGGTGGTGCGGTTGTAGGCGGTGCCATCGCGCATCTCGCTGGTCTGCGTGCGCAGGAAATCCACGCCGGTGATCAGCCGGTGGCCTACGAAGCCCGTGTTGAACGACTTGTCGGCCTGCAGGTTGAAGCCAGTCTGCTGCTGTCGGAAGCCGAACAGCAGGTTCACGTCGCACAGGCTGCTGCCCGCCGTGGAGCCCGAGCATCCGGAGCTGGTCCTGCTGCGCACCTGGTTGGTCACGGTGTTGGACTCGCTCTCCTGATAGAACACGGTGGCGCCGAGGCGGTCGATCAGGTGGCTGGCCGGCTTCCACTCATAGTCCAGGCTGACGCGGTTGCGCGACAGGTCCTCGGTGCCGCTGGCGGCAGTCACGCGCGGCAGCGCGGTGGACAGGCGCAGGATATCGGTAAAGGTGTCGCTGTCGCGATGCTCGTAGGTCAGCCTGAAGCGGTGCCCGGCGGCGGGATCGAGCACGATCTTGCCGAGCCAGGCGTTGGTCTCGCTGTTCTGGGGGTTGGGCTTGGTGCGGCCGGTCGAGATGGAATCATTGCCGCCCATGTTTTCCACCTCGTGCCCCTTGCGGTGCGCGTACATGAACAAGCCCTTGATGGTGTCGTTGCCGCCCGCCACGCCGGCGGTCTGGCCGAAACCGCGGTCGATGCCGTTCCACGACAGGCCCGCCTCGCCGCCCACCGCGCGGCCGCGCATCAGGTCCTCGGGATCCTTGGTGACATATGAGACCACGCCGCCGATGGCGTCCGATCCGTACAGGCTGGAGGCCGGCCCGCGCAGCACCTCGACCCGCTTGAGGAAGGAGAACTCGGGCGCGTCCCGGGTGGCGCTGGACAGGTTGGAGGGGCCGCCGCCGTTGTAGTAGTCCGGCAGGCGCACGCCATCGACCATCAGCAGCACGCGGTTAGCCTCGATGCCGCGGATATTGATGCTGCCGGCGCCAAAGCGGCGCCGGTCGCGCGGCACGTCGATATCGGGTTCGTCGGCAAACAGGCCGGTCTCGTCGACCGGCTGGGCGCGCTCGATGCGGCTGCCCTCGATGACGGTGATGGTGGAAGCGACGGCATCGGCGCGTTCCTCGGTGCGAGTGGCGGTGACCACCACCTCGCCCAGCGGGCGGACCGGATCGACGGCCGGTTCAGCAGCCAGCGCCGGACCACCGAGGGTGGCGCAGATGGCGATGGGCGTGACTCGTACGGAGGCGCGCAAGCGCGCCAGACAGCGGCGTTTCATGGATTTTCCCCAAAAGAAAACGAAACGCTGGCTGGCGGACACCGGGTTGGAACGGCTGGCTGGCGTGGTGTTGGCGCAGGCGCAAGGAGCGCCTGACTTATTTGAGAATGGGAATTATTATCAAATGTGAGAGGGAAGTAAAGCCCCCCCTCCGGGAGGGGAGCGCATGGCGCCGACGAACGGTAGTCACTCGCTGGAAACCGCCGTCGCCCCTGACCGACGCCACCCCCGCTTCCTGGTCACCCCAGCCGCTCGCCACCATCGGCACAGCCGGGCGCAATGGCCGAAGCGAGACGAAGCCCCCCATATTGTCGATACGACGCGAGGCGAGTTCATCGGCGCAATGCAGAAAAATCGCCACTAATTTTGGGAAATTTCCGCGTGTTCGTGACCACTTGGTCTTCTACAAATAATGACATCACCGAGAAATTATTTTGCCGCAAGGCTAGAAGAACTCCTTAATCCATGGGGAGTAACCCACAGGTGTTGAACCTGAATACTTGGAGATCCATGACAATGGAAAACAAGAGAATCGACATGAAGATGGAATTGCCCGAAGTTCCTGCCGGCGTGGCAGCGGAATTGAAGGCCAAGAGTGTCACCTTCCTTTTGCCGGAGGAGCTCGCTTTGGTGGGCGGCGGCGCAACCTTTCAGTTTGCATATGACTTTCCGGAAGGGTACGCATAAATAGCCCAAAGCTAAAAGCGAAACCGCGGCGCTTCTCCGAGAAGCTCGAACACTACCGCTTCACAAAAAACATCGATGCCATGACCCCGGAGGTACCAATGTTATGACACCAATAACTTTGCCCGCTTGGCTCACTATCTCGGAATTGGCCGCCGAACGCCCTACTGTACCGGCTAATTCCAAAGGTCAAACATTCACCTTCCGCTTGGCCGGGCGGTCATATGTAGCCACGTATGCTCGAGCCACCCCAACTGGCGGTATCCGCTTCGCCGAGGGCGGGGTCGGCGGCATTCTCGTGGAGCTTTTGGTGGACATCGCCCAGCCGTGGATTCCAGCGAGCAATGACGGCGACGTACACTACCAGGCCGCTGTCATCAGGCTGCGGGAAGGATCAGCGACGGCTGTCGTTGATTGGGCGAGCGCATTGCAGACACGGCACGCCGAAGCTATCGAGTCCATCCGCGCGGAAGGCGTGTTTGCCGAATCCTGGTTCCGGACGGAGCTCGCCGGCCAGCCGCATCTCTTCGCCGTCATGGTTTGCCAGACCTCCGAAGCGGTATCACGAGATGAACCCAGTTCGGAACTAGAAGTGGACAGGATTCATCGAGAGTTCAAGAGGTACTGGGATAGAGGCCGTATGGTGCGGTGCGATCTATTCTCCTGACGACGAGCCTCATTATCGTGGATCCAACCCAGCTTTTCCGTCATGCAGCACTGAAGGCGCGTGGTCACAGACTAGAGGGCGCGATAATCCTGCGCAGCCCCCGCTCTCATATTTGGTTGTCAGCCTGTGCTCTGTTGACGATTCTTGTGGTCTCTTTCGCACTCTTTCATATCGAGTACGCGGCAAAGGTCGCCATCGCCGGCTTCATCGTGCCGGACGGTGGTCTCGTTCGCGTCTTCTCTCCTCAACCGGGAATCCTCCAAACTATCCATCACGCCAAAGATTCTAGGGTCGAGGCAGGCGAAGCGCTGTTTACGATTTCTGGGGAACAAGCCACGGCAGCCTATGGCGGCCTTCAGCAATCCGTTATCCGCCTGCTCGAGAGGCGAGTCCTACTGTTAAGCGAGGCGAGGAATCGGGGTGTCGACCGGAATCGAAACGAGCTGCGGTCTGCCACCGAGGCCGTCACACAGTATCAGTCGTCCGTCGATGCTCTGCATCGTCAACGGCAGGTTAAGCGCCAACGAGCGCAGATTCTCAGTCAAGCCTTAGAACGCTACACAGATCTCGAGGATCGGGGCTTCGTTTCGCGGGAAATGGCACAGGCGAAGCGCCTTGAGCATCTTGCGGAGCAGGACCAGATGTTCGGCCTGGAACGTGAGCTCGCTGACAAGAAGAAGCAGCTTGCTGAGGCGCTAACGACCCTCCATTCGCTGGAAGGAAAAGGCGCCGATCAGGCGTCGCAAACCGACTTGCTGCTGGCTGAAGCCGAGAGAGAGATTGTCGAGACTGCCAGTAAGATGGCATTCTCCGTGGTCGCACCACAATCTGGTTACGTAGCATCCATCACTGCAGCACGAGGTGATACGGTTGGACCTAACCGGCCGATCGCCGCCATAGTACCCGAGGGCAAAGAGCTCTATGTTCACCTCTATGCCAACAGCCGAGCCGTCGCATTCGCTAGGGCGGGCATGAAGGTGAGCATCCGGCTACAGGCGTATCCCTTCCAGCGTTATGGTTTCCTAACCGGCGTAGTGACCGCGGTTGCTGAAGCCCCTGTTGCTGCCGCAGACTTGCCAATGCAATTCTCTCTGACAGTAGATGGCAAGAGTGTAACCAGCGAGCCTATTTACTTAGTCGAGGTTCACCTGGACAGAACAGATTTCGTAGTCGATGGCAAGGCCGAACCGCTGCGCATCGGCCAGATAGTGGATGCCGATCTGCTGCAGGAGCGAAGAAGACTCTACGAATGGATCTTGGATCCGCTCTATCAACTACGGAAGAACTTTCTTATCTAGGGGATTCAGGCGCATGCAATTGCTCTCACCTTGGCGGGCAGAAGCAAAGAATACTGATCGCCCGTTGCTTGTTCAAAAAGCCAAGAGTCATGTTGCTTGATGAGGCCACCAGTCATCTAGACGTAGATTGCGAGAGACGCGTGAATATGGCAATTCAGTCCTTGAGAATCACACGGATCATCGTTGCACACCGGCCAGAGACTATTGCTGCGGCGGACAGTATTTGGGAATTGTCCAACGGTACATTGTTGCCAGTTGGTCGAGAGAGGTTCGCCGCACTCAGTCTCCCCGAAGGCCGGCGTGAAGCCGAGAACGACACAGCAACCACCTCCCACGGCGGTTAGCCGTAAGCCGTCATTTAAGGACGCCTCGCAATCCGGCTCTGGAGTGCGCAAGATGGTGTCCACCTATTTTGGTGGACACCTATGGAAGAAAAGAACTCAGAGTTGTTGGTAGTCAGTAAGCGTCCGACCGGCCCCGTCTGGCATCAAGCATAAGTTTCGAGGAAGCTGTTTGGCCTTGGCGGACACCGAGCTTTTACTCTCTCGCGGGTTCGTGGCCGATCTTGCATGCTGCACTGCCGCTGGACGGCGGATGCGCGGGGAATACCTTGGCCCCGCCACGGCGGGGCCAAGGAGGAAAGGAAGGCTCAGCGCTGCGGCGCCACTTCGCTGGCCGCCGTGACCGGCAACCGATTGCCCTCGGGGTCGATCTGCAGCGGCCCGGTGCCCGAGAAGCGATCGAGCGCAAGGTAGATCACCGGCGTGATGAACAGCGTGATCACCTGCGAGAACAGCAGGCCGCCCACCACCGCCAAACCCAGCGGCTGGCGCAGTTCGGCGCCGGCGCCCAGGCCCAGAGCCAGCGGCAAGGCGCCCATGATGGCCGCCAGGGTGGTCATCATGATCGGGCGGAAGCGCAGCAGGCAGGCCTGCCGGATCGCGCGTGCCGGGGCCATGCCCTGGTCGCGCTGCGCCGCCAGCGCGAAGTCGATCATCATGATGGCGTTCTTCTTGACGATGCCGATCAGCATCAGCACGCCGATGGTGGCGATCAGCGACAACTCCACGTTGAAGATGAACAGCGTGAGCAGCGCGCCCACCGCCGCCGACGGCAGGCCGGCCAGGATGGTCAGCGGATGGATGTAGCTTTCATACAGCACCCCCAGCAGCGTGTAGATCACCGCGATGGCCGCCACCAGCAGCAGCACCTGGGTCGCCTGCGAGGACTGGAACACCGCCGCGTCGCCGCCCCAGCTCGTGAAGATCGCGGTGGGCATGGCGATCTCCTGCTTGTAGGCATCGATCCTGGACGAGGCATTGCCCAGCGCCGCGCCCGGCGCAAGGTTGAACGACACCGTCACGGAGGGCAGCTGGCCCTGGTGGTTCACGGCGATCGGCCCGACCCGGCGCTCGGTGGTGGCGAAGGCCGAGATCGGCACCATCTGCCCGGTCTTGCTGCGCACGTAGATCTTGGAGAAGGCGGTCTCGTCGGCAC
>Ga0255338_1003842_pt1 | contig 17008 bp, 14 predicted proteins | sample MeOH1_35cm_T4_19_FD_203715 | JGI IMG/M metagenome (GOLD analysis project Ga0255338, IMG submission 203715) | Sandy soil microbial communities from University of British Columbia, Vancouver, Canada - MeOH1_35cm_T4_195 | ecosystem: Engineered > Artificial ecosystem > Sand microcosm > Unclassified ...
GCTTCGGCGCTATTCGCCGGGAGATTTTCGAGATTTTCTCGGCATTGCTCAGAACGCAATATCGGACCCTCATGACCGCACTTCGCATGGTGGGTGCCGACTGATACTGCTCCCCCCAGAACCGGCAGCCGACCCTCCCCAGGACATCGACCGCCTTGCCCAGCTCCTCCTGCCTGATCTCCTCGATTTCCTCATGCTTCTGTTCCCTCATGAGTTCCCGCTCGGGCTGATGAGCGATTTGCCGCATCACCCTCACCACGGCACGCTCCATGTGCCGATGCTCGAGGAAATCATGCAGGAGGCTGCCGCCCCCGGCCCCTATCAGCAGGAAGGCGAGGATGAAGGCCATCGCCTTTCGATTCATCAACGATCTTCGATGAAGCCTTTGTTCGTCTGACGCCTTATCTGAGTCGGAAGCGCTGATCATTGCTTTGCACGGGTAGGACACTGGGTTGATTCGGATCGAGGCACTGCATACCTGCCTCATTCTACCTCGTCCAATGCGCAGGCCTTGCTGGCCGAGGCCCCACGGCCCCCGGCCAGCAAGGCTCGAGGAATGCTCCCCGCAGGGTAGCTGGACAGGTTAGTCGCAGGCGACGCTGCCTTGAGACCGCTCGCCATCGTGTTTCGACCGGTGAGCGAGGAGGAAAATGAGGCAAAAACAAAAAAGCCCCTGGATCAGGGGCTTAGATGTTAGAGATCTGGAGGGCGAAGGGAACCGAAGCGACCAGCAATAGCAAGGCCCACAGCCACTTTTAAAGTTCAGGCATACACACAGGCATACAAGGTGCCGGCTGCTGGCCTGTTTTCGGCTGCTTTTTGACTAGCGCTAATACCGCCTGATTGACGCCATGCTGGCGCGATTCCAGGCCGAGCAGATCCCCAGCTATGAGTAATTCGCTTCGGCCTGCCCTTCCGCACCTTAGTAAAAACCGAGTGCGATACGAGCCCTCGTTTCTGCCTGCCATCAGCCCAGCCCCCATCAAGTCCCCGTCAAGGAGAACCGAGCTTGAAGCTCAGGAAGACCGCTCCCTGAATCCTTGACGGGATCTTGCCGGACATTGAAGGACGGCAGGCCACTACTCCTCCGGCTCCTGGCGAAGTGCTGAGCGCAAACTGCAATGAAGCAGATAGATAATCCGGAACCTTTCTGTTTTTGACGGTGTTCAGGTTTTCGATGATAGAAGTAACCATCCCAGGGTTTCGCAAGCTTCAGATCGAGCATGTCGTTTGCGACTACAACGGCACTCTCGCAGTAGATGGCACGCTGCTTCCCGGTGTCTCCGAATTGATCCGCGAGCTTGCGTCCAAGATTCAGGTCCACGTGATCACGGCTGACACTTTCGGCGTAGCGGCAAGCCAGCTATCGGGATTGCCAGTTGAGTTGACGATTATCCCTACGAGCTCCCAGGCCGAGGCGAAGCTGGACTTCGTATCCAAGCTCGGGGGCGATGGCGTTGTCGCGATCGGCAATGGTCTGAATGACCGGCGGATGCTGAGTGCCGCGGCAGTTGGTATCGCTCTGATTCAGCGCGAGGGGGCCGCAGCATCGACATTGGCCTGCGCTGATGTGGTCTCGACCAGCATTGTGGATGCACTGGATCTGCTGCGTCATCCTAAGCGGCTGATTGCCACTCTGCGCTCTTGATCGCTATCGATGCTGGTTTCCCATGGCTCCAGTGCAGCGGCGTTTCGCAAGCGGGCTGGCTGGCCAGCAGCATCGAATGTGCTGACGGAGGCGCGTCTGCGTACCGCGCGTACTTCCTGCGTACTGGCCCTGCTGGGAGGAGAATAAATCCCGGTGGCTGGCTGGCAGGGAGAGCTACTAACAAGCCTACGCATATCGCCACTTCGCGTACCTGCGACGATGTGGGAGCGGGCGGTGATCGGCCGCAGTCCAGAGGGCTCCAATTGCCCAAGGAGGCAGCCAATCACCGACGCTAAGATTAGCCGCCCGCAGTGGCATGCTCAACCGCATCCCAGATTACTTGCCGACGATGCGCGGCTTGGCTGGTAGGTTCGGCTCGAATGGGGCATTAGGGGCAAGCCAGTCGGGGACGACGTCGGCCAAGCTGGGTGGGTAGTGCCGCTATCATTGACTCGACCTTCTTCTGTGCCATTGTTGTGCGTGAGGTCAGCACCCATGTTTCCTTGGGCAGGTGTAGGGGATTCATGCGTAGGGGTATGCGTACCGTTACCGACCGTGCTCACATCTGGCCTCATCTCTCCCTCCCCCAGATCGGCGTCACGCAATAACACGGGCATTTGGCTGGGAACCGCTTGACCATGCTCTCGTTCCAAGCGCATCTCTGCGCACTCCTCAGACCGTTTCTTGCGTGCGCACCTGCCGCCTCCCGTAGTGATGCCGAACGGACCTGGCTTGCGAGTGCGTTGAAGTGTTGCACGTGGGCTCGCATGCCGGTCTCCGTGGATACCGTGCTGGATACCACCATTGGATACCGGCAATTGACATGGCGATCGGCGCTTGCGTAGAAAGCGCATGGGGCCTCGGTATTGGCCGGTGTCGATCTCTGGGCCTCTGTGCTCATCTCGCCCGAATATGCTGCCGAGGCCTCTCCCTCCCATCCCTAAGCCAGCGTGGCGCCGGCAACTTGCGAACCGCAGAGCCAGCCGTCCATCCAGCGACGAACGCGCAGCTCGGGGCGTAGCGCCTCCCGCCAACTGGCGCCCCGGTAACGACGCATCTTTACCGTCTGCCACTTCAAGCCGCGTTCGGCGGCCCACTGGCTAGCCGACAGGGTTTTCCCACCCAGGGTCACTGGCATCTCTGCCGCGCAGATCGTGTCTCGCATGTCGCCACCTCGCTCCGTGTTCTGGAGCGGGCGACGTTATGTGACTGGCGCAAGAGCAATAGTGGGATGTGACTGGTTAGATCGCCTGGAGATGATGCCTGGGGTTGCGCGGTGCAGGGGCGTGCCGATGCAAGCCAAGGAGTCGTCCGGCAGAGAGCGGCCTTCGTCACGCCCGCAGAATCCGCGATGGCCTGCATGTTCGCCAGGTCGTAGCCGAACGCGGAGAACACATCGCTCACCGCCCACAACATCTCTCGCCGGCGTTTGTCCCGGCGCGCCCTTCTTTCTGCACGGGTTGGCTCATGCTCAGGGCTCCCAGCGACGGAACAGCAGGCTGGCATTGACGCCACCGAAGCCGAAACCATTCGACAACGCATAATATATCGGCATGTGCCGGGCATGCCGGGCAACTAGGTCTAGCCCGGCAGCCGCCTCATCGGGGTTGATGAGGTTCAGCGTGGGCGGGATGACCTGATCACGTAGCGCTAGGACGGTGAAGATGGCCTCGACCCCGCCCGCGGCTCCCAGCAGATGCCCGGTACTGGACTTGGTCGAGGTAATCGCCACACCCGATTCACTGCCGAACACAGAGCGGATGGCCGCCAGTTCGCCGCGATCCCCCACCGGCGTGGAGGTCGCATGGGCGTTGATGTGCTGCACTTCGGCGGGTGCAATACCGGCCTGGTGTAACGCAAGCTCCATTGCGCGACGCGCGCCGTCGCCGTTCTCCGGGCCAGCAGTCAGGTGATAGGCATCGGCGCTGGTACCGTAGCCGACCAATTCCGCCAGCGGTTGTGCACCGCGTGCCAGCGCATGCTCCAGCGACTCGATCACCAGCAGGCCGGCGCCCTCGGCCATCACGAAGCCATCCCGGTCACGATCGAACGGGCGAGACGCTTCATGGGGGTGGTCGTTGAAACCACTGGACAGCGCACGCGCGGCGGCGAAGCTGCCGAGCGTGACGCGATGGAGCGCGGCTTCGGTTCCACCGCATATGGCGATATCCGCTTCGCCGCCACGGATCAGTCGGGCCGCATCGCCGATGGCTTGCGCTCCGGCCGCGCAGGCGGTCACAGGAGCCCCAAGCGGCCCTCTGAAGCCATGCCGGATGGAAATCTGCCCGGCCGCCATGTTTGCCAGGAACGAAGGCGCGGTGAATGGCGAAAGTCGTCGCGGGCCGCGTTCGTCCGTGGTGCGAACCGCCTCGGCGATGGCGCCGAAGCCGCCGACACCGGAGGCGATGATGGTCGCGGTGCGCTGCCGCTGAGCCTCATCTGTGGGCTGCCAGCCAGCCTGGGCCAGGGCTTCCTCGGCGGCAACCAGGGCAAACTCGATGAAGCGATCCATCTTCTTGCGCTCTTTGGCGGCGATGATTCGCTCCGGGTCAAAACCCGCATGCGGATCGTCCTCCACGGTAGGTACCCGTCCACCAACCGCGCAGCCGGTACCTTCACTCAGTTCGGCTGGCAACGCTCGAATGCCCGAATTTCCTGCCAGCAGGCGTGACCAGACCGTCTCGCTGCCACAGCCCAACGGGCTGACCACGCCGGTTCCGGTGACTACGATCCGCACGGTGTTTTCTCTATGTATTGCCATATCTCGATCCTGAAAAAAGCTTAAGAGGGAGGCGCTTTCAGCCGATGCCGAAGGTCTTGCGCAATCCCGCATCGACGGGGCCAGCCGGCATGAAGCGGCGGAGTTTTCTTAACAGTGATGCCTCGCCCTTGGGCGTATGCCACATCATCCAAGCACCCAGGGCGGCATCGACGATGGTCATGGCAACCCCATCAGGCAGAGGGGCCTTCTGAGCCTTCTTCTGAATGTCCAGGGAAACGACACTGCGCTCGCTGTCGTAGGCAGGGATTCGGGAGACCGCCTGGGGCGTATTGATGTCCAGGTTGGTCTTGGTGAAGGCCGGCTCGACCAGTGCGACACGAATGCCGAACTTGCGCACCTCATGATCCAGGGTCTCGGACTGCCCCTCCACGGCATACTTGGATGCCGAATAGAGCCCCAAGTACGTCGCCGGCAGGAAACCCAGCACCGAACTGACGTTGACGATGCGACCGGAGCCTTGCTCGCGCATATGCGGCAGCACTGCCTGTGTCGTACGCAGGATGCCCAGGACGTTGGTGTCGAACAGCGACTGAGCTTCGGCGATCGAGGTTTCCTCCGTCGCGCCGAACAGGGCCACGCCTGCACTGTTGACCAGCACGTCGATGCGCTTGGCCTGGGCGATGATCGCCTGAATTCCCTGGCGAACCGATGCTTCGTCACGGACATCCATCTCCACCAAATCCACGCCTGGGATGGACTGTGCTTTTCCGGTAGTGCGCACGGTGCCGAACACACGGCAACCCCTTTTGGCAAACCGCTCTGCGGCGGCGCGCCCGATACCCGATGACACGCCAGCAACGACGACAACGGTGGAATTCGGCATGGCAATTCCTCTCGATAAGTTGGATGCGTGCCGGCTCATTCGGGCTGCGCCTTCATGAGCCGCTCATGGGTGATTGGCCGGATGCCGAACCAGATGGCGTACATGGCCGGCAGGAACACCAGGGTCAGTACGGTGCCCGCGAAGGTGCCGCCGATCAGCGTGTAGGCGAGCGTTCCCCAGAACACCGAGTGGGTTAGCGGGATGAACGCCAGGATCGCCGCCAGCGCGGTGAGGATCACCGGACGGGCGCGCTGCACGGTGGCCTCGACCACCGCCCGGAACGGGTCCAGGCCGGCCTGTTCGTTGTGGCGGATTTGCCCGATCAGGATCAGCGTGTTGCGCATCAGAATGCCCGACAGCGCGATCAACCCCACCAGCGCGTTGATGCCGAATGGCTGCTGGAACAGGATCAGCGTGGGCACCACGCCGATCAGCCCCAGCGGACTGGTCAGGAAGACCATGACCATCGCGGAGATCGAACGCACCTGCAGAATGATGATGATCAGGGTGGCGGCCAGCATGATCGGGAACAGCGGCAGCATGGCCTTGCTCGCCTTGCCCGACTCCTCGATAGAGCCCGCCTGCTCGATGCGGTAGCCGCTCGGCAATTTCTCCATGATGGGTTGCAGCTGCCGGGTGATAGCAGTCGACACGTCCGGCGGCTGCAGGCCATCGGCGATGTCGCCGCGCACGGTGATCGTCGGCATGCGGTCGCGCCAGCGCATGATCGGCTCTTCCATGCGCACCTCGACCTCGCCGACCTGCGACAGCGGGATGCGTTGGCCGCCGGCGCCCGCCAGGGTGAAGTCCATGACCCGGGTCGGATCGAAGCGGATATTCCCGGCCGCCCGGGCCATGACCTGTACCGTGCGGATGTCCGCACGCACGGCGGTGATGGGCACGCCGCTGAGCAGGAACTGCAGTTGCTGGGCGACGGCACTGGAGGTCAGGCCCACGGCCTGCAGGCGATCCTGTTGCAAGCTGAAGTGCAGCGTGGGGACGCGCGTACCCCAATCGGTGTTGACCGTGCGCATCAGCGGGCTGGCGTCCATCACCTGCTGCACCTCGGCCGCGATGTCGCGCAGCCTGTCCGGGTTCGGGCCGGTGACCCGGTAGGCAACCGGGAACGGCGAGTACGGGCCGAACACCAACTGGGTGACACGCACGCGCGCTTCGCTGGCCAGCCCCTCGGCAATCGCCTGGCGCAGCCGATGTTTCAACGCTTCGCGCTCGTCCTGGTTGTCGGTACGCACCACGATCTTGGCAAACGACGGATCCGGCAGTTCCGGCCCCATGGCCATGAAGAAACGCGGCGCGCCCTGGCCGATGTAGGCCGTGACGATCCTGGCCTCTTCCTGCTGGGCCAGCCACGCCTCGACCTTCTCCGTGGCGGCGCTGGTCTGGGCGATCGAGGTGCCATAGGGCATCTGCACCTCGACCAGCACCTCGGGTCGGTCGGAGATCGGGAAGAACTGCTTCTTGACCAGGCCCATGCCGAGCACGGCCGTCACGAAAAGCCCGATCACCGAACCGGCGACCAGCCACTTGCGGGCGATGACGGATTCCAGCACCTGGCGGAAACGGTTGTAGCGCGGCGTGTCGTAGAGAGCGGCATGGCCGCCCTCGACCTTCTTGAAGTCAGGCAGCAGCTTGACGCCGAAGTAAGGGGTGAACAGCACGGCGACCAGCCACGATGCGATCAGCGCGATACCGACGATCCAGAACATGTTGCTCGTATATTCGCCTGCAGTGGAGCGCGCGAAGCCATTGGGCATGAAGCCGACGGCTGTGACCAGGGTGCCGGATAACATCGGCGCCGCCGTGTGGCTCCAGGCATAGGAGGAGGCTTGGACACGGCTGTAGCCCTCCTCCATCTTCACCACCATTATCTCGATGGCGATGATGGCGTCGTCCACCAGCAGCCCCAATGCCAGAATCAGTGAGCCCAGGGTGATCCGGTCGAAGTTCTTGCCAGAGGCCGCCATGACCACGAAAACCATTGCCAGCGTCAACGGCACCGCCACAGCGACCACAACTCCCACTCGCCACCCCATGCTGACGAAGCTCACCAGCATGACCACCAGCAGCGCAACGAAGAACTTGATCATGAACTCATCGACCGAAGTACTGATATTGATGGCCTGATCCGTGACCTTGGTCAGGCTCATGCCCAGCGGCAGCTCGGCATTTATCGCACTCACTTCGTCGTTCAGGGCTTTGCCCAGGTCGAGGCCGTTCCAGCCTTCGCGCATGACGATGCCCAGCAGCAAGGCTGGTTCGCCACCATTGCGGATCAGGAAAGTCGCCGGGTCTTCATAACCTCGCTTGATCGTGGCGACATCCGACAGCTTCAACGTACGGCCTTGCGCTACCACCGGCGTGTCGCGAATCTTCTGCAACTCATCAAAGGCGCCGTCCAGTCGAAGGAAAACCTGCGGCCCCTTGGTTTCCACGGAGCCAGCCGGGGTCAAGGCATTCTGCCCATTGAGCGCGGTGAACACCTCCTGCGGGCCAATGCCGAGGGTAGCCAGGCGTTCATGGGAGAACTCGACGAAAATGCGCTCGGTCTGCTCGCCGATGATGTTGACCTTCTTAACTCCAGGCACGTGCAGTAGTCGCTGACGCAGTATCTCTGCGTCGCGCACCAGCAGGCGCTGCGGTTCGCCCTTGGCTTTGAGCGCGAACAGAGCGAAGGTGACGTCGGAGTATTCGTCGTTGACCAACGGCCCTATCACGCCCACGGGAAGCGTCTTCGCCTCGTCGCTGATCTTCTTGCGGGCCTGGTAGAACTCCTCCGGCACTTGCGATGGAGGTGTACTGTCGAGCAGCGACAGGGACGTGAAAGCCAGACCGGGTCTCGTGTAGGTCTCACTGCGGTCATACCAGCGCAGTTCCTGCAGGCGCTTTTCGATCTTTTCGGCGACCTGATCCTGCATTTCCTGAGCAGTAGCACCAGGCCAGGCGGTCACGATGGTCATCACCTTGACCGTAAAGGCGGGGTCCTCAGCCCGCCCCAACTTGAAGAACGCTATGAGTCCAGCCAACGAGATTAGGCAGACCATGAACAGGGTGATTGAGCGCTCGCGTACGGCGAGTGCCGAGAGGTTGAAACGACCTTCGCTCATGGACGGCCTTCCTCGACCGCCGAGATGGCTGCTTGGTCAGCCACTCGCACTTGCTGCCCCTCGCGCAACAAATGTGCGCCGAGCGCAACGATCTGGTCACCTTGCTTGAGCGGGGCAGTGATGCGTGCGTGTTCGTCATCCAGGTGCTGGACCGTGACCGGCTTCCAGGAGACCTTTTTCGGATCACCTTGAATGACCCACACCCCTGGGCCATTACCCGCATCGTACAGAGCGCCAATTGGCACCTGCAGCTCGCCTTGAGCGTAAGCCTGCCCATCCGCTATTTGCACGGTGATGGTGGTGCCCAGCGGGGCATTAGCCAGTTCGCCTTTCAGTACATAGCGTGCTTCGAAAGTACGAGTTAGCCGGTCGGCAACATCCGAGAGCTGGCGGAGACGGGTCGCAACACTAACGTCGTCTCTGCCAAATAGCGTGGCCTGGGCGGCAGAACCGACCGCGGGACGCAGGGTTTCCGGCAACTGGACAAGCGCTTCCCGTGGGCCGGAATGCGCCACCCGCACTATGGCCTGGCCGGCACTGACGACCTGGCCGGGCTCGACCAGCGTTTCCATGACAGTGCCATCGGCATCAGCCACCAACTCGGCATAGCGGGTCGCATTGCGGGCGACCTCGGCCTGGGCCTCGGCCGCGCTCAACTGCGCTCGGGCAGCATCCGCAGCAGCCTTGTGCTGATCGTAGGCAGACGCCGACACCGCTCCGGTTCCGCGCAATGCTCGATAGCGAGCTTCATCATCGCTGGCCTGCTGCGCCCGTGCTCGTGCGGCTAAAACCGCTTCGCGCTGCGCATTGGAGGCAAGCCTCAGGTCGACGGGGTCGAGACGCAGCAGTACCTGGCCGCGCTTGACCGTCTGCCCGGTATCCACCAGCCGCTCCAGCACCTTGCCAGACACACGAAAGCCCAGGTCGCTCTGAACCCTGGCCGCGACGATGCCTGTGAATGAACGCGGCGCAGGGGCCGCCGACTGAGTGAGGGCGACCCGCACCAGCGGCGCGTCAGTACGTGGATCGGATGGCGCTTGCTCGCCGCAGGCGACCAGCGCAAACGGCATCACTCCGATGAGGATGGATAGAAGGAGGCTGCGCCGACGCATGAGGGACCCATCGCGAGGTAATAGGAAGCCTCACTCTGAATCTAGTGACTAATTTAGTCAATAGTCACAACCGGTCACGGCGATAAGCTCCGCAGTATCAGACTGGACAGCAGGAGCGGCGCCTCGTCGGTGTAATCGAGACCATGCTGCAAGAGCAATGGGTTGAGATAGGGGCGCATTATCAGATGGATTGCCATGGTCGCCTCATCCAGAGGGGTCTTGCGCTCGAAGTCGCCGGTCTGCCGGCCTTGCTGCAGGATGTCCTGGATCAATTCCTGAATGCGCCCTTCATAGGCACGCGTCGCCTGCCAGCGTTCGGTGGCCGCCGAGGCGGCAATTTCGTAGAGCTTACGGTCCTGAAAGAACAGGCGCAGGCCCGACTCGATCAGCGCCTTGAACATCCGCCGCAGCTTCTCCGGCGGGCGCTCGGCCTCATCGACGGCGGCCTGAACCTCGGCCTCGATCTGACTCAGGCAGTTCGAGCAGATCATCTCGCCGATGGCCTGCTTGGACTCGAAGAACTTATAGATATATGCCTTGGAAAAGCCGATGGCCTTGGCCAGATCAGAGACCGTGGTCTTTTCGTAGCCATAGCGGCTGAAATGCTCGGTAGCCGCGGCCACGATCTGATCGCGTACCTCATGATCCACCGGACCACGAGCTGTAACTTTGGGAGAGGGCGTCTTGTTCATGAGGGCATAGCCTACAGAGCAGTCGGGATATGGACAATAAGTGACCAAAATGTATTATGGTCACAACCTGTTCGATTCCCGCTCTTTCCCGGAAAAGATATCCATGCCGTCCAAGCGCACCCTAGCCGTACTGATCAGCGCCAGTCTCTCGGCGGGCTGCGCGGTCGGCCCCGACTACACCCGCCCTGAGCTCTCCATGCCGGAGCATTTCCTGGGCCAGGCAGCGGTTGATCGGCGGCCTGCTCGCTTCAATGCCGACCTCATCGCCTGGTGGACGGGGTTTGGCGACCCGCAACTGAGCCGCGTCGTGGCGCTGGCATTGGAGCAGAATCTCGATCTCGCCCAGGCTGCCGCTCGCGTCGCCCAGGCACGTGCAGGGTTAGGGGCTGCCAACGCCGCGCTATTGCCATCCGGCTCGATCAGCGGCCAAACAGCCAGAGCCTACCAGTCGGTTGAAACGCCACTGGGACAGGCGCTGAACTCGACACCCGACTTCGACCGATACGTCGACACCTATGAAGCCAATCTCGGCGCCAGCTGGGAGCTGGATATCTTCGGCGGTCTGCGTCATGGCCGTGAAGCGGCGCAGGCCGAATATCAGGCCTCGCAAGCAGGGGCCGCTGCGACCAGACTCGCCGTGGCGGCGCAGACCGCCGATATCTACATCATCATTCGCGGGCTACAAACCCGCATCGCCATTGCACGCCAGCAGGTGCAGACGCAAGAAGAGCTGCTAGCCAAGGTCAACCTACTTCATAGCCAGGGGCTGGCCGCTGAGCTGCAGGTGTATCAAGTCGAGGGCGCGCTTGCCCAGGTGCGGGCATCCGTACCCGTGCTTGAGACAGGGCTGGATTCGGCAATGAATGCGCTGGACGTGATGCTGGGGTCACAGCCGGGCACACACCGTTCAGAGCTAGCCAAGGCAGAGGCCATTCCAGTTGCACCGCAGCTCGCAGCAGCGGGATCGCCGGGCGAGTTGCTAAGACGCCGGCCTGATTTGATCGCGGCCGAGCGTCGACTGGTCGCCTCAAACGCACGTATCGGCGTCGCCCTCGCCGAGTATTACCCCAAGTTCTCTCTGAGCGGGCTGATCGGCAGCGCGACATCGGTGTCCGGAGGCAATCTGTTCAGCAGCGGCGCCAATCAGGCCGCCGGCGTGCTGGGCCTGCGCTGGCGGCTGTTCGACTTCGGCCGTATCGACGCGCAGATCGACCTGGCCAAGGGTCAGGAAGCCGAGAGCCTGGCGGCTTATCGACTGGCGGCCCTGCGAGCCACCGAAGACGTGGAAAATGCCTTCTCGGCCCTGGTCAAACACGAGGAGCAGACAGACTTGCTGGAGCGGGGCGTGGATTCGCTGACGCGTGCGCGGGAAGCGTCTTTCGCAGCCTACAAGATAGGCGTCGTCAGTCTGATCGAAGTGCTGCAAGCCGACGATAGCCTGCTGCGTGCCTCCGACGCGAAAGCTCAAGCGCAAACCGAATCAGCACGCGCAGCAGTCGCGGCGTTCAAAGCGCTGGGCGGGGGCTGGAACGCTGCTCAGTCGGTTGCAGCCAACTAATCGGTGGTTCTCTGAAGGAGATGGGCATATGGGGCTCTCAAGCCGCGCAAAGGCTGAAGCCACTCGAGAAAGAATCATAGAGGCGGCATCACATCTGCGATGCAAACACGGCTATTGCGGTGTCAGCGTAGGTGAAATCATGGCCGCCGCTGGGCTGTGATGGGTGGATAACGCTCAAACCATAGATAACAGCAAGTAGGTTTGGCCGCTTAGATAATGCGCTCCGAGCCAACCTCAGAAACATTGGTGAAATCTGCCAACACTCGGTAGTTTTCTTGGCGTCGGCTAAGTATTTCGAGCGCCCGCTTCTGGCAGAAGTCGGGCACTCACCGATGACCGCTATTGGCCTGTCGCCACTGACAGCTATGGGGCGCTTGTCGCCGGCCGTAGCCTCGGTGTGCTCCTCCCAATCCGCATGCAGGCGGCGCATTACCCTGCAGAGGCGTTACAGACGCTCAGCTTTCCAGAATGTCGACATCCGGCCAGCGCCAGCGGGCTTCGGCCAGGGCTTCGGTACGGGTCATGGGGGCGCCGCAGACCGTGCAGATCGGCCGGCCGCCACGGGTGATCGTCCAGGCGTTGCGGCGAGCTGCCGGTGCGCCTTCGGTCCGCGCCACGTTTTGCTCAGGCGCGTTTTGTGGCGGAACGGATGTACTTTCCGCTGCTGGTGCTGGTGCGGCTGCCGTCGCTTGTCGTGGTCCCGTGGCAGGCCGGTAGTCGTTGCCGGCGGGCGCCAGCGTGGCAACCTTCGCCACATTCGCCGAGGGGGTGGGCATTCCCGCCTTTTCGTGGTCATTGCCTGATGGTTCAGGCCCGTTTTCCAGCAGGTCGAACAGTTCCGCCAGTAGGGTCATGGTCCTTTCTCGCGTGACGCATCACAGGTTTCTCTAAAAACGAAAAATCCGGGGGAACGGGGGAACAAACCGCTGTAACCCTAGTGCCACAGGGCCTGCAGCGTTCCCCAAGGCTCAGGGAACACGTTCCCCGCATGGGAATGGGGGAACAGGAGCAAGTGCCAGGAGGAACAGGGCCGGGAGGGAGAACACGCCTCTTTATCTCAATGAGGTGTGTTCCCCCGTTCCCCATCCCTCTCTCTCCTGGGGAACAGATGAAAGCCGCGTCATTACTGGGCTTACGCCATCTTGTTCCCCTGTTCCCCACGTTCCCCTGATTTCTAGGTTCCTGTGTGTTTGTTGTCATCGGCGCCAGCCCCTTCCAGCCGCTCGGGATCGATGACGTACAGCCCTTTCGGTGATCCGCCTCCGGGTAGCCGGTACTTCTTGGTGTTGCGCGTGCGGCCCTTCTCGATATCGCGCTTGGCGATGGCGCCTGCCGTCTCCAGCGCCGTGACGATGCGCGCCAGCCCGAAGCCGTGGGCGGCCTCCTGCAAGCCGGAGGTGTTGAACAGGAACAGCCGGCGGCTCGGTTCGTCCTCCCAGTAGCCGGCCCGGTCGCGGATGCGGCTGTCCGTCTCGGCGGCATGCACGTCGGAGAAGCGGCTATCCCCATGGCGCTCGATGAAGCGGGCGAGGCTGGCCAGAATCTGCCGGTCCTCGGCGCTGCCGCTGCCCACCCGCTCCAGCCACTCGCGGTACAGCAGCAGGCTGTCGGCCAGGCTGGTGCCCACCGGCCAGGGCAGCAGGCCATAGGCGATGGCCATCTCGCCGGCCAGGGCGATGACGGCGAAGCGGTCGGCCACCCGGCCGGCCTGGGCGCTGTCGGCCTGGAACTGGGCGCGCACCTTGGCGAAGGCCTCCAGCAGCCGGTCGCGGTCGTCGCCCTGCACCAGCCGCTCGACGAAGGCCGGGCCCAGGTGGCCGTAGTGCTCGCCCACGGCACCGGTCATGGTGCGGTGAAAGCTCGCCCCGTCCATCCCGTGACAGTCGTCGAAGGCCCCATGCGGGCGGGTGCCGGCGTTCACGTCCACCATGCGCAGCTCGGCGCCGGCGTGGGCCGGATCGCCGGACAGCGCGGCGTGCTCGGAGAGCGAGCGCTCGCCGCTGGAGAGGGTCAGCAGGCGCCAGGCGAGTTTCTGCCGTCCTTCCCGCTCGCGGGTCATGGTGCCCTTGCCGCAGCCGTTGGCCAGCGAATAGGCCATCTCCTGAATGTCCTTCGGGTTGGCGCGCTTGATCTCGTCCAGCGACAGCAGGGTGTCGTTGCGCGAGGCGGCCTCGATCTCCAGGCCGTTCTTGGTCATGCACCAGGAGGCGCCGAAGCCGGCCGGCCCCGGATCGCCCCATACCGACGCGCCGATCAGCTGCGCCAGCGACTTGCCCTTGGAGCTGTCGCCGACCAGGTGGACGCCGCCGCCGTTCACCTTGACCAGGTTGAGCAGCGGGCCGGCCAGCGCGCAGCCGACGGCCAGGGTCAGCACCGGATTGCCCCGGCAGCGGGCGGCGACCTGGCTCTGCCACTGCGCCAGCTCGCCCCGCACCAGGAACAGGTCAGGCGAGCGGCCGGAGGACTGGTAGCGCACCCCGTCGCCGCCGATGGTGCGCTTGGGCAGGACGAAGACCCCCGACGCATGCCAGCCCGGCCGGCTGGTGGTGGCGAGGGTCTGGCGGGGCTGCTGGTCGAGCAGGTACTCCATGAAGCGACCGCGCTTCTTCAGGGCGATCACCACCCCCAGGGCGAACAGGCTGCGCCGGGCGTCCTCGCCGCTGCCGCCGAACACCTCCATGGGCAGCACCCATTCCTTGTCGCCGCCCTGCGTCACCAGGCGCAGCAGACGGCCCTCGCTGCCGTCGTCGCTGTTGAGGGTGCGGGCCAGGACGAACACCGGCGAGGCGATCCAGTCGTCGAGCAGGGGTCGCTCGCCGTCTCCGCTCGTCTCGCCCTCGTCGTCCTCTTTCGTGCGCCGGTAGCTGTGCCAGTAGACCCCCGGCTTGAGCCGGGCGCCTTTCTCGTTCTGCATCCAGCGGTCATAGACGCCCCAGCCGGGACGCTCCGGCGTCACCGTGGGCGGCTCGGGCTTGACGACCAGCGCCAGGGCAGGTGTTTCAGGCTGGCTCATGGGAGGCCCTCCAGGCGGCCAAATCGTTGAAGTCGGACAGGGAGAGCGGCGCGTCGGCCGGCCAGACGGGGAATACCACCTGGCCCCCCGCGGCGATGGCGGCGGCGTTGGCGGCCGTGCGGCCCGGGTTGCCCTTGCCCTCGGCGGCGGTCTGGCGGTCATCGTCGCCGGCGAATACCAGCTCGGCCTCGGGGTAGGCCCGGCGCAGGCGCTGGCCGGCCTCCAGCAGGTTGCCGGCGTTCAGGGCACAGGCCACGGCGGCGCCGGTGTGCTCGTGGATCGTCGCCCCGGTCGCCCAGCCCTCGCAGATGTACAGGCTCGCGCCCGGCTCCAGGCGGCCCAGGGGGGAGTAGCAGCCGGTCACCCGACCCCCGGACAGGAAGCGTTTGGCGCCGTCGCGGTAGATGCGCTGCAGGTTCACCAGCACGCCGCCCAGGTACAGCGGCACCAGCAGCACGCTCCCGCTCTGGCGCAGGGCATGGGCCTTCACCCCCTTGCGGATCAGGTAGGGGTGATCGGCTGCCGCCGGGGCGCTGGTGGCCCACAGGCGTTGCGCCGTGACGGCGGCCACCTGCTGGCGCTGGTGCTGCTCGGCTTCGCGCTGGCGCCGGGCCTGCTCGATGCGCTGGCGCAGCTGCTCGACCTCGCGGGCGTCGGCCGGCTCCCGGCTGCTCCAGGGGCGGGAGCTACCGGCCTTCCAGCTGCCGAAGGCGCCCGAGGCGATGCCGTCCCGGTACAGGACGTACCAGCCATTGCGGGAGCCGGTGCGGTCGCCGGGGACGTGGAAGCGGTGGATCTGGCCGTCCGGCTCCGGCAGCCAGTCCAGCGGGCCGAAGGTGGCGACCAGCTCGTCGCGGAACCGCAGTACGGGATCAGTCATCGGCGACCTCCTCCTGGAGCATGGAGAGCAGAATGATGTCCATGCGCTTGGCTTCCTCGGCAATCCAGGCGGCCGCGGCATGCAGTCGGCCATCCTCCGGCAGGCGTTGCGCGAGGTACTCGGCCATCACGCCGATGCACAGCGAGGAGTTGGCGGCGGCCTTCATGTGCTGGCGCCAGCAGGCGTCCCGCTCGGCCTGCCGGCGCAGCCGGTTGGCGCGGTTCAGGTCGGCCCGGTCGATCAGCTCGTCCATCTGCTGGTGCGGGTCGGTGTCGTGCTCCGGCGTCGGGGCGTTCGGGGGGCTCATGCGGTCATCTCCCGGCGGGGCGAGGCGTTTTTCGGGCAAAGCGATCCCGTCGCCGCCAGTTGGCAGCGTTGAACGATGGTCATGGGTCAGTCTCCGGCGCGGGTCAGGCGGGGGATGCCGAGGGCGCTCTGCAGGGCTTCCCGGAAACCCGGTACCGCGGCAGCAATGGCGTCGTTCAGGGCCTGGCGGGCCGCGTTCTGCCCGGTCACCGCGTCATAGGAACCGGCGCCGGCCTGGCGGGCCCAGTCGGGCAGCACGCCGTGCAGTCGCAGTTCGCTGAGGATCGTCCAGGCCCGCGTGGCATGGGCTCGCTCGGCGGCCAGCAGCGCCACCAGGTGGGCGACGAGATCGGGACGGTTCGGCTTCGTGGGAGCGGGAGCGGGAGCGGGAGCGGGAGCGGGAGCGGGAGCGGGAGCGGACAGGCTCATTGCGCAGCCTCCCCGGTTTCCAGGGTGGCGAGGGCGCGGACATGGCGCAGCTGGTCGGCCAGGTTCACCGCGTCGATGTGCACCGACTGGCCGGACTGGAGCCAGGACAGGGCGGTACGCGGATCGCGGGTAGTGGTAGCCTCCAGACGCTCGGCAATCGCCTCCAGGGCGCGGGCGCTGGACATGTGATGGTTGTAGCGGCGCAGACGGACGGACAGGCTGGAGTCATTGCGCAGGGCGGCCAGGGCCATGGCCCGGTGGGCGGATGCGCGTTCGCGGAGGGCGGACGGATTGCGGGTGCGATGGTGATTCATAGGTACAGCTCCTTGATTTGAGGAGCTGCCGCCGACCGTCGCCAAACGGTCATTGGAGGCAGCTGTGCGCAGGTTGGCGAACCGGGAATCAAGGTACCCGGCAGACCCAAAGGTCTCCCACGCACAGCCGCCATGACACGAAACAGCAGACACAAAAAAAGCGCCTGCGTTCGGATGGTGGGCGCTTGCGCGCCTTGATTTACTCGGGTCGCCAAACCCGGCCCCGGATTTTGCCGGGACGGCCGTACCATAGCGCCAGCGGGTAGGCTTGGCAACACTCGGGCGAATCAGTGCGTTGCCCGGGGCATGTGCGCTGGGTACTCCCA
>Ga0255338_1003843_pt1 | contig 17003 bp, 15 predicted proteins | sample MeOH1_35cm_T4_19_FD_203715 | JGI IMG/M metagenome (GOLD analysis project Ga0255338, IMG submission 203715) | Sandy soil microbial communities from University of British Columbia, Vancouver, Canada - MeOH1_35cm_T4_195 | ecosystem: Engineered > Artificial ecosystem > Sand microcosm > Unclassified ...
ATCGTCACCGCCGCGCAAGCCGTGGGTGACAAATGGCTGATCACCAGCGGGCTTAAAAAGGGCGACAGGCTGATCGTCGAAGGCACCGACAAGGTGCAGCCCGGCGACGCTGTGAAACCCGTGCCCGTCGATCAGGCCGCGAAATAAGGGGTCGAGACCTTGCTCAGCCGCTTTTTCATCGAACGGCCCATTTTCGCCTGGGTCATCGCCATCGGCATCATGATGGCGGGCCTGGGCGCTATGCTGACCCTGCCGATCGCCCAATATCCCGACATCGCCCCGCCGTCGGTCAATATCAGCGCCAACTATCCCGGCGCCTCCGCCGAAACCGTCGAGACCAGCGTCACCCAGGTCATCGAGCAGCAACTCACCGGCATAGACGGCCTCATGTATTTCTCCTCCTCGTCGACCGCCAACGGTCAGGCGCGGATCACCGTCACCTTCAAGAAGGGCACCGATCCCGACACCGCGCAGGTGCAGGTGCAGAACAAAGTGCAGCAGGCGCTGAGTCGCCTGCCCAACGCCGTGCAGCAACAGGGTCTGACCGTCACCAAATCGCAGAACGACTTTTTGATGGTGGTCGGCCTCTACGACCGGACCGACACGGCGTCTCAGGCTGATATTGCCGACTATCTGGTCAATAATTTCCAGGATCCCATCGCTCGCGTCGACGGCGTGGGTTCCTCGCAGATCTTCGGATCGCAATATGCGATGCGCATCTGGCTGGACCCCTATAAGCTGGCGACGGTCAAGCTGATGCCGTCCGACGTGCAAAGCGCCATCGCCAGCCAGAATGTCGAAGTGTCGGCAGGCCAGATCGGCGCCGATCCCGCGCCGGAGGGGCAGCAACTCAACGCCACCGTCACCGCCCGAGCCCGCCTGCAAACGCCCGAGCAGTTCCGCAATATCATCGTCAAGACGCAGAGCGACGGTTCGGTCGTCCACCTGTCCGACGTGGCTCGGGTCGAACTGGGCAATGAAAGCTACACTTCCTCCGCCCGCCTGAACGGCCATCCGGCAACAGGCATGGCGCTGCAGCTCGCGCCGGGCGCCGACGCGCTCAAGACCGCGGAGCTGGTCAAGGCCAGAGTGGCGCAGCTGTCGACCAACCTGCCGCACGGCTACACCGTCACCTATCCCCGCGACACCACGCCCTTCATCAAGCTATCGGTCGAGGAAGTCGTTCAGACGCTGATCGAAGCGGTCGGGCTGGTCGTGGTGGTGATGTTCCTCTTCCTGCAAAGCTGGCGCGCCACTTTGGTGCCCGCCATCGCCGTGCCGGTGGTGCTGCTCGGCACGTTCGGCGTGCTGGCGCTGTTCGGCTATTCGATCAACACGCTGACCCTGTTCGGCATGGTGCTGGCGATCGGCCTGCTGGTCGACGACGCCATCGTCGTGGTCGAAAATGTCGAACGCATCATGGAGGAGGAAGGACTTTCCCCGCGTGACGCCACCATCAAGTCGATGGAGGAAATCGGCAACGCCCTGATCGGCATCGCCCTTGTCCTGTCCGCCGTGCTGCTGCCCATGGCCTTTTTCGGCGGGTCGACGGGCGTCATCTATCGCCAATTCTCGATCACCATCGTTTCCTCGATGCTGCTTTCGGTGCTGGTCGCGCTGATCCTCTCCCCCGCGCTCTGCGCCACGATCCTGAAACCCATAGCCGAGGAGCATCGCGAACGCGGCTGGACCGGCAGGTTCAACCGCTGGTTCAGCCGCGTCACCAACGGCTATATGACGCGGCTCAACGGCTTCATCGGCCGCCGGACCTTTTTCTGGATCGGCTATGCCGTCATCCTCGCCCTGCTCTGGCTGCTGTTCGTCCGCCTGCCGACCAGCTTCCTGCCGGTGGAGGATCAGGGGCAGGTGATGGTTCAGATCACCCTGCCCGCCGGCGCAAAATCCTCCCGCACGGCTGCCGCGGTGGAGCGCGTCCAGAATTATTTCATGAGCGATGAAAAGGACAATGTCGCCTTCGCCTTCGTCACCCAGGGCTTCAGTTTCGCGGGACAGGGCGAAAATACCGCGCAAGGGTTTATCAACCTGGCCCCATGGGACGAGCGCAAGGGGGCGGCCAACAGCGCGACGATGATCGCGAACCGCGCCACCAAGCAGCTCGCCGCGATCCGCGATGCGAAGGCGCTGGCGATGACCCCGCCCTCCATTCGCGGCCTGGGCCAGTCCAACGGCTTCACCTTCGAGCTGCTGAACACCGGCGGCCTCAGCCGCGAGCGCTTTCTAGCGCTGCGCAACCAGCTCATGAAGGCCGCGGCAAACGACCCGAAGCTGGCGGGCGTGCGCGCCGCCACGCTGGAGGACACGCCGCAGCTCAAGGTCGACGTTGATTCCGAGAAACTCGCCGTCCTCGGCCTTACCCAAAACAGCGTCGACAATGTGCTGAGCGCCGCCTGGGGCAGCACCTATATCAACGATTTCGTCGACCGTGGCCGGGTGAAGCGCGTCTATATGCAAGCCGACGCGCCATATCGCGCGCTGCCGACGGACCTCGACAACTGGCAGGTGCGGTCCAGCACCACCGGCGAAATGGTGCCCTTTTCCGCCTTTGCCACCACCCATTGGACGATGGGGCCGACCACCGTTTCGCGCTATAACGGCCAGTCCTCCTATGAAATCCAGGGCCAGGCCGCGCCGGGCGCCAGTTCGGGCGAAGCGATGGACGAGATGGTGAAGCTGCAAAAGCAGCTCCCGCCCGGCACCAGCTATGCCTGGAGCGGCCTGTCCTATCAGGAGCAGCTTTCCGGCGGGCAGGCACCGCTGCTCTATAGCCTGTCGGTGCTGGTGGTATTCCTGTGCCTCGCCGCGCTCTATGAAAGCTGGTCGATCCCGCTCGCGGTGCTGCTGGTCATCCCGCTCGGCCTGATCGGCGCGGTGCTGGCGGTGACGCTGCGCGGGCTGGAGAACAACATCTATTTCCAGGTCGGCCTGCTCACAACCATGGGTCTGGCCGCCAAGAACGCGATCCTGATCGTCGAATTCGCGGAACTCGCCTATCTGCAGGGCAAGGACGCCACGGCCGCCGCTCTGGAGGCCGCGCGCCTGCGCTTCCGCCCGATCCTGATGACTTCGCTGGCCTTCATCGCGGGCGTCATCCCCCTGGCCATCGCCACGGGAGCGGGCGCGCAGAGCCGCATCGCCATCGGCACGGCGGTGGTCGGCGGCATGCTGACCGCGACCGTGCTCGCCATCTTCTATGTCCCTCTCTTCTTCCTGACGATCATGCGCATCTTCAACCGCGAGAATCCGCCGCCCGCTGCCGTCCCCGCTACGGAGGTTCCGGCATGAAGCGCGCCCTCCTCGCCCTGACCTCGGCCGCCGCATTGTCGGCCTGCAACATGGCGCCCCACTATGTCCGCCCCGCGCCGCCCGTGCCCGCCAGCTTCCCCAGCGGCCAGGCCTATGCGCCGACGGTCGCCACGGAAAAGCCCGGCCTGCCCTGGACCGCCTTGGTGGGCGACCAACGCCTCAGGACGGTCATCGAACGCGCCCTCGCCAATAATCGCGACCTGCGCGCCGCGCTCGCCAATGTGGAGGCTGCCCGCGCCCAATATCGGGTCCAGCGCGCCGCCCAGCTTCCCGCCGTCACGGGCGAGGCGGCGGCCAGCTTCGTCCGGCGAAACGATGACCGCCAGAACAGCTACAGTGCCGACATCGGTTTCAGCGCGTTCGAGATCGACCTGTTCGGCCGGGTGAAGAACCTCACCCGCTCGGCGCTCGAATCCTATCTCGCGACGGAGGAGGGCGCGCGGGCGACCCGCATCACCCTGATCGCGGAGACGGCCAGCGCCTATGCCACCCTGGCCGCCGACCAGGAATTGCTGGCACTTTCCCGCCAGACACTGACCAGCACGGAACGCACGCTGGCCCTCACCCGGTCTCTCAATAGTGCGGGCCTGATCGGCAAGCTCGACGTGCATCAGGCCGAAACCACGGTGGAGCAGGCGCGCAGCGATATTGCCGCGACAATCACTCAGGTCGCTCAGGATCGGAATGCGCTTGATCTTCTCGTCGGTGCCCCGGTCGAGGACGCCTTGCTGCCCCAATCGCTGCAAGAGCTGACCGGCAGCGTCGCAAAGGTGCCCGCAGGCCTTTCTTCCAACGTGCTACTCCAGCGCCCGGACGTGTTGCAGGCCGAACATCAGCTAAAGGCCGCCAATGCCGATATCGGGGCAGCGCGGGCGGCGATGTTTCCGAAAATCAGCCTGACCGCGGCCATCGGCGTGGCGAGTTCGGCGCTGTCCTCGCTCTTCACCGGCGGGGGCTTTGCCTGGTCCGCGGCGCCATCTGCGACCATGCCGATCTTCGGTGGCGGCGCACGCGGCAATCTTGACTATAGCAAGGCGCAGCGCGACATCAGCCTCGCCCAATATGAAAAGGCGATCCAGACGGCCTTTCAGGAAGTGTCCGACGCCCTAGCCCGCGAAGGCACGATCGACGACCAGCAGGCTGCCCAGCAACGTCTGGTCCTTGCCAGCCAGCGCAGCTACACACTGGCCGAGGAACGCTATCGCGCGGGCATCGATACCTTCCTCAACAGCCTGACCAGCCAGCGCAGTCTCTACAATGCTCAACAAAGCGCCATCGCGACGAACCTGACACTGATCCGGAACCGCATCCTGCTCTACCGGGTCATTGGCGCGGATTTCGCGAGCGGACGATAGGCCGCCGTCCACAAAAAAGCCCGCCGAACATGTCCGGCGGGCTTTTTCTGTTCAAGCTTCTGTCAACTTGCCCTCAATGCAGCCCTGAGCCCCCGCCTGCGAGTTCCTTGGCGATGGAGCCGACCATGTCCTTGGCATCACCGAACAGCATCTGGGTATTGCTGTTATAGTAGATCGGATTGTCGATCCCGGCGAAGCCCGCATTCATGGAGCGCTTGATCACGAACACCGACTTGGCGCGATCCGCCTCGATGATCGGCATGCCCGCAATGGCGCTCTGCGGATCGTCGCGGGCCGAAGGGTTGATCGTGTCGTTCGCCCCGATGATCAGCGCGACATCCGCCTGCGGCAGTTCAGGGTTGATGTCGTCCAGCTCGATCAACTGCTCATAGGGCACATTGGCCTCGGCCAGCAGCACGTTCATATGCCCTGGCATGCGGCCCGCCACGGGATGGATCGCGAACTTCACGTCCACGCCCTTCTTGGTCAGCGCCTGATACAGCTCGCTCACCTTATGCTGCGCCTGCGCCACGGCCATGCCATAGCCGGGGATGATCACCACGACACTGGCATTTTCGAGCTGCATCGCCGCTTCCTCGGCAGAGGCGGAGCGCACCACCCGGTCGTCCTTGCCGCCCGCCGCGCCCGCCACGACCTTGCCGAAGCCGCCGAACATGACGTTGGCGAAGCTGCGATTCATCGCCTTGCACATGATGACCGCCAGAATGAAGCCCGACGCCCCATCCAGCGCGCCCGCCACGATCAGCAGCTTGTTGCCCAGGGCAAAGCCCATGGCGCTCGCCGCCAGACCCGCATAGCTGTTGAGCAGCGCGATGACGGTCGGCATGTCCGCGCCGCCGATCGGGATCACCAGCAGCACGCCGAACAGCAGAGCCAGCGCGACGAAGGCGGGGAACAGCCAGGTCTGCGTCGGATCGATCGCCAGCATGACCCCGATCACCACCGTCGCCAGCGCCACGCCGCCGTTCAGCACGCGCTGACCGACGAAGGACACCGGTCGGCTGCCCATGATCTCCTGCAACTTGGCAAAGGCGATGACCGATGCGGTGCAGGTCAGGAAACCCAGCAGCATCTCGAACATCAGCGCCCACATGATGAAGCCGCCGGCATATTCGGCATGGGCATGCTTGTAATATTCCGCCGCACCGATCAGACCAACCGCCAGCGCGCCGAAAGCGTGACTGATCGCGGTCCGCTGCGGGATCGCGGTCATCGGCATCAGCAGCGCCATCGGGATACCGGCGGCCGCGCCCGCGATCATCGCGATGATGATGAGATTATAATCGACCACCTCATGCTGCACGAGCGCGCCGATAATGGCCACGACCATGCCGATCTCGCCTGCCCGCACGCCCCGGCGCGCGGTCGATGGGTGGCTCATCCACATGAGCGCCAGGATGAACAGCGAGGACGAGAGGATCGCCGCAAAGGGCACGAATGCGTTCATCTCACTTCCCCCGCGGCTTGAACATCTTGAGCATGCGGTCGGTGATCATGAAACCGCTGACCAGATTGACCGTGGCGCAGAACACCGCGATGAAGCCCAGCGTCTTCGCCAGCGGCGTCGCGCCTTCCTCCCCCGTGATCGTGATTGCGCCCACGACCACCACCGCCGCAATCGCATTGGTCAGCGACATCAGCGGCGAATGCAGCAGCGGCGATACCTTCTTGATCAACTGAAAACCCACAAAGGCCGCCAATATGAACACGAACAAATAATCGGGATTAAGCGAACTCACAGACCATCCCCCTGATTGAGCAGGCATGAAACCGAGCGAAAATGCCGCCCATCATATTCAGCCAATAATAATTGGTGGTAGCGTTTACGACACTCATGCCCCCTGCCGGACCAGCCGCCTTCCATAAACCCCTCCACAGCTTTTCAGCCGTCTCCGCCCTTATTGCCTCGGATGGCAGCAGGCAAGACGCACGAACCCAAATATTACACCGGCATTTTGCGCAACGAAGTTTTCTTATCCCCCCGTCTAGGTCGCGTTTCTGTTCACCCACAGAATGGCGATCAGCTTGCAATTCCATCGGTGGATCACTAAAATTCTATACCATGGTGCAATATTAAGCTTTCAACGTCAAGGGCAACCCCGCCGCCAGCAATATGACCTCCCGGCACAGGGTCGCCATCTGCTGGTTGAGCCACCCCGCCTCGTCCCGGAATCGCCGGGCCAAGGCGTTGTCGGGCACGATGCCCAGTCCCACTTCATTGGCCACCAATGTGACGGGGATGGGACAAGCGACGACAGCACCCGCCAAAGCGGCCCGGGCCGCCGAAATATCCGCCTCCGCCAGCATGAGATTGGAAAGCCAGAGGGTGAGGCAGTCGATTAGGATCGCGTCCGCCCTCCCTGCGGCTTCGGATAGCGCCTCAGCCAGGTTTATGGGCGCGTCGATGGTCAGCCAGCGGCTGCCGCGTTCGCTCCGGTGGCGCGCGATCCGCTCCTCCATTTCCGCATCGAAGACCTGCGCCGTTGCGATATAAGCCAGGCTGCCGTCTGAAACGGCTTCGCACCGCTCTTGTGCATAGCGGCTCTTGCCGGAGCGGCATCCGCCCAGCACCAGCAATGTCGTCATCCGATTCCCTCCCCGATCGCGGCCAGACCCCACAACATCAGGCAGGCCCATAAATAGATCCGAAGCGCGGCCCGCAGGGCACGGACATCCGCTTCGCCACCCGTCCCGATCCATGGTTTGTCATGCAGCACGCCGTCATAGCGGATCGGCCCGGCCAGCCTTATCCCCAGCGCTCCGGCCATGGCGGCCTCGGGCCAACCCGCATTGGGCGAGGCATGGCGTCCATGGTCCCGCCACATCACGGCCCATCCTCCGCCGCCCGCGATGCAAAGGACAAAGGCCGCCAGCCGCGCCGGCGCCCAGTTCAGCAGATCGTCGAATCGCGCTGCCGCCCAGCCGAAATCCGTGAAAGGCGCCTCCTTGTGCCCGATCATGCTGTCGGCGGTGTTCACGGCCTTATAGGCCCAGATTCCCGGCAGCCCCAACAGCAGGAGCCAAAACAGCGGCGCGACGATTCCATCGCAGAAGCTTTCGGCCAGGCTCTCGATCCCGGCCCTGGCAACGCCCGCTTCGTCCAGCGAATCCGTATCGCGTCCCACGATCCGGCCCACCGCCTGCCGCGCGGCATCCAGCTCTCCCCTCGCCAGCGCGCGCGCCACAGGCGCCACATGCGCATAGAGGCTGCGCTGCGCCAGCGCCGGCCAGGCCGCCAGCGCGAGCCAGATCCACGCCATATCCCCGGCCCACCTGCGGATCGCCCATTCCAACGCGAGACCGGAACCTCCCGCAACGCCCAGCAATAGCAACAGCAGGGCAATTCCGGCCCATCGCCGGGTCGGATCGCTCCAGGCTTCCTGGTTCCACCGCCGTTCCACCGCGCCGATGATCCGCGCAAAACCACCCACCGGATGCCCGATCCGCGCATATAGCCAGACCGGCCAGCCCAGAGCCACGTCCAGCATCAGCGCAGCCAGCGCCACCGGCTCAGCCATCCGCCAAGGCCCGGTCGAGCCGCGCCAGCGCAGCCGCATCGCCCGGCAGACCAAGCCGCAGCCAGCGCCGATTTTCCTCAAAAGGTCGTGTCAGGATCGCCCGCCGCGCCAGCCGGTCGAACAGGGCCGGTCCATCCTCCACCTCCACCAGCCGGAACAGCGGACATTCCCCCCGCGCCGCCAGTCCGTGCCGCGCCAGCACTTCATCCAGTTGCGCCGCGCGTTCCGCCAAAGCCGCAATCGCCTCTTCGATCCATGCCCGGTCATCATAGGCCGCACGCCCGAACGCGATCGCCGCAGCAGAGACCGGCCATTCCCCCAGCATCCGCCGCGCCTCCGCGACGATCGCCCGCGGCCCGATGAGAAAGCCCAGCCGCACGCCCGCCAGCCCGAAGAACTTGCCGAAGGATCGCAGCAGGATCAGCCGCCGCTCGTCCCCGACCGCATCCGCCAGGCTGCATGACGGCATGGCATCGGCATAGGCTTCGTCGATGATTAGCCATCCCCCGGCCCGCTCCAATCCCGACAGCCATTCCAGCAGACGGGCAGGCGGCAGGATGCGGCCATCGGGATTGTTGGGATTGGCGAACAGCAGCGCAACCGCTTCCCGAGACGCATCTTCCCCGGCGGCCATCGGGCGGCCCTGCGCGAAAATCTCGCCATGGGTGCGATAGCTCGGCATCCGCCAACGGCCGGGCATGTCCAGCATCCGGCCCACCAGCCGCAAACCCGCTTCGCTGCCCGGCACAGTGCAGAGATGATCGGGATCGACGCCGAAATGCGCCGCCGCCGCCGCTTCCAGCACCGTCAGATCATGCGGGTCGGGCAAGCATCGCCAATCCACGGAGATGCGATCGGCCCCCGGCCATGTCAGAGGGCTGATCCCCGTCGACAGGTCGATCCAGTCCGCACCGCCATAGACCGCCCGCGCCTCGGCCAGTCGTCCGCCATGCCAGGTGAAGCCGCTCATCGCGCCAGCACCATAACGGCCAGCATGCCGCTTTCCAGCAGTTCGATGCCAGCGCCATGTCCGTCCCCGGAAATGCCGCCGATCCGCGACCGCAGCCACAGCCCCCAGAGCGGAATCAATATGACTGCCGCCCATAAGGCAGGCACCCAGAAACCCAGCAGCAGCCCCAGCGCCATCCAGAGGATAAGGGGTGCCGCCCGCCAGCCTGCTCGAAATCGGCTCGCCAGCCCTTCGTGCAGTGGCGGCAGCCATCGCGTCCAGACCAGCGGGCCGATTCTCGCCGCCATCGCCACGGGAACCAGCATCCACAGCGGGAAAATTTCCACCCACAGCCGCAGCAGCACCAGCTTGGCCAGCAATTGCAGGCCGATGGCGACCACGCCGAAACTGCCGATATGCGGATCGGCCAGAACGGCGGACAGGCGCGACCGGTCGCCATGCGCGGCGCCCGCCGCATCCGCGATATCGCCCAATCCGTCGAGATGCAGCGCGCCAGTAACAGTGACCCAGGCCAGCAGGCCGCACAAGGCGCCCGCCCATGGATCGATCCGGAGGCCAAGACCGGTGGCACCCGCGACGATCAGGCCCACGGCGATCCCCGTGGCGGGAAACCAACGGATCGCGGCAGCGAAATCCGCTTCATCGACGTCCAGCGCGGGCAAGGGCAAGCGCGTCATCAATTGCAGGGCCAGCACCAGCCGCTTCATGGCATCAGCCCTGTAATCTGCGCCGACGGCTGCTCGCCGGGCCAGACCTGCAGACTCAGCACCGCGCCATAGGGCAGGTCGACCGCCCAACCCTGCCACACGTCGAAGCCGCACAGGACAGCCAGCGCCGCCCGCATCGCTCCGGCATGACAAATCACCAGCACCGGCTCGCCAAGGTCGCCCAGCCCGTCCCGTATCCGGCCGCAAAGATCGGTCCAGCTTTCGCCCTCCGGCGGTGGAAAGCCGTCCGGATCGTCCCAGAAGCGGGCCAGATCGGCAGAAGGAAGAGTCGCCGGGTCGGCCCCCTCCCAACGTCCGAAATGCAGTTCCCGCCAACGGCTGTCGACGCCATGGCCGACGCCCCGCTCCGCCGCTATGATCGCGCCCGGCGCCCGCGCCCGGGCAAGGTCGGACGTCACCACCCGCGCAAAGTCCAATCCTCGCGCGCGCTCGACGCAAAGCGCGATGCCCTCCGCTTCCGGCGGCGCGTCCAGATGCCCCAGCAACCGCCCGGCGAGCTGCGGCGCGCCATGGCGCATCAGGTGGAGCGGGAAAGTGCTCACAAGGCGCCCGCCACCGCCGCTTCCGCAAAGGTCGCCATGCCGGCATGGGCAGCCAGAGCCGACCGTACGATCTGCGTCGCCACCGCAGCGCCGCTGCCCTCGCCCAGCCGCATGTTCAGCCGCAGCAGCGGGTCCAGCGCCAGCGCCGCCAGCAGGCGCTCATGCCCCGCCTCGGCCGACATATGCGCCGCCAGGCAATGGCCGACGATCACCGGACTGTCCTTCGCCAGCGGAGTGACCGCCGCGCAGCCGATGAAGCCGTCCAGCATCACCGGCACGCGCAGCATCCGCGCCGCCAGCACCGCACCGGCCAGCGCCGCGATCTCGCGCCCGCCCAGCCGCCGCAGCGTTTCGAACGCGTCGGCGCAATGCGCCCCGTGCAGGGCCAGCGCCTGCGCCACCGCTTCGGCCTTGCGCGCCAGTCCATCGCCGTCCACGCCCGTGCCGCGCCCGACCCAATGCGCCGCCGCGCCGCCAAAGGCCTGCGCGCAAAGCGCCGCCGCTGGCGTGCTGTTGGCAATGCCCATCTCGCCCAGCAGCAGCAGGTCGAGGCCTGGTTCGACCGCCGCCGCCCCGGCATTGATCGCGGCAAGGCAGTCCGCCTCGCTCATCGCCGCTTCGACGCAAATGTCTCCAGTCGGCCGTTCCAGATCGAGCGCCACCACGGTCAGCTCCGCGCCGCAGGCTTGCGCCAAAGCATTGATCGCCGCGCCGCCATGGCGGAAATTCGCGACCATCTGGGCCGTGACCTCTGCCGGGAAGGCGCTGACCCCCCGCGCCGCCACGCCATGATTGCCCGCGAAGATCGCGGCGCGGATGCGCTCGGCCCGGGGCCGCTCCCGGCCCTGCCAGCCCGCCATGAACAGGGCGATCTCTTCCAGCCGCCCCAGCGATCCGGCGGGCTTCGTCAGCACCGCCTGCCGCGCCGCCGCCGCTGCGACGGCGCTTTCGTCCCGCACGGGCAAATCCGCCAGCGCGGCGGCAAAGGCCGCACGATCATCGAAACGGATCATGAGCAGACGAAGCCTTCGGGCGGCGTACGGACGATGAAATGCCCCTTCACCCCCTGCGGCCAGTCGGCATAGCGCACCACGCCCTCCTCGCTTGCGGCATGGCGCACCGCATAATCCAATATGGCGCGGGCGGCCTCCTCGTCCGGCGTGAAGTCGCCCAGCACATAGCCGATCTTGCCGGTTCCCCGGATATGCACCGTGCAATGGCGCTGGCAGGCGAAGAGGCAGGGCATGTCCTGCACCGCGACCGCCGCATAGGCGGGGTCGCTCTCCTGCATTTTTTGGAGCGCCTCGGTCAGCAATGCGCCGCCACGCCGACCATACTCATCCTCCCTGCTCTCCGCCGACAGACGGCAGGTCGAACAGACCACCACCGACGCCCCGCGCCCGACGGCCCGCAACATCAGCGACAGCTCCACATATCAGTCATTCCGCTTCCTCCAGCCCGACGGCAAATGCCCGGCCAGGAAACCAGGCAGAGGAGGACAGGCCGACACCGGACAGGCGACAAAACTCCCCCCTGCTCGATCACGCCGGCAAGGCGATGGCTGTCGCTTCGCGAGGGAAAACCCCGTTCGGCCGGCGCACCCTGTCCGGTCGAAGAACGACTGCGTCAGGCAGGTCTCCTGGCTCACGGGTCGATGCTTCCCGGCCGCCTTCTCGGAACCTTGTCCCAATGGCGTGATGGCCGGATCGCTCGCCGCTTACAGTTGCAGGGGCAGCGCGAGCCTTCCACCCGACTTCCCTTTTCATCCCCTTTCGGGGAACCTGTCGCGCCGATGCTGATAAAGACCCCGTCGTCCCATCGCAAGGGGGGTAGAAAGGCATGGTCTTTCCTGACGCCGCGGCACGGAAATATGCGGCGGCGCTACCATGGTTAGACTTCTCTTCACCTCCCCAAACTGCTATCATCCGACAAAATAAGGGAGAGGGTCATGGCTATTCTGACGCGCTGGATGGACTGGATCTGTCGGCTGTTCGCCTGCACGGCGGAAAACGATATGCGGGTCAACAGGTTGATCGCGCACATCCCTTCCGACACCAACGACCGCTGAGCCGCCCGCGCTGGGTGTCTCTCGCGCCGCTTGGCGCTCCCGATGGAACGGCGGCGCCTCTGGCGGATATTATGGCCATGTTGGCCAACGTCCTATGTCACCACTCTCATCCGCCTCTGTCTCGCCATGCCCAACCGCCGCGGTTCCGCTGCCCGGGATCAAGAGCGCTGACCGTTGCACGTGCCTCCGCGATAGGGGAAGAGGCTGCACGATGCCGACGGAAATCCAGATTGCGATTCGGGGCATGGCCGGACTCGGCCTCATGGGCATGACCCCGCCCAAGGCGGTCGGTGGCCCGGGCACCCGTTGAGGAGAAAGATATGACCGATATACACGACCGGGACATCATCATCGCGGGCTATGCCCGAACCCCGATGGGCGGTTTTCAGGGCGCGCTCTCCGGCGTGTCCGCTACCGAACTGGGCGCCGTCGCGGTGAAGGCGGCCGTCGAACGCTCCGGGGTCGCGCCCGAAGCCATCGACCGCATCTATATGGGTTGCGTCCTCCCCGCCGCTCTGGGCCAGGCTCCTGCACGCCAGGCGGCATTGGGCGCGGGCCTTCCGCAATCGGTCGAGGCCACCACCGTCAACAAGATGTGCGGGTCCGGCATGCAGGCGGCGATCATGGCGGCCGAAGCGCTCTCCGCAGGCTCCGTCGACGTCGTCGTCGCGGGCGGCATGGAAAGCATGACCAACGCGCCCTATGCCTTGCCCAAGCACCGGTCCGGCGCGCGCATCGGCCATGACCGGGTCATCGACACGATGATGATGGACGGGTTGGAGGACGCCTATGATCGCGGTAAGCCGATGGGTTCCTTTGCCGAGGATACGGCCCGCGATTATCAGTTCACCCGCGCAGAGATGGACGCCTATGCGATCGAGAGTCTCGCCCGCGCCAATGCCGCGATCAGCAGCGGCGCCTTCGCGGGGGAAGTGGCGCCCGTCACGGTCAAGACCCGCAACGGCGAAGTCCAGATCGATAAGGACGAACAGCCGGGCAATGCGAGGCCGGAGAAAATCCCGTCCCTGAAACCTGCCTTCGCCAAGGATGGCGCGATCACGGCCGCATCCTCCGCCTCGATTTCGGACGGCGCGGCGGCGCTGGTGCTGACCCGTGCCGATGTGGCGGAGAAGCTGGGCCTGACGCGGGAAGCCCGCATCGTCGCCACCGCCGCCCACGCCCACGCTCCGGCGCTGTTCACCACCGCCCCGGTCTTCGCGATCCGCAAGGCGATGGAAAAGGCGGGCTGGTCAGCCGGGGATGTCGATCTCTACGAAGTCAATGAAGCCTTCGCCGCCGTCGCCATGATCGCGATGCGCGACCTGGGCATTCCGCATGACAAGATCAACGTCAATGGCGGCGCCACCGCGCTGGGCCATCCCATCGGCGCGAGCGGCGCGCGTATCATCGCCACGCTGATCGCGGCTCTCAAGGCTCGCGGCCTGAAGAAAGGCGTCGCCGCGCTCTGCATCGGCGGCGGCGAAGCCACGGCGGTCGCCCTGGAAGTCCTGTAAGGGGGAACGGATATGAATATCGAAGGACTGGCCGCCATCGTCACCGGCGGCGCATCCGGCCTGGGCGCCGCCACCGCTCGCGCCCTCGCCGCCAGGGGCGCCCGCGTCACCCTGTTCGACCTCAACGAAGAGGAAGGCGTGAAAATCGCGGCCGACATTGGCGGCCTGTTCCAGCGCGTCAACGTCACCGACGAGGACAGCGTCAATGCCGGCCTCGACGCGGCGGAGGCCGCCCATGGCACTGCCCGCATAGCCGTCAATTGCGCGGGCGTGGCCCCTGCCATCAAGGCGGTCGGGCGCGAATTCGTCCCCCATCCGATCGACAGTTTCCGCAAGGCGGTGGAAATCAACCTTACCGGCACATTCCTGATCGCCTCGCGCTTTGCCGCCCGGCTGCAACGGGCCGAAGCGATCGGTGAGGAACGCGGCGTCATCGTCAACACCGCGTCGGTCGCGGCTTTCGACGGGCAGATCGGCCAAGCCGCCTATGCCGCATCCAAGGGCGGCGTGGTCGGCCTGACGCTTCCCCTCGCCCGCGAATTCGCGCAGTCGCTGATCCGCGTCGTCACCATCGCACCGGGCATTTTCTGGACGCCGATGCTGGCGGGACTGCCTCAGGCGGCGCAGGATTCGCTCGGCAAGCAGGTTCCGCATCCCAGCCGCCTGGGCAAGCCGGAGGAATATGCGATGCTGGTCGAATCGATCATCGCCAACCCCATGCTGAACGGCGAAACCATCCGCCTCGACGGCGCCATCCGCATGGCGCCCAAATAGGCCACGAGCCGTCTTTTATGCTCTCGCGCAAGGTTGACGCATTTCATTCACGCTTCTTTCCGCCTGGCAGTTGTCGACGCAGCCACCAGAAACCTTTTCCGGTCCTTCACACGTTCACACAGAAGGAGAACCAGAGCGGGAACCAGAACAAGGAACGACAGGTCCGCCGGTTCCAGTGGAGCGAAATGGAGTATGCGACGCAGCGGCTCCACGGTCAGGATCAATGCGCAAGCTATCGACACCACGGCCGCGACATAGCGCAGTGAAGGGTTGTTGCGCCAAACGGCGCGCGTCAGGGATGTGCTGAAGGATCTGTTCACCAACACCAGCGCCATGATGGAAGCGACCAGGGCGAAAAAAAGGAGCGCCCTCACGCGATCGGGAGCGAAGCCCCAATATGTCGTGGCGATGTGAAGCCCAAGAAGCAGCGCGAAAGCGATCCCGCCATAGAGGATGCTCGGCAGGACCAGCGCCGCGGAAAAGAGGCGTTCAGCCGGATCACGGGGCGGTCTCTGCATGATGCGGCTTTCTTCCCGTTCGGCTTCGAAGACGAGCGCGCAGACGGGATCGATGATCATTTCGAGCAAGGCGATCTGGATCGGCCCAAGTACCAGCGGCAGGTTCAGCAGCAGCGGCGCAACAGCCAGACCCGCGATCGGCACATGGACGGCGAAGATGAAGCCGATGGCCTTGCGGATATTGTCGTAGATGCGGCGGCCCAGGCGAATGGCGACGATGATCGCGCCGAAATCATCCTCCACCAGGACAATGGCCGCCGCCTCCCGCGCCACATCGGTGCCGCGCCTGCCCATGGCGATGCCGATATGGGCCGCCTTGAGCGCAGGCGCGTCGTTGACGCCATCTCCGGTCATCGCGACCACTTCGCCCGCCGCCTTGAGCGCCGAGACGATCCGCAGTTTCTGTTCCGGCATCGTGCGCGCGAAAATGGCCACGTCCTTAACCCGCGCGCGCAGCTCCCCGTCCGACAGCGCCTTGACTTCATCGCCTGTCATGAGCGCGCCTGAGCCAATCCCCGCTTGTGCCGCAATCGCCTGCGCGGTGACGGGATAGTCGCCGGTGATCATCACAACCCGGATTCCGGCCGAATGACTTTGGGTTATCGCTTCGGGAACTCCCGCCCGCAGCGGGTCGGACAGGCCGACCAGTCCCAGAAGGCTGAAGTCATGCGCTTCATGCCCCTTGCCAAGATCATCCCCGACCGTGTTCGCATAGGCCACGCCCAGGACACGCATGCCACGGGCCGCCATGGCGTGGACCGCCCGCTCCAGCGCCAGATGGGCCTCGCCATCCAGCCGGCAAAGGCGCGCGATCGCTTCCGGCGCGCCCTTGGCGGCGGCGAACAAAGGCTCACCGGCTTCTACCGGCCGCCACACATTGGACATCGCCAGCAGGTCCGGCCGAAGACCATTGGTGTGAACCAGTTCCCAATCCTCGCGAGCGGGAACCCTGGCATCCCTTGCGGTGGCGTGGAAGGCCACCTCCATCGGATCGACCGGGACCGGCGCGCTCGCCAGGGCCGCCGCGCCGATCAACTCATGAAATTCGGGCCGCGGAGACCCGTCGCCCATTGACGCCACGCTGCCGGACGGGAGCCAAAGCTCCGTCACCGTCATACGGTTCTGGGTCAACGTTCCCGTCTTGTCAGTGCACAGGACTGTGGCGGCGCCCAATGCTTCCATGGCCGAAGCCCGTCGGGTGAGCACGCCGACCTGCGCGATGCGCCAGGCGCCCATGGCAAGGAAGATGGTGAGGACCACCGGGAACTCTTCGGGCAACAGCGACATGGCGGTCGCGATGCCAGCCAGCAATGCGGCCATCCAATCGCCGCGCAGCGAGCCATAGAGCAGAACCACCAACAGTGCGATGGTCACGCCGCCAATGGCGCACAGGCTGACCATCCGGGCAGTTTCCCTCTGCAGATGCGGAGCCTCGGTTTCCAATGTTTCCAGAAACCGTCCGATCTGGCCGATGCGGCTGCGCATGCCGGTGGCGGTCACCCGCGCGATGCCGCCGCCACGCGTGACGATGGCGCCCGAAAAAAGATGAGGCGTGTCGTCACCGCCCGGTTCTGCCTGCTCCGGATCGCTTGCCTGCGCGGCGCGTTTATGTACCGGAACCGCCTCGCCGGTCAGCAGGGATTCGTCCGCCTCCAGTTCCTGGGCTTCGAC
>Ga0255338_1003844_pt1 | contig 16995 bp, 13 predicted proteins | sample MeOH1_35cm_T4_19_FD_203715 | JGI IMG/M metagenome (GOLD analysis project Ga0255338, IMG submission 203715) | Sandy soil microbial communities from University of British Columbia, Vancouver, Canada - MeOH1_35cm_T4_195 | ecosystem: Engineered > Artificial ecosystem > Sand microcosm > Unclassified ...
CTCTGTGGGCGATCTGCATTTCTCGCAGGGCGACGGCGAGATCACGTTCTGCGGCGCCATCGAAATGGCCGGCTGGGTGCATATGCGCGTGTCGCTGATCAAGGGCGGCATGGCGAAGTACGGCATCCGCAATCCGATCTTCAAGCCGAGCCCGATCACGCCAAGCTACAACGATTACCTGATCTTCGAGGGCATCTCGGTCGATGAGGCGGGCAGGCAGCACTACCTGGACGTCCAGGTGGCGTACCGCCAGGCGTGCCTGAACGCCATCGAGTACCTGACGAAGTTCGGCTATTCGCGCGCCCAGGCGTATTCGATCCTTGGCACCGCGCCGGTGCAGGGCCATATCAGCGGCGTGGTGGACATTCCCAACGCCTGCGCCACGCTGTGGCTGCCGACGCAGATCTTCGACTTCGACATCCGGCCAAGCGCCAGCGGGCCCACCAAGATGATCCAGCGCGACGTGGACCTGCCGCTTTCCCCCGACCTGGCGTAAGCTGCAGGCTTGTTGCAACCCATCCGGCGGAGATGCGATGCCCACCTATGACTACCGGTGTGACGATTGTGGCGATTTTGCCCTGATGCGGCCGATGGCCCGGCGTGACGAGCCGGCCATCTGCCCCGGCTGCGGCAAGTCGGCCGCGCGGGCGCTGGTGGCCGCGCCGGCGCTGGCCAGCATGGGTGCCTCCGCCCGGGCAGCCCACGCGGTCAACGAGCGCAGCGCGGCGGCGCCGAAAGAGTCGTCGAGCCACGGGGCCGGCTGCGGGTGCTGCGGCCCGGTGAAGCTGGCAGGACGGTCAGATGGGGTCAAGCGTTCGGAAGGACGACCGTGGATGATTTCGCATTGACTTCGTAGAGACGCCGCATCAAGTTCCCACCGCCGCCTGCGCCACCATCGCGCCCAGCAGCACGTTGGCGCCGGCTTCCAGGTGTTCGGGCCGGGCGTCCTCCACCTCGTTGTGGCTGATGCCGTCCTTGCACGGCACGAAGATCATGGCCGTCTGCGCCACGCCGGCGATATAAACCGCGTCGTGGCCCGCGCCGGTCACGATGTCCTGGTGCCGGTAGCCACGCGCCTGCGCTTCACGGCGAACATGGCCAACCAGGTCCGGCGCGAACGGCGTCGGTGCGAAGGTCTGCACGTCCACCACCTCCACGCCCAGCGCCGTGCCCGTGGTCCGGCCCTCGGCCAGCGCGGCGCAGGCGGCACGGAAGCGCGCATCCATCGCCTTCAGTTGATCGGCGTCCTGGTGGCGCAGGTCCACCGTAAAGGTCACCGCGCCCGGAATCACGTTGCGCGAGGCCGGGTGCACGTTGACCACGCCCACCGTGCCGCGGCCATATGGGGCGAAGTCATTGGCAATCCTGACGACCTCCTGCATCAGGTGCGTGGCGCCATACAGCGCGTCGCGCCGCAGCGGCATGGGCGTGGGCCCCGCGTGGGCCTCCATGCCGGTCACCGTGACGTCGTACCAGCGCAGGCCCAGCGAGCCCGTGACCACGCCGATCACGTTGTCGGCCGCCTCGAGGATCGGCCCCTGTTCGATGTGCGCCTCGAAATACGCGCCGAGCGGACGGCCGCCCACCGGCAGCGTGCCCGCGTAGCCGATGGCCTCCAGCTCGTCGGCCACGCGCTTGCCGGCCGTATCGGTGGCACTGAGCGCCACATCGAGCGGGAACACGCCGGCGAACACGCCCGAGCCCATCATCACGGGGACGAAGCGCGTGCCTTCCTCATTGGTCCAGATCGCCAGTTCCAGCGGCGCCCCGGTCTGCACGCCGTGGTCGTTCAGCGTGCGCATGACTTCCAGCCCCGCCAGCACGCCGAAGCAGCCGTCGAACTTGCCGCCGGTGGGCTGGGTGTCGATATGGCTGCCCGTCATCACGGGCGGCAGATCGTTGTTGCGGCCCGCGCGGCGGCCGAAGATGTTGCCGACGCGGTCCACGGTCACGGTCAGCCCGGCGTCGCGCATCCAGCCGGTGACCAGGTCGCGGCCCTGCCCGTCCAGCGCCGTCAGCGCCAGCCGTGCGTTGCCGCCCTTGGGCGTGGCGCCGATCGCGGCCAGATCCATCAGGGACTGCCATAGCCGCTTGCCATCGATGTTCAGTGTCGTCATGGGTTCTCCTGCGTGGTCCTAAGCCATGGCGGGGACGAAGCCGGACAGGAACGCCTCCAGCGCCAGGCCGATCACATCCACTTCGTAGCCGCCCTCCTGCACCACCACGGTGGGCACACCCAGCGCGTGGATGCGCTCGCCGATGGCGCGATAGGCGTCGAGCCCCACCTGCAGCACGCTGATCGGGTCATGCTTGTACGTGTCGAAGCCGAGCGCCAGCACCAGCGCCTGCGGGCGGTAGTCGCGCAGCGCGTCGAGCGCGCTGTCCAGCGCGGCCAGGAACCCCGTGTCGGCGGTACCGTGCGGCAGCGGGAAGTTGAGGTTGTAGCCATAGCCGGCGCCATGGCCGCGTTCGGTCGCATAGCCGGTGTAGAACGGGTAGTAGCCGCCGGGATCGGCATGGAGCGAGATCGTCATCACGTCCGAGCGCTGGTAGAAGATCTGCTGCGTGCCGTCGCCATGGTGTGCGTCCACGTCGAGCACGGCCACCTTGTCGAAGCGTTCGAGCAGCGTCTGTGCCGCAATCGCCGCGTTGTTCACGTAGCAGAAGCCGCTCGCGCGGTCGCTGTGGGCGTGATGGCCCGATGGCCGGCACAGCGCGTAGGCCATGCCGTTGCCGTCGTGCGGGGCGCAGACGTGGCGCGCGGCGGCCACGGCGCTATGGGCCGAACGCTGGATCGCCTGCCAGCTATGCGGTCCCAGCGGGCAACTCAAGTCGCCAAGGTAGTAACCCGCCTGCGCGATCACGCTGTCCGATGGGCACGCACCGCGCCGCGTCTTGTCCACGCGCCCGCTGTGGTAGGGCGAGAGATTCGGCAAGACCTCGATGCCGGGCTCGAACGTGGCCGTGGCCAGCCCCAACCAGCGTTCGAACGCGCCGGCCAGGAAATCGAGGTAAGCCGGGCTATGAACGGTCTCAAGCGGCGCGCGGCCGTAGTCTGGCGGCGCGGCCAGCGCGATGCCACGCGCCTCGAGCGCCCGCTGGAGCGCGGCGGCGCGGGCCGGCACGTCGGTCGGCTCGCACAACCGGCCCGCGCGCATGAACTGCCGAGGCTGGTGCAGCAACTGGTCATCCGAGAAGAAAGCGCGCATCGTGGGTTTCAAGGGAGTGTCCGGGGGATGGGATCAGGCAGCCTGCCGGGCCAGCGCCGCGGCGCGAATGCCGGACAGCGTCACGCCTGGCGCGATGCCATCGGGTTCGTAGCGCAGCTCGATCAGCGCGGGCAGTTGCCGCGCCTTGGCAAACGCCAGCGCGCGGGCGAACGCCGGGCCGAATTCCGCATCGCTCGACACCACCTCGCCATGGCCGTGATAGGCCCGGATCAGTTCGCTGAACTCGGGGTTGTCGAAGCCGAGCGCGATGGTGCGGCCCGGGAACTCACGCTCCTGGTGCGCGCGGATGGTGCCCCACATGCCGTTGTTGAACACCAGGATGACGATGCCAAGCCGGTACTGCATGGCCACGCCAAGCTCCTGCAGGTTCATCTGGAAGCAGCCATCGCCCGCGTAGCAGACCACGGTGCGGTCAGGGTGCTCGAGCTTGGCCGAGATGGCGGCCGGCAGCCCGTAGCCCATCGACCCCACCGTCGGCGCCAGGCTCGTGCCCACGCCGTGAAAGCGATGGTAGGCATGGGCGAACAGCGCGTAGTTGCCGGCGCCCACGGTAATGCAGGCGTCGGCGGGCACGTGGTCGCGCACATGGCAGGCCACGGCGTTGAGGTTCAGGGCGCCCGGCGCGTCCTTGGGCACCTGTTCGGCGCGATAGGCGGCATGCGCGGCATGTGCGCGGTCCGCGCTGACCGGCGCCGCCGGGGACAGCCCGGCCACGGCGGCCGCGAACGACACCACGTCGGCGGCAATCGGCAACGTCGCGCGGAACACGCGGCCCAGTTCCTCCGGATCGGGATACACGTGCACGAGCGTCTGGCGCGGCAACGGGCTTTCCACGAGCGTGTACCCCTCGGTGGTGGCCTCGCCCATGCGCGTGCCCACGGCGATCAGCAGATCGGCCTCGCTGACGCGCGCGCGCAGCGCCGCGTTCATGCCCCAGCCCACATGCCCGGCAAAGTGCGGGTGATCGTTGTCGAAGCATTCCAGCCGCCGCCAGGCCACGCCAACCGGCAGCCCGAAGCGCTCGGCAAAGCCTTCCACCTGGCGCAGCGCGTCCGGTGTCCAGCCGGAGCCGCCCACCATCAGGAACGGGCGCTCGGCATCGGCCAGCAGCGCCTGCAGCTGGTGCAGCGATGCCGGCGTGGGCGCGCCGTGGCTGCGCGCATGGCGCGGCATGTCGGGCACCGTGGCCTTGCCCCACAGCGTGTCCTCGGGCAGGGCCAGCACCACGGGGCCGGGCCGGCCGCTCGTGGCCACGGCGTAGGCACGCGCCACGAACTCGGGAATCCGCTCGGTGCGGTCGATCTGCGCCACCCATTTCGCCATCTGGCCGAACATGCGCCGATAGTCGATTTCCTGGAACGCCTCGCGCTCGTAGAAGTCGTTGCCGACCTGGCCGACAAACAGGATCATCGGCGTGGAGTCCTGGAACGCCGTATGCACCGCGATGCTGGCATTGGTGGCGCCCGGCCCGCGCGTGACGAAGCACACGCCCGGCTCGCCGGTCAGTTTGCCGTAGGCTTCCGCCATGTATCCCGCGCCGCTTTCCTGCCGGCAGACGATGGGCGTGATGGCGTCCTGGTGGTCATAGAGCGCGTCGATGCACGGCAGGTAGCTCTCGCCCGGCACCAGGAACACGCGCCGGGTGCCCTGGATGCGCAGTTGCTGGACGAGGATCTGCCCCCCATTGCGCTCGTGCGGTGCGCGGTTCATGGCTGGCTCCGCTTGATCTCGATCTCCACGAACACGCATTCGCCGTCGTGGGCGTTGATGACGTTGTGCTCCACGCCGGCCGGGCGGTAGTAGGACTGGCCGGCCACCAGCTGGCTGGTTCTTTCGCCGTCCGGCGTTTGCAGCAACAGCGGCCCCGTGGTCATCGGCACCACCACGTAGTCATGGCCGTGGCGATGGTGGCCGGTCTCGGCGCCTTTGGCAAAGCGCCATTCGGTCACGATCAGGCGGTCGTTATCCACCTGCACGGTCGGTACGGCTTGCGGTCGGGTCATGGCGGCCTCCGTGCTCAGCGCGTCAGGACATCGGCCAGGATGTCGAGCCCTTCGTCCATCACGCTGTCCTGGATCGTCAGCGGGAACAGGAAGCGGATGACGTTGCCGTACACGCCGCAGGACAGCAGCAGCAAGCCCTTCTCCAGCGCGCGGTTCTGCACCTCGCGCGTGAACTCGGCATCGGGGCTGCCGTCGGCACGGCGGAATTCCACCGCCACCATCGCGCCGATGCCGCGTACCTCGGCGATCTGCGGCACGCGCGGCTTCAGGCTTTGCAGGCGCGCCGTCAGGCGCTCACCAAGCGCCACGCCGCGCGCGATCAGGTTCTCCGATTCCAGCACGTCGAGCACCGCCAGCGCCGACGCCACCGCCAGCGGATTGCCGGCGTACGTGCCGCCGAGCCCGCCCGGCGACGGCGCGTCCATGATCTCGGCCCGCCCGCAGACCGCGGAGAGCGGCATGCCGCCGGCCAGGCTCTTGGCCATCGTGGTCAGGTCCGGCGCCACGTCGTAGTGCTCCATCGCAAACAGCTTGCCGGTCCGGCCGAAACCGGTCTGCACCTCGTCGGCGATCAGCAGGATGCCGTGCTCGTCGCAGACCGCGCGCAGCATGCGCACGAACTCGGGCGGCGCCACATTGAATCCGCCCTCGCCCTGCACCGGCTCGAAGAGGATGGCCGCCACGCGGCGCGGGTCGATGTCGGCCTTGAACAGGTGCTCCAGCGCGCGCTGGCTGTCGGCCACCGTCACGCCTTGCAGCGCCGACGGATACGGCGCGTGGTAGACCTCGCCCGGGAACGGCCCGAAACCAACCTTGTACGGCGCCACCTTGCCGGTCAGCGCCATGCCCATCATCGTGCGGCCATGAAAGCCGCCCGAAAACGCGATCACGCCCGGGCGGCCCGTGGCGGCACGCGCGATCTTGATGGCGTTCTCCACGGCCTCGGCGCCCGTGGTGAAGAACGCAGTCTTGCGCGCCGAGCGGCCCGGCGCGCGCACGTTGATCTTTTCCGCCAGTTCCACGTAGCTCGCATACGGCACGATCTGGTAGGCGGTATGCGTGAAGCGGCCGAGTTGCGCCTGCAGCGCCGCGACCAGGCGCGGATGGCGATGGCCCGTGTTCAGCACGGCGATGCCGGCGGCAAAGTCGATGTAGCGCTTGCCTTCGACATCCCAGATCTCGCTGTTCTCGGCGCGGTCCGCGTAGAAATTGCACATCACGCCCACCCCGCGCGGGGTGGCGGCGTCCTTGCGTCGGACCAGTTCGCTATTCTTCATGTGTGGCTCCAGTGAATACGGTTGAGCAGTTGAGCGGTTGAGGTGGCGGCCGGCGTGTCAGGCCGCCACGCGAATGAGGGTGGAGTCCCATTCCTTGCCTGGAATGGCATCGATCAGCCGGCGCGTGTAGTCGTGGCGCGGCGCGTCGAAGATCTGCCCGGGCGGCCCCGCCTCCACCACGCGGCCGCGGTGCATCACGATCACCTGGTGGCAGATCTGGGCCGCCACGCGCAGGTCGTGCGTGATGAAGATCAGCGCGATGTCTAGCCGCTTCTGCAAATCGGCCAGCAGTTGCAGCACCTGCGCCTGCACGGAGACATCGAGCGCCGAGACCGATTCGTCGGCCACCAGCAGCTTGGGTTCCAGCGCCAGCGCGCGGGCAATGCCGATACGCTGGCGCTGGCCGCCCGAGAACTGGTTCGGGTAGCGGTCAAAGGCCGACGCTTCCAGCCCCACCAGTTGCAGCAGCTCGCGCGCGCGCGTTTGGGCGTCGGCCAGCGGCACGCCGTTGGCGACAGGCCCGTCGGTGATGATTCGGCCCACGGTGTGGCGCGGGTTCAGCGAGGCGAACGGGTCCTGGAAGATCATCTGCACGTCGCGGCGCAGCGGGCGGAACTGGCGCTCGGAGAGCCGCGCGATATCCTGGCCGTCGAACAGCATCTGGCCGCCGTCCACGCCGGTCAGCCGCAGCAGGCACTTGCCGATGGTGGACTTGCCCGAGCCCGATTCCCCGACGATGCCCAGCGTCTCGCCACGGCGCACGGTGAACGACACGTCGTCCACGGCATGCGTGACGCGCTTCTTCGCAAACCATCCGCCGCCCGATGCATAGGTCTTGCGCAGGTTGCGCACGTCGAGCACGGTCTGCGCGGCGCCATGGCCGCCTTCGCGCGCACGCCCGTGCGGCACGGCGCTGATCAGCCGCCGCGTATAGGGATGCTGCGGGTGATTCAGCACCTGCTCAGCGGAGCCGATCTCCACCAGCACGCCCTTCTCCATCACGGCCACGCGGTCGGCAATCTCGGCCACCACGCCAAAGTCGTGCGTGACGAACATCACGCCCATGCCCTTCTCTGCCTGGATGCGGCGGATCAGCGCCAGGATCTGCGCCTGCGTGGTCACATCCAGCGCCGTGGTGGGCTCGTCGGCAATCAGCAGCGACGGCTCCAGCGCGAGCGCCATGGCAATCACCACGCGCTGCCGCTGCCCGCCCGAGAGCCGGAACGGATAGCTGTGGATCAGCGTGGCGGGATCGGGCAGCCCGACGAACTCGAGCAGATCCAGCACGCGCCGCTGGCAAGCCTCGCCGGGATAGGCACGGTGCACGCGCATGACCTCGGCGATCTGGTCGCCCACGGTCATCACCGGGTTCAGCGCCGAAAGCGGCTCCTGGAACACCATCGACATGGCCTTGCCGCGCATGCCCAGCAGCGTGGTTTCGTCGAGCTTGAGCAGGTCGCGGCCCTGGAACAGGATCTGGCCGCGCTCCGGCTTCAGGTACGTTGGCAGCAGGCCCATGATGGCGTTGGCGCTCATGGACTTGCCGGAGCCCGACTCGCCGACGATGCAGAGAATCTCCCCGGCATGCAGGTCGTACGAGATGTCCTGGATGGCGTAGGGGCGGTCGCCGCCGGCCGGCAGCCCGATGGTCAGGTCGCGGATACTGAGCAGCGGCTGCGCGCCTGGTTCGATTTGGGTCATGGCGGTCTCTCTCATTCGCCGCGCCGGCGCAGTTGGGGATTCATGGCGTCGTTGAGCCCTTCCCCGATCAGGTTGATGGCAAGCACCGTGAGCAGGATGGCCACGCCGGGCCAGACGCTCATCCACCATGCCTCGCGGATCATGGTGCGCGCGGCGCCGATCATGAAGCCCCAGCTCATCATGTTGCGGTCGCCCAGGCCCAGGAACGACAGCGCCGATTCGGTCAGGATGGCCGTGGCCACCATGAACGATGCCGAGACGATGATCGGCGACATCGCATTGGGCAGGATCTGCGTCACGATGATGCGCAGCGGGCGCTGCCCGATCACCACCGCGGCCTGCACGAACTCGCGTTGCTTCAGCGACAGGAACTCGCCCCGCACGAGCCGCGCCACGGGCGGCCACGACACCACCGAGATCGCGCCGACGATGGAATAGATCGACGGATTGAAGATCGCCACGATGACCACGGCCATGGCCAGTTGCGGAATGGTCTGGAAGAACTCGGTGAAGCGCATCAGCGCATCGTCGATGCGGCCGCCGCAGTAGCCGGCCACGGCGCCGATAAGCACGCCCAGCACCAGCGCCACGGTGGTGGAGACCACGCCCACCAGCAGCGAGACGCGCGCGCCGTACAGCAGGCCGGCCGTGATGTCGCGGCCCAGCATGTCGGTGCCGAACGGATAGGCCATGTCCGCGAACGGCCTGACGAGCGGGTCAGCCACCATCAGCCACGGGGACTCTGCATAGAGCAGCGGTGCCAGCACTGACACGGCCACCACGGCCAGCAGCACCAGCAGGCCGGCCACCGCGCCGTAGTTGCGGCAGTAGCGCTTGAGGAACGATGTCATGCGGTGGCCTCCTTGCCGCCCACGGCGATGCGCGGGTCGATCAGCCGATAGATCACGTCGGTCACGAGATTGAAGAACACCACGAGCGCCGAGGTGACGAAGAAAATGCCCAGCAGCAGCTGGTAGTCGCGCTGAAGCAGCGCGTCGAACATCAGCCGTCCGATGCCAGGCCACGAGAACACGGTCTCGGTCAACACCGCGCCGCCGGCCATCTGGCCCAGCTGGATGCCCGCGAACGTGACCACCGGCAGCAGCGCGTTGCGCAACACGTGCACGCGGATCACGCGGCGTGCCGGCACGCCCTTCGCCCGCGCGGTCTTGATGAAGTCCATGCCCATCACGTCGAGCATCGACGCCCGCGTGAGCCGCACGTAGACGGCCATGAAGAAGCAGCCGAGCGAGACGGTGGGCAGGATCAGGTGCAGCGCGATGTCCTGCACGCGCGCCAGGCCGGTGTAGCCCGCGCCGACCGACTCCATGCCGAACGCCGGCAGCCAGCCCAGCACCACGGAAAACAGGATGATGGCCATCAGCGAGAGCCAGAACAGCGGCGTGGCATAGAGCAGCAGCGCGCCGGACATCACGGCGCTGTCGATCCAGCGCCGCCGGTTCTCGTAGCGCGTGCGCGCGGCGATCACGCCCAGCAGCACTCCCGCGCAGATCGAGAACAGGAACGCCCCGCTCATCAGCAGGAACGTGGCCGGCAGGCGGTCCAGGATCAGGTCGAGCACCGGCAGGTGGTTGCGGTACGAATAGCCCAGGTCGAGCGTGGCCACGCCCTTCAGATAGATGCCGAGTTGCGTGACTACCGGCTTGTCGAGCCCGAACTGCTCGCGCAACTGCGTCACGTAGGTGGCATCGCCGGCACCGGCCTCGCCCGCCATGACGGTGGCCGGGTCGCCCGGCGCCATGCGGATCAGGAAGAAATTGATGATCACCACGCCCAGCACGACCACCAGGGCCTTGCCGAGCCGCGACAACAGGAATGACAGGAAATTCACGCGAGCCTCCTTGCTGCAAGGCCGCTCCCGCCTGCGCTGGGAACGGCCGGGCCACATTAGTTATTTCAGTTCTTTCAGTTGTTTCAGTTGTTTCAGTTCTTCTCGATCGATACGTTGTCGAACGACTCGTTCAGGCCGATGGCCGTGGTCACGAGGTTCTTGACGTTCTTGCGGTACAGCGTGGGGAACTCGATCTCGAACAGGTTGGCGTTGGCAACGTCCTGCACCAGGATCTTCTGCACGTCGCTGTAGAGCTTCTGGCGTTCGGCGGCATCCATGGTGGCGGCGGCCTTGGTCCACAGCGCGTCGGCCTGCGGATTGCTGTAGCCCTGCACATTGGCGAACGGCGTGCCCTTGACCATGTTGCGCGTCACGTACAGCCGCTCCACGCCCAGCGCCGGGTCGCCGTACTGGTAGGTGTAGGTCACGGTCATGTCGTAGTCCCAGTTGCTGACCCGCGACGACCACGTTCCGGCATCGGCGGACTCGATGCTGATCTTGAAGCCCAGTTGCTCGAGCATCTGCTTGATGTACTCGTCAAGGCGGTCCCAGTTCGCGCCGTACGAGGTGGACAGGATCTTGACCGGGTACTGGCCGACATCCACGCCGGACGCCTTGATCTCTTCGCGCGCGCGCTTGATGCTGAAGTCGTACGCCGGCATGTTCTTGTCGAAGAACAGCGTGCTGGACGAGAACGGGCTCACCGCCGGCTTGCCCATGCCGAAGAAGATGTTGTCGACGATGAGCTTGCGGTTCAGCGCGTACATCACAGCCTGGCGGACCTTGACGTTGTTGAACGGCGGCTTGCGCTCGTTCAGCAGCAGGCTCGCCATCGGCGCGAACATCTCCCAGCCCTTGGTGGTGTATTCCACGTTGGGCAGCGCGCGCAGGCGCTTGACGTCCACGTTGTCCACGTCGCCGCCGCGCAGCACCTGCACGTCGCCCTTCTCGAACGCCACCGCGCGCGAGGCCGAATCGGGAATCACGTAGAACACCAGTTCGTCGAGGTAGGGCTTGCCCTTCTTCCAGTAGTTGGGGTTCTTCGCCAGCTTGATGTAGGCCCCCTTCTTCCATTCCTTGAACATGAACGGGCCGGTGCCCACCGGCTTCTGGTTCGCCGGGTTGTTGCGGTAGTCGGTGCCGTCGTAGAGGTGCTTGGGCATCATCGGCATAGTGCCGGTCTCGAACATCGAGATGAACGGCGGGAACGGCTCCTTGAGCTTGATCTCCACGGTGTTGTCGCCCGCCGCGTGGATGGACGCCATGTACTTGTTGATGACCGCGCGCGTGCGCACATGCACCTCGCGCAGCATCTTGTCGATGGAGAACACCACGTCGGCCGACGTGAACGGCTTGCCGTCGTGCCACTTCACGCCCTGCTGCAGCTCGAACGTGTAGGTCAGGCCATCGGGCGAGATCTTCCACGACTTGGCCAGCTCGGGGCGCGGCTTGAGGTCCGGGCCGTAGGTCAGCAGGCCCTGGTAGATCTTGCCGGCGATATATTGCGTGGGCGCCTGGGAATTCAGCGCGCTGACGAGGATCGGCGGCTCGGGCTGGACGATGCCGGACAACGTGCCGCCCGTGGTCTGGGCAAGCGCGGCGCCGGCCGGGACCAGGCTGGCGGCGGCAACAAGCGCCATCGACACCAGGCTCCCCCTGATGCGTGACTGAACGCTGGCAGTGATGCGTTTCATCGGTCGTTTCCTTGGTTTTTTGGACAAGCGAGGGCAACGGGCTGGCGCGCAGCCAGTCCAGGTCAACTACAACAAAGGGAAAAGCGGAAAGCGGTCCGGCCGGTCTGGCCGGCCTGGCATCAGTCCACGGCGGGTTCCACGCCGCACCAGTCGTGCAGGAACTGGGCAAAGGTGGTGGCCACGCGGATCATGCTGGCAATCGACACCGATTCATCGATGCCGTGGATGTCGCGCGCGTCGGGCCCGTAGCACGTGACCGGCGTATCGAGCATGATGCGGAAATGGCGCGCATCGGTCGTGGCCGCGCTGGCCTGCCGCAGCGGCGCGGTGCCGTGGACCTTGCGGTGCGCCTCGGCCAGCGCCTGCATCGGCGCGTTGTCGAGGTCGAAGTCGCAGCCGGGTGCGTGAAAACCCTCGTAGCGGATGTTCAGTTGCAGCGTGCTGCCCAGGCGCGTGAGCGTGTCGCGGATGTGCTGCGCCACGGTGGCCTTGGCGTCATCGACGTTCATGTGCGGAAAGAAGCCGATGCGGATGCCCAGCGTGCAGGTGCACGGCACCGACGAGTTCCACTCGCCGCCCTGCAACTGCCCGAGGTTGAAGTTGATCGGGTGCGCATGGTCGCGATACGCGGCCGGGCGATTCTCCGGCAGGTTCCACTCGGCCTCGAGCTTGCGCAGGTCGTCCATCACGGCAATGCCGGCCTCGATCGGATTCACGCCCGTGGTCATGTACGCGGCGTGCGCGGGCCGTCCGGTCAGTTCCACGAACATCCAGAAGACGCCCATTTGCGCGTTCATCAGCGACTCGCCGAACGGTTCCGGAATCAGCACGGTATCGAACGACGCCAGCTTGCCGGCGCCCACGGCGCTGCGCAGCGACGCCACCGTGGCCAGCGCGCCGTTGCCGGTGCTCTCCTCTTCCAGCACGGCGTTGAAGCCCACCGCGCCGGCCGGCTGCACGCCCAGGTCCTTGAGTGCCTTGAACGCGGCCAGCGCGCAGACGATGCCCGCCTTCATGTCGCCGGCGCCACGGCCGAACAGCCAGCCGTCTTCCACATAGGGCGAGAACGGCGACTGGCGCCACATCGATTCGGGGCCGGTCGGCACCACGTCGAGGTGGCCGTTGAACAGCACCGAGCGGCCGCCCCTGGCGCGCGGCCGATGCGTGGCCAGCAGGTTGTAGCGGCCGCCATCGGGGCAGCACGGCGTGGAGAACAGCGGCAGCGCCTTCAGCTGCGCGGTATTCAGCACGATGCGCTCGGACGCCAGGCCCAGGTCGCGCAGCGCCCCTTCCATGAAGTCCACGGCCGGTTGCTCGTTGCCGGACGGACTCTTCGCCGCGACGAAATCGCTCAGGGTTTCCACCATGTAGGGCGTCAGCGCGCGCACGGCATCGGCAATGGTCTGTGTGGTGAGCGTGGGCGAATCGGCGGGCAGGACGGCGGCATTCGGCATGGGGGCTCCGCGTTGCAACAGCGTTGAGAAAAAAACTATGTCGGCACGGATGCAAATTAGTCGATGGTTGGTACCATCGGTAGATCCATATTCGGATTTTTTCCCGGAGCCATTTTGAAAGAGACCATTCTTTCCGATCTGCTGTTGCAGCGCCTGGAGCGTCCCATGGACGAGGCCAAGGGGAAATCAGCCGAGCATATGAACCGCCAGCTGTACGCCATCATCCGCCAGGAAATCCTTGCCGGGACTGTGCCGGCGGGCAGCAAGCTGCCGGCGTCGCGCAGCCTGGCCAAGGACATCGGCGTGTCGCGCAACACGGTGCTCTATGCCTATGAGCAGTTGCTGGCCGAGGGCTACGTGACGGCTTCCACCGGAAGTGGCACCTTCGTGTCGCATACCGTTCCCGACCATCGTGCATTGCACAACGGCAGTGCGCGAATTGGCACCATCGATGTGCCAGCCGTGCCGTACCATCCGAACCGCTATGCACTGTCGCGGCGCGGCCAGCGCCTGGTGTCCCATGCCAGTGCATCGGACCGGCAATGGGGCGCGTTCGTGGCGGGCGTGCCCGATGTCTCGCTGTTTCCGCACGCGGTGTGGGCACGGCTGATGACCAAGCATTGGCGCAACCCGAGCCCGCAGTTGCTGACGTATGCGCACAACGGTGGCCACCTGCCGCTGAAGAAACTGCTGGCCGAGCACCTGCGGCTGGTGCGCTCGGTGCGCTGCGAGCCGGACCAGATCATCCTGACCACGGGCATCCACCAGGCCGTGGACCTGATCACCCGGCTGCTGGCCGACCCCGGCGACAAGGCGTGGATGGAAGATCCGGGCTACTGGGGCACGCGCAGCCTGCTGATCAGCGCCGGCGTGGAGCCAATCCCGGTGCCGGTGGACGATGAAGGCATCGCGCCGAGCGCCGCCACGCTGCAGGACCCGCCGCGCTTCATCTTCGTCACGCCGTCGCACCAGTATCCGCTGGGTATGATGATGAGCCTGTCGCGCCGCCGCATGCTGCTGGAATACGCGCGCCAGCGCGGCGCGTGGCTGATCGAGGACGACTACGACAGCGAGTTCCGCTTCGAGGGCCGGCCCGTGGCCTCGCTGCAAGGGCTCGACGACAACGACCGCGTGATCTACATGGGCACGTTCTCGAAGACGCTGTTCCCGGGCTTGCGGATGGGATTCATGGTGCTGCCCAAGCCACTGGCACCGCACTTTGCGACCGGCCTGTCCGAGCTGTACCGCGAGGGGCAGCTCATGCAGCAGGCGGTGCTGGCCGACTTCATCGAGGAAGGCCACTACGCCACGCACATCCGCCGCATGCGCCAGCGCTATGCGCAGCGGCAGGCGTTGCTGCGCGAGGCGATCGCGGCGCGCTTTGGCGCGGACTGGCCCGCGTCCACGCACGAGGCCGGGCTGCATATGGTGATGCACCTGCCGCGCGGCGCCGACGACCTCGGCATCAGCATGGCGGCGCGCACGCAGGGGCTCTCCGCGCGGCCCCTGTCGCGCTACTACAGCGAGGGCGCGCAGGCGCAGCAGGGGCTGCTGCTCGGCTATGCCTGCGTACCCGAGGACGAGATCGGCCCGGCCTTCCGCAAGCTGGCCGAGGTGATCGAGCCCGCGCTGGAGCACCTGGCGCGCACGCAGGAGCCGCCCCGCCCGCTGGCCGCGCGGATCAACGCCGAGGCGTGGAGCGGCGCCTGACTGGCGCCACGCACATCCCGGCGATTGGCCCTTAACATGGGGCCGCATTGCGGCCTACCATCGCACCTTTCCGTGTTTTTCCGTGGTGATCCCGATCGCCCGCCCGCCCATGCCCGACGCCCCCGACACCCCCAACGCCCTGCTTGCCGAACTCGCACAGATCCTGGACCCCGCCGGACTCCAGACCGGCGATGCCATCGAGATACGCTTCCGCAAGGACTGGTATGCCCCGCTCGGCGATCCGCCGCTGGCCGTGGCGCGCCCGCGCTCCACGGAACAGGTCTCGACGGTGCTGGCGGCCTGCCATCGCCACGGGCAGCCCGTGGTGCCGCAGGGCGGGCTGACCGGACTGGCGTCCGCCGCCACGCCGGGGCGCGGCGAGCTGGTGCTGTCGCTGGAGCGTATGCGCGGCGTGGAAGAGATCGACGGGCAGGCCGGTACGATGACCGTGATGGCCGGCACCACGCTGGAGGCCGCGCAAGGCGCCGCGCGCGACGCCGGATGGCTGCTGGCGGTGGACCTTGGCGCGCGCGGCAGTTGCCAGATCGGCGGCAATATCGCCACCAATGCCGGCGGCAACCGCGTGATCCGCTACGGCATGATGCGCGACCAGGTGCTTGGGCTCGAGGTGGTGCTGGCCGACGGCACGGTGCTCACCTCGATGAACAAGATGCTCAAGAACAACGCCGGCTATGACCTGCGCCAGTGGTTCGTGGGCAGCGAGGGCACGCTGGGCGTGATCACGCGCGCGGTGCTGCGGCTGGCGCCGCTGCCGGCCACCACGCAGACGGCGCTGTGCGCGCTGCGGAGCTTTGACGACGTGGTGCGGCTGCTGCGCCATGCGCAGCGCGTGTTGTCGGGCCGGGTCTCCGCCTTCGAGGCCATGTGGGCCGACTACTACGCGCTGGTGACCACGCGCGTGCCTGGCGTGCGAGCGCCGCTGGCGGCGGATCATCCGTTCTACGTGCTGGTGGATCTGCAGGGCAATGACGCGGAAGCCGATGCGGCGGCGTTCGAGCGCATGCTGGAAGAGGCGATGGACGCGGGCTGGATCGTCGATGCCGCCGTGGCCGCCAGCGGCAAGGAGGCCGAGAGCTTCTGGAAGCTGCGCGACGCGGTGGGCGAGTTCCCGCAGATGTGGGCGCCAAACGCGGCGTTCGACGTCAGCCTGCCAATCGGCCGGATCGGCGCGTTTGCCGAGGCGCTGAAGGCGGCGATGCTGGCGGCGTATCCGACTGCGGAACTGGTGAACTTCGGCCATGTGGGCGACAGCAACCTGCACTTCAGCGTGCATCTGCCCGGGGTGGGCAGCGATGCGTTCCCCGAGGCGGAGATCGACGAGATCGCCTATGCGCTGGTGAAGCGGTTCGATGGCAGCGTGTCGGCCGAGCACGGCATCGGGATACACAAGAAGCCATACCTGGGCCATTCACGCACGCCCGCCGAGCTGGCGCTGATGCGCACGGTCAAGCGCGCGCTGGACCCGAAGGGAATCCTGAATCCGGGGCGGGTGTTCGATATCTGACCAGGCGCGCAATGCGTCGGCGCCGGCGCCCGCAACTGTTACGACGTCCGAACTGTTGCGACATCTTTACAATCCTTACGAATGTGTAACCTGTCAGATACAACACCGGGACTATGCTCCGGTCACCCTTAACAGAAGAGGAGGACAAAATGGCTCCCACTAAGATATACGCGGGCATTGCGCTGGGTCTGGGCGGTGCGGTACTGCTGGTCGCTTGCGGCGGCGGCGGCGATGATACGCCGGCTCCCGGCACGGGCACATTGCGCGTGCAGATGACCGATGCCCCGGCCTGCGGCTACGACCACGTCTACGTGACGGTCAACCGCGTGCGCGTGAACGGCAACCAGGACGCTGCCGACGACGGTTCCGGCTGGGTCGACATCCCGGTCAGCCCCGCGCAGCGGATCGACCTCCTCTCTCTGACCAACGGCGTGCTGGCCACGCTGGGCCAGACCGCGCTGCCGGCTGGCAACTACCAGCAGATCCGGCTGGTCCTGTCGCCCAACACCGGCAATTCGATGGCGAATTCCGTCGTGCCCACGGGCGGCA